>Ga0315900_10000938_pt1 | contig 47110 bp, 54 predicted proteins | sample LakEriMetagenome_FD_203521 | JGI IMG/M metagenome (GOLD analysis project Ga0315900, IMG submission 203521) | Freshwater fungal communities from buoy surface, Lake Erie, Ohio, United States - Buoy 12 MA114 | ecosystem: Environmental > Aquatic > Freshwater > Lake > Lake biofilm | place: USA: Lake... | reverse complement strand
TAATCAAGTAAGGACACAGATGGCTTTAACTAAAGAGCAGTGGGAGAAGCTGCCACCTGATGTTCAATCCCGCTACCCAAAACCATCATCAAATTTTGGCTTAAAAATATTCGCAGTTGTAGTTTCAGTAGTAGTTCTGGGTTTTTTAATCATGGCATTCCCCAGGTTTGTAAATCTTGAAGTTGATTCCAAACTCACATCATTCAAAATAGTTGATGAAAATCAAGTAATTACCGAATTTGAAGTTAAACGAGACCTCAATACTGAGATCACTTGTGCTCTGCGAGCACAAGATGATCGCCGAGTTGATGTTGGCTATGCCTGGTTAACAATTAAGCCCAGCAATGTTGAATCAGAATTGATCAATTACCCACTTGCTACCAGATCCTTAGCCGTTTTGGTTGAAGTTCTGGGCTGTTCGGTTGGTGACTCGGTTGCCGCGGTGCCAGCACCACAAGTTGAACCTGACACCCAGCTGCCAGATCAACCTGCCCCTGGTCGAAAACCACCTGGCTACTAGCCTTCGCTTGGAGGAAATTGTGAACGAGATTCATTGGCTCACCCAAACTGCAGTTGATCGGCTGTTAGCCGAACTTGCTGAGCGTGAAGGTGAGCGCCGCGAAGAATTGGTTAAGCGCATTGAGACTGCTCGAGAAGAAGGCGATCTTAAAGAGAATGCTGGGTATCACGCTGCCAAAGATGAGCAAGGCAAGAATGAAGCTCGTATCAAACAGATTAGACATCTATTAGAGCATTCCAAGATCGGCAGTCCAGAGGTTGCTGAAGGTGTTGTTCACATTGGTCAGGTAGTAACTGTTGAATTTGCTGATGGTGGTCAAGAAACATTCTTACTTGGATCTAGGGAAGAAGCGTCCCACTCAACAGTGGACGTTCTCTCGCCCACATCTCCCTTAGGGGCTGCGGTATTGAATAAAGAGGTTGGCGATCAAGTCAAATATTCACTACCCAATGGCAAAGAAGTGTTGATCGGCATCGTTGAGGTTAAGCCTTACTCCTAACTCCTACGAGCTAGCAGTAGGGTTGCGCTCTAAACCAAAATAATTAGTGAGACATTGTTGAGTAATAAGACTGCTGCTGACGCCAAATTAAGAGACCTACCTCCTGCAATTTGGGTACTAGCCATAATCTCTTTTTGTGTGGCTTTAGGTTTTGGAATTGTAGCTCCAACGATTCCGCTGTTTGGCCGCTCATTTGGGGTTAGTGCATTCGCAGCTAGCACTGTAATTTCTATCTTTGCACTAATGCGCGTGGTATCTGCTCCTTTTGCTGCCAGATTTATAGATCGAATTGGGGAGCGATTCACCTTAAGTGCTGGGTTGATAATGGTTTCAGTATCTTCAGCATTATCTGGTTTGGCAGACACTTTTGGGCAATTGTTGTTCATGCGAGCTGCAGGTGGGTTGGGCTCTTCAATGTTCACAGTTTCAGCAATGTCATTGGTGGTGCGAATGGCACCAAGAGAACTTAGAGCCAGAGCAGTTGGTCTTTATCAAAGTGGTTTTCTAATTGGCGCATTATTTGGTCCAGCAATTGGTGGTGTAGTGCTCGCAATTTCATTGCGAGCACCATTCTTCTTCTATGCGGGAGCGACTGCATTAGCAGCACTAGTAGCTGCCGTATTGCTGTCTAAAGATAGAACTGCAGACCCTGAAATTCATGATGATAATGCAGGTCATGAATCTCCACTGCGCTTAATAGATGGATTTAGGCATGCTGGCTACCGAGCAGCTTTCACAGTTGCAGCTGTAGGTGGATTCACAATTTTTGGGTTAAGAGCTGCAGCAGTTCCACTGTATGTAACTGAACAACTACTAGAGCCTGCTTCATTGGTGGCCTACGGATTTTTCCTCTCAGCTCTTGCTCAAGGATTGCTGTTCATGCCAGCTAGTAAATATGCTGATGTGAAAGGACGAAGGCCAGCCATGCTTATTGGTTCAGTAATCATGGTCATTAGTGCAGCCTTGTTATTAGGTTGGGAAACTAGATCTGGCTATCTACTAAGTATGGCCATTCTCGGTTTTGCTGGTGCATTCTTAAGCACTACGCCATCAGCAATTGTTGGTGATGTCGTTGAAGGCAAACGTCGTGGGCCATTGTTAGCGGCTTTCCAGATGGCTGGGGATTTTGGGGCCATAGTCGGCCCACTTGTTGCTGGTTTGATGGTGGATAACTACGGCTTTAGTTCGGTATTTGCGGTCGGTTTGGGTGCTACCTTGATTGGTCTAGTTGTAGTTTTGATGATGCCGAAGGCACCTACTAAACCTGCTGTTGCGTCCTAGCCTTAATTAGTTCACTATGTCCCAATGGGAATTTTAAGTAGACCAACCCAGCTACCTGCACCAGAAAGCACAATTGCAGGTCGAGATCAATACTTATTTGAGTTAGCAACCACACATCGAGTCTTGGGAACTGAAATGCTTGGCCCATGGCCTGCGAATCTGGAGATTGTTTACTTTGGGATGGGCTGCTTCTGGGGTGTTGAAAGATTGTTTTATCAAATTCCAGGTGTGTATGTCACTGCTGCTGGCTACCAAGGTGGGACCACTAAACATCCGACATATGAAGAAGTATGCACTGGGATGACTGGGCACACAGAATCTGTATTAGTAGTGTTTGATCCAGCGCAGGTAAGTTTTAAATCGCTTTTGAAGATATTTTGGGAAGAGCATGATCCAACCAGCGGGATGCGTCAAGGTAATGACATAGGCACTCAATATCGCTCAGCAATTTATTTGACAAGTCCTGAGCAATTAGCCATAGCTGAGCAAACTAAATTTGATTATCAAACACAATTAGCGGCTGCTAACTTAGACCAGATCACCACTGAAATTAAATTAGCACCACAATTTTTTTATGCAGAGATTTATCATCAGCAGTATCTTGATCGTGTACCTAATGGTTACTGCGGCCTAAAAGGAACAGGCGTTAGCTGTATTAGTTAGAACTTGTGCCCTCGATGGGACTCGAACCCATACTGGAGCGGGTTTAAGCCGCTTGCCTCTGCCATTGGGCTACGAGGGCCGTGTTGCGGGTCAGACTATAGATACCTCTTACGTGGGAATATGGCGTGTGCACCGGCAACCCTATCTAAGAACAAATATCCATTGAGATGATCGATCTCATGACCTATTGCTTTTGCTTCAAACCCTTGAGTTTCAATGGTTATCTGACTATCGCTGCCTGGCAGATAGCCTGTAATTGTTAGCTGGGTTGCACGCTTGACATCACCGGTGAAATCTGGAACAGACAAACAACCTTCACGACTTTTCTCATTTCGAGATGAGCTAACTATCTCTGGATTTATCAATACAAATAAACCATGACTCTTAGTTGTCTTTGGATGATTTGATACATCCAATGCAAATACCCGGACAGCACGCCCAACTTGATTTGCAGCTAGGCCAACACAGCCCTTATTTGCATGCATAGTTGTAATTAGGTCTGCAGCCAATTGCAATATGTTTGAGTCTTTTGGATCAACTTCAGCACAAAGTGAGCTTAATGCTTGATTAGGGGCCGCAACTGTTTTTAGCAAAGTGCCAGTTGGCAAAGTTGGCATAGCCAACTCAACTCTTTCAAGCACCTTAGAGCACGTCCTCTTCAACCAAGGTCAAGTGCAAAGCAATTCCAAAATCTTTGCCAACATTTACTAATTCAGAGTTGATTGCTTCCAGATTAATGCCAGTTGGCAAACTAACTTCGGCTACCAATAAATATAGACTTTGGGAAAGACGAGTAGTGAGATCAGTGATGTTGCCCTGGTGTTTAGCAATTATTTTTGTAACTGCAGCCACAATTCCTGGCTTATCACCACCTTGCACAGTCAACACATAACTTGTGCCCAATGCGCCAGTGGTTTGATCTGGCCTAACTTTGGAAACTGAGACGGTTAGATCCTCACCAAGCGCTGTTGCCAACTTGGCCTCCAAAGCTTGGGCATCAATTTCAATTTGAGCTATCAAGGTCATCGCAAAATGACCTTGCAACAAGGTCATTGAGGTATCTTCAATATTTGCACCAGATTCAGCCAAAGTTGAGGTGATCGTGGCGACAATTCCTGGACGATCTGTTCCAAACACGGTGATGGCATATGAGGTCATGGGCTAAAACTACCGCCTTAGTTCTTGATGCTTTTGGCAGCCATGCTAAAAACTGAATCAATCATGGGTTCGGTTAGTCGACCAGTGAATGTGTTTTGCTGGCTTGGGTGGTAGCTGCCTAGCAAAGTGATATTGCATCCTGGCTTATGGAACTGCACTTGAGCTCCATGGCCAAACTTAATTTTTGATCCAGACTCAAAATTACTATTTTGCAACAAACTCACCGATTGCTCCCAACCAAAACTTCCCAATGCCACAATTACTTTAAGCCCAGGTTGCAGAAACTCAAATTCTTTTTGCAACCAAACACTGCAGTTATCACGCTCTTTAGGTGTTGGTTTATTCGCAGGGGGAGCACATCGAACTGCAGCTAAAACTCGTGCATCTATCAGTTCTAAGCCATCACCTGCATGTTCACTTGTTGGTTGATTGGCAAATCCAGCCTTATACATAGCTCGATACAACCAATCTCCACTTTTATCTCCTGTGAAGATTCGACCAGTTCGGTTAGCCCCATGTGCTGCTGGTGCTAACCCAACAACTAATAATTTGGGCTCTGTGGAGCCAAACCCAGTTGCTGGACGACCCCAATAAGGCTGATCAGCAAAAGACTTTCGCTTAGTAATGGCCACATCAACTCGCCACTTAACTAATCGCGGACATGCTTTACATAGTGAAACTGCAGCCGATAACTCGGTTAAGTTGGATACTTGCTTAGCAATTGCTTTGATTTGAGTTACATTTTTAGCGGTGGGTGTGTCTGATTTAGTTAAATCACCAGGCCAGCCGGCATTGGCTGCTACCGGCGAATCGAATAGAGAGCCAGTTATTGGGTGTTCAAATTTGGAATCCATAAAGATCTAGTCAATCAGACTTAACGCTAAGCCATCTAAAATGTCGTGTTCACTCACGATGATTTCACCTAAGCCAACTTCATCCAAGATCATCTCTAGCACTAACGCTCCTGCAGCAATGACATCCACTCGGCCGGGATGCATAGCTGGTATTGCCGCTTTTTGGGTTCGAGTCATCTCACGCAACATCTTGGCAACACGGGTAACTTCACTAGTTTTTATGACTGCTCCATGAAGTTTGGTCGGGTCATACTCGGTTAAACCAAGGGCAATCGCTGCAACAGTTGTTACAGTGCCTGCAACACCAATGATGCTGCCAGCAGTGGATATCTCAACTTGGTTTGCAGCTTGTTCAATTGCTTTCTGGATATCTTTTCGAGCAGCAGCCAGTTGAGCAGGGTCAAAGATCTCCACCAAATTATGCCGTTCACTCATTCGCACGCAGCCAATATCAACTGAGATTGAGTTGGTTGGATGTTTCACACCCAACACAAATTCAGTAGAGCCACCGCCGATATCAATGACTAAATATGGAGTGTTTTTTAGTTTGCCCATTGAGGTCAAAGAGCTAGTGGCTCCCCTGAAGGAAAGGCTGGCTTCCATATCACCAGAAATCACTTCAGGCTCTATGCCAAACATTTCTTTTATTGGAAAAGTGAATAAATGCCGGTTGCTTGCATCTCGGGTTGCACTAGTAGCTGCAAATCTGAATTTAGTAACACCCATCTCTTGAATGTAGTTTGAGTACTCGGCGGCGGCGCGAATAGTTCGCTCTACGGCGTCGACTTTAAATTCGCCAGTTTGATCAACTCCTTCACCTAATCTAACTATGCGAAGTTCTCTTCTAAGTTCAGTTAAGGAATTATCAGGATTAACTTCTGCTACCAGTAATCTAATTGAGTTTGTGCCACAATCTATTGCAGCAATAATCTCATTCATCTTTACTACCCACACAAGATTCCACACTCCACCAAGGAGCAATCATGTTTAATGCTTGATCACCTATTGGATTGATTCCTGGACCAACTGCTAAAGAATGGGCTACTAGTGCGTGTAAGCACTTAACTCGCGTTGGCATACCACCTGCTGAGAAATCTTTAGTTTCAGGAAGTACCTCAATTGCATCTCTTCGAGACAGGTAGTCTTCATGAGCTGCTTGGTATTGAGCTTGAAGCTGTGAACTCTCTGAAAGTAACTTCTCAAAATCTTTCATTACGTTAGTGCTTTCCAGCATTCCAACAGCACTAGCTAGTCGAGGGCAGGTTAGATAGAAAAGTGTTGGAAAAGGTTCACCAGTTTCTAATCTAGGTTCATTCTCGACAACTGTAGGTCCAGAACAGGAGCAACGATGAGCAATTTGACGAACCCCTCTTGGGGTTCGTTGAATTTGCTGAGCAACTATTTCTAAATCTTCTTTGGAAACACTCACTGATCTTTTTCTGTCTCTGGGGTTATTTGAGTTGGAATAGTTTGCCCTAGGGGTGCATCCCCAATGCCTGCTATTACTACTGATTGCCAAAGGTTTGCATACCAAGGATGAGATTCAATATCTTCTGCAGAGACAAATTTTGTCTTAACTGCATCTGCACCCGCTTCTTCTGGGTCTAGTACTACATAGGCAATCTCACCTGGCATAACTAGATTTAACCGGGTTCGAGCTTGTGAAATTACATATGCTTGATCGTTCCACCTGGTAACCTGCTCACGTAGAGCCGCAACTTCGGCTGCAGTTAATGCATTTTCGCGCTCTAACTTGGCAATCTCTAATTGCTGCTGTAACAAAGTCCGGGCTGGCAAAGCCATCGATAGAACAATTAACAGCATCACTAAACCAAAAATAACTCCACGGCCATTAGGTAAATTGGCTAACTGCTTTACCTTTTGAGTACTAGCTTTTGGTTTAGTGGCCATAACTACTTAATTCGAGGGAAAGCAGTCTTGCCAGCATATCTAGCAGCTGCACCTAACTGAGATTCAATTCGAAGTAATTGATTGTATTTGGCAACACGTTCACTTCGTGCCGGTGCACCAGTTTTGATCTGACCCGAGGAAGTTGCAACAGCTAGGTCTGCAATGGTTACATCTTCAGTTTCACCAGAGCGATGACTCATCATGCAGGTGTAGCCAGCATCATGGGCCATCTTTACTGCATCAAGTGTTTCAGTTAATGAGCCTATTTGATTTACTTTGACAAGCAATGCATTTGCAGTGCCCGACTTGATCCCACGGGAGATACGCTCAGGATTGGTCACAAACAAATCATCGCCTACTAATTGCACTTTCGAACCAAGCTTGTTAGTGATCTCCAGCCACCCATCCCAATCATCTTCAGACATTGGGTCTTCGATGCTCACCATCGGATAGTCATTGACTAAAGCGGCATAGTAATCAACCATCTCAGTTGCAGTTAGCTTCTTACCTTCGAAGTTATATCTACCATCTTGATAAAACTCAGTTGCTGCCACATCTAAAGCAAGAGCTAAATCAGTTCCGAGATTAAATCCAGCGTTTCCTACTGCTTGGGCAATGAAATCAAGTGCTGCTCTATTGTCTTTTAGGTCGGGCGCAAAACCACCTTCATCACCTAGGCCAGTTGCAAAGCCATTTTTCTTTAGCACTGACTTTAATGCGTGGTAAACCTCAGTTCCCCAACGCAAAGCTTCACTAAATGATGGTGCTCCAATAGGTGCCACCATAAATTCCTGAATATCAACACCGGTATCGGCATGAGCTCCCCCATTCAAAATATTCATCATTGGAACTGGCAAGAGATTGGCATCTACTCCGCCAAGATGTCTATAAAGAGGCAAGCCAGCATTTTTGGCAGCTGCTTGTGCCATCGCCAACGAGACGCCCAAGATCGCATTTGCACCCAATTTAGATTTAGTTGCTGTCCCGTCAAGTTTGAGCATGGCTTGATCTATACCGCGTTGATCAGTTACCTCAAACTTACCTACCAATATGGGTTGAATCATTTGCTCCACCGCAGCACATGCTTTGCGAACACCTTTACCGCCATAGCGCGCATCACCGTCGCGGAGTTCATGTGCTTCAAAGGCACCAGTTGATGCACCAGATGGCACTGCTGCTCTGGCTGTTACTTGATTTTCTAGTGTTACTTCAACTTCAACTGTTGGATTACCTCGAGAATCCAGTATTTCCCTAGCCAGTACACTCTTAATCAAAACCACAATTTCTCCTAATCCACAATTATGGGCTTAGCGTAGTCGGGGCTGAGATCAATTCTTGAGTGTTGGAAAGTTTGCCAAGCTTGCCTTGGTTAGTTTGGCGCATACGCTGTGGAAAATCGGAGCAAAGAGTCACCCGAGAGGCATATCTTTGCTAAATCTCGAATGGATGGAACACTGTCTTGACAGATAATTTTGTGCCACATAATATACTGCCAGCACAAATAAGATTCGCCCAATCGGCCCACAAGCATAAATTGGGAAATCAAGAGTGCTTCAAGTGCTGGAAAACTTTCCAGCACATGAACTTAAGACGGACAATCAGTTCGAGAGAAAATTCTATTGGGGCGGTAAGGATGATAGAGGATTAAAGTTAGAAATAATCGCAGTTGTGACTGCTTCTTACTTGTTAATTATTCACGTTATGCCAAGAAGTTTCAGGGGAGGTAAAGATGGTTTCTAAGCCAAAGAAATTTGTTTTAGGTAGAGATGTTGATCTGAAAAAAGAGACGGTGAGAGATCTTGGTGGAAAGAGAATCACTCAAGCACCTGCTCAAAAAATAGTTCGAGAAGCTTTAAAGCAAACTGCAGGGAGACCCTCCTTAACGAGGCCCTCCATAACCTCTCCAGAAGTCAAAGCGCGTGTGCCTGAAAAATTAAAAAAGGCATTGGAAAAAGAAGCGAAAAGGAGAGGCGAGACTCCCTCAGCATTAATTAGACAAGCGCTCGAGAAATTCCTTAAGAGCGCTTAAGTCCACATAACTAAGTGAACTATGAGAAACAAGATGCGTAATTCCATATTTAGTGCAACGGTGGGCTAGTGAACAACACGAATTCGACCCCAGGCTTTAATTTCGGCTCCGTTTATGGTGAGCCTGATCGAACTACCCCAAACCCAGGACTATTTGGCCCACAAAGCGTCTCTTGGCTAGTTCATCAAGACCCATCAGCTGCAGTTGCGGGTATTCGAGCACTGTTAATGCAAGCACTACACCCAGAGGCAATGGCTGGGGTAGCTAAGAACTCAACCTACAAAGATGATCCATGGGGCCGAATAATTAGAACAGCACAATACATAGCTGTTACTACATTTGGCACAACTGCAGAGGCTGAAGCAGCAGGCAGTCGAGTGCGGATGATTCATCAAAAATTAGGAGTGGATCGTCCAGATCTATTGCTTTGGGTACATCTAGGGTTTGTGGATTCATTGTTAAGTGCTGCTCAACTTTCTGGAATTGCAACAGACCCAGCTACTGCTGATAAATATGTTGCTGAACAACAAATTGCTGCACGTTTAATTGGAGCAACCGATGCACCAACAACAGTTTTGGAACTAAAAGACGCTATTGATTCCTATTTACCAGTTCTAGGCGCTTCAAAAGAAGCAAAAGATGCTGCACGATTCATTGCATTTCCACCCATGCCATTGAAAACTAGATTACTAACTCCTGCAGCACCTGCTTGGGCGTCAGTTGCAGCAACTGCATTTGCACTATTGCCTAGTTGGGGAAGAGAGATGTATGGGGGTGCCATCTTTGGGCCAGCACTGAAGTTGCCACTACTTGAAGGGCAAGGTGAGGTCAGTTTAAAGGCCTGGCGAACTGCCTTAATGTTTTTACCAGCATCACTTCGATCAAGTCCAGAAGTGGAAGCAGCTAAAACTAGACTCAATTTGTAGTTTCTGCTCTACGGACATCTTCTTCATACTTACTAATTGATGTTCGCAAAGCCTGTTCTGGATCTATCTTCAACTCTCGACTAAGTGCTGTAATTGCAAAGAGTAAATCTCCTACAGTTTCTTGACTTACTGCCAAATTTGCTATTTTATCTTTAAGTTCTTTACCTGGAATTGGGACCTGTAATTGTTTGGTCCGTTTCAAAACCTTAGTACCAAGCATTAAGGCAGGTAAAGTTCGAGGAATTCCATCCAAGAGAGATTTGCGTTCTTTTTCTACCTTTTTTTGCTCATGCCAAATGGCTTCAACGTCAGACGCGGTGTCAGCTTGAGCATCACCAAATACATGTGGATGTCTTTGAATCAATTTAGCGGCTGTGTGGCTAGCGACCTCATCAATATCAAAAGGGTCCGTTGCATGCTCTTGAGCAATTCGAGAATGGAATACAACCTGAAGCAAAACATCGCCTAGTTCTTCTCTTAAATCATCGCGATCCCCGGTTTGGACTGCCTCTACTAATTCATGAGACTCTTCAAGTAGGTATTCCAGCAGGCTTTTGTGGTCTTGTTGTGCATCCCATGGACACCCACCTGGTGAGCGCAAGGTATTTATAACAGTTAATAACTGTTGAAGTCCTGATCCATTCGGAATTTCGACCATTCTAAATTAACTATTCACCTGGAGTTCCCGCTACCGGATTAGTTGGGGCATCAACTGATATCTGTTGAGCATTCCATGTTCCATAGCGAGGTGAAATCTGAATATCTAGGCCTTCAACAAAACTCAAGATAAAGGTATTGAATGCAGCGCTTTGTGATTCTTGAGTTCCAGTTGGTTCTAGTTTGACTCCAATCCTAGAAATTGTTAAACCCAACTCCAAAACCCCATTAATATCCTTTGGTGCAATTGCTTGAGCCAGTGCTGCTTCAGTTAACTGAGCTGGCCCACCAAAATCTGCTTCTGTTTTAGATCTTTCAGCTGCCACATCTGCTGGTGTTACTTCAACTTCAGCAAGTACTGCTGCTTGTCGAACTATTTCTAGAAGTACTAATCTGTTTAGCAAATCTCTGGTTAACTGATCTTCAGTTGACTCAAGTGCTGCAACTGAGGTCACTTCAGTGATCTCAGCAAATGATTGTGCAAGTGTTGACTCAGGGATCTTGACATCTCCGATCACAGCTGCTGAACCAGAATTACTGGCACCACATCCCGCCAATAGCAAACCAACAATGCTCACTACTAAAACTGACTTAACTAGCTTCATGACTTCTCTCCGGCCTTAAGGATTGGGGTGGCTATGACTTCGGTAATGACTTGAGTGGCCCAAGATAGAAGATCGACCTCTGGCGCAGGCACGGGGATCAAGATAGTGCGTGTGCTGCTCTTAACGATCGACCCTGGATGCAGCCGGGACAGTCGAATTTGCATAGATTCAGCAAGTTGAATTGGCCCAAACTTAACCATCTTGCCTTGGTGCACAATTTCTTCAATCTGGTGCGATCTAGCAAAAATGCGCAGCTTGGCTACCTCAAACAAAGCCGAAACAGGTAAAGGCAGTGTTCCATATCTATCTAATAACTCTTCTAAGACATCATCTAATGCTTCTGCATTAGCACTCAGGCTAATTCGCCGATATGCCTCAAGCCTTAATCTTTCTTCGCTAATCCAGTCATGTGGAATGTGTGCGATCACTGGCAACTCAACGCGCATTTCTTTTGGTTGATCATCAGCAATACCCCGGTATTCATTTAGTGCTTCCCCAACCATGCGCACATACAAATCAAATCCAACATCTGCTATGTGTCCCGATTGTTCACCCCCAAGCAAATTACCTGCACCTCTGATCTCAAGGTCCTTTAACGCAACTGCCATGCCCGCACCCAAAGAATTGTGTTGAGCAATAGTCACTAGTCGATCATGTGCGTTGTCCGATAGTGATTTCTCTGGGGTGTGGAAGAAATATGCATAGCCACGCTCGCGTCCACGTCCAACTCTTCCACGCAATTGATGCATTTGGGATAGACCTAAGTTTTCGGCTCGATCCACAATTAGAGTGTTTGCATTTGCAATGTCTAACCCAGACTCCACAATTGTGGTACTAACCAATACGTCAATTCTGCGTTCCCAGAAATCAATTACTGCTTGCTCTAAGGCTGCTTCACTCATCTGGCCATGAGCTACTGCAATGCGAGCATTAGGTAATAAGTCTTGTAATTCACTGGCTGTTCGATCGATTGAGTCAACTCGATTGTGAACGAAAAATACTTGACCATCGCGAATCAGCTCGCGCTTAATAGCTGCAGCTACCTGGCCTTTTTCATAAGGCCCAACAAATGTCAATATTGGTAAACGTTGCTCAGGTGGAGTTTGCATCACTGACATATCTCTAATCCCAGTGATAGACATCTCCAAGGTTCTTGGAATTGGTGTGGCTGACATAGATAAAACGTCCACATTCGCCCGCAGAGTCTTGAGGTGCTCTTTATGTTCAACACCAAATCTCTGCTCTTCATCTACTACAACTAAACCTAGATCTTTAAACTCAATTTCTGCACCTAACAGCCGGTGTGTGCCAATTACTACATCAACCACTCCACTTTTTAGTTCAGCAATAGTCTTTTTTATCTCAGAATCAGATTGAAATCTTGACAAAGCAGAAACCTTTATCGGAAATGGCGCAAACCTATGCGTAAATGTTTGAAGATGCTGTTGCACAAGCAAAGTTGTTGGGGCCAACACCGCCACCTGCTTGCCATCTTGAGTTGCCTTAAAAGCAGCACGCAGCGCAATTTCAGTTTTGCCAAAACCTACATCTCCACAAACCACTCGATCCATTGGAATTGGACGTTCCATATCCGCTTTTACTTCTTCAATAGTGGCCAATTGATCGGGAGTTTCTGAATAAGGGAATGCGTCCTCTAGCTCTCGCTGCCATTGAGTATCTCCAGAGAAAGCAAAGCCTGGGGCTGATTGTCTTGCTGCATACAACCGAATTAATTCGCCTGCGATTTCTTTAACATCTTTTCGGGCTCGACCTTTAGCTTTGCCCCAGTCAGCACCACCCATCTTGCTTAAAGTTGGGGTTTCGCCACCAACATACTTAGTGATTTGATCAAGTTGATCAGTGGGCACAAATAAGCGGTCACCTGGGTGACCTCTTCTACTGGAGGCGTATTCAATAATCAAATACTCTCTACTCGATCCACCAATGTTTCGTTGAACTAACTCGATGAATTGACCAATTCCGTGCTGTTCATGCACCACAAAGTCACCGTTCTTAAGTGACATTGGGTCTATCTGGCGTCGTCTGCGACTAGGCATACGAGTTTGATCACGAATTCCTGTTTGATTTCCAGATATTTCAGTCTCGGTTATAACTACCAAAAAGTCTGAGCTAAATCCATCAAATAGATTTCCACTAGAGATATTAACTTTTGATTTCTTTAGCTCAGTTAAGTTATCTTGGTAATTAACATCCAATTCCAATTCAGTTAGTGCTTCTTGATAGCGCTTGGCTGATCCAGCACCAGTTGCTACAACTGCTGTTAACACATTTGCTTCTAGATATTTGTGAAGGTCTTTAGTTAAATCCTCTAATTTAGATCGATACCCTGGAACAAGATCTGCTTCAACCTTAATTACTTTGTTTTCAACCAGTTCTTGGTCGTTAGTCAATGCTGATATTGACCACCAGGCAAATTCCTTTGAATTTGCCTGAGCATAAATATCCCCTAAGGACCTAAAAGAAGAAAGTCCCAGGTCGAGCGGGGTATCACCACCTGTGGCAGCTACTGACCAGGAAGCCTTTAAGAACTCTTCAGAAGTTGCTATTAAATCTTCAGCTCTACTTCTGATTCGTTCGGGCTCGATTAGCACTATTGAGGATTTCTTTGGAAGTAATTCAACAATGGATTGCATTTTGCCAGTTAATAGTGGGGCTAATGACTCCATACCTTCCACCATCTGGCCATCAGCAATTGCTTGTAGGGACTGGGCAAGCAATGGTTGAGTTGCGATTAGTTCTTGGGCTTTTAGGCGTACTTCGTTTGTGATTAGTAGTTCTCTGCAAGGTGGTGCCACCAATTCAGTAACTATATCTTTAATGCTTCTCTGATCTGCAACATTGAATTTGCGAAGTTCTTCCACACAATCACCAAAAAACTCTATTCGAATTGGATGGTCATCAACTGGTGAGAACACATCAACAATTCCACCACGAACTGCAACTTGCCCTCGTCGCTCAACTAAGTCAACTCTTTCATAACCTAAGCCGATCAAATTAGTCACTAACATATTAATGCTTATATCTAATCCAACTGATATTTCTACTGGTGGGTGCTCCCCTAGGTTTGCTGCGAATGGTTGCAGCAAAGATCTAAGTGGGACAGCGATCACTGCAAATTGCTCAGGATCAATTTTTAGTTGGTGGATCAATGCTAAACGCCGCCCAACCACATCTCGGCTTGGACTTAATTTTTCGTGAGGCAAGGTTTCCCATGATGGAAAAATCTCAGTTCTTAGATCTGGTCTAATTGAACTTAGAACACTGATTAAATCTTCAGCATCTCTGGTAGTGGCAGTAACTACAACCAGTGTCTGATCTGGGTTTGCAATTGCAGCTATGGCAAAAGGCTGGACTGGCTTGATGCAATTGAGTAGTAAACCATTTGAGATACCTTTTTCGGCCAATTCATCTAAGCCCGGAATTCTTAAACTGGCTTGATGAAGTCCACTTAGTGACACTGAATCACTCGCAAACTTCTTCAATCAAGTGTGCAATCTCAGGAACAGCTAGATAGACACTTGCTAATTTTGGATTCGATTGGTTGTATTTGATATCAGTTCCATCAAGGTGCTTAACAGTGATGCCTGCCGCCAATGCAATTGCAAATGGAGCTGCTGCATCCCATTCATTTAACCCACCATCATGAAAATACAACTGCGCTAGGCCAGTTAATAGAGCTGCTGTCTTAGCACCTGCGGAACCCACCTCGAGCAATTCAAGATCATGTGGAAGCCCTAGTCCTTTTAACTTCTGCACTAGTCGCTCGCTCACCTTCTCAATATCTTTTGGAGGTCTGGTTCTACTCACCACAATCTTTGGTGAGTTCTTTGGAAACTTAGGCAATACGGGTGGACTGTCGGTAGCAAATAATTGATCTGCGGCAGGAAGTGCAATGGCAGAATCACTCACAACCCCATCAACAGCAAGTGCTATGTGCACCGCCCAATCAGCTCTGCCTTCACCATATTCCCAAGTTCCATCCAATGGATCAATAATCCAAACTCGCTTGGCAGTTAATCTGCTTTGATCATCGACTGCCTCTTCGCTCAACACTGCGTCATCTGGTCGGTGCTCGTTTAATAAGTCTGCGATGAGTTGTTGGGCTTGTGCATCAGCCGTGTCTCTAAGGTCTTGGGCTGTGCCTGAATAGTTCTCTCGAAGATCTATGAGTAACTTGCCCGCTTGGGTTGCAATGTGTTTGGCTAACTCAACATCGGTATAGATCAATTGAGTTCTCCATTTGCGTGAAATGTGTTCTGGGTAGCTGCTAAGCCTTCTTTGATGAGCATCTCTAATAAGACAGATGTTTTGGCAACCATCAGCTCTATCTCAGGTTTTTCTGCTTTGCTAAATTTCTTCAACACAAAATCCGCAGGATCTTGATTTTGGTCTGGTCGACCTATTCCTAGTCGCAATCTATAAAAGTCACCTGTTCCAATAGCAGCTCGAATACTCTTCAAACCATTATGACCATTGTCACCGCCACCAAATTTAATTCGGTTAGTGGCTGCTGGAATATCAAGCTCGTCATGCAGCACAACTAACCGCTCAGCAGATATGTCGTAGTAATCCATGAGCCCAGAAACTGGGCCACCAGATTCATTCATGTAACTGCCTGGTTTAGCCAGAATGACTTTAGTGTCTGCCATTCTGGTTTCGCAAACAACTGCATTGGCTCGCTTGTGTTTTGATAATCGATTTGAGGCAGCACTAACTACATAGTCAATTGCAATAGCACCAATGTTATGTCTAGTGCCTTCATAATTTGAGCCAGGATTACCCAACCCAACAATCAACCAAGCGTTACCGGTCACAATTAGCTTGCAGAGCGAGCAGAAACTTCAGCTGGTGTTAGTACCACTAGATCCACGTGCTTAACTGAGTTACGAATGTAATCGCGTTGCACATCTTTAGCAGCACATGACAAAGTCTTGCCTGCAACTGAGATCTCAATGATTCCCTTAGCGTCTCTAAGCGCTAGTTGAAGTTCATGTGCGTCAACTGCCACATGACTTGCTACTCCACCTTGACCATAAACAACCGCTGGTACTAGACCCTCGCGTCGTGCTCTGCGGGCAGCACCTTTTCCAAATTCTGATCTCTCTTGGGCTACCAATTTAAACAATGCCATTTTCTTTTGCTCCTGTGGTCGAAATAATTGCTCCAGCGCGAAATTACTTCGCCACGTCGATGACGGGTCAAGAACCCCTCGCCGAAGCAGGACTGAGCCTACTAGGGGTAAAAATGATTGATAAAACAGCCTTACAAATTACTTATCAAAGAGCATTGGTTGGTCTTCAACCAATTTAGTAACTGAATCTTCAGAGAAAACTGCTCGAACTGCTTCAGCCAGCAGTGGAGCAATCGACAAAATCGTAAGCTTTGGGAAACGCTTATCTTCACTAATTGGCAATGTGTCCGTGACGATCACTTCAGAGATAGCAGCTGAGTTCAATCTCTCAGATGCAGGAGCACTCAAAATGCCATGTGTTGCTGCCACGATTACTTGAGCAGCACCAAACTCCAACAAAGTCTCTGCTGCAGTTGCAATGGTTCCGCCAGTATCAATCATGTCATCTACGACTACACAGATTCGATCTTTAACATCTCCAACAACTTCAAACATCTTCACCTGGTTTGGCACATTGGGGTCACGACGCTTATGAATAATTGCTAGCGGTGAGCCCAGTACATCAGTCCAACGTTCTGCCACTCGCACACGGCCAGCATCTGGAGACACAACTGTTATCCGCTTTTGATCTACTCGACTGCGCACATGTGCTGCCAATAGATTCAAAGCAAATAAATGATCAACTGGGCCATCAAAGAATCCTTGAATCTGGGAAGTGTGTAGATCTACCGTAATTAGACGATCTGCTCCAGCAGTATTGAATAAGTCTGCTAGCAGTCTTGCCGTAATTGGCTCTCTACCTTTGTGCTTTTTATCTTGTCTGGCATATCCATAGAACGGAACTATTACTGAAATTCGTTTGGCAGATGCTCGACGCAAAGCGTCGATCATAATTAACTGCTCCATAATCCATTTATTGATGGGTTCAGTGTGAGCTTGAAGTACAAAAGCATCTGCTCCTCGAACCGATTCATCAAATCGGACAAAAATTTCTCCGTTAGCAAAGTCATAATTAGTTGTTGGAACTAAACCAATGCCAAGTTCTTTAGCGATTCGATCTGCTAATTCTGGGTGCGCTCTTCCTGCAAACAACATCAACTTTTTCTCGTTGCTGTGCATGAGGGCCATCAGTCCTCCAGATTCGATTGTGGTGGAAAGATATCTGACTCTGGGTGCTTCTTGGCAGCAGCCGCACTATCAGTGCCAGCACGACGTTTAAAGACCCAGCCCAGCAAGTTTCGCTGCCGTTCACGAGCAACTCCTAGCGCACCTGGCGGCACATCATTAGTAATAACCGAGCCCGCAGCCGTGTAGGCACCATCTCCGATAGTCACTGGTGCTACCAACATGGAATCAGATCCAATTCGAACATGATTGCCAACAACTGTTTGGTGCTTTTGCTCTCCGTCATAATTCACAAATACGGTTGCTGCACCAATGTTGGAGCCTTCACCGATAGTTGCATCCCCTACATAACTTAAATGTGGGACTTTGGAATCTTTACCAATACTGCTCTTTTTAACTTCTACGAAGGCTCCAACTTTGGAACCTGAATGCAAATGAGCCTCTGGGCGAAGATAGCTAAATGGGCCAACAGATGCACTGGCATCGATAGTTGCACCAATACATCTACTACTAACAATTCGAGCATTCTTTCCAACTTTGCAATCTTGCAAAGTTGTATCTGGTCCAATCACTGCTCCAGACTCAACAACGGAGGTTCCTTGGATAAAAACATTTGGAAGCAAAACTACATCGGCTGCTAATTTGGCAGTGGCATCAATCCAAGTTGATGAAGGGTCACTCATGGTGACACCTTGCTGCATCCAGTATTGAGCAATTCGATCGCTTAGCAATCCATTAGCCTGAGCTAACTGCTCTTTATCGTTAACACCCATCACATCATCAGCATCAACTAAGGCTGCAAATACTTTGCCACCACCTTTAGCGATGGCCTGCACCACATCAGTCAAATACTTTTCACCGGCAGCGTTATCTACATCTAATTTACTTAAATGATTAGCTAAATGTTGATGCTTGATGGCATAAACACCTGAATTAATTTCCAAGATCTCTCTTTGCTCGTGGGTGGCGTCTTTTTCTTCAATTATGGCAGTTACAAACTCCCCTGACCTAATTATCCGCCCATACCCTGCCGGGTTGGCAAATATGGCAGTGAGCACCACTGCGTCGTGCGATTTAAGGGCAAGTTGCTCCAGATTTGTAGGCTGGATCAACGGAATGTCGCCAGCGAGCACAACCACGTTTGTGTCGGCAGCAAGCTTGATGCCTGATGTGACTAGTGCTTTGAGGCCGACCTCGGTTGCATCTCCGGTTCCTAATTGTTGTTCTTGAACTGCCGTAATTACATCAGGATGAAATTGCTCTAGAAACTCAACAACTTGGGCTTTGCCATGCCCAACCACTACAACTGTGTGATCTGGCTTTAAAGATTGAGCGGTGTTTAAAACATGAGACACCATTGGCAGACCTGCAACTTGGTGCATTACTTTCGCAGTCGCTGACTTCATTCGGGTGCCAGCACCTGCTGCAAGAACTACTACAACCGTTTGGGTCACCAAAGCTCCGACTCTTTAGTTGGCTTAAGAGTAGTGCGCTCCGGGAGAAGGATTCGAACCTTCACAACAGGATCCAAAGACCTGGGTGCTGCCGTTACACTATCCCGGAATTAGTTTTTGGCCGTTAAGCCCCTAAACCAAGGGGCAAGAGTATCTGTCCGATCTCATTGGATTTATCCCACTCCTTACCGCTACCTTGGGCTCGTTATGACTGCTAACCCAATCAAGCCAAGCTCCAGCCCAACCCGCTCTAACAAGAGTCGGATGTCTGGGGTTGAGCGCCGTGAACAAATCGTGGGTGTTGCTCGTGGGTTGTTTGCCGAGAAGGGCTATGAATCTGTAACAGTGGAGGAGATTGCTGCTGTAGCCAATGTTTCTAAGCCAGTAATTTATGAACACTTTGGTGGAAAAGATGGAATCTATGCAGTAATTGTTGATCGCGAGTTAAATCGATTAATTGATCTAGTCTCAAGTGCATTTGATGGAGGCGGTGCTCGCAGCGTCGTGCAAGGGGCTGCAGAAGCATTTTTTCAATACATCGAAGAGTCAGAAGATGGTTTTCGAATTCTGGTTAGAGACGCTCCAACTGAATCTGATGAATCAAGGTATGCATCTTTAATTAGAGACTTCGCTGCTCAAACTGAAGATTTGTTAGCAGCTCAATTAACTCAAAATGGATTCGATAAAGAAACTGCTCCACTTTATGCGCACGCCTTGGTTGGCATGGTTTCCTTAACTGGCCAGTGGTGGCTGGACGCACCACAGCGACCAAATAGAGAAACAGTTGTAGCCCACTTAGTTAATCTGGCTTGGAATGGTCTAAAGCACCTAGAGCCTCAACCAAAATATGCAAAATGACCAATCAGCCAGATGAAGTTGATCAGCTAATTGCTGATTGGCAGCGAGAGCGTCCTGATCTAGACCTATCTCCACTTCAAGTTCTTTCCCGAGTGAGTCGACTGGCTCGTCATTTAGAAATTGGTAGAAGAAAAGCTTTTAGTAATCCTGAACTCGAGTTATGGGAATTTGATGTGTTAGCAGCTTTGCGCAGGTCTGGTAAGAATTATGCGCTCACCCCAAGTAGTTTGATTAGTGAGAATTTGGTAACTAGTGGCACTATGACTAATAGGGTTGATCGCTTAGTAGAGCGCGGATTAGTAGTTCGTCAATCGGATCCAAATGATGGCCGAGGGGTGTTGGTCAAATTAACTGCCGAAGGTAAGAAGTCGGTTGATCAAGCAATTTCTGCCCTAGTCGAGATTGAATCTAACCTGCTTAAATCATTACCTAAATCTGAACAGAAGCAACTTGCAGATTTGTTGAGAGTGCTAACTAGCTCAGTTGCAACTAATCAAGATTAATTATGTTCGCGGCTAATAACTTTGGCACCATCAGCTGGTGACTTAGCTACAAATACTCGATCACAAACATTTGCACTAGAGACTCTAGCTGCAATATCTAGCGCATGGTCATAATCCTTGGCTAAAGCAAGGCAGGTTGGGCCTGATCCAGAAATCAAAGCCGCTAGCGCTCCATCTTCAATTGCAGTATCAAGAGTTTGTTGAAGTTTTGGATTTATAGCCAGCGCTGCTGCTTGTAGGTCGTTATGTAAGTAATCTGAAATAGCATTCGATGAACCAGATACCAGGGCCTGCAGTAATTTATTGTTTGCACTTAACTCCATGGGTGTAGCAACTGAACCTTCATCTCTGAGTTGATCCAGTTTTTGATAAACCCGCGGGGTTGATAATCCAGATGCGTGACTCATGATCACCCAAAAGTGTTCACCTCTAGCTAAAACTGGAACCACTGATTCACCTCTGGAAGTGCCAAGTGCTGTGCCACCCATAAGTGCAAAGCCAATATCAGAACCTAACTCACCAGCCACAAGCTGTAAGTCACCATGAAAATTAAATAACTCAGCTGCGGCAACTAATGCTGCTGCGGCATCGGCAGACCCACCAGCAAGGCCTGCTGCAACTGGAATTCTCTTTTCAATTGAGATTGCTACATCCGCAGGCTTATTACAAAGTTCAGCAATTTTCATTACTGCTTGTACTGCTAAATTTGCATCATTATTTGGAACACCAAAACCAAATTCACCACTAACTTCACAACTTACACCCATACCCTCAGAGCGCTCTGAAATAGAAACTTGATCAAACAAATCTAATGCTTGATAAACGGTTACTAAATCGTGATAACCATCTGCTCTTAAGCCGCCCACATTGAGTTGCAGGTTGATTTTGGCAGGGGCAACTGCTGTGAGCTTCATGAATTAACCTTAAGACTGCTGCTCAGCGATAGCCACATACTGGTTAATGGATAGCCGTTCACCTCGAAGTTTTGGATCAATACCAGCATTTTCTAAAATTGTATTTGCCTTGGTTGCATTGCCAGCCCAAGTGGCTAATGCAGATCGAAGCATCTTGCGCCTTTGATTAAATGCAGCATCAATTACTTTGAAGACTTTCTCTCTAGAGACATGCGTTACAGGCTGGGCCTTGCTGATTCCAAGCACTAGTCCTGAGTCAACATTGGGAACTGGGATAAAAACTGGTCGAGGCACATTTCCTAAACGCTGCACATCCATAAACCACTGCATCTTCACGCTAGGGGCCCCGTAGCTGGCAGTTCCAGGTGACGCTGCTAACCGATCTGCCACTTCAGATTGGACCATTACTAATAACTTTTTAATCGTTGGAAACTCAGACAGCAATGTGAGAATTACTGGAACTGAAACGTTATATGGCAGGTTTGCCACCAGTGCGGTTGGTTGAATACTTAAATCTGCAGACTTCAATTCCAGTGCATCCGCATGGATTGCCACCAAACTATCCAAAAATTCCGGGGCCCGCTCGTTTACTGTTATTGGCAATTGATCAAGGAGTCGTTGATCAATATCTACCGCAATAACTTTGCTTACAACTGGTAGTAATCCCAAAGTTAATGAACCAAGGCCTGGACCAACTTCCAAAACGCAGTCACCAGCACTTAGTTGGGCAGATTTAACTATTTTTCTAACTGTATTTGCATCATGGACAAAATTCTGTCCTAGTTTTTTGGTGGGCCTTAAATCTAATTTAGTTAATAGTTCTTGGATTTCAACTGGACCAAGCATTGCGCTAGACAACTTAAATACCAAAAGCCTGTTTAGTATTAGCCATAACTGCATTACATAGCTCAGTTAAATCCTCTGATCGCACCTCAGCCATAAATCGCATAGTGTGTGGGATTAAGAACCCTGCATTTGGAGCACCCCGATGTGGCACTGGTGTTAAGAATGGTGCGTCTGTTTCTACTAATATGTGATCTTGATCAGTGACTTTAAGGGCTGCTCGCAGCGAATCAGCATTCTTAAAAGTCACCGTGCCAGCAAATGAAAGGTAGTAGCCGCGCTCCAAGCATTGTTTGGCAAATTTTGCATCACCCGAGAAGCAATGCATCATCACTTTTTCAGGAGTTCCTTCTTCATCAACAACCCTCAAGATATCTTGATGTGCTTCTCGATCATGAATCATTAAAGTTTTGTTTAGTTTTTTAGCAAGTCTGATATGTCTTCTGAAAGACTCTTCTTGAACTTCTAATCCACTACCACTGGTTCGATAGAAATCTAATCCTGTTTCGCCAACTGCTACACAGCCAGGGTCCTGGGCTAATTGTTCAATCTCTAACCAGGCTTCCTCAAATGCGTTTATTCCACCTTCTTCTACAAGCCGAGGTGCTTCGTTTGGATGCAAGGCAACTGCTGCGTGAATTGTTGGATATCTCTTTGCCATCTCAATTGCGAATCGAGCACCAGGAACTTCACAGCCAACGTTTATCATCTGGGTAACGTTCACTTCTGCTGCAGTGTCAACTAGATATTGAAATATATCTGCATCTTTATCAAGATCTAAGCTGTTATGTGATTTGCCAGACCCCATATCAAGGTGGCAGTGCGCATCTGCCACAGCAGCGGGTAAACCTGCTGGGGCTGGTGGCCACTCAGACACTAGTTGGCTCTTCTTCTAATCTTGGAAATAGTGAATCAAGTTTGCTGGTGACACTGCCAGGTTTTAATTGCCCCCAATCACCAGCCGTAATGATGGATTGATCTGCTAAATCTCCTAGAGATTCTTTAGCACCAAGCATCTGCCACAAAGACTCAGTAGCAATTGGCATAACTGGGTGGTGCAAAACTGCAATTGCTCTCAGTGCTTCTGAAATCACATACAGCACTGTGTGCAGCCGTGATTCATTCTCTGGGTTTTTTGCTAACACCCAAGGTGCTTGTTCAGTAACATACAAATTGACTTGATCAATAATGTCTTTGGTGGCTGAAACTGCTTGCTGAATCTCAAAGTTGTCAATTGCGGTATTTGCAGCCTTTGTTGATGCAGCAACTAAGTTGATGATTGCATTATCAGCTTCTTGATATTGACCAGGAGTAGGCAAGACTGCGCCGCAATATTTTTCAATCATGGCAGTTAACCTAGAAGCTAGGTTTCCTAATCCATTAGCTAATTCAGCGGTGTAGCGCGCTGAAATGTCTTCCCAAGAAAATGAGCCATCTTGCCCAAAGGCAATGGCGCGCATGAAGTAATAGCGAAAGGCATCTGAACCAAAATGATCAACGATTTGTTCAGGGGCGATGCCAGTAAGTTTTGATTTGGACATCTTTTCGCCACCAACAAGCAGCCAGCCGTGGGCAAAGACTTTTTCAGGTAGTGGCAATCCGGCAGCCATCAGCATTGCTGGCCAATAAACTGCATGAAATCTTAAAATATCTTTACCAACTAAATGAACTGCTGGCCAGTATTTGTTGAATTGCTCTGGGTTTGAGTTATCAGCAAAACCTGCATAATTAATTGCTGTTGCATAATTAAGCAAGGCATCGAACCAGACATAAATTACTTGCTCAGTATTCCATGGAACTTCAATTCCCCAATTAACTGAAGACCTAGACATAGATATGTCTTGCAGGCCTTGACTTAGAAAAGACATGACTTCGTTGTAGGCCGACTCTGGTTGAATTCGATTCTTATTTTTTTGATAGTGCTCAATTAATGGTTGTTGGAACTTAGTCAAAGCGAAGAAGTAGTTATTTTCTTTCAATATTTCTACTGGCTTGGAATGAACTGGACAACATTCTTTGCCTGCATAATCTCCAGTTCCAGCGGTTAGGTCGCCTGGAAGCTTGAATTCTTCACAACCTACGCAGTATGGGCCTTCATAGCTGCCTTCAGTTACAAAACCATTTTCACGCAACTTACTCCAAAATGCCTGCACACCAACCTTATGTCTTGGGGCAGTTGTTCTAATAAAATCATCATTAGCAGCATTTATGGTCTTCAGAACTGGTAGCCAAGAGTTAGTTACAAGTTGATCACACCAAGCAATTGGATCCATATTATTTGCTAGAGCAGCACGCTCTACTTTGGTTCCATGTTCATCAGTTCCAGTTAACATCCAGACGTTTTCAGCTCGCATGCGGTGCCAGCGCGCTAAAACATCAGCTGCAGTTGTGGTGTAGGCATGACCAATATGTGGTGCATCATTTACGTAGTAAACAGGTGTAGTGATATAAAAAGATTTAGTGGTCATCGCTTAATTCTATTCTTTGCCATCTCGAACAACTATGTCATACACCTCACGCTTAGGCAGTTTTAATTGAACTGCAATTTGGCTGATGGCAGCTTTTCGATCAGTTGTGGCTAATTCATGCTCCTTAACCAATTGCCCAATCATCTGGCGGACCTTTGGGTCTGCCAGATCAAGCATTGGCTTTGGGTCGGCCCCTGCCACCACCAAGGTGATCTCACCTAAAACTTCGCCTTCAGCCCAGATCTTTAATTCCCCAAGGGTTGCTCGCTTAACTTCTTGATAAGTCTTAGTTAGCTCCCGGCAAACTACTGCTTGCCGGTTTTGGCCAAATACTTCTTGCATGGCATCTAAGGTTTGGAGGAGTCGATGCGGGGCTTCAAAAAAGACCATGGTTCGGACTTCTTCAGCCAAGCCAACTAATTGCTTTTGTCGTTCTCCTGTTTTTCTGGAAAGAAATCCTTCAAAGCAAAATCGATCTGTTGCTAACCCCGACAAAGCCAGCGCCATAGTTACAGCAGATGGACCAGGGATTGCATCCACTTCAATTCCAGCCAATACACATGCAGCCACAATTCGATAACCTGGATCACTAATGCTTGGCATACCAGCATCAGTTAACAAAACAACTTTTGAACCATTATTTATAGCTTCTAAAATTACTGGTATTCGTTCTTGCTCTTTAGATTCATGAAATGAAATTACTTTGGCTTGAACATCTATGTTTAAATCTTTTGCTAATCTAAAAAACCTACGGGTATCTTCAGCTGCAATTAGATCTGCGGAACTAATTGCAGATTTGGTGCGTTCAGATGCATCCGCTACATCACCAATTGGGGTGCCAACTAAGACTAAAATGCCACTCATGGGTTGAGGGTACCGCCTAAAAAATGGTGGTTAGTTGCCGCCAGCAGCTCTGCGCGGTTCCTCAATTTCCACTGTCTCTAAAGGCATTTGGGCCACTTCAGAATTTGAAGTGGCAACTTCTTGTTGGGATTTTGCTTGGGCCAACATGGCAGCTGAATCCCAACCAGCAGTTCTTGGTCCAGTAACAGTATTTGGTAGCGCCGCAGAAGTTGGATTCCATTCTTTTGCTTTTTGAGCCAGTTCAATTCGAGAAACATCGAGACGTTGCTTTGGCTTAATACTTTGCAAGTCAGATTGTTGAGCAATAGCTTTCCAAGCTGCAATAAAAAATCCTGCTAACAATAAAGTTGGTGCAACCATCAATATCCAAGCGCCTGTGAACAAACTTGCAAGTGATCCAATTATTGTTAAAGCACTTAATGTGACAACTGTTCTTTTTCTGCGGGCCGCTGCAATTTCGGTAGAAGTTGGACCTAAATAGGCAGGCAGCTCTTTGCCTGGAGCACTACTTAATTTAGCCATAGATCGATTGAATGCGGCAACTTCATTCACTTCATTGTGATTAGTTATCTTCTTTAGCCACATCGGGACTAGAACTGCAGCCCAGATCACTACGATCGAAAGGTAGATAAGTCCTGATCCCATGGGGACAGAGTATGAATGAGTTTTAGTTTTCCGCTGGTGCGACTCGCCACTACTTATTCAAAAGTCGATTTACTAAACCAGTCCCGAACTCTTCTTGATGTAGTGCAAAGACTCGATGATCTCGCCACTGACCATTGATGTGCAGATAATTTGGTCGCATTCCTTCTTCTCTGAAACCAAGTTTGGCCACGATTTTCAAGCTTGGTTCATTCTCTGGTCTAATCACTACCTCAACTCGATGCATCAGCCGCTCTTGAAACAAGTAATCAGTCAAAAGCGCTACCGCCAGAGTGGTTAGCCCTTTACGACTATGGCGTTGGTCTATCCAATACCCAACCTGAGTAGCCCGAGCTGAGCCATAAACCATGTTGCTGGCCGAGATGATTCCAACGAATTTACCCCGAACTCGAATAGCCAGAGTGACTGAACTTTTATCGCGCAAGCCTTTCTTGGCTGCCAAATAAAAGGAGGTGAACGCAGCAGCGCTGGCCGAGTCAAATGCTGGGTCAATCATTCGGTTTTGACTCAAGCCCTCAGGTGGCATGGTGGCATCCCAAGGGGTTAGCCATTCCTTATTGAAACTGCGCACCTCTAGATAGGTGCGCTTGTCTCTAAACCTGATCGGAGATAGTTCTAGAGACTTATACCTAAGCACTACCGAATTGCTGAATCTCATTTCTGCACACTTGTAACAGGAAATACTTCAACAGTTTCGTATGGCGGTAAATTTCCATGCACCTTAATTAAGCATTCTGCTCTGGCAAGTCCACCTAGATTGGCACTTAATCCTCTGACTGTTTCATTGCCTTCTTCATCCGTATCAACTATTCCTGGAATAAACCTTAAATACTTTAAGTCACCTGCAATTGGAGTAGATACGGTGTATGAAGCTGGTATCAATTTGGTTTGCATCAACATACTTCTCACTGCAGGCTTTAGAAATACTTCTGATCCAATTAATGTCCCATATGTGTCACTCTTTATTAGAAATACCGATTTCTGCTCTATGGCTTTTGCGCCAACTTCAATGTCTAGATCTAAGCCAGCCTTTAAAAGTGAGATACCTAATGCTTGAGCAATCTCGTTCTTAATTAAATCACTTTCAATATCTACTGAGATCACAATTAGATCAGCAACTGATTCCTCAACTGCTGAAAAAACTTGATCAAGATCTGACTTAATAAATATTGGGTCTAGGGTGTCAGCACCCCAGCGACTTAACATCATTCTTAAAGCAGCGCTGGTGGCATCATCGTTAACGCCAACTCTGGCTGGTTGATCAAGTCCTTGCCTAACTGAACTTACAGATATCACCAAAGCAGTTACTGCCCCCGCAACTGGAGCTTTACGTTTATGTTGGGTGGCTAAAAGTGCCAAGGTGGCTGGCGTTAAAGCAGCGCCTTTGGGTAGAAGTGGAGCTCCTTCGTCGGTCATAGGTTCAGTAAGAACAGCGTGAGGCGCAAATATCTGTTGTAAGCCAACCCATTTAGAGCGAGGCTTTAATGCAGCTAATACATTATTTAGTGCTTGGTCAAACTCATTCACGACTAGAGCGTGCTCACATAATTTTTTAGCCAGGATTTGAACTCTGGACCAACATCAGCTCTATTTGCAGCAAACTCAACCACAGTCTCTAAGTAGCCAGCCAAGTCTCCAGTATCAAAGCGAACCCCGTCATAGATCAATCCATGAACTAAACCCGCACTATCTGGACCTTTACCTTGTGCTAAAACTTGAATGGCATCGGTTAATTGAATCTCACCACCGCGACCAGGCTTAGTATTTTCAAGGATCTCAAATATTGCTGGGCTTAAAACATACCTACCCATAACAGCTAAATCACTTGGAGCTTCATTGGCGTCTGGTTTCTCTACTAGATCTGTAACTTGCACAACATCTGATTGAGCAGTTGCTTTAACTTGAGCCACTCCATAACGAGAAACTTCTGCTTTAGAAACTTTCTTTAGCAACAACACTGATCCACCAAATTCACTTAAAACTTCAAACATTCTAGCTAAGACTTTTGATCCTTCTGGATAAATCTCATCGCCTAGAAATACCGCAAATGGCTCATCACCCACATGTTGTTTTGCACACAAAACTGCATGCCCTAAACCTTTAGCTGTTCCTTGGCGGGCATAGTGAATCGTTGCCAATTCAGATGCTGCTCTGACTTCTTTTAGTCGCTTTTCATCTTTTTTCTCAATTAAAAGTCGTTCAAGTTCACCATTAAAATCAAAATGGTCTTCAAGTGCTCTCTTCGCGCGGCCAGTGACAAACAAAATATCTTCAAGACCAGCAGCCACTGCCTCTTCCACTACATATTGAATAACCGGCTTATCAACTACAGGCAGCATCTCTTTAGGGGTCGCTTTGGTTGCAGGCAAGAATCGAGTGCCAAGCCCAGCAACGGGCATAACGGCTTTTCGAACGACTTGATTTTTGCTCATAGGCAGACCCTAAGTGACGAATTGAGGTAATCCTGCCACGATTGGCGAATGAGCCCAAATAAGGCAGAACTTCGACTCCAGGCTAAGGCGCGACGTGCCAATCGTGGCCAGCTTGAGGTCAGCTCAGACCTTATTGTCTGGATCAACCGCACTATTGCCAAAGGTGCAACCATTGCCTGTTACATCAGCAGAGCAGATGAGTTAAATACAGCCGAATTAATTGAATTACTCAAATTTGAATATCAGGTTGTATCTCCAGTTACCACAAGTCAAGGACTTATCTTTAAAGAACATGGCACTGAGTTAGTTGTTGGGAAATACTCAATTTTAGAGCCGACAGGTGCTGAAATGCATATTTCACAAATAGATTGTTTCATTATTCCAGCGCTAGCAGTTGATAGAACTGGAAACAGACTCGGATTTGGTGCTGGCTATTTTGATCAAGCACTGAATCAGACTCAAAAACCAATCGTGTGTGTAGTTGCTAATGAAGATATCTTAGATTTAGTTCCAGCCGAAGAACATGATCGGCAAATTGATTTTATTGTGACTCAATCACAATTAATTAAAACAAGTGAGTAGTGAGATTAAACACGATGAAGCAGCTAATCATTGTCACAACTGCGTAAATCCAAGCAGTTAAGCGGGGTAGTTGTTTTAACTCCATTCCAAAAGTACTAACTGTTGTTAATGCACCAGCGAATCCCGCAGTTAGCACAATTTGAGTATCACCAGAAGTTTCACTTAAGAAGAAAGCGATCAAAGCAACACCAGAAATATTTGCCAGCAATGTGCCCCAAGGGAAACTCTGATTGAATCTACTTAGTAAATATCGAAGAGTTGCCCCAAAGGCGCCGGCTAGAAATATGTAGATAATTGTCATTTAGTTAACTGCAATCCAATTTTAGAACCTAATGCCACTGCGCCAACTGCGATTAAAGCTGTTAGTGCTAACAAAGAGAAGCCTAAAATTTGGGAAAGGTCAATACTTGCAATTGCGATAACTTGAGACATGCTAGTAAATGCACCTAAAAATCCAGTAATCACAGCAGCTCTAATTAGTTCAGTACTTAGAACTTTAGTTAGCAAACCAATCAACAAACAACCAATTGCGTTAATGATCAAGATGCTCAACCAGTCTCGATCAATTAACTGATCTATTTGGAATCTAACCAAACTGCCTAAGCCACCACCAATTGCCAGGCAAGTTAATGCTGCTTTAGAGAACCGATTCACCCGCTCAGCCTAGATTGCTCCATACTTATCCCATGCCTACCTACCAATATGCCTGTACTAACTGTGAGCATGAGTTTGAGATTGTGCAGTCTTTCACTGACGATGCACTGACTATCTGCCCACAGTGCCAAGGAGCTATTCGTAAGGTGTACGGCGGGGTTGGTGTGCAATTCAAGGGTTCTGGCTTCTACAAGACTGATTCCCAATCACCAGCAAAGCCAGCACCGGCTAAAGCGGAAGCACCTAAACCCAGCACCCCTGCTTCCTAATCAGCTGTGCATAACTAAAAAACATTTATCTGATTTGATCTTTACTGCACCCTGGAGGTAGCAGGATGAGATTAAAACTGAACTTTATTGATCAGCCAATTCCCAAGAAAATTCGAAAGCATCGCAGACTTTTAGCAGCACTGTTGGCTGGCTTGGCTGTACTTACATTTGGTTCAAGTCTGAGCCAAAGTAGAGCTGAACCAATTAGCAATGAACTAATGACTTTGATTCCAACCTCAAAAGTTGCTGTTGCTGTTTCAATTGGAACCGAACTAACCAAATCTTGGTTTAATCCAGGTAGGAAAATCGACTTAGTGGCAAGCTTGAATGGCAGCACTGCAATAGTGGCGCGGAATGCCGAAGTGATCTCAATTGGTGGTTCGAGCAGTTTCTTAGGCAACCAAAATCAAGAAGTACTTGTGGCAATTAATGAATTTGAAGTATTAGGTGTTACCGCTGCAATTCATGATCAGAAACTAACCGCAATTATCAAACCTAACTAGTAGCATGCTGCCAATGATGGAGGCAGCATGCTAAAAGGTTATCGGGATTTCATTCTTCGTGGCAATGTCTTGGATTTGGCAGTTGGTGTAGTTATTGGAGCTGCCTTTAACGCCATGGTCACCGCAATTACTTCAGGAGTTTTAACACCTTTAGTTGCTAGATTTCTTGGTGCTGAAACTGCTGAGATCGCAATAAGTATTGGAAATGGTCAATCCATTAATCTTGGAACAGTGCTAAACGCCTTTTTGGCATTTTTGATTACATCGGCAGTCGTTTACTTTATTGTGGTTGTGCCTGTTAACCGAGTTCGTGAATTAATCAGGATTAGTGATGGCGCAGAGTCAACAGAACCCGCAGATATTGCACTACTGAGAGAAATCAGAGATGAACTAAGAAAGCGAAATTAATCTCCAGTTTTTATCTCAAATCCAGATTCTGCCCAAGCATCAGTTCCACCTTCAATATTGACTGCTTCATATCCTTGAGTGTCTAACCACTGGGCTGCTTGCATTGATCGAGCACCTGATCTGCAAACTACATAAATTGTTTGGTTTTTATCTACTTCATTGATTCGAATTGGGACAGTGGCCAATGGCATCAAATAAGCAGTTGGCAGGTGTTTCTCTTGATACTCATTAGGTTCGCGCACATCTAATACAAATAAATCTGGGGTTTCAGCTAGCAGAGTATTAAGTTCAGCAACAGAGACCTTACTTACCATTTCAACACCTCTTCATTGATTTGATTACCAAGAATACCAAATACTTCAATGAAACTCTTGGGCTGCGTTAGGTATCCGACAAGTAATAGACCAAACTTAAGCATTATGTCTAGCCAGTCAACCAAACCACGCATGCTTAATAACACCGCTTACACCGGTATAGCAATAATTTTCACAGCTTTGGGCTTAACCAGTGGAGGTTGGGGGCCAGTTCTGCCATGGCTAGCAGAGCGTCATGGTGTTGATGTGGCAACAGTTGGTTTGATGTTATTTGTTTTTAATGCTGGTGCAGGTATTGGAATTATTGGATCACAATTACTAATCAAACGTAAAACCGTCTATTGGTTCTTACGGGTTGGTATTTTGATGTTTTCAATAGGGTTTGCAGGTATTGTCTTAACTCCTACCTTCTTTTGGTCAATGACTGCGTCTGTTGTTGCCGGTTTTGGTTTTGGAGTGTTAGATGTTGGACTACTTCAAGCAATTACTCGATCAGTTAATTCTTCTGGTCCTCGAATCAATTTAACCAATGCTTTCTTTGCTATCGGTGCTGTTGCAGGTCCTTTCTTAGTTGGGGTCTTCTCAGCAAATCGAATACCAGCAATTATTGTCTTCACAATTGTGGTTGCATCTTTAGCTATTTTGCTTATGCCTGGGTTGGATTGGAAAGTAGAAGTTGTAGTTAGTGATCAGAAAGTTTCTCGTGATCCAAAGTTGATTGGTTTGTTTACCGTTGCAATTGGAACTTATGTAGGAATTGAGATTGCTGCTGGATCCTGGCTGCCCACCATGATTCAAGAAAGATCAGGCTCATTAGAGCAAGGTGCCCTGACCGGGGCGCTGTTTTATCTAATGTTTGCAATCGGACGCTTGATTGGCACTCCGATGGCGCATCGCTTTAGCTCAGAACAAATGTTGTTAGGTTCAGTGTATTTATCAACACCGATGTTGTTAGTTGCGATTTTGGTGCCTGCAATCTCTCCATATGCATTAGCCATGATGGCCATGATGTTGGGACCAGTCTTCGCAAACGCATCTAATTGGATTGCCCAGAAATCTCCTGGAGATCCAATGGCCACCACCTGGCTAATGCTGGCTGCAATGGCTGGAGCACTTTCGCTGCCAACAATGACTGGATATGCAATGCGGGCTTGGGGCACTGAATCACTGCCATTGGTATTAGCACCCATGCTAATCGTTAGTACTGCGTGCTTTACCTACTTAATTAGGCATTGGCGCACTCGGTCATAGAGCTTTAAGTGTTTACTGATTTAATCCCGATATGAGATCTCCGTGGCTTCCCTTAGTTTTAGCTTTAGGCCTGTTAGCCGGTTGTGGTGCAATTTCTGATTTAGTTTCTAGTCCAGATCAGAAACCTGAAATAGATCTGAAGTTAAGCCCACTGTCTGGAATACCAAATGGTTACAACAAACCTATTTTGGTTGTGAAAATTGACAACATAAGTCAAGCCAGACCACATGCTGGAATCTCTGCGGCTGATTTAGTGTATGTGGAAGAAATTGAAGGTGGTTATTCCAGATTAGCGGCCGTATATTCCAGCACTTTGCCAACTAGTGTTGGCCCAGTTCGATCAGCGCGAATTACTGATATCTCATTACTGCGACAATTTGGAACTCCAGCTTTTGCCTACTCTGGTGCTCAATCTAAATTGCGACCCGTATTAGATGCTGAAGACTTTATTGACATTAGCAATCGGGTAACTGGGGATGGTTGGTTTCGAGATGAAGTTGCTCGATATTCACCACACAACTTAATGATTAACCCAACCCGACTAATCGAATTAGCCCAAGAAAAAGGTTCTGTGAGCACTGCTCTTAGAGGATTCAAATTTACCAATAACCCAATGCCTAATGGTCAACTCATAAGTTCAGTGACAGTTAAGTTCAGAGTAACTGAAACCAAGATTATTTGGAATCAAACTTCTAATGGCTGGAACATATTTTTTGATGGAGACCTAGAAGCTGATTCTTTAACAAATAAACCAGTTGTGGCCCACACAGTTATTGTGCAGAAGGTGCTCACTGTGCCTTCGGTATATAAGGACAGCACTGGCTCATTCACTCCAGAACAACAACTGATTGGATCTGGGAAGGCACTGCTGCTTCGCAATGGCCGAAGTTTGGAAGTTGACTGGTCTAGATCATTGGCTAACGAAATTACCAAGTATTCGTATGCTGGTAAAGAGATAAATTTGAGCCCAGGCTCAGTTTGGATTGTTTTATTGGATCAAGATAGAGAAATTCAACAAAACTAGAACTGCCATAAAGGGCTATTGGTACGCATGCGAAACTAGGCCCTGCCGCCCCCATAGCTCAGGGGATAGAGCATCGGTTTCCTAAACCGTGTGCGCAGGTTCGAATCCTGCTGGGGGCACTTTTGATATTAATAATTTGTTTCTGAAATATTCACCAGGCTTTCGCTAAAGTTCATAAATCAACTGCCAATCTTGTCCAATGAATTCACCTCGCTCACGTTTTGCCATGTTCATCTCTTTCATGGCTTCTATCGCCTTAGTAACTGGCACCGCTATACTTCCTGGTGCTGTTGCTAACACTGCTGCAACTTATGCAATCCCTTCATCTCCAATAGTTGTCAGCTCTTCCGCTACCAATGGCGGAATCAAAGTTACTTGGAACAAAGTAACTGCAAACCCACCAGTTACCAGTTACATTGTTTCTGCTGGTCCGGGTAGTTGTCCAGTAATCGTAAGTGGCAAAGCCACTTCTGCAGTATTACCCATTATCAAAGGCAGTGACGATCAAGTAGCCAATGTCCAAGCAGTCAATGCTTATGGAATTTCAGATCCAGGCTCTGATGGTGTATCTGTGACTGTTAGGCAATTTGCGAAGTCAAGTGTTAGAAACTTGCAAATTCTTGGGCTCACCGATTTGCATGGTGCTTTAGAAAGTTCCAACACATCTATTGGAGCTTCAGCTTTATCTGCCGCTTTTGCTGAGGAGCGTCAACTAGTCCAGCCGACAATAACTGTCTCAGCTGGTGACAATATTGGAGCAGCTCCCGCAATATCCTCACAGTTTGAAGAGTTGCCAACAATTGAAGCTATGAACTTAATGAAGTTTGATGTTTCAGTCTTTGGAAATCACGAGCACGACCGGGACATTACCCATCTAAACAAGATGATTGGTGCTTCCAACTTCCAGTGGGTGGCGAGTAACTACAACACACTTGCTCCATTAAAGAGTGGCAATAAGTCTGCTAAGAACTACATTATTATTAAGCGAAACGGGATCAATATTGGCATTGTTGGCATGAACACCAGCCAAACTGTTGAGCAAGTATTCCCGGGAAACTTAAGCTTTACTGTAGGTGGCAAGAAGCAGGACCTCATAATTTCAGCCAAGATCGATGGTGTTGAAAAGGCAGCAAAAACAGCTCGCGCTAAAGGTGCAGATATGGTTATTGCGCTGTTGCATCAAGGCTGGAATCAAAACCTAGAAGGCAAGGCTGTTGGTGAGTTGGTTGATTATGCAGCTCAACTGAAGAGCGCAGATGTGGTCTATGGCGGTCACAGTCACCAGAAGTATGCATCAGTTATTGGTGGCAAACTAACCATTGAGAGTCGCAACGCTGGGGTTGAATACACCCGTACGCAAGTTTGTGTGGATACCGCAGCAAACAAGGTTCTTGGTGCTGCAGTTGACTACATACCAAAAGCCAGCATCTCAACAGCTTTGAGTGATCCAGCAACTGCTGAGTTAGTCAAGAAATATAAGGATCAATTGACGTCAAAGCTTGATGTGAAGATTGGTGTTGTCTCAGATCGCTTCCCTCGTGGTGGCACACCTCCAGTGGAACGTTCTGGTGAAACTCCACTTGGTAACTACACCGCAGACCTTTTGCGAACCAAGTACAAAACTGACTTTGCAATAATGAATGGGGGCGGAATTAGAGACACACTGCCAGCTGCTACATACACACCTGCAAATACAGCCTTAAAGCGTCCAGGAACTGGAACATCTGGTCCATATGACGTCACTTTGGGCGATGCTTACACAATCTTCCCATTTGGTAACTCTGTATCAGTTGTGAACATCACTGGCACGAATCTTTGGGCAGCACTTGAAAATGGTGTCTCCCGATGGCCATCTGATGGCAGATTCCCACAAGTATCGGGCTTAAAGTTCACGGTTGACACCACAAAACCAGCTGGAAGTCGAATCACAAACGTGACGAAATCGTCTGGGGCGGCAATTGCCAAGGATGCGACTTTGTATTCAGTTACCACCATTGATTTCCTAGTTTATGGTGGCGACGGATACACCCAATTTGATGCCAGCAAGCAACAGGTTCGTGACTTGCTAGTTGATGTATTTGCAGAGGGCCTAAGGAGTGATCTTGCTGCTGGCAAGACCACCTTGATGCCAGTTGCAGATGGTCGAATCACAGTAATCAAGTAAATAACCTCTAAATGAGCCACTTCCAAACTTGGAAGTGGCTCATTTAGGTTTTAGGAACAAAAGGCCTACGATTAGCCAATAATTAGATCAGCTAACACACCCCGTTAAGTTGATAGAGACTTTCAAAACATGAAAGGTGTCAAGAATGTCGCAAGGACATATCACTACTCCAGCCGGTGACATTGATTCACCAGTAGTAGCGGCAAGTCAAGGTCCTAACGGAATAGATATCGGTAAGTTGTTAACTGGTACAAACCACGTAACTTTTGATAATGGTTTTGGAAATACCGCAACTGCTCAATCAGCAATTACCTATCTAGATGGTGACGCTGGAGTGTTGCGTTATCGTGGATATCCAATTGAGCAATTAGCTGAAAAATCTACATTTATTGAAACTTCTTACTTGTTAATCTACGGGGAACTACCAACTGCTGATCAACTTGCTGATTTCACCGATCGAATTCGAATTCACACGATGCTGCATGAAGACCTAAAGAGCTTCTTCACAGGTTTCCCAAGGGACGCACACCCAATGCCAGTTTTGGCAAGTGCGGTTAATGCTCTATCTACTTTTTATCAAGATTCTTTAGATCCTTTTGATAAAGAACAAGTCGAGATATCAACAATTAGGTTGCTAGCCAAGGTACCAACAATTGCTGCCTATTCGCTACGTAAGTCCCTTGGACAGCCATTCCCATACCCAGACAACTCTTTAGATTATGTATCAAACTTTTTGCACCTAACTTTCTCGTTACCTGCTGAAAAATATGAAATTAATCCAGAAATAGCCAAAGTTTTGGACTTGCTATTCATACTTCATGCAGATCATGAGCAAAACTGCTCAACTTCAACTGTTCGTATGATCGGCTCATCTCATGCAAACTTGTTTGCCTCTGTTGCCGGTGGCATCTCAGCCTTATTTGGTCCGCTCCACGGTGGAGCAAATCAAGCTGTATTAGAGATGCTCAAATCCATTCAAGACTCAGGTGAGCCTGTTGAGAAGTTCATAGATAAAGTCAAAGCTAAAGACTCCAATGCCCGCTTGATGGGCTTTGGTCACCGGGTTTATAAGAACTACGACCCAAGAGCGCGCATTATTAAAGAAGCTGCTGACAAAGTACTTAAGAACCTAGGTGTTAGTGATCCACTACTAGATATTGCTATGAAGCTTGAAGAGGCAGCTTTAAGAGATGATTACTTTATTGAGCGCAAGCTTTATCCAAACGTAGATTTCTATACAGGCGTGATTTACAAAGCAATTGGCTTCCCAACGAAAATGTTCACCGTGCTCTTTGCTTTGGGTCGCCTTCCAGGCTGGATCGCCCAATGGCGCGAAATGATTGAAGATCCAGACACACGTATTGGCCGCCCTCGTCAAATTTATGTCGGTGCAACTGAGCGTGACTATCAGCCAGTAGCTAAACGCTAGGAATTGTCTAATAACTCACAGTGATAAACAGTGTGAGTTATTAGACATCAGATTCTGTTAAAACCCTAACAAAATAGAGTATCTTTTCAAGTGGTCATATGAACTTGTTAATTCAGGTTCAGTGATCCCTCACAAACGAGTGGCGCTTATTCAGCGTCACTCGTTTTAAGTTCAGGTAGTAAAAATCCAACGCGGGCCCCACCTAATGGAGACTGATCCACAATCACTGATCCAGAATGTGCGGCAGCCATATCAGCCACAATTGATAAACCCAGTCCACTTCCAGGTAGTGCTCGAGATTCTGGCGCACGCCAGAATCTCTCTAATACTTGAGACCTGTATTCCGCAGGAATGCCAGGCCCTGCATCATCAACTAATACCATGCCATCTCGAACTGTCACATTAATTGCTGCACCATCTGGAGAGAACTTAACTGCATTTCCAACTAAGTTGGCAATAGCGCGCTCAATAAGCGGCCCACGCCCTCGAACAATTGATTCAGTTGCTTCTAGATTGATCTCTCGGTTAGCTCTTCGGGTGAATCTTCGAACCACATGATCTGCTAGTTCTTCTAAATGCACTCGGCCTTCTTCAGCCACATCACTTATAGATGGCACTGGGCTTGCAAGTGCCACTAACTCTTCTAATAAATCGGTGAGCTCGGTCATCTCTTCATTCATAGATTCCAGCATCTGCAATCTATCAGCTGGCTTTATCTCTCGATCACTTTTCTCAATCATTGACATCAGATCTAGGTTGGCGCGCATTGAAGTTAAAGGAGTTCGCAGTTCATGGGCTGCGTCATCAACCAATCGTCGTTGTTGCTCTCTAGATTGGGCAAGAGCTTTAACAACTGTTTGGAATGAGGTGGAAAGTCTGGCTAGTTCATCGCTTCGGCCAGATGTAGCAGCAGCTAAACCAGATTCATCTAATACTTTAGTTTCAGCAATAACTTCAGCTGCTCGAGTTAGCAGCATAATCGGCTGCAAAGCAGAACCCACCACAACTGATGCCACAACTGCTGTTACTACTGAAGCGAGCAAGGCTAATGCTGCAATTCCAGCGGTTAGCGTGCCAATGCTTGCTTGCAAATCAGTAATTGGTCGCATGGCTCGAATAACTGCACCATCAGCAAGCGGCATCACCCCAACTCGAACAGTGATTCCTGATTTGGTGTTTACTGTTTCAAATAAAACATCGCTGCCAGGTTTAGCCAGCAACTGATCCAAAACTGCATCTCCCGCTGGGACTTGAGCCGTGGTCGAGGCAGCTGGCTGCACATCCCCTTCAACGAAATAAACGTCAATCAATATCTCTGGAGAGTTTTTCTCTAAAGTGGCTCTTGAAGTTAGTGCTAGTGCGGTGGCTAATTCATCATCAACACTTATTTCTAGAGCAGATGCTAATTCTGAATCAACTTGCTCATACATAGTTCTAGCAGATAACAAACCGCTCAAAAGTGCTACCGATAACACCGCAAATGCGGTCACTCCACCAGCAATTAAGGCTAATCGTCTGCGTAGCGACATTTAGCTATTCCTCTATGCGCAATACGTAACCCACACCACGAACAGTTTGGACCAATCGAGGTTCTCCATTTTCCTCAAGTTTGCGTCGCAGGTAGCCGATGTAAACATCTAGACCGTTGCTAAGTGTTGGTGATATCCATCCCCACACTTTCTCAAGCAACATATCTCTTGGCACAACCTTGCCAGCATTTCGGGCCAACACTTCTAGTAGTGCAAATTCAGTTCTAGTGAGATTGCAATGTCTGCCGTTTCGAGTTGCCCGATATGCAGTTGGATCCACAACTAGATCTTCAATCTTGTAGACCTCACCATCAGGCAACACATCAGTATCAACTGCTGCATCTAATTGAATTCTGCGCAAGAGTGCTCGAACTCTGGCTAGTAGTTCTGGTAGCGCGAATGGCTTTGGTAGATAGTCATCTGCGCCAGCATCTAAGCCAGCCACTCGATCTGAAATTTGTGTTCGAGCAGTTAAAACCAATACTGGAATGTCATCGCCACGAGCTCTAATCTGCTTGACCACATCCAAGCCATCTAAATCAGGTAGTCCTAAATCTAAGATAAGTAAATCTGGTCGGGTGCCATGCTCACCATTCACTCGTTGCAATGCTTCACGAGCAGTGGCAACTGCCTCTGCTTCCATGCCATCAAATTTGATGGCGCGAACTACTGCTTCACGAATTGCTCGGTCGTCATCTACTACTAAAACTGTCATGTGGTTATTCTCCCCTGTTCTAGCCAAAAATGATGGAGATTGACTCTCCCAGTCTAGAAATCTGCCAGTTAAACGGCTTTTAGAGCGCTGACCACCTGGGTAAGTGATGCTTTGGCATCACCAAACAACAAGGTGGTTTTTGGATCAAACAACAGCTCATTTTCAATGCCTGCAAACCCTGGTCGCATTGAACGCTTTAAGAAGATTACGTTAGCCGCATGCGCCACTTCTAAAATTGGCATTCCATAGATCGGACAGCCTGGGGTGGTTTTTGCTGCTGGGTTAACCACATCATTTGCTCCAATAATCAGCGCAACGTCTGTTTGCGCAAATGTTGGATTAACTTCTTCCATCTCAACTAACTGCTCATAGGGCACATTTGCTTCAGCAAGCAATACATTCATGTGCCCTGGCATACGACCAGCAACAGGATGAATTCCATATGCGACATCAATACCTTTGGCAGTTAACAAATCTGCTAATTCGCGCACTGTGTGTTGTGCTTGAGCAACTGCTAAACCAAATCCTGGAACAATCACAACTCGGCGCGCATAATTAAGCAGGATCGCCACATCTTCAGCAGATGAAGACTTAACAGATCTAGTCTCGGTGCCACCTGCGGATTCTTGGGCCTTAGCGGTGAATGCACCAAACAACGTTCCAAAAAGTGATCGGCCCATAGCTGCAGCCATTAAGCGAGTGAGAATGGTGCCGCTAGCTCCAACTAATGTTCCAGCCACGATTAACAACACTGAATCCAGCACATAACCACTTGCAGCCACAGTTAAACCAGTGAAAGCATTTAATAGTGAGATCACAATTGGCACATCTGCACCACCAACAGGAAGGACAAACAAAACACCAAACACCAAAGACAGCGCTCCCAGCACTAATAGTGGTGTGGTGCCACCATCTCTAATTACCCAACCTGAAACCACTAAAACTGAGATCAAGGTGCCAGCAATTACAAAACGTCCACCTGCAAACACAACTGGTCTTGTGGTCATTAATTCTTGTAGTTTTAGGAAAGTAACAATCGAGCCAGAGAAAGAAACACAGCCCACAACCACAGTGAATACCGTTGCCACAACTGCTGCCAAGCTGGCATCTGCTCCAAGTCTTAAGTACTCCACAATTGCAACTAATGCCGCAGCTCCACCGCCAACACCATTGAACAAGGCAACTAGCTGCGGCATAGCAGTCATCTGCACTTTACGAGCTGCTGGAACTCCAACCAGCACACCAACAGCAATCGCTCCCAAGATAAGTGGCAGATTATTTAAAGGAAGGGTTGAACCTTCAGATGCATAAAAGAAAACAATCAAGGTTGCCAAGGTGGCACCAAAGGCACCTATTAGATTTCCACGTCTAGCAGTTCTAGGTGAAGATAAACCTTTCAAGGCCAACACAAAACTAACAGCAGCAACCAGACCTAATAGGTCATAGATATTTCTGCTCATTTCTTCTTGCCTTTAAACATCTCCAACATACGATCAGTTACCACAAAGCCACCAACCATATTGATAGTGGCTAACACAATTGCGATAACAGACAAAGTCAGTTCTAACGTTGTTTCCGAATGATCGGCCACCATGATGGCTCCAACCAAGATCACACCATGAATTGCATTTGCACCACTCATTAATGGGGTGTGCAAGGTGGTAGAAACTTTAGAAACAACCTCAAATCCAATAAAAATGGAAAGCACAAAGATTGAAAATAAAGCCATCTCAGCACTCATGCTGTCCCTCCAATACTGGATTTAACATTTTCTAACCGAATCTCACCTTGATGGGTGACAGCAGATGCAGCGATGATCTCATCTTCAAAATTTGGTATTACTTCGCCTGGCTTATCAGTACTGTGCATCAACATCATTAGATTAAATACATTCTTGGCAAATAACTGGGATGCATGAAATGGCAGACTGCTTGGCACATCTTTAGCGCCCCAGATTCTAATTCCAGAACTTGTCTCCACAATTTCGCCAGGCTTTGATCCTTCTACGTTTCCACCAGACTCGGCTGCTAAATCAACAATTACAGAGCCACTCTTCATCCCTTGCAACATCTCACTGGTTACTAATCTTGGCGCGGCTCTGCCAGGCACTGCCGCTGTGGTGATCAATACATCTGATTTTGAAATATATGGGGTGAGCAGTTCGCGTTGTTTGGCAGCGCGCTCTGGGGTCATCTCTCTGGCATATCCGCCAGCACCTTCAAGTGCTTCTAATTCAAGTTCAATGAAGCTTGCCCCCATTGAGATAACTTCATCTTTCGATGATGGTCTTACGTCGTATGCTGAAACAACTGCACCTAGTCTTCTTGAGGTTGCAATTGCTTGTAATCCAGCAACACCCGCACCCAGTACTAATACATTTGCAGGGGTCACAGTTCCAGCAGCGGTCATTAACAGTGGAAAAAACCGTGGAGATAATTCGGCTCCTACAAGTGCAGCCTTATAACCCGCACACAATGCTTGTGAAGTTAAGGCATCCATTGATTGTGCTCTAGAAATTCTAGGGACTAACTCCAACGAGATTGCAGTCACTTTGGCTGCAACTGCAGCCTTGATTGAATCCACCGAATTAGTAGGAGACAAGAATGAAATCGTGATGCACCCAGGCTTTAACCGCTTAATCTGGTCTGCAGTTAGTGCGAGCACCGACAAAACGACATCTGCATCTTTGAACACGTCACCTGATTGAACTTCTGCACCGGCAGTTTTAAACATCTCGTCAGTTGCTTGAGATTTTTGACCCGCACCACTAGCCACCACAACTTGAAATCCAGACTTAATCAATCGAGGAACCAGATCTGGGGTTAATGCCACTCGGGCTTCACCAGCAGCAGTTTCTTTAGGGACGGCAATTCGCATGGCGGAAAGGTATCGGGTAACTAGAAAGTAGGCAGGGGTTTAAATTCGCCCGTAGGACAAATAAGAAGTTTGCCAGCCACCAGCAAGCCATAGCGACTGTTTGCTAACACTTCGGCCTGGGCGTGGTGCATGCCAGGCTTTGCCAGCCCCAGCATAAATTCCAACATGAAAGACTCGGCCTGACTTGTTATGCCAAAAAACTAGGTCCCCTGTTTTGAGTTCAGATTTGTTGATCTTCTCAGCCACTTTTCTAATAGCCCCTGAGGACCGTGGCAGTTCAATCCCAACTTTGTTATAAACATAAGCGGTGAATCCAGAACAATCAAACCCTGACTTTGGGCTAGAGCCTGCCCATTTATAACGAACCCCTTTAAGGGCTGCTGCTGCATCAACTAACTTGACGGCTCGAACTTGAAGTAGGCGGGTAGCTCTAGAGGCTTTAGTTGCAGCCTCAACTCGACTAGTTAGCGCTTCTTCTTGAGCTTGAGAGGTTGCAATTGCGGGCTCAAGGTTTAAGAGCTCCTCTTGAGCATGGGCTGTCGGCACCACACTGAAAGTGAGGCCAAGGCTCAAGGCCAGGGCTAACAATTTGGCTTGCATAGGGTTAACCTAGCAGAACCTTAAAAATACCTTAAAAACCTACGGTGGCTTGGGGCGGATTTCTCGCCTACCTTCATCCCATGCCCAGCATCTATTGGTTTCGAAGAGATCTACGCCTAGCTGATAACCCTGCCTTGGTGACCGCCTGGGAACAGGCTCAGCAAACTGATTCTAAGTTAATTTCGGTTTATATCTTTGATGAAGTTGAAACTAAAGGGTTCAATAATGTGCAGTTAGACCACCTAATTAGAAGTCTCACTGAATTAAACAATTCACTAAACAACAACTTAATAATTTTGCATGGTTCAGTGTTTAAAGTACTACCAGAATTAATCAAATCAACTAGCGCAGATTCAGTTCATATCTCTGCGCATTATGAACCAGAACTTAAAGCTCAAGATGAAGCATTAGAAAAAGTTTTAAAGGTGCCGTTAGTTAGAACTGGATCTAGTTATGCCGTTGCACCAGGGCGGGTTGGCAAAGAAGATCAAACCCCCTACCGAGTGTTCACGCCTTTTTATAAAGCCTGGATGATTCATGGTTGGCGCAAACCAATTGCAGCCCCCGCTGGGGTGAATTGGTTCAAGCCAGTTGCTGGTGATTCACTTCCAAAGCGACCAGACCTTGGTGATTTAACTCTGCCTGATGCAGGCGAAGTTGCTGCACTAACTCAATGGGCAGTGTTTAAGAAATTGGGGTTGGCTAATTACGCAGAAGATCGAAACCGCCCAGACTTAATTTATGGCACATCCAAGATGAGCACCCCACTTAGATTTGGTGAGATTCACCCTCGAACTATCTTGAATCAACTTTCAGATACTGATGAGGTTTATCGCAAAGAAATATGTTGGCGAGAGTTTTATGCAGATGTCTTGCACCACAACCCAAGCACCATTACTGAAAACCTAAATAAGAATTATGACAAGATGCCGTGGGAGACTGGCAAAACTGCAGATCAATACTTTAAAGATTGGTGTGCTGGCAAAACTGGTTATCCATTCGTGGATGCTGGCATGCGCCAACTCATAACCGAAGGCTGGATGCATAACCGAGTTCGAATGGTGGTGGCATCCTTTCTAATCAAAGACCTACACATTGACTGGCGTCTAGGTGCAAACTGGTTTATGCAATGGTTGAGTGATGCTGATATTGCTTCTAATCAACATGGTTGGCAATGGACTGCAGGATCAGGCACAGATGCATCACCTTTTTATCGAGTATTTAATCCAATCACCCAAGGTGAAAAGTTTGATCCAGATGGTGAATACATCCACCGCTACATCCCCGAATTAAGACATCTGCCAGGGGCTAAAGCCCATCTGCCGTGGGAGAGCGACTTTGGTTATGCACATGGATACCCAAAGCAGATAGTTGATCATTCAATTGAGCGAGTTCGAGCACTTGAAGACTGGGAAAAAGTTAGAAACTAATCTCCTGTTACAACCATATTTAAATCTGGTTTATCTGTGACCTTGCTTTGTCCACGATAACTTGCAATGTCTGATTCAACTGGCATCTTGGATCCAGGCAATGCAACTGCTGCTGCACCCCACGCCATTGACTCCAACAGTGCCTCTTCAACACCTTTATCAATCTTGGATAAGAAGCCAGCTAGCGAAGAATCTCCAGCGCCAGAAGTGCTGCGTGGTTTTACCTTGGCAGCAGTTGCATACAAAGTCTTGGTGCTAGAAACATAAAGTGCTCCTTGAGAGCCCATAGAAACAATCACGCTACCAGCACCCAGAGCTATTAATTCTTTTGCAGCTGCCACTACATCCTTTAATACTTTCAAAGGTCTTTTTACTATGTCAGATAATTCATGGACATTTGGTTTGATTAAATCCACTCCAGCTTGGCAAGCCAAGATCAATGCTTCACCCGTGCAGTCAACTGCAGTCTTAGCATTGATTTCTTTACCTGAAACAACTGCCATTGCATGGAAATTCTTCTCAACAGTTGGTGGCAGCGATCCGCAGGTTACTAACCAATCAATCTCATCAGTTGCTGTGACTGCTAGTGCAATTAATCCTCTGCATTCACCAGGTGAAATCGGAGAACCTAATGAGTTGATCTTGGTGGTATTTCCAGCAGTGTCTACCAGTGTCACATTTACGCGAGATGCACCTTTAACTAAAAGTGGTCTGGTGTCGAGATCTTCCAGCATCAATAAGTCCAAAATATGCTGACCTTCAGTTTGGCCCAAAGTTAATACTGCTCTGGATCTAATTCCATTAAGAGATAGTGCTCGAGCCACATTCACACCTTTGCCACCAGCATCACATCTGGTGTCAGTTGGTCGAATCACCCCACCTAGTCGAAACTCACCGGAAGGAAGTTCGTAGGTGTAATCCAAAGATGGGTTTGGAGTGATGGTCACAATCATCTAAATTTCAGTCCTTTTTTTAAGATCTAGTGGGTAAAGACTACGCCATCACAATTCGCTGGCTATTTCATTCCAATTACTTGGTGCCTCTTCTTCCCCGAATAGCGTCTTTAAGGCTTTGGGGACTACTACAAATTGATCCCTGCAAGAAATAATTGATGCCCATGCACTAAATGTGCTTGCCGAGGCCACTAGTGCACTCGCCTGACTGAGTAAAAGCATTGACTCGGCTGGAGGTGAACCTACAGGACTGTAGACAATGCGAATATCCGGCATGTTTCTAAATTCAGGTCCTAGAAAATCCAAAACTTCGTTTGGTGAATCTGAGAATATCCAGATAGGGGATTGCTGAAAACTTTCCGGCAAACTGCGAATAGCGCTTAGATAATAGTCAGGGTTTTGCAGAATTGAAGCTTGCGTTCTTACATAGTCATCCAGTCGCACATGTACACAAATACTCTTGGTTTGAGCAATCTCCTCAGAAAAATTTTCATACCAAGTAGAAGGCTGACGCAATTTGTCTGGCAATTGCACACCTTTCTCACGTGCTAACCGAACGTAGCCCCAATTCATGAAATTCCCTTTAAGTTTTTTACTGATCGGTGCCCGTAAAAGCTTCTCATCAATTAAGAAGGGGGTGGGCCAATATTCAAAAGGTAGCAGTCCCTTTTGAGAAAGGTATCTTCTCAACTGGATCTCACCGCGCACAGGAGGTCTAAATCTGTCAAAAACAATCGTTGGAGGTTCTCCACTTCTCAAATTGGGTAATTCAAATGCATCAAATTCTAATGTTCGAGTAGTGAATCCTCTTGCTAAATCTCTTGGCATTACATTTTTAGGTAGCAGCCACGAACAATCCAATTCTAAATTTGCAGAGTAAGTCTCAGCCAAGAGATAACCCAAAGTCAGTGCAAACAATTGGTTCCCCAGACCACCATTGGGTTGAATTCGAATAGGCTTTTTTTTCTTTTTCATTGCTTAATTTTCTGCATAGTCGATTTTACGGGGCTACTCTGTTCAAAACCCAAGCATCTGCTCGATTCAGCACTGAGCGGCCCATAAAGCCTGGATCCGCTAACTCAAAGCGCAGTCGATCATGCAATCTGGATCGAGCACCCTGCCAAAACTCAACTGAGCTTGGTCTTACTAAATATCCACCCCAAAATGGTGGTGCTGGAATTTGATCAACATCTTTAAATTCTGCCTCTAATTCATTCACTCTGTTAGCAATCACATCTCTACTAGTAATAGTTTCGGATTGTGGGCTAGCCCAAGCTCCGATTTGAGAGGACCTAGCTCTGGTTGCGAAATATTCTTCAGTTTCAACACGGGATACTTGCTCAACCTCACCAACGATTTGAACCTGACGGTGCAGTTGTAGCCAAAGAAACGAAATAGCAACTTGAGGGTTTTGTGACATAGCCTCGGCTTTTGCACTTTGGGTATTAGAGAAAAATACAAACCCACGTTCATCAACCAACTTACAAAGCACCGTTCTAGTTTTGGGCTGGGCAGTTGATGATGCGGTTGCCAATACCATCGCATTAGGTTCAGGTAGCTCGGCCTCAATTGCTTCGGTTAGCCAAGATTGAAATTGCTGCATCGGTGTTGGCAATAACTGTGACTCGTGCAGCCCTCTTGTTTCGTAGCTGACCCGCAGGTCATTTAGCCAGTTAGCATCTTTCATGGCCTAATTCTTATGCCAAGAAGCATTTATGCAGGTTGGGTGGGTAAGTTTGGCCACAATAAATTTGAGAGAGTGAGCCCTAGGTGTCTGACAGCATCAAGATTCCAGCCGAATTACTACCAACTGATGGTCGCTTTGGTGCAGGCCCAAGCAAAGTTCGCAAAGAACAAATCAGTGCTATCAACAATTCGATCATGGGCACTTCTCATCGCCAGGCTGCGGTTAAATCCCAAGTTGGCAGGGTTAGAGATGGTCTAAGTCAGTTTTTTAAGTTGCCAGATGGCTATGAAGTGATTTTAGGTAATGGTGGCTCTACTGCATTTTGGGATGCAGCCACGTTCA
>Ga0315900_10000935_pt1 | contig 47183 bp, 58 predicted proteins | sample LakEriMetagenome_FD_203521 | JGI IMG/M metagenome (GOLD analysis project Ga0315900, IMG submission 203521) | Freshwater fungal communities from buoy surface, Lake Erie, Ohio, United States - Buoy 12 MA114 | ecosystem: Environmental > Aquatic > Freshwater > Lake > Lake biofilm | place: USA: Lake... | reverse complement strand
TTACTATGGAATTTAATAGCAACCGTGAGTTGGATATTAAATCTGCTGCAGCATTGAGAATCAATGTTGATCCTAGATTTCAACATGTAATAGACATGTTTATTACACCAGAGAACTAGGAACTCTATATTAGGTGAGTAAGAGATAAGCACAAGCTGATTCTCTTATTCTTTATACCTAGTGACAGGAATTTTTAAACTATAGAGTGGTTGATAACCACATTAACGAAAAAATGTTTGATATACATTTAAAACCGCTTCTCTTCAAACTATAAAAACTGAGATAGAACTCATCATCAGACAGGTTACTCCAATAGGTGAGATAACTGGCTGATAACAATGAGACTTAGTATTTGTATTTGTCTTTGCATGAAGAGAAGGTCTTTGACTTTGTATTTGCATTTGATTTTAGCTATATATTCCTGTCACTTGGTGACTATATATTATTTATTTGATTATTTACTTTAAAAATTTATGATTATGAAAAAAGCAGTAATTAACCTTGTATTTGTGTACTTTGCATGTGCACTTATTTTAGCAGTTATCTTAACTAGTTGTTCTAGTACAGTACACTGTGATGCCTATAGTCAGACAGACTATTCTCAAAATGATGATTTAGTATCTAAATAATTTGGTCATGGAAGCAAAATTAGCAGAACTAAAAGAAAAAAGAGAAAAATACCAGCAAGAACTTGAAGAGTTACATATCTATGAACCTAGTCTTGAATGGTATGAAGCTAGAAGATATGAAATAGAATCACAAATTGCATTTATAGATGATGCTATAGAAGAAGTAGAACTTGAAATAAAAATGTTTAACACCTTCAATACCGTTGCAATAGGTGCACTAGTTGTGTTTGCTATAGTTAGTGTAATGTTTATGATTTTTATGTTATGAAATTAATTGTTTATATGTTTAATATGTTTATCACTACATCAGGGAGTCAAGAGAAGCTCCCTGATTTCTTATCTAAATCAGAGAAACAATTTGTAATGAATGTTATAGAAGTTGTAGATGATAAACCTACTGAGATTACTAAAAGTTCATTAGGATTTATTATATTAGAGTTTCCTGAAGCCAAATACCAGTTAAAACCTAATGGTTATATTGGTGAAATGTGGCTAAAAGAAAATAATACCTGGGTAAGTCTAGGTACAGAAGAGAATGCTTATTAGTTGTTGCGTGCACCCTTGACCGTATTAAGACAGATAAAAGGTGTAATAGTCTGTCTTATTTTTATTAACTTAAATGTATGATTATGAAATGGTTAGGAAAACTATTTAAGAAAAAGAAAAAAGGTTATAATACTGATGGTCAATATAAGTTACTTATTATTGATGAAGAAGCAGATTTGTTACACCAAAATTTAGGTATTACAGATGAAAGAGCAGAAGAATTATTACAAGTATGTATAGATGCTTATGATACTAGTACTGTATTACACAGTGCTCTTGAAAAAGTTGTAAGTAGTTGTAAACATACTAATGAAGTTGTCTTTGTTTCATTAATATTACAAAAGATAATTGACAGAAAGAACCATGAAAACAGTTTGTTTAAAAGTCTTAGAGATATTTTTAGAAAATGAGAGATATAAAAGTTATTTCATCTGTTCTAGGGATGGATCTCCGGGCAGATATTAAAGACATCAATGGTAATTTGTTACCAAAAGGTTGTAGAAAAACAGCTTATCCTAGAAGAGTAGTTAAAATAAAGACAAGGATAATGGATAAAAAGTTCTTTACAAACTTTAATCAAGCTCTATTAGATAAAATAATAGAATTTAGAAAGTTAAATGACTAATTATGAGAATAAGTGTTAACTATGATGATACTGATGTAGCAAAAGCACTCAGTAAGATCATTAAGGATTCTAATTCTGAGGAGTTTATTAAGTTACTTACTCCTATGATATGTACAAGTCAACATGCAAGTGAGTATTTCTTTAAGTTAATGTTAGGTAATAAACTACCTGATATTATACCTAATGGTACTCTATGCAAAGTACCTGTAAACCAATTAGGTTATAGTAGTCATAAAGAAGCTATTAGAGAAAAATTTGCTGATGATGATGACAAAGTTGTTGTTACTGTAAAAGAATTTAGAGGTTATCATGAGTATAGTGAATATCTTATTGAGTATACAAATGTCTTAGATAGTGGTATTACAAAGAAAGATACTAGTTATATTCAAGCAAAAGATTTAGAAGTTATTGAGGAGTTTTAAGAAAGTGTATTCTGTGAATATGCTTTTCCTGACCAAATGATATGGGGGATAGCAATATCCCCTTTTCATTGTTTAGCTATATAATGCTAAATATTATTAATTTAAATCATTAACTTCTTAATAAATACTATATATTTATCTGCATATTTATTTATGCCGGTAATGTTATATCAACTCCCTAACGGGAAAGTAGTTCATCTCTCTATAGAGGAATACCTTGATCTTACAGATGAAGATATACAGTATCTCTTGTCAATTGACTATGGTGAACACATTAGGGATCCTTTTATTGGCTCTGCTGTAGAAAAGAATACAACAGAAAAGTATTATGACTTTGAATTCCTATCAATGGATGAAGAAGGTCTTGACAATATAATATCAGATGATCAACCTTTTGATGATATTATAGATTTATCCGACAATTTGGATATGTAGTTTATAGTCCGGAATTTAAACTACCAACTTACCTTAAACTGAGTAATTAAGGATATAGTATCTACTCAACAATCAATTTATTTATTAATTATTTAAAATTTAATGTTATGAACTCAAAAGTAATTGTATTAGCTGATGAAACAACAGGAGCTGTTGTAAATGTATCTGAGAATCCAGGATTTGGATATATTAGATGTCAACAAACTAAAGCTATAATTGATAAGAATGGTTTCTTATCTAGAAAAGTATTAACTGCACTTTTACCAGGAGCAATAGAAGATTTAAAAGCTCTAGGATATTATGATGGTCAAGTACTTGATGCAAATATTGTAGTTGATGAAGCTTTAACTCCATTTAACAAAAAAGATCCAAGTAGAGATCTTAAAGTAGCAGGTAAAACTGGTATTGTTTGTACGTTGGACGGTGAACCAATTTACCGTAGAACAAGAGTAACTTTCAATTTAACTGAAACTGATACTCCTATTAAACACAACAATACAGCTGAATTACAAGCTGCTTGGGAGAAAGAACAAGCAACAAAAAGCAAAGCACTTAAACCTAATGAAGATTTCTCTATTGAAGGATAATTAGTCGTGTAAATAGTAACAGAGGGGAATGATTATAAGTTCCCCTCTTTTTTTTATGAATTTAAATGTATGATTAAAATGGAAAAGTTAAAACAACAGATTAGAAATTATCAATTGCAACCAGGTAAAACCTATATGCAATATGAACAAGACAAGTATTCTATATATCAAAACTACTTGTACAAAAGAGCATTATATGGTCTAGATGCTATAAATCAAGAAGAATTAGCTACTATGTGTAGTAAAAAGAAACAAAGAATTGTTAATGTATATAAGAGAGCTCAAGTAGTACTTAATACATTTAAACAAAAACTTACTATTAAATACAGCAATAGTTTATTTAATATTTTGTTTCCAAATTCTAACTTAACAAAAGAACTAGTTAATCTTAATGAAACAGATGAAAAGTTCAAGAATACTTTAACTTTTAAAGATTTAAATATATCAAAAGATGATATTATTACTATCTTTATAGCAGAAGGTGTACTACCTAAAAACTTTTTAAGTTTAACAGAAGCACCTATTAGTCTACCAATGTTAAAGAATGCAAACAAAGCTTAAAGAATGTGACGGTTGTGGTAAAACAACTGTTATATGGAAGAACCATGAGGGATTCAGATACTGTAAATATTGCTGGAGTTGCCAAAAACATTCAGATACTGCAGAAAAACCAACAAACCCTGCTATCCCTCGGGTTTCTTCTAAAAGAAAAAAGAAAGATCAAGAATATCTTAAACTAAGAGAAAAACATTTATTGGTGAATAACCTGTGTCAGGTAAAGGTGAATGGATGTAGTCATGGTGCTACTGATATTCACCATACCTATGCGGGAGCTAATAGAGATGCATTTTACTTAGTTCAGAGTACATGGTTAGCGGTCTGCAGAAATTGTCATGATTGGATTCATGCAAACCCCGCAGAAGCCAGAGTAATGGGGTGGTTAAAATGATTTTATTAATGATTTAAAAATTTATGATTATGAAAAAAGGATTTATTCAAATTGCAGTTACAACAGATTATACATTGTTTAACTATTTACCAATGAACAGAATTATTGATGCAAAACAAGTAGAAGCATTAGTACAGAGTCTCCGCAAGATTGGTGTAAGAAGATCAGTAATGTGTATTAAAACAGATCTTATTGATGGTGAGTTAAAAACTTATATTATTGATGGTCAGCATTTGTTACATGCATGTCAAAGGGAAGGCGTTCCAGTTAGATATGAATATGTTGAGGTAACTGATCTTGATGATATAGTACATACTATGGCATTTTACAATAACTCTTCCAAGTCTTGGAAGCTTATGGATTATGTAAATGCTTGGTTATATATTCACCCTGATTACCTTACACTGAAAAAGTTTAAGAACTTGTATAACTTGGAACCACTAATGATTGCAGGTATTTGTAATAATTCAGATTCTTACAATGGTGTATCTGCTGCAAGTGATTTAATTAAAACTGGTAACTTTAGAGTTACAAATCCAAAAGCTCAAGCAATGTGTAAAGACTTTAGTGATTTGTTTATTAAGATTGGTAAAGCTGACAGATGGGTTAAGCATAACTTCTTGAGAGTATTTATACAGGCTTATAATGGTAAAAATTATAACCATAAAGCTACTCTTCAGAATATTGATGACAACATCAAGACTATTAAAGCTATGACAGATGTATCTGAGGCTAACCAGTTTATCCAAAAGAATGTATTTAATTTAATTTAAAATGACAAAAGATCAAGTCCAAGAAGAAGCAATTAAAGCTACAGAAGGCAAGCAAAGATCTAGTGTTGCGTTGGGCACAGGTGTGGGTAAGACTCTAGTTGGTCTTACTCACATGGAGCTCAACACCACAGAGTTGATGCGGTGTCTTGTAGTAGCACCAAAGAAAGCCATCTTCCAGTCATGGAAAGATGATGCTGTAAAATTTGGTAAACAAAATTTATTAGGTAGAATAGTGTTTACTACTTATCTAAGTCTGAATAAACATAACCCTAATGATTATGATGCTGTCTATTTGGATGAGATGCATAGTCTATTAGATAGTCACCGGGGATTCTTGCAGTTGTTTAAAGGCAAGATCCTCGGTCTAACTGGTACTCCACCAAAGAGAGACTATTCAGAGAAAGGTAAGTTAGTAAATGAGTTCTGTCCTGTGGTATATACATTTAAAGCAGATGATGCTGTAGAGAATGGAATACTAAATGATTACCAGATTGTTGTACATGAGATTCATCTAACTAAAGAGAAAGTTTATCCAGTTAAAATGGGTAACAAAAACTTTATGACAGATGAAGAATCTAATTATACATACTGGTCTAGAAGAATAGATGTTGGGTCAGGAAATATGCATATGCTCAGAGTTATGAGAATGAAAGCAATGATGGAATATCCTAGTAAAGAAATATACACTAAAAAATTAATGGAAAGTATTAGTAATAAGTGTATTGTATTTGCTAATACTCAAGCTCAGGCAGATAGATTATGTGATCATAGTTATCATAGTGCTAATGTAGATTCTGAAGATAATCTTAGAAAATTTAAAGATGGAGAGATTACTAAACTCTCAACTGTACTGCAACTTAATGAGGGTGTAAACATCCCTAACCTTAGACAAGGTATTATTATGCATGCCTATGGTAATGAGAGAAAAGCAGCACAAAGAATTGGTAGATTACTCCGGCTTAATCCTGATGAAAAAGCTATTGTACACATACTATGTTATATGAATACAATAGATGAGAAGTGGGTTAAAGAAGCTTTGGAAAATTTTGACCAGAGTAAAATAATGTGGAAAGATTTTGGGGTTAAGTTATATTGACCCCAAAATTTATTATATTAGATGTATGGAAGATACAAAAACACATAAATTAGTTTTGTATAATGATGATGTTAATTCATACGGGTATATAATTGCTTGTCTTATAAAATTCTGCACTCATGAAAAAGTTCAAGCAGAACAATGTGCAATAATAGCACATAACAAGGGTAAATGTGTTGTAAAACATGGTGACTACTTGGAAATGCTTGAATTAAAAGATAACTTTGAATTTGTTGATATAAAAACAAAAGTAGAAGAGCATGAAAGTTATATGTATTGATGCAAGCAATAAACCTAAAAGAATTGCAGATTCTGAGTGGATACAAGAAGGTATGGTATATACTGTAGTATCTACTATGAATATGGGTTTACAATCCGGAAGAATTGGTTTAAAATTAAAAGAAGTAGAACTTAGTTCACTATCTTTTCCTTATGAGTATTATGATGCCAGTAGGTTCTTACCTATAGAAGGTTTAATACTACAAGAAGAACAAGTAAGAGAAGAAGAACTTGATTTGATTTAATATGAAAATTTTAGCAATGATATTATTATCTGTGTACCTTTTTGTATCACAGATTTATGTACTTTATTTTTGGTATTTATACTCAAAAACACATGATTTTATAGATACTCTATTTATAGGGCCATTTATATCAGAATTTAAAGGTTTATTGTTTCCTTTCTTTATGTAAATATGGAATATACAGTAGATTCTGTTCTTTTAGAGTGTACTACTGTAAGAGAACAAATCAAGAAGAAAAAAGATAGAGCTATATTGGATAAAAGAAATTATTTAATTGCACTCCTTTATTTTAAATATTCTTGGTCAGAAACTAAGATTGCTGCTTTATTTGAAATGGATAGATCTACTGTAAATTATTCTAAGTATTTAGCTAATCAATTTATTACTATAAATGATATATCATTTATTGCTAATGTGAATGATTTACATTTATCTTTTCCATATGATTTTCCAGATAGGCAGAATCAAAAATTAATAACAAGATTAAATGTTGTAAATATTAGATTACATAATGATGTGTATAAAAAACTAAATAATTATGCAAAAGTAAATGGTCTTAAGATAGATCAAGCAGCAGCAAGTTTATTAATTAAAGCTATTAAAGTATGGGACGAATGAAAGAAGTCTGTATTGATATTATTAATGCAAATGGTGGTATACCAGAAGGAATGACAATAAGTGATGTTGTCAGAATGAAAGAATTAGAAATATATAACTGGCAGGAATATGAACGAGAACAAGAAAAAAGAAGACTACAACAGTGTCAACAAGAAGATCCAAGAAAGACTAGAGAAGTACAACAAGCAGAAAAAGAGTACAGTAGAAAACTCAGAGAAGAAAAAGATAAATAATGAGGAGGGGGATTAGTAGTTGGATATTATACAGTCTTGTATTTGTACACTTATTAGCTGTAGTAGGTATATCAGGGATATTTTTAATGTTTGTATCTACTAGTCAATTATCAGGAATATATAAATTACTGATTTTAGTTTTAGTTTCTTTTGTTAATGCTATTATAATTGATAGCATGTTTTCTTATATCAATAGAATAATAAGAAGAAGAAATAGAAATCTATGAAGAATTTTATTAGGTATTTAGTGGTATGGATAAGCCAAAACTTGTCCATACCATTTTGGATGGTGGGCCATGTTCACCTGACTATAAATGTCTATGAAGATATCTATGAAATATTAGCATCATTTGGTATGAATATCATTGTTGCTATTGGTTTTTGGATTAGTTACAAAGAAGATAAGCAAAGAGATAATAACCTTTAAAATGACAGAAGTAAAGAAAAGATGTTACTCATGTCATGCAGATAAATCTGTAGCAGAGATGCAACAGATAGGAGTATGGGTATGTAATGAGTGTTTAGAAAAATCTAAACCAAAAAGTAAGAATAAATAACTAAAAACAAAAAAATGAAAAAACTATTTTTAACATTAGGACTAGGATTAAGTTTATCAGCTTATTCACAAATTGTAGTAAAAGAAACAGCTAAAGACAGTACAGTATGGTACAGTAAACTTACAGGTTTACCTAAGCTAGTGCATTTCTATGGATCAGAAACTGATAATTATACTTTGTATTACAAAAATCTTTCTTATCAATATATAACTGATATTAAATACATATCATTAGGTAAAAAAGAAGGAGCATTAGATTTTTTTAATATACTTTACCAAGCCTTAGAAACAAACAAAGAAATAAACTTTGAGTTAGATGGTAAACTATGGTTCTTAAGATGTAGTAGTAACATGGCAAACCTATCTACTTCAGGAGCTAATTTCTTCTTGACTAAAAAGAATTTAGAAAATATATTAGAAGCTTTAAAATAATGAAGACAGCCGTAGAATGGTTAATTGAGCAACTACCAACAATAGATAAATATGACCCGTATTATCAAAATTTATTTACTCAAGCCAAAGAAATGGAGAAGGAGCAGATAATGAAAGCAAGGCAAGATATATTTCATACTGGAAATTTAACAGCAGAACAATACTACAACAAAACCTTTAAATCAGAATAAGATGAAACAGACAGCAGTAAATTGGCTAATAGATGAAGCTATGAAATTAGTAGTTCAGTATATGCAAGGTACATTAAATGAAGATACTTTAGATGAGGTTATCTATGAACTTGGAACAAAAGCAAAACAATTGGAGAAGGAGCAGATGCATAAATGCGCTTCATTTTGGAGAGGAAAAGAAAATGAAATTGAAAAGCCAATTTTTGAACAATACTACAACACAAACTTTAAATCAGAATAAGATGGGTAAACAATTAACAGCATTAGAAGAATTAGAACATGAAGTTTCAAACCTTGTTGTAACTACAAAGGAGTATGTAATAATACTCATTAACCAAGCCAAAGCCAAAGAGAGAGTTCAAAAGGCAGAAGAATACCTAAAAGGATTCAATGATGGTAAAGAATTTAAAAAAAAATTAGATGAATTAACCTTTGGTTCGAATAAACAAATTATGAGTACAGATATTCCAATTACCAATAAAGACAAAGAAGAATTGATGGAAATATTAAACAGAATGCAAAGAAATTTAACCTTTAAATCAGAATAAGATGGAAAATAAATCTTACTTAAATGTAGACTTAATAGGTTCTAATGAACAGTTTGAAAAAGCTATAACTAATGACTTTATAGGTAATGACTTTGAAGAACAATTAGAATGGTCTATGTTAATGATACAGGGTAAATTTAAGCAAATAAGATTAAGTAATGATGCTAATATAACAGCAAATACTTTTGATAAAGCTTATTTAATGTCTGGATCACTAAATGAAGACTTAAAATATCTTAAACCTTTTGGTGAGTTACAAGCTACACCGGAAATGTTTCCAAATCTGAACATAAAGTTTATGATTGTATCAGATACTATTTCTCTTCAAAAGTATAAGGAGTTAACAGCAGTAGAAAAAAGAAATTTGTCTATAAAAAGTAAATATGCTTATGAAAAATCAATTGCTTTTTATAATAAAGATACAGAGTCTTTTTATACAGCAAAAGAAGGTTATGAAGTAAATCCTTCTTTCTTTAATGGCATTAATAGTCCAAGTGATCTACCTAAACCAATATCTTTAAACCCAAATTACAAGACTAATAAAAGTATTATGGAATTAGGTACTGATTCTGCAGCAGAAGTTATAAATGGAATCAGTATGTCCTATCAAGTAGCATTATCATTGTACTATGAATGGTCTATATACATTAAAGAATATGATAATATTGGTTTAGTAATACCTATAAATCCTGAAATATTATCAGAGATTTATAAAACTTCTTTGTTACAGTTTGAAGATAAAAAGAGAATGATTCATTTTGTTAAACAACATTACCGTAGAAAAAGAGCAGATGAAAATCAAGATTATTCTGTTTTTATACAAAAGTATTTAAGAGGAGAAAATAAATTTAATTATAAAGGATTTAAAGCTGAAATAATTCCTCCTAAATATGATCTAAATAGAGTAAAAACAAGAAAAACTTTTATTGATACATTAACTTAAGTTAGAATAGGATGGTAATTGAAAAAGTTACTAGAAAATCTATGATTATAAGACCTAGTGGGAGGAGTACTGATTTTATCAGTCCCTCCTTTGGTCATGGCTGTTTATATAACTGTTCTTACTGTTATATGAAAAGACATAAGCCGGAAGGATTATCTGTAGCTACAAATACTATGGATATCCTGACAGAAATTAACTCACATGCTTATTTTTCTACAGTAGAGAAACCAAATCAAACAGGAGAGTATGTAACCTATGATATCTCTTGTAATGAAGACTTTGCTCTACATGCTAAATATCATGAATGGAAGACAATCTTTGGATTCTTTAGAGATCATCCACTTGCTATGGGTTCATTTGCTACTAAGTATGTAAATGCAGATTTCTTTGATTTTAATCCAGAAGGTAAGATTAGAATAAGATTTAGTCTTATGCCTGAGAAATGGAGAAAGATACTAGAACCTAATACTAGTCCTATTGATTTAAGATTGAATGCTGTACCAAGATTTATTGATGCTGGTTATGAAGTTCATCTTAACTTTAGTCCAGTAATAGTTCATGACAATTGGTTGACTGAATATGAGTTTCTATTTCATTTAATCAACAGACATTCTCATTTTAATGGTTGGAATAATGATGCTGTTAAAGCTGAAGTAATATTTCTTACTCATAATGAGCAGAAACATCTGTATAATCTACAGCATAAACTTCCAGGAGAAGAATTACTTTGGGTACCCAAAATACAAGAAAGTAAAGTATCTCAGTATGGTGGAAAGAACATTAGGTATGAACATAACAGAAAAGCTCAATATATTAAACAGTTTGTTAAGTTACATGATGAAATGATACCTTGGAATACAATTAGGTATTGTTTTACTTTTTTATTACTTTTGTCTCAAATAATATAATTATGGGAGCAAAAGAAATAGATTTAACAGGTCAGAAGTTTAACAAATTAACAGCTATTGAATATGTTGGTAATGAAAAATGGTTATTTGAATGTGAATGTGGAAATCAAGTAGTTAAAGCTGCTTCTGATGTAAAAAGAGGTAAAATACTATCTTGTTCTAGAATATGTACAACAGGTAATCCTAGTAAACATCCACTTTATCAAACTTGGGATGGTATTAAAAAGAGATGTTATCAAGAAAATGCTACAGGCTATAAAAATTATGGTGGTAGAGGTATAAAGATGTGTGATGAGTGGAAGAATTCATTTTGGGTATTTGTAAGTGATATGGGTGAGAAACCTTTTAGTGCTTGTACTATTGAAAGACTAGACAATAACCAAGATTATTGTAAAGATAATTGTATATGGGCAACTGCAAAGGAACAATCTAATAATAAAAGAAACAATATCTATATCACTTACCAGAATGAAGTTTATACATTATATAATATATGTAAGCTACTCAATCTTAAACACAGTACAGTTTATTGGAGATTAACCAGATCTGGTTTATCTGTCCAAGAATATTTTAATAAATATATTTTTTAAATTAAAATAAAATGGAAGAAGAATGCTGTCCAAAATGTGGTGAATGTCAGAACATTCATGCTAATTATGATTGGAGTAAAAAAGAAAGACCAGTAGAAGAGTATTTATGTAATGAATGTGGAACTTATTTTCCGCCTAAATCAGAATAAGATGGTATTAATATTTGCTCACATAGGTTTTGCTCTATGGTTTTATGTAGGGTATAGATATGGAAAATCAAAATGTAAATCAGAATAAAATGTATGACACTCAGAGATACAGAACTAATAGGTAAGAAGCTTGTAAAGTATGGGTTCTATAGAAATCCTAAAGATCATCATAAGTACAGTAAAGGAGATATAAGAATTGAATTTAAAAGCAGTTACGGTCAGTACTGGGTTGTTGATATAACTTATGAGTTTGATGTGTATACAGTAGTTAAGTTTTTACATGTTGGTACTGTATTTACTCCAGAGTGGTTAGTAGAAGAACATAAGAAATTACAAGCAATGTTTAAATTTATAAGAGGATGATAAAAACATTTAGTGATCCTAAACTCATGAAAATGATAACGGATATTTGCAATGAACATTGGGAAGTTGCAAAACCAACAGATAGTAATATTGGATATTTATGGTATATGTATGCAGCAGGTACCAAAATAGGAACATTTAGACCATTTATTTTTCTAGCAGAATTAAACTTATTATTTAAAACAGGTTATATTACTGAAGTAGAGAAAGATAACATGATCCAGATGTTGAGTAGTTCAGATGAAGATAATGCTCATATACTTGCATATTCTATTCTTGCATTAAGAGAGAATAGAATAAAAGATTTAGGATTATGGATTTTGGATAATGAAAACTATAGTAAAATTAATTATATTAAAGATGTAATTAGTACTGAGATATTTAGTAATCAAAAATTATAATATGGAATGTATTAAATGTGGAGCTCCGGCAACTAAAAGGTATAGTCCTGATTTGGACATCAAGGGTATAGGAATGTGTGCAGAACATACTGATGAAGTTATGATGGATTTATTAGTTACTCAGTTTGATAAAAAAGGTTGGGAAAAGTTTGAGAAAAAGTATTCATTTAATAGAAATAAAAAATGACAGAACAAGAATTAATAGACCTTGGTTTTGAAAAAGTAGATATACTTGATAAGGATAGTCAGAATGGATATGATTATTATATATATCAAAAAGAATTATGTGATAGTATAGTATTGTATAGTACTCCTAATACAGATGTACAGAATGATTATTGGGAACTTAATTGTTTTGATATACCTGCTATACGTATAAAATCTAAAGATCATTTTATGCAGTTTTTAGAAGTTATGGATCTTATTACCTGTTAGTATGTTTAGTGGTAAGTTTATAAAAAAGAATGGAAAACTTATCTTCAATAGTCCACAAGATAAACTTGCTTATGAGATATTTGTAGATAAAATTTCTGAAGAACAAGTAGTAGAAATGTATATAGATCTAGCAAATGCAGATCATAGTAAAGCACAACTTGCAAAAGTACATGCTTGTATTAGAGAATTAGCAAAAGAATCTGGTTATACTTTTGATGAAATGAAAGGAGTAATTAAAGAAGCATCAGGTTTATCAGGTAAATCTTTTGCAGATTGTAGTAAAGATGAAATAATGTTGGCTATTGAAGCTTGTATACAGATAGGTAGAGAACAATTTAATATTAATCTTAATTAATCTTTTTCTTTAAGTCCTCTTCTGATATTTCTTTTTCAATAGTTAAATTGTTTAATTGAGCCTGTCTTTCCATTTCAGCAACTATCAGTGTTAATGTATAGAATACTCGTTGTTTATCATCTAAATCAGTATATTTTTGATCCATTATGGATTTTAAAATATTTACAGTTTTATCAGGATTTTCATCTTGTAATTCTTTAAAAATTACAAATAAAGATGCTTTTACCATCATATAGAATGACTTATTTACTTTTATATCAAGTATAGCATCATCATTGAGTTCTTTTACTTTAATCGGTTCCGTTGGCATATTATAATTTTTATCAAAAATAAGAAAAAAATGAATTTAGAAGAAATTAAACAAAAAATGTTTGAAAAGTTTGAACCTAGTGGTTGGAATAGAATTTTTAAATCTTTTATATTTAGCAGTGAGTTTGATGATATACTTATTAAGTTATATACATTAAGTCAAGAAAATAAAAGATTTACTCCGCCTCTTAAACATGTATTTAGAGCATTTGAAGAATGTCCATATAATAAATTACAAGTAGTAATAATAGGACAGGACCCTTATCCTACATTAGATGTAGCAGATGGTATAGCATTTAGTTGTAGCAATACAAATAAACTACAACCAAGTCTTAAATTTATATTACAAGAAGTAGATAGAACTGTATATCATAATCATGTAATTAGTGAAGAATTAGACCTTAAAAGATGGTCTAATCAAGGTATACTTATGCTTAATACAGCTCTTACAGTTGAAGTAAATAAGATTGGTAGTCATTATGATATATGGAAACCTTTTACTGCTTACTTGCTGGATTGGTTAAATAACTATAATCCAGGATTAATTTATGTTTATATGGGTAAAAAAGCTGAAGAATGGTCTGATTTAACAACAAATACAGAATACAAATTTTTTGTAAAACATCCAGCTAGTGCAGCTTATAATGGTTCTAAATGGGACTCAGATGATATCTTTAATAAAATCTCATCTATTGTAACCAATACAACTGGTAATATAATAACTTGGTAATATGACAGAATTATTTAGTAGACTGATTTCCGAGGGTTTATCACCCAATTCATTCTATGTTTTATATTGTATTAAAGAGAATATTGTACCTCATAATTTTGTTAATAAAGAACTTGAGTGCAAAAGACTGCAAATGAATCAATGGTTAACAGAATCCTTGGAATTAACAGATAAAAGTATTATCTTTATAGTAGAAATAGATGGATATTTTAAGAGATCAAAGAAAAAAACTTCTAAAGATTTAATGGGTCACAATTTTATGCAAAATATAGATGCATATGTTAATATATTTCCTAATAAGAAACTATCTTCTGGAAAATATGCAAGAGTCCCTGCCAAAAATCTTGAGAATGCATTTAGATGGTTCTTTGATACTTACAATTATGAGTGGGAAATTATCTTTTTAGCAACACAAAAATATGTTTTAGAATATGAGTCTAAAAACTATGACTATATGAGAACTGCTCAATATTTTTTGAGAAAACAAAATATAGACAAAAGTTGGGATTCTGATTTAGCAACTTATTGTGAATTCTTAAAAAATAGTCCTGAAGAAGATAAAGATGTATTTAGTGAGTTAATTGTATAATTTAAATTTTTAAAGTTTATGGGAAAGCTATTTAATGGTGCAAGACATTTGTTACCTGTGAGTGAGAGAGATAGTCTTGAAAAGGGTCTATATAAAATGAAGGCAAAAAGAGAAGGTAAAATACCTGCACTATTGAGTGCGTGGCCTAAGTTTAATGATGCTTTTTGTGATGGATTGGAGTGGAGAACTATAACAGTAGTAGGTGCAAGACCAGGTACAGGTAAAACACTTTTCATGGAACAACTGGTTTCAGATATTATTATCAAAAATCCAGATCAAAAATTTAGAGTATTAAAGTTTCAAATGGAAATGGTTGATGAAACAAGTGCCATTAGAAAGTTTGGTTTGATTACAGGTGCTGATTACAATACATTAATGAGTAAGGATGGTAAGTTAATTGACAAAAGATTATTTGAAAAGTGTGTAGAATATTACAAAGAAACTGCTGCTAATGATATAATTAATGTTATTTATGATGTTTGTACTGTCAATGAAATGTGTGCTACAATTCATTATGAATTGGAGAGGCATAAAAATTCTGATGGAACATATCCAAATTTACTTGTTACAATAGATCACTCTGCTTTATTTAAAAATGATATAGGACAAAAAGACAAATTTGATATGTTGGGTGCATTAGGTGAAGCCTTGACCTATATGAAGAAAAATTATCCCATTGCATTTGTAGTTTTAAGTCAGTTAAATAGAAATATAGATGATACTAAGAGACAAGTAGAAGCAACTTATGGTAATTATGTATTAGATTCTGATATTTATGGTTCTGATGCTTTATTACAACATGCTGATGTAGTTATTGGTATTAATAAACCTTCTATAAGAAAAATAAAGAAATATGGTCCTGAGAAGTTTCTAATTGAAGATCCGGATACCTTAGTGTTCCACTTCCTGAAGTCACGTAATGGTCTTACAAGAATCAGTTTCTTTAAACTAGATAGAACTACTATGAGAATAGTAGAAATACCAACTCCTGCTAGGGAGACTACACAAAAAATCCAAGTAAATTAATTAATATGAGTAGTAATATAAGAAAAGAAAAAGAAAGAGAATTCTATGTACAACACATGGATACTTTTAAAGCAATGGGTTTAGCAGATCCATTTTTTACTATTAAAACTGCTTTCTTTAAGAAAGGTAAGTTTGGTAGACAATGTCAATTCTTTGAATGGGAGTTGAAAAAAGGTGAAGATGTTTATATGGAGTTTTATGATAATGTCTATGATGATAATTCTAAAATTATAGGGATGAATCCTATGTTTGAAGATAGACAATTGTTTAAACTTAAATATAATCCTTTTTATGATGAGGAGTATGAAATAATTGAAGGTTATGATTCTGAAGGTAAACCAGATAAAAAATATCTTATACCAGTAAATGAAATGATGGCCGTACTTCCTAGTGGACAAGAAATTAGTTATGCTCTTTATGAAAAGAGAAAAGAAGAAACTAAACTTGAAGTTCCACAGTTACAGAAATCATTAAGTATATTTCCAGATTTTGAAGAAGAATTTGCTCCTAAAGTAGAAGTAGGGAGTTCTAATGAGGAAATTGCTGATGCACCATTATCAGAAATTACTATTAGAGATCTTGCAGCAATTATGTTGATGAAACCTGTTAGTGCAAGACCATGGTTAAATGATCTGATTAAACAAACTAAAAGTGAGATATGAGTATAGTACTTCCAACTAAAAAAGTCAAAGCAGAAAGAGTAAATCCTAAAAGAATTGTGATTTATTCAAAGCCAAAGACTGGTAAAACAACAGCATATGCAGGTCTAGAAGACAATCTAATTATTGATTTAGAAAATGGTGCTGATTATGTTGAAGCATTAAAAGTAAAAATTAGTAATTTACAAGAGTTACTGGATACAGGTAAAGCAATCAAAGCTGCAGGTAACCCATACAAGTTCATTACTATTGATACTGTAACTGCATTAGAAGATATGATTATGCCACTAGCTATCAAACTTTACCGTCAAACACCTATGGGTAAAAACTTTGATGGAGATACTGTAGTTACTCTTCCAAATGGTGCCGGATATTTATATATTAGGCAAGCATTCTTTCAAGTTTTAGATTTTATTGATACCTTAGCACCTACAATCATTTTATCTGGTCATATAAAAGACAAAGTGGTAGATGATAAAGGAGAGATGGTCATGTCAGCAAACATAGACCTGACGGGTAAAATTAAATCTTTAATTTGTGCAAATGCAGATGCTATTGGGTACATGTACCGAAAAGGTAATAAAACTATTTTGTCTTTTAAGACAAATGAAGAAGTTACTTGTGGTGCAAGACCAGAGCATTTACGTAATGAAGAAATAGTAATTACTGAGATGATTGATGGTGTTCTAAAGACATCATGGGAAAAAGTTTTTGTTTAATAATTAAAAAGTAAAATAAAATGGCGTTAAGTACAGAAGATCTTGGTACCGGTGGATCCGGCCTACCAAAAACAATTAGTCCAGGTAACAAAGTATTGAAAATTAACAATGTAGAACTGGAAGAGTTTAAATTTATCAATGATGCATATCATTTGATTTTGCATGTAGAAACTGAACCAATTGAAGGTTTTGAAGGTTTTGCATTTGATAAAGACAATCCTGATAAAGGACACTATGCTGGTCAAATTGGTAGAGTTAAAGCTTCTCAATATGCATTTGCTGATGGTGAAACTAAAACAGGTGTTAAGATTCAAAGAGATAGATCTATTCTAATATTCTTACAGAATCTTTGTAAGACTATGGGTATTAATGAATGGATGCAAGCTCAACATAACAAACACAATACTATTGAAGATTTTGTAGAAGCATTTAATGCTACTGCACCAATCAAAGATAAGTATATGGAATTCTGTATTGCAGGTAAAGAGTATGTGGGTAAAACAGGTTATACTAATTATGACATGTGGTTACCAAAAGCAGAAAATGGTAAGTATGCATTTGGTGAAGTAGAAGGTGGTAAAGTTGTTAAATATGACGAAAATAAACATCTTAAAAAATTAGAAGTAAATAATATTCAAAGTTTTGGTGATAATGATGATAATGATTTATCTATGCCATCAAAACCATCTACTGATTTCTCTCTAGACTAACAAGTTAAGGGGGAAATTTTGTAGTTTCCCCCTAATTTTTAAATTTTAGAGTATGATTTCTACAAAGAATTTAATTTCTGATTTAGCAGAAGTACCTAGAGAATGGGTATTTGAATACTATCTAAAACTTACTGAAAGATTGTCAGGTCAGAGTCTTAAAATTAAATCCATATTTAGTTCTAGAGATAAAGTTCCTTCTATGTGCATTTATACAGATAGCAAGGGTCACTACAAGTTTAAAGATTTTTCTTCTGGATATGGAGGTGATGGACTTAGTCTTGTAATGCATTTATATAATTTAGAAAATAGAGGTAAAGCATCTTTCAAAATTATGGAAGATTATAATGTTTATATTTCTAATAATACTTATGTACCTATAGATTATAAACCACATAGTAAATATGTAGTTTCTGATTATGAGATGAGACACTGGAATACATTAGATCAAATTTATTGGAAGAGTTTTAGAATATCTTCTAATATTTTAGAAAAACATAATGTATTTCCTTTGTTATTTTACACTATGATTAAAGAAGATGATGATGGTAATTTACTAGAATCCATGACTATTAAAGGTAATTTTATCTATGGGTATTTTCGGGAAGATGGTACACTGTATAAAATCTATACTCCAAAGAACAAAGACAATAAGTTTATTAAAGTAAAAGATTACATACAAGGTAGTGATCAACTTGAGTTTAAGTCTAAGTATCTTATAATTACATCTTCTCTAAAAGACTTAATGTGTTTTAAAGTATTAGGCATATCAGGAATAGAATCAATTGCTCCAGACAGTGAGAATAGTGTAATACCAGAAAATTTTATGAGACCTCTTCTAGATAAATATCAAAAGATAATTGTATTGTTTGATAATGATGAGGCTGGAATAAGATCTGCTGAAAAATACAAGAAAAAATATGGTTTTGAGTATGTAAATTTAGTTATGTCTAAAGATTTATCAGATTCAGTTAGAGATCATGGTGTTGAAGCTGTCAGAGATAAATTATTTCCACTATTAAAACAAGCATTATGATAGAAAAAAACTTTGATGAGTTAGAAAGACATCTAAGCTGGGCTCAATCTTATTATGAAGATGTAAAAAGTGAAGTTGAAGATGAACTTAGAGATCTAAATAATGAAATTAGAGATCTTAGAGACATTAGAGAGACTCTTGAAGCACAAAATGAGTTACTTGAAGAAAAAGCTGAAGAGTTAAAAAAAGAAAAAGCATTTTTAGAACTTGAATTAACTGAAGTTACTAATGAATTAATAAAGTTAAGACATGAGTTGGATCTATCAAGGTAAAACATTTGAGGAATTGGATATTCCTGCAGGGGCCGTAGGGTTCATTTATATTATGACTGCTATCATAGATGGTAAATCAGTTGCTTATATAGGAAAGAAGAACTTCTTTGCTAATATCAAGAGACCTCTTGGTAAAAAAGCACTGGCTATGTCTACTGATAAAAGGTTAAAAAAGTACAAGCGGGAACTGAAACCTGACTTTATGAAGTATTACAGTAGTAATAAAGTTCTTAAAGATGCTCACAAAGCTGGAGTACCTATCAAAAGAGAAATTCTTAGGATATGTAATACTCAGATGGAGCTTACATATCAGGAAACTAAACATCAGTTCTTGTATGAAGTACTTGAAAAAGAAGAATACCTAAATGGAAACATTCTAGGTAGGTTTTACAAAATCAAATAATTATGACAGAATTAGAATTAACAAGCCTCCTGTTTCAGTTGGCTGATCATGGTGTGACCGGTATTAAGGTAAAATATGATGGTGGAGGAGACTCAGGTGCCATAGAATGGATAGGTTATACAAATAAACCTTGTGAAACTCCAGAAGATGTAAATGATAAGGTAGATGATTGGGCAGATAATTGTAACCTAGCAAAATTTGATCAAGATGCTTATTATACAATTGAATCATTTGTTGAAGAAAAACTTCTTAGTGATGTAGAAGATTGGTGGAATAATGAAGGTGGTTGGGGTGAAGTTGGTATTTGTGTTCCTTCAGGAAAATATATTATTAATAACCATGTAAGAATTACTGAGACTGAAGATTATTTTCATGATGGTAGTTTGTTAGATAAAGTAGAAGAAGAATAATGGCTCATCCTTGGCAACATGCAAAATCATCAGCTAAGAAGTTTGGTGGGTCTCCTGTGGACTATCTAGCAATACATAACTGGTTTGATGAAACTAAGGCCTGGGTAGGTCATAGTATGCACAGAATGTTTAGACATCATAGTGAAGGTATATTTGAATGTGAACAAAGATTTGGTATGGTAATTACCAACTCTGATGGTAAAGATGTATATGTCCGGTATATTGGAGAACAGCATGTTAAGGAGGATTGTAACAATTACATTCCTACTGCAAAAGAATGGGTAGATATGATTACAAGTGGTAAACCACATGAGTGGGCCATTAAAACATTAAAAGTTGAAGACTGATGAAAAAGATGATTTTTGATAAAGATGAGACAAGAAATTTAATGATGATGTTGCAATCTGAGGATGCAGATAATCATACTATAGCATTTCAATCTCTAAAGAATGTTGATTTTGATAAATATGTAGGAGAATTATTGGTTCTCTATAAGTTTGGTGGGCACACTATGGAAAACTGGATGATTAACTGTAAAAAGATAGCAACTAAGTTGTTAGATATCAAACCAGAAACTCCACTTAGTAGTCCTAAAACATTAAGTCTGATTACAAAACACAGAGGTTCTAAAGCTTCGGTTGAGCTATTTATGGAATTCTTTATTAGAGATATGTCAAGGATGTTAGAGTCTATTGGCTATCCTACAGACAAATTTGAGATAAACATTAAATTTAAAGATGATGGACAGACAAGAGAGTCTTAGTAAAATTGGTAAAGAGCTAATGTTGAAAGAGCCCTACTATGGGTTCTTTCTTATTGCTCTAAATAAAGTCTGGGGTCAGAAAGTTCCTACTGCCGGAGTTAGCAAGAATGGTATTAATTATCAGCTTGCTATTAATCCTGAGTTTTGGGAATCTTTAAGTGATAACCACAGACTTGGATTATTAAAACATGAATTGTTACATATTGCATTTGGACATCTTACTACTTTCTTTAAGTTTAGTGATAAGAGACTTGCAAATGTTGCAATGGATATGGAGATCAATCAGTATATATCTAAAGAATATCTACCCGATGGTGGTATTGACATTGATAATTATGCTGAACTAAATCTTGACAAAAAAGCTGGTTGTAGATATTACTATGACAAGTTAAAAGAACTTCAAGATAAGAAAAATCAAAATGGTACTTGTGGTAATGCACCTATGGATAATTTGTTAGATGCTATAGAAAATGGTGAAACAGATGATCATGCTACATGGGAAGAGTTTGAAGATATGACTGAAGCTGAGAAAAAGTTAATTGAAAAACAATTACAGAAAGTTCTTAGTGATGCTAAAGAACAAACTATTAAGAAAAGAGGTACTGTTCCTGGAGAAATTGAAGGAGTAATTATTATTGAAGAGATTGTTAAACCTAAATTTAATTGGCGGGGTTATATTAGAAGATTTACTGGGGTAAGTACAAAAGTATTTACTAAGAAAATCAGAAGAAAAGAGAACCGCAGATTTAGTGATAACCCCGGTCTAAAAGTAAAAATGAGACAACATATGTTGTTGGCTATTGATACTTCAGGATCTGTAAGTGATAATGAGCTTCAAGAATTTATGAGTGAAATTTATCATATCTATAAGTGCGGGGTTGATATTACTGTAATACAATGTGATACAACTATTAGATCAATTGAACCTTACAAAGGTAAATTTGAAATGGCTGTACAAGGTAGGGGTGGAACTGAATTTGACCCTGTCCTAGAATATTTTAATGCTAATCTGAAAAAATATACTAGCCTGGTGTATTTTACTGATGGTGAGTGTTATACAAGAGTAAAACCTAAAGGTAATACTTTGTGGGTTTTATCTGAAAGATCATATATGAATGAAGAATTACCAGGTAGAGTTATTAAATTAGAATTATAAAAAAAAGATTATGAATCAAGTACAATTAAATGTTGAAGAATTAAAGAATTTTATTAAGCACATGGTTAAGAATAACCAACATATTCAAGCTGAAGGTAAAGTACCTGTGGCAATTAATATTGAGGGTGATGCTGGTCTTGGTAAAACTTCTGCAATCATGCAGTTAGGTAAAGAACTTTCTATGGAAGTTGTAAAACTGAATTTATCTCAGTTGGAAGAATTAGGTGATTTAGTAGGTTTTCCTGTTAAAGAATTCCAGATCCAGAATGCAGAAGGTAAAACTACTTGGATTAATGAATCTCAGATAAATGCAGCTAGTGCAAAAGGTTATAAAGTTGTAGATAAGAGAATGTCACATGCTGCTCCTGAGTGGATTCAGGGTAAAGGTGAGGGTGGTTTTTTAATTCTTGATGACTATACTCGTGCCGATGCAAGATTTATGCAAGCAACTATGGAGATTCTAGATAGACAAGAATATGTATCTTGGAAGTTACCAAAGAACTGGCATGTTATCTTGACTACTAACCCAGATAATGGTGACTATAATGTTACTAGTCTTGACGTAGCTCAAAAGACTAGATTTATTTCTGTTGAAATGAAATATGATTCTGATGTATGGGCTAAGTGGGCAGAGAAAGCAAACATAGATGGTAGATGTATTAATTTTATGTTGATGCACCCAGAATTGGTAACTCAAAGAGTTAATCCAAGATCTATTACTACATTCTTTAATGCAATTAGTTCTATTGATAAGTTTGAGGCAGACTTACCATTAATTCAAATGATTGGTGAAGGTTCTGTTGGAACAGATTTTAGTTCAATGTTTACTATGTTTATTAATAATAAACTAGATAGAATCATTAGTCCTGAAGATATCTTGACCAAAGATGAGCAGTATGTTATGAACTCTCTTACTAATGCAGTAGGTAAAGATGATGAGTTTCGTGCTGATATCTCAAGTGTTATTGCAACCAGGATAATTAACTATTCACTTACTTTAGCTGACAAAGGATCAGTAAGTAAACCAATTATTGATAGGATAGCTAAACTTACTACAGACTGTGATGCATTTACTAATGACCTTAGATATTATATGGTCAAAGAGATAGTTAATGGAAACAAAGTTCGATTCAGTCAGCTCATGATGAATCAAGACGTGGTGAAGATGGCTGTAAAGTAATTTAGTGATATAGATTTTTCCTTATCAAACATCATTATTACAAAAATTATTCACAAAAGGGGAATGATTTATTCCCCTTTATTAAATAAAATCTATGAAAACATATTTGTTTATTCATGAAGCAGAGGCAGATGATAAAGAGTTAATATTAAAGGTAGAACCTTTATATTGTACTGATAGAGATGGTAATGTTTTAACTGTAAATGATAAAGATTATACTCCTACAAAAGGAGATTTACTTTATTTTCTGCCTGGTGTAAATATTCCCCGGGTAAAACTAAAAGACTTGTCTTTACAACATGGTATTAAAACTGTAAGAGATATTAATCAAGCAACACATGTCTTTGCTGGTAAGAATACTAGAGATAAAATTACATCTAGTAAATGGTTCTATACAATGGAAACTAAAGGTCTTAGAGATATTCTTGCAGATCCTGACCTTGTAATGGATGATTATTATAAAGATAATCTTAATCAAGCTCTAGAGTTTTATACTGAAGATATAGTAATTCTACATTACCATACAGCAAATCAACTAAGAAATTCTGAATTACCATCTGTAAAAAAATATATTAGTTCTACTGTTTCAAGATCTTCTAAATTATTTTATTCTGTAGATGATGAGCACGTAGACTTATTTCCTACAATATGTAATTTAGATATATTTCATGAAAGTAAATTGCTAAAACATATTAATGGTGATGATGCTGCTACTATAGATGAGGTTATGTTCCTGCAAATTTCTGACATGTTCAAGAGCTCAGATTCAGATAATCATATTCTTGCAATGGAAATTATGGCTAATTGTAATTATATAGATAGTTTACTCTATATTGAGATGTTATTTGAGAAATATGCAAATCATATGAGTAACTGTCATACTAAGAACCATGTTAATTTCAAGTCTTTACTTAGTTTTCTAGGTAAGAATAAAAATTATATGAATACTGATATTGATGACATTATGAAGTCTCTTATAGATAAAGATGTTCTTGATATAGATAAGGTAAATGTTATTATGAAGTATTATGGTGAAAGAATAGCTAACAGTGGAGGTAATGATTATTTTGAAGTTAAAACAATCACTCTTAATGAAGATACTTCAAAACTACTCAATACTAACTATGTTCATGAACTTATTCCAGATTTTATACCTGAAGGTAGTTTTGAGATACCTGAAATACATGGAAACCTTATTGATCTTAATTCTTTAGAAGAAATTAATGATGTGTGCAGTGAGTCTGCACAGGAAGAAGAACTTGTTGATGAAGATATAGAAGAAGCATTTACTAGAATTGAGAGAAATGAACTCAAGTCAGAGTTAATAGCATTAGAAGAAGAAAAACCAGAGCCTGAAACAAACACAAATAACAATCAAATAAAACCAGATGATAGCTTTGAATGGTTCTGATGAGATGGAGAAATTCTATCAAAACAAATTTTATTTTAGTTATAGTGGGTTGAATAAATTACTTTATTCTCCTGCAGCATTCTATAATCATTATGTGCTCAACCAGAGAGAAGACAGTACAGACCCTCACCTTGTAGGAGGTAGGGTCTTGCACTGCCTTTTGTTTGAACCTGACAAATATGATGATTACTTTTTATCATTGCCGGGAAAACTCCCTAGTGATAACCCAAGGAAGATTATTGACAATATTTTTAGATTACATCTTGGATATTCAAATAATTCATTAACTTTGGAAGACTACTCACAAGATATACTTACACAGCTACTTACAGCAAATCTTTATCAGAATCTTAAAACAGATCAGCAAAGACTTGACAAGATGCTTACTGATGAACATAAAGAGTATTTTGAATTCCTTAAAAATAGTCTAGACAAATCAATAGTTGATCAACCTACTTTGGATGGCTGCAAAGCACAGGTTGAAATACTAAAGAGTAATAGTGATGTGAGAACACTATTAGCACTAGACATAACTGAGGAAGACACACACATCGAGACCTACAATGAGTTGCACATTAAGGTTGACCATGACAAAATCCCTTTTGGTTTACACGGAGTACTTGACAATGTCTTAGTTGATAATGAGGCAAAGATAATTTTTATCAATGACCTTAAAACAACTGGTAAGTCTATCCAAGATTTCCCTGATGCAGTAGATTATTACAAGTATTGGATACAAGGAGTAATATATGCTATTCTTGCTTCAGATAAATTCTTGAAAGACAGACTAGACAAAGAGGACTGGGAAGTTCAAGTAACCTTTATTGTAATTGATAAATACAATTTAGTTTATCCTTTTCAGGTCTCTAAAGAAACAATGAGTCAATGGAAAAGTGATTTTGGAGAAGTTTTAAAGATTGCCAAATGGCATTATGAAAACAAAAGATATGACCTACCATATGACTTAGCAGTTGGTAATATAAAATTATAACTATTATGCCAGTTAAAAATGTGTACAGAAAGTATTTTCAAAAATCAAAAGTGTTTTTGTATCCACTTTTGAATATTAAACGAGGTAGTTGTGCAGTTCCTGAAGAAACATATCTTTCATGGAATACAACAAAACCTGAAGATGCAAAATTAATCTGTGTATATGATTGTAGAGATGATGAAGAATTTATGAGATTTGAGAAAACAATTTTACTTAAACACAATAGACTGGTTGATTATATTAAAACACATGACAAAATAATATATACATTTGATTTTTCTGATATAAAAGAAGATTGGTTATTTTTTGTAAATGGTCAATATAGTAAAATATCACTAAAAGTTAAAGAGAAGATTTTAAACTTTTTTGATATTTCATCTAGTAATTATGTTTACATGAAAAGCTATCTTTTTCCAGAGGGATTTTATCTAGATTATGCAAAATGTTTAGATGTAGATGAAAGTATGTTAAGAGAAGTTGTTGAATTATGTAACAAACCAGATCTAGAAAAAGAAACATTATCGTTAGAAACAGTAAATTTGGAAAATTTAAAAATTCTAGATTAATTTGTATTAAATTAAAAAACCAACAAAAATGAATGAATCAATGCTGCTTTTACAAGCAAGTTGGCAAGACCAACAAACTTTCAGAATGATCCCTATTACAGAAAATTGTCCTTATGTAGAGTGTATATTTGATCCGGGAACGAAAGTATTTGTAATTATTTCTAAAATTAGGAAAACTACTTTACATATGCTTCCAAAACTAGATGAGTATGGACAAGCTGTTACAGGTACAAAAGGTATGAAACAAGAGAGACATAAGATTGAAGTGTTTCAAGAATTTTATGTAGAAGATGCATCTGCAATAGAAGAATTAATCAAAACTTTTGCAGTTAATGCAAAGAAGTTTGATTATAAGAAATTTATGCTTAACCCTGAGAAAGCTTAAATTTAGAATCCAAAAGAAAGGGTAAGACTTCTTACCCTTTTTTATTTTACTTAACGGGGAAACAGCTTAACTGAATTAATCTTATGAAAACACATTGGGTACATGACTATGAAACAATGGCTAATTTATTTGTAGCCGTGTTTGAAGATGTAAAATCTAAAGACAGAAGAATTTTTATCTGTCACAAAGCAAAAAATGATATAGAAGAACTAGTTAATTTCTTAAATAGAAATAAAAACTTTAATGAATGGCACGTAAGTTTCAATGGTCTTGGATTTGACAGTCAAATAACTGAATACATACTAAGAAAACAAGTAGACTTATGTAGCATGTCTGGTGAAGAAATTGCAAGATATCTATATTCTAAAGCACAAAATATTATTTCAAGACAAAATGCAGGAGAGTTTCTAGAATTTAGTCAAAGAGATTTAAGTATTAGACAAGTAGATGTATTTAAACTTAATCACTGGGACAACCCAGCAAAAAGATCTAGTCTTAAATGGATTCAGTATACTATGGATTGGAAGAATATTGTAGATATGCCAATACATCATGCTACTGAAGTAGTAGAAGATCAGATTCCTGATATTGTAAGTTATTGTATTAATGATGTAAGATCTACTAAACAGATAATGCATCTTAGTAAAGAACAAATTAATCTGAGGAGAGCTTTAACAGAGGAGTATAATATAGATTTGTTCTCAGCCTCTGAACCAAGAATATCTAAAGAATTGTTTCTACATTTCTTGAGTAAACAAACTGGTATAAAGAAAGCTGAGTTAAGACAAATGAGAACTCATAGAAACCAAATCATATTTAAAGATATAATCTTACCTTATATTGAATTTAAGACAGCTACATTTCAAAATCTTTTAAAGAAATTTCAGGACGTAATATTATATCCTGGAGAAACTAAAGGAGGTTTTAAATATTCTGTTCAATATAAAGGAGTTAAAACAGATTATGGTCTTGGTGGTATTCACGGTGCTAGAACTAGCAAAGTATATAATGCTACAGAAGACATGGTTATTATGACTTCAGATGTTACTAGTTTCTATCCTAATCTAGCTATTAGAAATGGATGGGCACCGGCACATTTACCTAAAAATGAATTCTGTGAACTATATGAATGGTTCTTTGAGGAAAGAAAAAAGATTCCAAAGAAAGATCCTAAGAATTATGTATATAAGATTATTCTTAATTCAACTTATGGACTTAGTAATGATGAGAACAGTTTCTTATATGACCCGCAGTTTACTATGAGTATAACTATCAATGGTCAACTAAGTCTTACTATGTTGTATGAGATGATTTGTGAAGAAATACCAAATGCAATACCTCTAATGCAGAATACAGATGGTCTTGAAACCATGATTCCAAGAGAATATATAGATAAATATATGGAGATCTGTGCTCGTTGGGAAGAGATAACTAACCTACAACTTGAACATGATCAGTATTCTAAACTAGTATTAGGTGACGTAAACAATTATATTGCTGTAACTGAAGATGGAAAATCTAAATGTAAGGGTAGATTTGAGTATAAAGATCTAGCTTTACATAAGAATAAAAGTTTCTTAATTATTCCAAAAGCATTGCATGCTTATTTTGTAGATGGTGTTAAACCTGAAAAGTTTATTGCAGAGAATTTAAACATTTTTGATTTTTGTGGTGGTGTTAAGATAAAAGGAGACTGGAAATTTTACAAACATGAAATAGTTTCTGGTAATTTTACACTAGACGAACTACAAAACACAATTAGATATTATATATCCAATAAGGGTTGTAAGATTATTAAAAAGAATAATGAAGACCTTAGAGAGATACAAGTAGAAGCAGGTAGATGGTTACAAAAACTATATATAAATGCTGAAGAAAAACAATTTGAAGATTATGATATTAATTATGATTACTATCTAGAGAAAATTAGAAAAGAAATTAACTCTCTAGAACCTAATTCAAATCAATTAAGTTTATTTTAAAATGCCAAAGAAAATACAAAACACAACAAAAGCAACTCTAGTGAGTGTGCCTTTACCAAATCATGCTGCTACTTATACTGTTATAAGTCACCAGTTTGTTATTGATTATGCTTACCAATCCCTTGCTGCTGCAGGGTTTGGTATTGTAGATGAGGAGTACAGATGTACTGCTGATGGACAAATTGCTCAAGGAATTTATAAATTAAATTTTAATAATGACCCTGAGTTGTCAATGATGTTTGCTTGGACAAACAGTTATAATAAACAAGTAAAGTTTAAATGTGTAGTTGGTGCTTATATAAATAAAACAGGTGGTGTTATGATTTCTGGAGAAGTTGGTAGCTGGGTTAGAAAACATACTGGTTCTGCAGATACAGAAACAAAAGCTACTATTGATGATTATATCACTAATGCATATATGTATTATACTCAATTATGTTCTGATAAAGCTGCTATGGAAGTAGTAAACTTGAATAAAAGAAAACAATCTCAATTACTAGGAGTATTATTTGCTGAGTATGAGATTCTTACTACTGAACAAGCTAGTGCTGTAAGAGATCAAATGAAGAAACCTTATCATGTATTTACTAATACAGATAGTTTGTGGGCATTCTATAACTATGTAACTAATGCATTACAGTCATCACATCCTAAGACTTGGATGGAAGACCAAAGAATCTTGCATTATTTTATAGGGACAATTTGTGACTTTAGTCAACCAGTTAGTCAACCAGTTGCTATAGTTAATGAACCAGTTGAAGAAGAAACTCAAATAGTAGATCCTTTATATGCAGATCCAAGACAGACTAATATTCTTGATCAGATTGCTGAAGCAGAACTATCTGATAATCAAGTGGTACAAGAAGAAGTTGAAGCTGAAGAAGTTATATCTTTAGAACCAACACCGGAAGATTACGAACAATTTTCTACAGAAGAGATACTTGAATATACTGATCCTATTGGTAATACATTTGAAGTTCCTATAATAGAGGAGTCATTTACTGAAAAAGTAATTAATGAGATATCTGAAAAGTTTGAAGCTGAAGCTGAGACTGTATGGATAGAAAATAGTCCAAGTAATCTATTAGAACCTACTGAACCTATAGCTGAAGAAACAGAAGAAGATGTTTTTGCACTAGAAGATAATTTTGATTTAGATTTTTCTGATGACAATGGAGAAGAAGAAGCTCCAGACTTTTTCTGATTATACTTTTGATTTTAAAAGTAGGTTAATAGAGAAGAGGATAGGTAATACTATCCTCTTTTTTTTTAAATTAGCAGTATGAAAAAACAACTTGAAGCAGTAGAAAAATTCCATAAAGCATTTGGACAAGAAAATGGTAGATGGCCGAGACCATTAAGTGAGTATGAGTATAATCTTAGACATTCATTAATGAGAGAAGAAAATGATGAATATCTTGAAGCATGTGCTAAGAATTCATTAGTAGAAATAGCTGATGCTCTAGGTGATCAGTTGTATATTTTATGCGGTACTATATTAAAACATGGCATGCAACATATTATAGAAGAAATATTTGATGAAATACAAGCTAGTAATATGAGTAAGTTAGGTGAGGATGGTAAACCTGTACTTAGAGCTGACGGGAAAATATTAAAAGGACCTGGATATTTTAGACCAGAGTTAAGTAAGTTTATTAAAGTTGAGAAAGATGCATCCAGTAGCATTCAAGAAAGCAATGATTGAAGCATACTTAGCAGGTGCTAATAGTATGTATTGTGGTTGTTATGAAAAACAATCTAAAGCAGATGCTGCAGATTGGTTCTATAATCAGTATGGAGAACAAGAGTCAGAGAAATGTGACTGTTGTGAAGAAGATGAATAATTTTAGGGGAGCCTTCGGGTTCCCCTTTTTTTTTCTTACCTACCTTGTGCTCTGTATGCTTTTTTGTAGTTCTTAGACTTTTTAAGTTTAGAAGTCTTAGATTTTGCATGTACACCAGGACGTGATACTTTGTTGCTTTTATAAGCTTTGACTGTTGATGTATTAGTTTTTGCCATTTTATCTTAAATTTTCAAATTGTTCTTTCTTTTTAATTGCCCAAATAGGTGAATAGTTTTTACCTGTAAATCCTAATGAAGATAGGAAATGATTCAGAACTTTTGCAGATTCTTTTTCTTGCCAATCATAAGGACCTACATCTTGAGCATAGTATGCTGATTCATCACCTGTTACTAAATAAAACAAATCTTTTGTTATTTTAAGTAAACTACCTATAGTAGGTTGAACAACTATAGTACTAGACTTTGTAAAGTCTAACCAATCCTGAGCTCCAAAAATAGGGTTAAATAGTTGGTTTTCTTTTTGTATCATTAGTACCTGATATAGAGCATGGTTAGCTACCCAACCTTGTAAACCATAATCTTTCTCTCTTTGTTTCATCTTTTTAAATCTATCTGGATCATCATCATCATATCCAAATACAATAGCAGCTAAGAGCATAAGTGTTATGATATAAGCTGTTTCAACTAACATCTTTTTTAATGCTGCTTTTTCTCTAGGTGTCATATAATGTCTTAGATAATCAGCATCTTTCAACATCTTTTTAATAGCACTTAAAGCATCAATATAAAATCCTCTAGTAAGTTCATTAGTATTCCAATTATATACATCACCCCCTAAGTTATTTTTTGAGGTATCAAACTGAAATCTATTTAAAAACAAACCTGTGATAAATCTTCTAGAGAAGAAGAAAGTATTATATAGTAAGTTCTTTTCAGCTAAAGGTGAATCTAATTGATTAGTTAAACCATTTAATCTCACATTAGCATCGTAGACTTTAAACTTAAAATCATTAAATCTTTTACTTCTACCAATTATTAATTGTTCACCTTCTGAAAGAGCTCTTTCTTTTTTAATTTTATTTTTAGCCATTAACTCTTCTACAGACATATGATATTTTTTGGCTATACTTTCTAAAGTATCTCCTGTAGTTACAGTATGATCTACAGCATTTGGACCCCATTCAGGATTAATACCTTCTTTTAATTTTAAAATATTATTTTGATCAAGTTCAAATGCTTCAGAATAAGGAATTTGAGTTACTGAACCACCAGATTGTATTTGATCAACCATTTGATGATACATCATACCAAATCCTAATTCTAATGAAGCATTAACTTCCATTAGTTTTCTATCAGAATATAACCAGTTTCTATCAAAAAAATCTGTTACAAATGATCTTGTAGAAGCTCTACCAAATTCTGTTCTTGCTTTACCGGGTACTAAATCTAAACTATCTATAATTTGTGTGTCCAAAGGTTTAGCACCTTTTGCATAATAACCTTTAGTACCAAGTTCCCATGTAGCTTTTGCTGCTCTAAACTTACCTTGTGCCATGGTTTTTACATTTATGTTTTTACCACCAGCAACTTCAATAAGTTTATTGAACTGCATACCACCACGGTTTTTAATTGATGATACAGGATTTAATGAATAGAAAGCAAAACTACTGAAACCCATTAACTTAGAAGTTAGTTTAGTAATCCAAGGATTATCAGCTTGGAAGTCACTAACTCTTTTACCGTAAAAAGTTCTATTTATAAAATCTAGTAATGCAGTAACTCTTCTATCTGTGTCTGTATTTTTAGCTAAATTTTTAATTTTATTTGTTGCTTTTAATAAAGAACTACTTGCTTGATCTAATCTTTTAATAGCATTTGTATCATCAGATAACACATCTAATATTGCATTCATTACAGGTTCTTCTTTTATTAGAGTCTTTTGTTCATTAAGAGAATACATGTAATCCCACATTGCTCTTAAAACATCTGTAGAAGTTTCTTTTATATCAAGTTTGTATGTTCCTCTTACAGGAACTTTAGATAATGCATTACCTTGTAAATCAGTAGGTACATACATCATATGCTCTTCTAAATTAAACCCATATGTTTCTGCATCATCTGCTTTTTGTTGAAATATAGATTTAATATACTCTAAACCTGTTTTAGCGGCAGTTAGTTTATCTTTTGCTTCTTGTTTTCCTTGACCAGATCTTATATATTCTAAAGTTGTTCTTTGTCTAAATCTTGCTAAATCTAAATAAAGTCTTGATGAATAAGGAGATTCTTTTTGAACATCAAGATAGTTTTGTTTTAGTTTTTCAAGAAGTTTAAACTTAGGACTATTTGAAGCCTTCATATCATAATAGTCTTTGTTAAGATACTTAGTATCTGTAGCATCTTCTCTTGGTAAATAGTTACCTCTATTATCTATAACAGTGCCTACATAATCATCTGATTTACCTACAGGTATAGTTCTATACTCATCTTTAATAAATGATCTTGTATATTTAGCAATTGGAGCTCCATCTACAGTAATTTCTTTTCCTGTTATAGGGCTGATGATTTTAGTTTTCTTATAGTAAGAATCATCATTAGGTCTTTCTACACTCCAAACTTTTAGTCGTGCATATCCTGTATCATATCCTCCTTCACCATTATTTAATTCTTGATTCCAAACATCTCTTACAATGTGATTACTTAAAAACCAATCTTTAAATACTTGACTTTTTTCAAATGCTTCAGATATAGCTAATTTATTACGTACAAAATCTTCAACTGTCTCTGATGTAAGTGGTTCAATATCAGTACCTTCAAGTGCTTTATTTAAAGCAGTAATATAATAGTCTGTAGGTATGATATCTCTTAACTCATTTAATTCAGAATATTTCTTTCTTAACTCAGATGCTTCTAATGTAGACATACCAAGTTCATTCTTTTTATTTGTTAAATTAGTAAAATCATCAATGTCTTTTTGAGTAGGTATAATTTTACTATTTTTTTTAAATACATAATTCTCTAAATAAAAAAGTCTTTTAGACTCTTTTGGAGTTAATCCTGATTTTTTATCAAAGGTTCCTTGCAATTGAATTATTTCTTCTTCTATTTCTAGAAGTCTTTGAGCAGAACCTTCTCGTAAATTTAAACCATTTGGTTGACCATCTTTATCTGTAACATTATTTACAATTCTAAATCTTTCTTCATAGAGTTCATTAAGTTTCTTTACAGTAGGATTATTTTTACTTCTTACCTGTAATTCTTTTATTCTATTTAGAATATTAGTTTTATCTTCAAAATATTTTGCAGAATAAGATATACGTGTAGTTTTAGCAATAAACTGATCTATTCTTCTTTTAAATTCTTCTGGATTTTCATCTAATGTTACTCCTTCTGCAGGCAAAATAACTTTAGCAAAATGATCTAAGTCATTTTGATATTTATTAAGATCGGTTTCAAACTTATAAAATCTAGAAGATTCTTGTCTGTATTTTCTTCTTACTAAAACTTTTTGAAGTTCTTCACCCGATTTATATTGACCATTTGGTAAAGTTAAAGTATACAAAGCATCATACTCAATCTGTGCTTCTTTAGATGGTGTAAAATCTAATACATCATCTAATTCAGTCCAGGCAGAGTTATTATTAATAACACTTAATTTTTCCAGTGCCTTTTGTCTTTCTATATAAGCATCCAAAGATACACTAGCAGATACAGTAATTGTTTGTTTTGTTGATGGATCATATACTTCATTATCTGTATTCCATATTTTTCTTACATCATAAACAACTTGTTTGTAAGGTCTATGCATGTACTTTTCATTAAACTCAGCCAATGCTGATATTGCAGTTTTAATATCATCCTTATTACCTTTCTTTCTAGCAATAACAAGATTATTTTCTAATACTGCAAGATCATATCTCCAATTTTTAAACTTATCTATAAAGGTATAAATCTCATATTCAGAAACTTCATTTGTTTCTGGGTTAATATCTGGAACTTTATCTACTGTAAGAAAAAAGTTTTTCATTTCAGTAGTATTAGTAGGATCAACACCTGCTGCAATAAACAAAGGATTTAATTGATCAGCCATTTTATTAAGCTGATTGTAACTTTCACTCTCTGTTTGAGATAACTTTTGTCTTACATATCTAAATACGGAGCCAAGAAGATCATCCATATTACCAGTAGGAGTAAACATTGCTGTAAGTAAACCTAGATCTTCTGTTTTACCTTCTATGTAATCACTTATAGTATCAGCTGTTATTCTTTTAACGGTATAAGTTTGAATTCTATCCATTAAAGTTTTAATTCCTTTAGGTATTCTAGGAAGTTTTAATTGATTCGCGGTAATATTTTTTAGTCTTTGATTATCTATTTTATCAAAAATATCTTCAAAAAACTCTTGTATATCTTGTTCTGAAAAAGCTTCTTTATTTAATATCTGAAGAGCTCCTGATTTAAAATCAGCAACAATATTTTCAGCCATTAATTCTGTATTATCAATAAAAAATTCTTTAGCAAACTCTAATGTCAATTCATCAGTAAGATCAATAGTATTTTCTAATTGAGTATTAATACTGGATAGTTTAGCAATTAAAGGATTTGTACTATCTAACTTTAATAACTTTATAGTATTTCTAATAAAGTCTTGTTCTCCTTTAAGTAAATTTTTAAAGTATTTAACTTTAGCAATTCCGTCAACAGTTAGATGTTTATTATTTTCTTTTAAATTATTTAAGACCTCATTTACTTTTCTTGTAAACACATCTATTTCATTAACACTATTTATAAAAGCTAAAGATCTTGTTCTAAAATCTCCTTCTCTTTGTTCTAATGCTGTGACAATATTATTAAGATCATCTTCAGTTAAATTTAAACCTGTAGTTTTAAAAGGTTCCAGATAGTCTCTTATGTTTTTAATAACATTTAACCCACCTTCTTCTTGCAATTCTTCTCTTAATCTTTTAGGAGAGTTTCTTAAAAGATTTAATTGATACTTCATAAAGCTGTGAGTATCATCAATTATTTGGATAAAATCTTTAGCATTTGTTTTTTCAAGAGCTTTTATAAAATCATCTGTTTCTTTTTTCATTTCAGCAAATAAAGACTTTTGATATTGCAAATCTGTAATAACAAAATCCTTATTAATCATCATATCAACAAGCTCATTTAATGATGTAGTAGAATCAAGATTAGATAGTCTTATTTCTCGACCCATTAGTTTTTTAATAACCTGCTTTAATGCATAGATTAATTTGTCCATAAACTGTTTAAATAAAGTATCATCAGACTTTATGTTATTAAGTTTATTTTCTGCATCTATTTCCATAGCAGTTACTAAAGATTCTTCTTTAAATCTTTCAGAGCCTTCTTCTAATTCAGGATAATTATCACGAACTCTTTGCTTTGCTAATCTACCTGTGTCAGATAAATCTAATTGAGCATATAGATTATCAAAAAGTTTTTTATTTTGATATGCTATACCTTTAATTAAAGGATGGGCAAACTCATGAATTACATTAGATGAATTAAATCTACCTTTTACAAAATAAACATTGTTTCCATAAAAAAATGCAGATACATTTGATTTAAAAGGAGTAGGACTATTTTGTAATAGTATAGCAGCTTCATCTGGAGTAATAATATAATAGTTTATATTAAAAGCTTCTCTAAATTTTTCACCAAGTTTTTCTGCAATTTCTAAATCTCTTTGAGCTTCAAGTGCTCTATCAAAATTTAATTCATTTGCAACTTCATCAAAAAGATAATTATCTGTATATTCTTTATCTGTAATACCAAGTCTTCTTGCATCTTCTTTCTGAACTAATCTAGCTTGATTTTCAGCTTTTTTATATTCTTGTAGTTCTTTTTGAACCTCTAATTCATAATAATGATCAATTAACTGTTTGGGTATTGTAATTACAGGATTTAAAAAGTCACCTTGTATTTGATAATCTAATACTTTAAGTTGTTCAATTTTATCATTAGCAGGTCTATATTGGTTTATATAATCTGTTAAATCTTCATTTACTTTTTGAGCATATCTCTTAGCAATATCAATTCTTTTACCAAGACCATCTTTAGCAAGATCTTCTACTAATTTTTCAGCAAACTGTTTTATCTTAATTCTACAAGGCATTATACTTCTTTATTTAAATATACAAATTATAATTAACATGTGTCTCCTGTATCAGGAATATTAAATCCTTCTAAACCAAATAAGTTTAAATTATTATTAGTTGGTTTATTTCTAGTTTGTTCTTTTATTCTTTCTTTTAATAGAGCAACTTCTTGTTTAAGTTTTTCTATTAACCTATAATTAGATGTATAATCTTCAATATATTTTTTCTTACCAGTCATTAAAATATCTATGATAATATTTCTAATATCTTGAACATCATACATATTCTGATAACCTTCATCAAGATCCATCCAAATATCTTCAGCTGCCCCTTCTACTGTTTTACCATTTTTATTTAAAAAAGATATATCTATATCTCTATTAACACCAGACTTACCTCCTGTTTCTTTTTGAGCACTTTCTGGTGTAATTTTTTTAAGATTATTTACTACAATTAATTCTATTCTGCTCTCTTGAGATAATTCAGAATCTTCAATTAAAAATTTTAATTCATTTTCTTTTATTCTTAATTCTTCTTCTAAAGACATTTCATAATTATCTTCAGATCCTTCAGTAGATTGAGTAGATAATATAGACTCTAATAATTTAAATTGTTCTTCTGATAATATATTTTTTAAATAATATCCACGGTTTGGTGTTGCTATATAAAGTTCAGTAAGAACAGGTATAATCTCATCTTTATTACCTTTAGCTAATTCTCTTTTTAGATAATTTCCACTATCTATACCGTAATATTCATTCTCATCTCTAGAAACTTCATTAAAAGCTTTTATTATTAACTCTACTTGCTTATCTGATAGATCAATGCCAGGATTATCAAAACTGTGAGCAGCTTCGTGTATTAATAAAGATTCTAATTTAAAACCTCTATATGTTTCGTCATTAAAAAATATTACATTAGTATTAGCAGGTAATCCTTTATACTCTAAAAAAGCATCTATATAGTTTCTATACTTTGGATTTATTTGAAATCCATGTATTATTGAGTCTGGATTAAAAGGATTTTGACCTGAAGCTTTTCTTATTGATCTATAAAATTCTGAAAGATTGTCAATATACTCCTTGGATCCCTCAACTCCACCTTTTCTATTATTTATAGTATCTTGTAATACCATATCATAAACTACAGAACCAAAAGAAGCAATAGCAGAAACATTTGCTTTATTAAATAGATCTTTATTTCTATCTATTATTCCTAAAATTGGTGTAGAGTTACCATATTTATCTAACAAAACTTTAATTTCTCCTACTGGTTCTACAGTAGGTTGAGTAGATAAATAAGCATCATTAAGAGATTCAATAAACCAATTTTGACCACCAGTTTCCCAAACTGTATTTGCTTTAGTAGGCTGATGAGTAGAAGATAGTATCCAAGCAGAACCTCCTTGTTTAGTTATTTCTGAAACTAATCTAGGATATTGTTGTAGTTTAGCTGTTATTAAATCTACCATCAGTTTATAGTTTTTACTATTTTCTTTAGTAGGTTTTGTTTGAGCTTCAGATTTATCTTTTAATGTTTGGTAAGCTGATTCAACATCTTTATATGTTTTACCATTAAATTCTATAGGATAAGACTGAGTAAGATTACCTTTAGATTTAGCTAGTTCAGTAGGATTAGTAAGTGCTGCTGCTAGACCTTTAGCATTGGAACCAATTTCAACTCCTTCCACTACAGGAGCTGCAGTAGGTTGAGTAGGTTTACTTCTTAATTGTTCAACTACTTCTGCTAAAGCTGTAGGATGCATACCTTGCCCTCTAGCTGCAGATTTACCTGCATAAAGCAAAGTGGCACCATCTAGTTTACCTTCATTAATTTGATTTAATATCCATTGACGTTGTTCTTGTTTTCCTGCAAAATCTTCTGCTTCTCCATTTTCATTAAGCCATTGAGCATATCCTGTAAGTAACCAATCTTTATAAGCCTGTACAGCTGTTGGAATACTAGGAACTTTTCTAGTATCTCCATAGCCTGCTTCACTAAAAGGATTACCAAAATGTTCATCTTTTTTAGCAGCTTCAGTACGCATAGTATTTACACCTTCTGCAGTATATACAGGTCTTGTTTTTAAATCTCTTGCCCATTCTCTACTTAAATCTATTGTAGGTTTAACATTAGATGTAGGTTGAGTAGATTTAACACTTGGTATTGGTTTTACACTAGGGAACACAATAGTACTACCTTCTTCATCTTCTTCTTCAACTTCAGTTTGAACAACAGGTGTTTCTGTATAATTTTTAAATTCATTAAGAGACAATAAACTTTGTAGAATTGAGTCTAATTCTGCAAAAGGATCTTCAGCACTTAATACATTTTTTTGAAAATTTAATACAGGTTGTTTAATCAAATCAGTAAATTTTTCAGCATTAAGAATATTTGCAAATCCAAATCTATTTTTACCTACACCATGTTGAAAATATACAGCTTCAGAAAAGTATTTAAATACATTTGATATATGTTTATTTAATTCTCTATACTCATTACCAGCATATTTAGAAAAGTCAATATCACCTAATTGGTCTAATTGATTTTTATAAGAATCAGCCATATCACCATCAGCACTTAAACCATCAGAAAAATCAAATAATTTTAAAGTTGGATTTTTAAGAGTTGCTTGTGTAATAAAATTTAAAACCGGGAATGTATTAGTTAGTATTTTATTATCTATTATAGTTCTCATTACTAAGTCATAATAAGACATAGTAGTAGTACCTGTAATATAAGCCGGGTTAAAACTTTGATATAATGCACTTTCAGCAAGAAACTTTTCATATGCTGCACTTTCAGATGTAGATTCCTCTAATATATTTTTATACATTATATTATCCTTTACACTAGATAATGGTTTATCTTTTCTAATGTATTCTCTGTGCATTACAAATTTTACAAATTGTTCTAAATTTTTAAATGGATTTAAGTTTCCACCTATAAATGTATGATAACCTAATGCTGTATAATTTTTATCTACTGTAAAGTTTTTAGCTAAATAAGCTCTATTTTCATAAATCTTAGTAAGTAAGTCTAAATTAACTTCTATAGAGTCTTCTGTTATATTTACTTCATTTTCTATAGAGTTATTTATTTTTACAGCTGTTGAGTGAAATTCTTCAGGAACAGTAACTTTAATACCATCTTCATTATAAAAATAAGTAAGTCTGTTCTGAAATAAATTATTTAATATAGCATTATTATAATTTTTAGTAAATTTTTCTTCACCAGCTACACCTTCACCAAATCTTCTTTTAACTTTAGAATTGGACATTGTAATTTCAATAAATGCTGTAGTTACAGGATGTAATCTAAAAGGAAGAACACTCTCAGCAATGTCAATTATTAGATCTGTATTATTAAAATTTTTCATAATAGATTTCTCCATTACTTCTTCAACAAATCTATTATCAATTTTAGAATCCTCTTTTAATCCAAGTAAACCAAGTCTTCTTTTATTTACTTGTTGAACTGTAGAAAGTTTATCAGTATCGTAAGAAGATATTATTTGGAAATTATCTAATCCACTTTTTTGATTTTCTAGTTCAATATAATTAGCAAAAATAGCAAGTGCTTTTAAAGATTCCATATCATTAGAATCTTTTACTTCTTTTAATTTATCTATAGTAATAGTATTACCTATATATTTAGAAGCAGCCTCTGCAAATTCTACATAATTTTCAGAATTTATTAGTGAGCTATATATTCTTTTTTCAGATAGATCAATTCTATTAAATACTACATTATTATTATCAGAAATACTACTGATTTTTTGTAAGTTCTTTTCAAATAAAGTACTTTTCTTAAATGCTGCTACACTAGGAAACTCCTGAGTTATAGCTTGACCATCTTTATCTCTAAAACTTACAGATATAGGTCCTGACATAAATTCAATATGTCTTTTTAGTTTAAACTCATTTGCTTTGAAACCAACTTTAATTAGTTCTGTATAAGGAATATTACTTAATGCATCTTGTTTAGCTTGAAATCTAGCATATGTACCTGGACTTAAAATAGAAGAGAATGCATTATTATATTTTCTAATGTTTTCAATATATTGTTTAACTAATGGTTGATTCATTAAGTAAAATACTTCTTCTTCTGAAACACCAACCTGTATTAGGTAATTAATTACCCCGATTGCTTCTGGAAATAATTGTAATGTAAACGGCCAAGATTCTTTACCTCTATCTAGAATACCATTAAGGTTATGAGAATTAACATCAGTAATTCTAGGTCCTTTACTAGTATATGCTCCTGATAATGATATATGATCTTTACCATCAATATTAATTTTATTGACTTTAAATCTCATATGCATAGGAACATCAATAGTCTCATCTACAAGTCCATTACCTAGATTTACTTGTTTTTTATAAACTAAAGGCATTGGTGCAGACAATGTCTTATACATTATATGATTCTTATTAATTTTTGCTGTAATACCTAATGCAGGTTCTAGAGATAAGTTAGCATCAAACTTATATAAATTATAAGCAGCAGTTAATAATGTAGATGGACTAACTCTTTTTTGCCCTTTACTGTTTTTAATACTTGCAATTTTGAAAGGGTTATCATATCTATCATAGAGATTAGACCCCTTCTCTAAATCAGCTACATATTTTTGTACCAAGTATGTTTTATTAGGTTTAGTTAAATATGCAAAGTTTTCAGGTATCTTAATTATATTAGCTGCTGAAGTAATGTATTTATTTTGATAATACTTTTTAACTTGCTCTAGATATTTTTTAGGTTTTAAATCATCTTTAGAAAGTTTTCCATCAGCTTCTAAAGCTTTTAATCTTTCATATTCATTAATAAAATCTTCATAAGTTGCTGGACCAGTATTTATTACCTTACCTGTTTTATCAATATGAGGCATTGTAAGAAATAACTTATCACCATCAAAGTCAGATCCAGCTTTTGCAACAAGTTCTGTAGGTACTATAACAGTATTTAAAACAGAAGCATCAACAAAATGCCAGACTTCAAATGCTTCAATAGTATTTGTAGCATCATTTGGAATTCTTGGACCTACTAATGTAAGTGCTTCTCTATGTTGATTTAAGAACTCATCTGTTTTAATGAGTTCATTTAATCTTTCCATAGTTTGTATTTTAGAACCTTGCCATTCTAAGTTTAATAAGTTTACAAAATCTCCATTAAATGGTATTGCAACTTTAGCTAAGTATGTTGGGGATCTTTCCCCTGTTTTTTTATTAATAATCTCACCTCTTCTATAGAAGGGTAGGGTATTAGAACCTAAGAACTTTTTTTCTAATTCTTTATTTTTAGCAACTGCTTCATCTTTTGCAAAAGGAGTATCCCATAAACCATTTGTAAATGTAGAAGGTGCTTGAACCATTGGTTCACCTTTAGTTTTTTGTCTAACAATTCTATTTTGAATTATAGAAAGTATAAGTTTTTCTATTTTTTCTGCTTCTGGAATAAGAGATAAGTCATATCTTAAATGGTCACCTTTACGTGATGTATCAACAAGTTTTTGAATATGATAAGGAACATTTCTTTTTCCTAATTCATCTCTTATAACTTCAACAAATCTTTTTAAATTACCTACATAATTACCATCTACCTCTTCAAAACCTATTTCATCTAAAAGTTCTCTTTTATATAGTTCTGTTAAATTTTTTACATTAGTATTATAAGTATCTACTAAAGGTTTATTTTTTTCATTAATTAGTTTACCATTATCAAATAGGTTATCATAAATAATAAAACGAGTTTGTGTTGCAATAGGAATTACATTTTTTAGTTTATCATTTATTACGGTAACTTCTTTTAAATAATTTAGATATATAGGATTTGCAGTAATAATAGCTTCTTCATTAAGATCTTTATCTTCTTTTGTAGCAAATAAGTTATTAACTTGTCCGTCCTCGGTTAGATATGATCCTTTAGATCCTGATTCAAATGTTATATACTGAACATTATCTTTTAACATTTTTAAATGTAATTTATACAATTCAGAACCTTCTTTTGCATTACCATTAGGTATTAACGGCATTACAGAAAATTTATGCATTGCAGTAGTTGCAATAAAATCATTCTCTAATGATCCAAAATAGTGGTATTTTCTTATAGGAAATGCTTCAAGAACTTGTGCTGGGGTAACTTTATCACCATTAGCAATTTTTTGAAATAAATCTTCTTGAGATACTGACCATTTTCTACCAGATATAGATAAAGCTCTATATGCATCAAATGTAATAAAAGCAATACCATCAGACTCATCCATCTTAGCATAAGCATCAGCATCTTCTTCTACATAATTATCTATATCTTCTTTAGAAAGAGATGGATATGATTCATATGCTTCTCTCCAAGCTTCTTTTAAATCATCTAAATAAACAGATTTTCTTTGAGCATCTTTAATTACACCTGTAATAATTTTTTCAGAAAAAATATAATTATTTAAGTCTTTTCTATCTAACTGTTTAGATAATTTACCTGCATAAGTTTTATCTTCTGTCATCTCAACAGTCTTCATGTAGTTCTGCCAGTCTTTATCATTTAAGATACTATAACCACTTGACTGAACTCCAGGAATCCTTTTAGACCAATCTTCTTTAAAATGATTCCATTGTGCAAAATCACCCATAAGTATAATAGATGTTTCAAACTTATGTATCCAATCATTATACAGATAAGCTTGCATCAATCTATTTATTACTTTAGTATTTTTTCTTAGATCAAGAATTTCATTATCATTCAATTCTCTATTAAACATTTTTTCAAGTATAGATTTTGATACAAAAGGTATCTTATTGTAATATAAATCTATATGTGATTGAGCTTGAAAATTAAAATACTCAGTTATATCATTGAATATTTTATCATATAATTCTCTATCTTGTCTAATGTAATCAACTATATCCATTTCTAATTGATCATCAGCTAAAGCATATAATTCTCTTTTAGTTGAGTTTCTTAAAATAGTATCAAATGCTGAAAAAATATCTCCTTCTACAACTTCATTTCCATTTTGAGAAATACCAACAGGTCTATTAAAACCAGATATCTTCAATAAGTCTGGTCTTTCTTTAGGATTTCTAAACTTTTTAAGTCTATCAAATTCAGCAGCAATATAGTTAAGCATATGAGTTTCAAATATATATTCTCTAGCTTTACTTATTTCTCTAAACATAGGTAGATCTGCATATAAATAAAGATCATCTCCTTTTGTTATACCAGTAGGAGTAACACCCCCTTGAAGACCACCTTTTAACCTTATAGCAAAAGAAGATTTCTTTTCAGACATCCTAGGTAATTCATCAACTCCACCTAGAAGAACATTACTAAATCCTAATAAGAATCTTCCTAATGGATCTAACTCAGTAGTTGCTTGTCCAACTTCTCCTTCGGGTTTAAATCCTGCAATATATATTGTTTCTAATGTTTTATCATTTCTTTCAGCCATTGGATTATTCAAATCAAATAACTGATTAAGTAATGTTAATCTTTTAGTAAATGTATTTATTTTTGGATCCAAATACCTCATGTGAGGATAACTCTTAATCAAGTCTGCAAATGATTTAGCTGAGTTTAATGCATTTGTTTTTTCAAGCATAGCACTCATATCTGAATTTTCATAAGCAATATTGTTATTAGGTAACAATACACCTAAATTAGCAGAATCATACCCGTACTTAGCTTGTAACTCAATCATTCTTTTTACTTGAGTCTTTTGATTAACTGCTGATTTGTCTACAATACCTGCACCTATTTCAGAATTTAAAACAGTTAATGGATTTTGTTTAAATTTAGCAGCTGATTCTACTTGTAAAGGAGAATAATTACTTGGGTTTTGTTCAATCTGCTCATAAGTTTTAAGAATTCTAAATATATATGGAAGACCATAGTATTCTCTTTTTTGACTTAAATCATCTTTTATAGCAGTAACATCATCAAAATAAATTCCAATTGCATTAGCAAATTCAAAATCTTTAGCTCTATCTAGTTCACCTTTAGAATTTGAAAACTCTTGTACAATTTTGGAAAGTTTTAATTCACGTTTATTATCTTCTGTCTTCTTAAGATATTTAGTATTTGGAGAAGTTGAATAACGGTTTAACCAACCTTTCATAATACTAGATACTTCTATAGATGATTGGGTAAATATAAAATCGTACCCTACAGGAGTCTTTTCTAAAACACCTCCCATATCAATTTCTTTGATAATAGGTACACCTAGTAGATTCCAATATTTAATTCGTGGTCTAGAGAAGTCTTGCCAGAAACTTAAACTTACTTTAGCTTCAAATCTATTTCCAATATTTTTAGGATCAGGTAATTTATATTCTATAAGTTCATTTAGCTCTGGAAAAATAAGATTTCCATCTTTATCTTTCTTATTTGCTTCTTCATTTAAAAGTCTATACACTTCATTTCTATCTTGAATACCTCCAATAGTTTTTGCAACTTGAGTAAAAACTTTTCTAAAATCAGCTCTTTCATTAAAACCAAATTTATCTTTTACAGGATTACCTTCAAAATCAACTTTAGTTAAAGATTTTAAAATAAATTTAGTTTCACTACCTAGAAGATCTTGTAATTTAGTTTTAAGATTTTTTTCATCAGCAAGATTAGATGAATCTCTATGAGTTTCTGCAGGATTATTAGGATCCTTTACATTATCATCTGAATCAATGTCTTCTTCTATATCAACTTCTACTGATTTTTTAAGAATTTCAAAATCAGAATTATTCATATGGTATTGAATAACACCTTTTGAATCATTACCCCAGTTACTAATAGCTGTTTGTAATATTCTAATATTATCTGATAATACCTCTTGTTCAGGAGTAAGTACTTGATCACTAAATGTAGGATTTACAGGAATAATTTTATCATATGCTTTAGCACCACCTTCTATGTAATTTTTTAATTGTATTTCAGCATCTTCATATTTTGAAACTACAATTATGTCTACATCTTTTAATTCTTTATGTGTGTAAAAATCTCCTACTATTTTTATAGAATGCCACTTTTCTCCTTTAACTCTATCACCATTTTTTAAGTCTGCATCAAGTAAATTATAATCATCTATCTGACTTTTTAAAAGAACATACTTATCTCTACCTTTAGTATTGTTCATTATAGCTACAGCATAATCTTTAAAATCTTGTTTTGTTTTAAATGTACTGAGTAAAGGAACACCTTTTATAGTTCCTAACTTTGTTGTTTCTTCATCTAATTTATCTTGAAGTCTTTGTTTAATTCTATTATATAGATAAGCTCTATTCTTCTCTAATAGTAACATACCTAATGCAGTAGCTTTTAAGTTAGGTAAACCAGCATCTTTTCTTTCATCATATATAGCTTTAATTTCTTCAACTATTAAATTATCTATTGATCTTGATAATTGTTGAGAATCTCCTGTACTTAATGCTTCATATTTAGGATAGTTTACATTACTTACTCCTCTATCTAATTCAAAGAAGTAGATGTTATTTATTGTAGGTTCGTAATTATTAATATTACCTATATACAAATTATTATAAAGTTCAGCCACTCTTGGAACATTCATTATATCCATCTTAACTTCATGAGCTGAAGGATTTTTTATTCCAAATAATGCTTTTAAAAATTTAAGTATTCTTCTAAATAAACTATTTCTTTTAGGAGAATCTTTTTTAACTGATTGATTTTTAGCATAGCTTCTAAAATCTTCAGCTAACATTTCTTCTATTTCAAAGAAGTCCATATTGATATATGGTTGTTTACCAGAAGAATCTTTATAATTTTTTACTTCATCATATAATGCAAACTTTTCAGCTTTAGTTAAGAACAACTGAGAGAATACATGCCATGACTCATGGTATAAATCTACAAATGTACCTTTAGCAGGATTAATAAGAATTGATGCTATAAATGGATCATCCGGATTTAATAAATTAGATCCACTAGTAACAAATTTTGCATAGACATTAGAGTTAACTAAATTCATTGCAAAACTAAATCCTATATTATTTTCTCTAAATATCTTACCTGTTTTAGAAGTTTTCCACCACTTTTCTGCAGCAGAAATCATTTCTCTTGTAGGTTTATCATCTGGATAATTTGATCTATCAAAATCTAGATCAAGAGATGTTTGAGGAGTATTTAAATCATTGTTATTAATTTGTTGACTTTGAAAAGATGGATTTGCTACAGATAAATCTTTTTTCTTTTGTGCTTCAAATTCTTCATCAGTAGATACTCTTATGTTTCCAATATACTTGTCATCTATATAAACTTCAATTACATCATCAAACTCACCAACTTTATCTCTATATTTTAATTCAGCTGTGACTCCTAAATAGTTATTACTATTTCTTAAAGCATCTATTTCTGAACCAAAATTTTCTTCATTAATAATAACTATATCTTTATTTTCTGCAGTATTATAAGCATCTGCAATTTTACCATTAGGTTCAACAAAACTAAATCTTGTTATAGAACCTTCTGGAAAAATTATATCACCTGTAATATTCTCTCCTTTTTTTAATCTTTCTACTAGTGCGGTATGTACTTCTTTAATTTCATTTACTGTACCAGGAACACTATTTAAATTCTCATCAATAGTTTCTGTTTGACTATCTTGTAAAAGTGATATAGGTCCATTAGGAGCCCCGAAAACAATCTGTTTATTA
>Ga0315900_10000931_pt1 | contig 47352 bp, 38 predicted proteins | sample LakEriMetagenome_FD_203521 | JGI IMG/M metagenome (GOLD analysis project Ga0315900, IMG submission 203521) | Freshwater fungal communities from buoy surface, Lake Erie, Ohio, United States - Buoy 12 MA114 | ecosystem: Environmental > Aquatic > Freshwater > Lake > Lake biofilm | place: USA: Lake... | reverse complement strand
CGGGCCAGCAGGGCGGCCTCGCTCATGTCGGCGTCGTACTTTTCAAGCACCGAATGCAGGCCGCTGTCTTCGCAGGCCTTGACCTTGTTGCGCACATAAACCTGGCTGGCCGGGTTGTCGCCCACCAGCACCACGGCCAGCCCCGGGGTGATGCCTCTGGCCCGCAATGCTTGGGCGCGTGTGGCCACTTCGGTGCGCAGTTGCTTGGACAGGGCATTGCCGTCGATCAGTTGGGCGGTCATGTTCGGTTCTCGAAGTGGGCGGTGAAAATGCAAAACGCCCGGCGGGTGCGGGCGTTCGGTTGAGGTCGTTCAGGGTCAGGCTTTGGCCGCGTCCTTGCCCAGGGCGATTTTGAGCAGGTCGGCCACGGTGTTGGCATTGAGCTTTTCCATGATGTTGGCGCGGTGCGCTTCCACCGTCTTGATGCTGATGCCCAGATCGTCGGCGATCTGCTTGTTCAGGCGGCCGGCGACGATGCGCTCGAGCACCTGCGATTCGCGCCCGGTCAGCTTGGAGAGCAGGGCGTCGCGGCTGGCGGCCTGCTGGTATTCGGCGAACGCGTCGCGTGCCTGGTCGAGCATGCGTTCGACCAGACCCAGCAATTCATCTTCTTTGAAAGGCTTCTGGATGAAGTCCATCGCGCCTTTTTTCATGGTGTTCACCGCCATGGGCACGTCGCCGTGGCCGGTGATGAAGACGATGGGCAGAGGCGATTTGCGCTCGAGCAGGCGGTCCTGCAATTCCAGGCCGGTCATGCCGCCCATGCGCACATCGACGATCAGGCAAGCGACTTCACGCGGGTCGAAGCGGGCCAGGAAGGCCTCGGCGGATTCAAAGCAGCGGACCCGGTAGTCCTTGCCTTCGAGCAGCCATTGCAAGGAGTCGCGCACGGCCTCGTCGTCATCAACAACGTAGACGCTGCCTTTTTTGGGAATCAAGCTCATGGACTGGTCTCTGAGGGTTTTTCAGGAAGGGCAACGGCGTGGACGGGAATCCAGAACGAGAACCGGCAACCCACAATTTCATCGGCATTGTAGAGGTTCTGCGCCTCGATCCGGCCGGCGTGGGACTCGACGATGCTGCGGCACAGATTCAGGCCAATGCCCATGCCTTCGGCCTTGGTGGAGAAGAAGGCTTCATACAGGCGGTTGAGGGTTTCCGGGGGCAGTCCCTTGCCCGAATCGGTCACCGAAAACTCGACCACATCGACCCCTTCGTGGCGCCGGGGCACCACCCGCAGCTCCACATGGCGGCGGTCGGGGCTGCGGTCGGCGTTGTCGATCGATTCGGCCGCGTTCTTCATCAGGTTGATCAGCACCTGTTCGATCAGGATGGGGTCCACCATCAGGCGCGGCAGCCGGGCGGCCACGTAATGCGACAGGCGCACATGGCGCCGGCGCAGCTCGATTTCGGCCAGTTCGACCGCTTCGGACACGATGGACATCACCTCCGAGGGGGTCCGGTTGGGCTCGCTGCGTTTGACGAAGCTGCGGATGCGCTGAATGATCTGCCCGGCGCGCTGGGCCTGGTGCGCGGTTTTGTCCAGTGCCCACAGCAGATCGTCTTCCTTGATCTGCTGGTTGCGGATGCGCGAGATCATGCCGGTGCAGTAATTGCTGATGGCCGTCAGGGGCTGGTTGAGTTCGTGGGCCACGCTCGAGGCCATCTCGCCCATGGTGATCAGGCGGCTGGCCGTCTGGGCCCGCTCGGCCTGCTGGGCGGCCAGCTCTTCGGCCTTGCGGCGTGGCGTGATGTCGGTGGCGATCACCATCTGGGCCAGTCGGCCGTCGGCCCAGTTGAGGTAGCGTGAGCGCACCTCCAACCATTTGTCCAGGGCCGGCACGAACACCTCGGCGTTCTCGGCCAGGGCCGCCGTCAGGGGCTCGGTGGGCAGGCCCGCCAAGCCATCGACGTCTTCGGCGCTTTCGGTGGCGGTGTAGGCACCCGCCTGCTCCACCAGTTGCAGATGCCCCTCGGTGTCTTGGCCAAACCATTGCCGGTAAAGCTTGTTGGCAAACAGCAGTTCCTTGCTGCCCAGGGGGGCCACCGACACCGAAGCATCCAGGGACTCGAGCACGATGGTGAAGCGTTCATGCGAGCTGGCCAGCTGTTCGCGGATGCGGTTGGGCTCGGTGATGTCGGTCATCGAGGTCATCCAGCCCGTCTGCTTGCCGGTGGCGTCCACCAGCGGAGAAACGTACATCCGGGCATCGAAGAGGTGGCCGTTCCTGCGCTTGACCCTGACCTGAAACCCACCGGGGCTTTGCAGGCCCTTGAGCTCGTCTTCCAGGCGCTTCATCAGCTGTTCGTGGTCCTGTTCGGGCCAGTAGGGGAAGGGGGCGGTGGCGCCCACCAGCTCCGCTTCGCTCCAGCCGGTCATTTCACAGAAGGCCGCGTTCACGTAGGTGATGCGGCCCTGCATGTCCAGCGCCCGCATGCCGGTGAGCATGGAGTTTTCCATCGCCCGGCGGAAGTTGGTCTCGGCGATCAGGGCCTTCTGGGCCTGCAGCCTGCGGCGGCTGTGGCGCCAGTTGGCGATCAGCATCCAGGCGGTCATCAGGCTCAGCGCCGCCACCATCCAGAACTGGGCATTGCCCACCACCCCGGTCGAGGTGCGCCAGGTCTGGGCGCGCAGCAGCAAGCCGTTGCCCACGGGCGAGACCGGCACACGGTATTCGTTGGCCTGCGCCACCGTCCAGGGCCATCCGCCCAGGGGATGGCTGCGTTCGGGGATGGTCTGGCCGGCCAGGATCTGGCCTTCCGGATTGACCAGGGAGACGGCGTACTTGGCCAGGATTTCGGTGGGGATGCCGTAGCGCAGCAGGCCCTCGAGCGTGTACTCGGCCATCAGCACCCCGCTGAACTGGCCCTTGTCGTTGGTCAGCGGCGTGTGCATCTGCAGCATAGGCAGCACGCTTTCGCGCTGGGTTTCGGGTTCGATCACGCCATAAATGGGCTGCATCAGGTCGCGTGCGAGGCTGTAGTGCGTTTCGGTGTCGCCCAGGGGCAGAGCATCGCCTGCGCGCAGCGCCTGATGGTGCAAGAGGCTGGAGGCGTTGTGGGTAGACAGGATCTGGCGGCGTTCGTCGACCCACGACAAGGCCTGGTATTCGGGGTACTGCTGTACCAGGGCATCGGCCCGCACGGCAAACTGGTCCTTGCGCATTTCCCGGTTGGAAATGTCGCGGGCCATGCGCATGATCTGTTCCTGGCGTTCCAGCAGGCGCAGCCTCAGGCGCTGCTGGGCGTACTCGACGTCGCGACGGACGGCCTCCTGCTCACGCTCGAGTTCTTCGCCGCGCAGGTACCAAAAGGCGCTGGCGATCGCCGCCATGAACAGCACCACGGCCGCCACCGGCGCCAGGTTCGCAAAACGGTCCTGCCGCACCGGCGTCTGCTTTTGCCACCACTGCCGCCAGCGCTGGACCGGGTTGGTGACGGGGAGGGGGGTGTTTCCACGGCTGGGGTTCATGACCGGGCAAGTTTAGGGGAGTTCAGACCCCGCCACAGCCCTTAAATATCATTATGTGAAAACATAAAGCACTATTTGAAAAAATCAAAAATGTGTGCGACACTGCCGCCCCATGTCCACTCAATAACACTGCAGGAGACCGTGCATGAGCGCTGCCAATCCCAACCCGCCCGTCCAGGATGTGGACACCCAGGAAACCCGCGAATGGATGGAAGCCCTGTCCGCGGTGATTGAAAAGGAAGGCGGTGAACGTGCCCACTTCTTGCTGGAGCAGCTGCTGGAGCATGCCCGCGAGAACAGCATCGACATGCCGTTTTCGGCCACCACCGGCTATGTGAACACCATCGAGCCCAGCCAGGAAGCGAGCTGCCCGGGCAACATCGAGATCGAAGAGCGGCTGCGTGCCTACATGCGCTGGAACGCCATGGCCATGGTGGTCAAGGCCAACCGCCACAACCCCGAGGACGGCGGTGACCTGGGCGGTCACATCGGCTCGTTTGCCTCGCTGGCACACATGTTCGGTGCCGGCTTCAACCATTTCTGGCACGCCGAGAGCGAGAACCACGGCGGCGACTGCATCTACATCCAGGGCCATGTGGCCCCCGGCGTGTATGCCCGCGCCTACCTCGAAGGCCGCCTGAGCGAAGAGCAGCTGCTGCACTTCCGCCAGGAGGTCGATGGCAAGGGCCTGTCGAGCTACCCGCACCCCAAGCTCATGCCCGAGTTCTGGCAGTTCCCCACGGTCTCGATGGGCCTGGGCCCCCTGATGGCGATTTACCAGGCGCGCTTTCTGAAGTACCTGCATGCGCGCGGCATCGCCAACACCGAAAACCGCAAGGTCTGGGTGTTCTGCGGTGACGGTGAGATGGACGAGGTCGAGAGCCTGGGCGCGATCGGCCTGGCCGCCCGCGAGGGCCTGGACAACCTGATCTTCGTCATCAACTGCAATCTGCAGCGCCTGGACGGCCCGGTGCGCGGCAACGGCAAAATCATTCAGGAGCTCGAAGGCGAGTTCCGCGGCGCCGGCTGGAACGTCATCAAGTGCCTGTGGGGCTCCAACTGGGATCCGCTGCTGGCCCGCGACAAGACGGGCGCCCTGCGCAAGATCATGATGGAGACGCTGGACGGCGATTTCCAGGCCTTCAAGGCCAACGACGGCGCCTATGTGCGCAAGCATTTCTTTGGCCGCGACCCCAAGGCCCTCGAGCTGGTCTCGCACCTGTCGGACGAGGACATCTGGAACCTGCGCCGCGGTGGCCACGACCCGCAAAAGGTCTACGCCGCCTACCACGCTGCCGTCAACCACAAGGGCCAGCCCACTGTGCTGCTCATGAAGACCGTCAAGGGTTTCGGCATGGGCAAGGCCGGCGAGGGCAAGAACACGGTGCACCAGACCAAGAAGCTCACGGACGACGACATCCGCTACATGCGTGACCGCTTCAACATCCCGATCCCGGACAGCGAGCTGCCCAAGATCCCCTTCTACAAGCCCGCCGACGACACGCCCGAAATGCGCTACCTGCACGAGCGCCGCAAAGCCCTGGGCGGCTACCTGCCGCACCGCCGCGTCAAGGCCGACGAGAGCTTCACCGTGCCCGCGCTGGAGACCTTCAAGGCGGTGATCGAGCCGACCGCCGAGGGGCGCGAGATTTCCACCACCCAGGCTTATGTGCGCTTTCTGACCCAACTGCTGCGCGACCAGGCCCTGGGCCCGCGCGTGGTGCCCATCCTGGTGGACGAGGCCCGCACCTTCGGCATGGAAGGCCTGTTCCGCCAGATCGGCATCTACAACCCCGCCGGCCAGCAGTACACCCCGGTCGACAAGGACCAGGTCATGTACTACAAGGAAGACAAGGCCGGTCAGATCCTGCAGGAAGGCATCAACGAGGCCGGCGGCATGTCCAGCTGGATCGCGGCGGCCACCAGCTACAGCACGTCCAACCGGATCATGATTCCGTTCTACGTGTACTACTCGATGTTCGGCTTCCAGCGCATTGGCGACCTGGCCTGGGCCGCCGGCGACATGCAGGCGCGAGGCTTCCTGCTGGGGGGCACCTCCGGCCGCACCACGCTCAACGGCGAAGGCCTGCAGCACGAGGACGGCCACAGCCACATCCTGGCCGGCACCATCCCCAACTGCATCAGCTACGACCCGACTTTCGCCCACGAAGTCGGCGTGATCCTGCACCATGGCCTCAAGCGCATGGTGGAAAAACAGGACAACGTCTTCTACTACCTGACCCTGCTCAACGAGAACTACGCCATGCCGGGCCTGACCCCGGGCACCGAGGCGCAAATCATTCAGGGCATGTACCTGTGCAAGCCCGGCGCGCAAGGCAAAAACCGCGTTCAGCTGCTGGGCTCGGGCTCCATCCTGCGCGAGTCGCTGGCGGCGCAAACCCTGCTGGCCACCGATTGGGGCATCCAGGCCGATGTCTGGAGCTGCCCCAGCTTCAACGAACTGGCCCGCAACGGCCAGGCCGTCGAGCGCCACAACCTGCTGCACCCGACCGACAAGCCGCAGGTTTCTTTCGTCGAGCAGCAGCTCGTCTCGAGCACGGGCCCGGTGATCGCTTCGACCGACTACATGAAGAACTACGCCGAGCAGATCCGCCCCTACATCCCCAAGGGCCGGACCTACAAGGTGCTGGGCACCGACGGCTTTGGCCGCTCGGACTTCCGCAGCAAGCTGCGCGAGCACTTCGAGATCAACCGCCACTACATCGTCGTGGCCGCGCTCAAGGCCCTGGCCGACGACGGCGCGCTGCCGGCAGCCAAGGTGGCCGAAGCCATCAAGAAGTACGGCATCCAGACCGAAAAAGTGAATCCTCTTTACGCTTAAGCGGAAAACGGGATTGACTTTTCAGCGAAGACGCACACCGCGCAGCGGTGTGATGTCGAAGCGACAAGATTCACTCAGAATGAAAGTGAGACACACATGGCATTGCTAGAAATCCAGGTCCCGGACATCGGGGATTTCGACGAAGTGGCGGTCATTGAGCTGCTGGTCAAGCCCGGCGACACGGTCAAGGCCGAGCAGTCGCTGATCACGGTCGAGTCCGACAAGGCCTCGATGGAGATCCCGTCCTCGCATGCGGGCGTGGTCAAGGCGCTCAAGGTCCAGTTGGGGGACAAGGTCAAGCAAGGCTCGGTGGTGCTGGTGCTTGAGGCCGCCGGCGCAGGTGCCCCAGCCCCCGCAGCCGCCGCTGCTGCAGCCGCCCCTGCGGCCACCGCCCCCGCCGCTGCCCCGGCACCCGTGGCGGCACCCGCCCCCGTGAGCGCGGGTCCGGTGGAGGTGCGTGTGCCCGACATTGGCGACTTCAAGGACGTGGCCGTGATCGAGGTGCTGGTCAAGCCGGGCGACACGGTCAAGGTCGAACAAAGCCTGATCACCGTCGAATCCGACAAGGCCTCGATGGAAATCCCGTCCTCGGCCGCCGGGGTGATCCAGGAGCTCAAAGTCAAGGTGGGCGACACCGTCAACATCGGCGATTTGCTGGCCATCCTGCAAGGCACGTCGGCAGCGCCCACCGCAGCGCCCGTTGCCGCTGCACCCACAGCCGTTCGTGCCGAGCCTGTCGAAGCACAGTCTCCCGCAGTCAGCCCTTCGACAAGCTCAGGGCGAACGGAAGTGTCTGCTCCCGCCCACAACCCCACCGCCACTGCGGCCGTCGGTCTGCCGCATGCCTCGCCCTCGGTGCGCAAATTCGCCCGCGAGTTGGGGGTGCCGCTGCAAGAGGTCAGGGGCAGTGGCCAAAAAGGCCGCATCACGCTCGAAGACGTGCAAAAGTTCACCCAAAGCGTGATGAGCGGTGCGCTGCAAACCCAGGCCCAGGCCGCCAAGGCCCCGGCCGGCGGCTCGGGGGTGGGTCTGGACCTGCTGCCCTGGCCCAAGGTCGACTTTGCCAAGTTCGGCCCAATCGAGCGCAAGGAGATGAGCCGCATCAAGAAGATCAGTGGCGCCAACCTCACGCGCAATGCCATCGTGATTCCGGCCGTCACCAACCACGACGACGCGGACATCACCGACCTCGAAGCTTTCCGCGTGGCCACCAACAAGGAAAACGAGAAATCGGGCATCAAGGTCACCATGCTGGCCTTCCTGATCAAGGCCTCTGTGGCCGCACTCAAGAAGTTCCCCGAGTTCAACAGCTCGCTCGATGTCGATGCGCTGATCTACAAACAGTACTACCACATCGGTTTTGCGGCCGACACGCCCAATGGCCTGGTGGTGCCGGTCATCAAGGACGCCGACAAGAAAGGCGTGCTGCAGATCAGCCAGGAAATGTCCGAACTGGCCAAGAAGGCCCGCGACGGCAAGCTCGGTCCGGCCGACATGTCGGGCGCGACCTTCACCATCTCCAGCCTGGGCGGCATCGGTGGGCGTTACTTCACGCCCATCATCAATGCGCCCGAGGTCGCCATCCTGGGCGTCTGCAAGAGCCAGATGGAGCCGGTGTGGGACGGCAAGCAGTTTGTGCCGCGCCTGATGCTGCCCTTGAGCCTGACCTGGGACCACCGCGTCATCGATGGCGCCGCCGCGGCCCGCTTCAACGCCTACCTGGGCCAGATCCTCAGCGACTTCCGTCGCGTGCTCCTGTAACCAATGCGGGACAGCCCAACGCGCCGCCTTGCGCTGTCCCCAACCGATTGAGAACGATATGGCACTGATTGACATTCAAGTCCCCGACATCGGCGACTTCGACGAAGTGGCGGTGATCGAGCTGCTGGTCAAGCCCGGCGACACCGTCAAGCCCGAGCAAAGCCTGATCACGGTCGAGTCCGACAAGGCCTCGATGGAAATCCCATCCTCCCACGGCGGTGTGGTCAAGGAACTGCGGGTCAAGCTCGGTGACAAGGTCAAGCAGGGCTCGGTGGTGCTGATGCTCGAAGCCAGCGAAGGCGCTGCCGCACCGGCTTCTGCGCCCGCGCCTGCGCCAGCAGCAGCCCAGGCCCCGGCCGCTGCTGCTGCCGCAACCGCTGCCCCGGTGGTTGCCCCGAACGCTGCGGCCTTTGCCGGATCTGCCGACCTCGACTGCGACCTGCTCGTGCTCGGTGGCGGTCCCGGTGGTTACTCGGCCGCTTTCCGCGCCGCCGACCTGGGCCTCAAAGTGATCCTGGTCGAGCGTTACAGCACCCTGGGCGGTGTGTGCCTGAACGTGGGCTGCATCCCGTCCAAGGCGCTGCTGCACGTGGCCGCCGTCATGGACGAAGTGGCCCACATGGCCGACCTGGGCGTGGACTTCGGTGCGCCTGCGGTCAACATCGACAAGCTGCGCGGCCACAAGGAAAAAGTCATTGGCAAGCTCACCGGCGGCCTGGCGGCCATGGCCAAGATGCGCAAGGTCACCACCGTGCGCGGCTACGGCGCTTTTGTCGGCGCCCACCACCTGGAGGTGGAGGAAACCACCGGCACCGGCCAGGAAAAAACCGGCAGCAAAAAAGTGATCGCCTTCAAGAAGGCCATCATCGCCGCAGGCAGCCAGGCCGTGCGCCTGCCCTTCATGCCCGATGACCCGCGCGTGGTCGACTCCACCGGCGCACTGGCGCTCAAGGAAGTGCCCAAACGCATGCTGATTCTGGGCGGCGGCATCATCGGTCTGGAAATGGGCACCGTCTACAGCACCCTGGGCGCACGCCTGGATGTGGTGGAAATGATGGATGGCCTGATGCAAGGCGCCGACCGCGACCTGGTCAAGATCTGGCAAAAGATGAACGCCAAGCGTTTTGACCACATCATGCTCAAGACCAAGACCGTGTCCGCACGCGCCTTGCCCGAAGGCATCGAAGTGACCTTCGAAAGCGCCGAGCCCGGCGGCACGGCGCCCGCGCCGCAGGTCTACGACCTGGTGCTGCAGGCGGTGGGCCGCACGCCCAATGGCAAAAAAATCGCCGCCGACAAAGCCGGCGTGGCCGTGACCGACCGCGGCTTCATCCACGTGGACATCCAGATGCGCACCAACGTGCCGCACATCTTTGCGATTGGCGACATCGTGGGCCAGCCCATGCTGGCGCACAAGGCGGTGCACGAAGCGCATGTGGCCGCCGAGGTGATCGCGGGCGAACTGCAAGGCAACCAGGAGATGGCGTCTGCCGCCTTCAATGCCCGGGTGATCCCGAGCGTGGCTTACACCGACCCCGAAGTGGCCTGGGTGGGCCTGACCGAGGACCAGGCCAAAGCGCAGGGCATCAAGGTCAAGAAGGGGCTGTTCCCCTGGTCGGCCAGTGGCCGGGCGATTGCCAATGGCCGCGACGAGGGCGTCACCAAATTGCTGTTTGACGACTCCCCCGAGGCGCACGGCCACGGCAAGATCCTGGGCGGCGGCATGGTCGGCACCCATGCGGGCGACATGATTGGCGAGATCGCCCTGGCCATCGAGATGGGTGCCGACGCGGTGGACATCGGCAAAACCATCCACCCCCACCCCACGCTGGGCGAGAGCATCGGCATGGCCGCCGAGGTGGCGCATGGCAGTTGCACGGATGTGCCACCGGCCAAGCGCTGAGCCGTCGCCTGCAGGCTCCGCAAAAAGCCGTCAGCCTCACCGGGCTGACGGCTTTTTGCCTTCTGGCGACGCAGGGGCTGTGGGCAGTGGCCAACGCGGCAGGCCCGCGCGGAACCACAGCATCGACAGGCTCAGGGCCAGCGCCAACACAAGCGCAGCCGCGGTCGCCAGCAGGGCGGTGATCTCGGTGTCGCGCCGCTCCAGTGAGAGCTGGCTGGTGAGCTGGGCATAGATTTTTTGCAGCTCCTGGGCCGAGCTGGCTTTGAAAAACTCCCCTTCGGTGCGTTCGGCAACCGCACGCAGGGTTTCGTCATCCACCTGGGTGAAAAACGAATAGCCCTCGGAGCCTGGGATCACCCCGTGCGGCGTGCCAAAGGCCACGGTGTAGACCCGCACGCCGAGCTGTGCGGCGCGTTGGGCGGCATCGAGCGGGTCCGGGCCGATGGTGCGCCGGCCATCGGAGAGCAGCACGATGGCGCCACCGGTGTAGGAGCCTGGAGGCACCGGCTCGGGCGGTGGCTTGCTGGCTTTCTTGTCATCCAGAGGCTGGCCGCGCCGCTCGCCATCGCTGCGGCTACCGTAGAGCGTGGATTCGAGTTCGACACCGGCGTCGGGCCGCAGCGTAGACAGGGCCAGCAGCAGGCCGCTGCCCGTGGCCGTGCCCCTTTGCAGCTGAAAGCGGTCGATCGCGGCCAGCCACTCTTCACGGCGGTCACTGACGTGCTGCACCACCTGGGCAGTGCCGGCAAAGGACACGATGGCCACCCGCACATTGCGTGGCAGTTCCTGCAGAAATTCCTTGGCGGCTTTTTGTGCTGCTTCGATGCGGTTGGGTTCGACATCGGTGGCCAGCATGCTGCGCGAGACGTCCATGGCCAGTACCAGCGTCATGTAGTCGGCGGGCAAGGTCACACGCGCCACCGGCCGAGCCAAGGCCAGCAGGGCCAGCACCAGGGCCAGCCCCACCAGGGCGGGGGGCAGGTGACGGCGTACAGCCGAGCCCGGGCCCTGGGCCTGGCGCACCAACTGCAGGGATGAAAACAGCAGCACCTGGCGTTTGCGGCGGCGCAGCATCACCAGGTAAAGCCCGAAGGCCAGGGGTGCCAGCAGCAGGGTCCAGAGCAGCTCGGCTTGGAGAAAGTGCATCGGTGCTTGGGGGTCTTGGGCAACGAATGCAATCTACCATCAAAGCCTGTGCTATGGTCAAACCATGAAACGCGCCGTGGTGTACAGCAAACGCCATCGATCCGATGAACCTGCGCCCGCACTGGCCGCGGCGCAGGACATGGATGCGCGGCGCAAGTCCACCGCCTTGACCTGGCGCACCTTGGCGCTGGTGCTGCTGGGCGCCTGCCTCGCCCTGGCGGGCGAGCGTGTGCTGCAACTCTGGCGCCCGGCGGCGCCCGCGCTGACACAAAAAGACATCGATGCTGCCGTGCTGCACACCCTGAGCACGCAAGACCTGCCTTCGGCGCAGGCGCGCGCAGCCGCCGCCGTGCAGGGGGCGGTGGTGCGGGTGCAGGGCTTCGAACCCGATCCCAAGAACCCCAAGCAGGACCGCGAGACCGGCGTGGGCACCGGCGTGGTGATCCAGGAGGATGGCACCATCCTCACCAACTACCACGTGGTGTGGGGCGCGCCGCGTCTGGTGGTGACATTTGCCGACGGCACCGAATCGCCCGCACAAGTCACAGGCGTGCATCCGCACAAAGATCTGGCCGTGATCAAGCCGCAGAAGATTCCCGATGACCTGCAACCGGCCGTGCTGGGCTCGAGCCGTCAACTGGCCCCAGGCGATGGCGTGGTGGCGGTGGGCTTTCCCTTTGGCATGGGCCCCTCCGTCTCGGCCGGGGTGGTCTCGGGTCTGGGCCGCGAATTCGCCTCCCCCCAGGGGGGGCGCCGGCTCAGTGGTCTGATCCAATTTGATGCGGCCGCCAACCCGGGCAATTCGGGCGGGCCCTTGGTCAATCTGGCCGGTGAGGTGGTGGGCATCGTCACCGCCATCCTCAACCCCACACCAGCGCGCACCTTCATTGGCATTGGCTTTGCTACCACCATCGAAGAGGCCGGCATGGCCGTCGGTCTGCCGCCGTTTTAGTTGACGTCAAAGGTCTGGCATGAACATTTCCCACGAACCCTGGCGCGCTGCACCGGCCGCCTCCCATCAGGTGGCTGAGGCCTCGGCCCACATGCAGCGCGTGCTCTACGAAGTCAAGCGCGTGGTGGTCGGGCAAGACGCCTTTCTCGAGCGCGTGCTGGTGGCCCTGCTGGCCCAGGGTCACCTGCTCATCGAGGGCGTTCCGGGCTTGGCCAAAACGCTCACGGTCAACACCCTGGCCAAGACCCTGCGCGGCAGCTTCCGGCGCATCCAGTTCACCCCCGACCTGCTGCCCGCCGATCTGGTGGGCACGCGCATCTTTAACCAAAAGACCAGCGAGTTCAGTACTGTGCTGGGTCCGGTGTTTGCCAACCTTTTGCTGGCCGACGAGATCAACCGCGCCCCGGCCAAGGTGCAAAGCGCTTTGCTTGAGGTGATGCAGGAGCGCCAGGTCACGCTCGCGGGCGAAACCCACCGCGTGCCCCAGCCGTTTTTGGTCATGGCCACGCAAAACCCGATCGAGACCGAGGGCACCTACCCGCTGCCCGAAGCGCAGGTCGACCGCTTCATGATGAAGGTACTGGTCAGCTACCCGAGCCCCGACGAGGAGTTCGTCATCGTGCAGCGCGTGACTGGCGAGGCGGTGCAGGTGGCCGGCGTGGTCGATCCCGAGCAGCTCATGCAGATGCAGCGCCTGTGCCGCCGCGGCTATGTGGACCCGGCGCTGGTGCGCTACGCGGTCGACCTGGTGGCCGCCACGCGCGAGCCGGCGCGCTGTGGCCTCGGCGATCTGACCCGATTGCTGACCTTCGGGGCCAGCCCTCGCGCCACCATTGGCCTGATCGAGGGGGCCAGGGCCTTGGCGTTTTTGCGCGGCCGCGACTATGTGCTGCCCGAGGACGTGGTGGACCTGGCGCCCGATGTGCTGCGCCACCGCCTGGTGCTCTCCTACGAGGCGCTGTCCGAGGGGCTGAGCGCCGATGCGCTGGTGGCCCAGATCATGGCCGTGGTGCCGGTGCCTGAGAAACCCCTGGAGTCCCATGTTCGGCTGGCTGCGCCCCTCTGAGCCCGCGGTCCAAGCCACGGTCCCGCAGCCGGGGTCGCCGCGCGAGGACCTGCAGGCGCTCTTGCACCAGCTCGAGTGGACGGTGCTGCGCCGCCTCGACGGCGTGCTGCAGGGCGAGTACCGCAGCCTGTTCCGGGGCGCCGGCCTGGACCTGGCCGACCTGCGCGAATACCAGGCGCACGACGATGTGCGCCACATCGACTGGAACGTCACCGCCCGTCTGCAGGTGCCGCATGTGCGGCTGCACCAGCAAGACCGCGAGGTCAGCGCCTGGTTTTTGCTGGACATGAGCGGCTCGATGGGTTTTGGCAGCGGCCACACCCGCAAGCGCGACCGCATGCTGGCTTTTGTGGGGCTGATGGGCCTCTTGCTGCAGCGCCACGGCAACCGGGTGGGTGCGCTCATCCTCAGCCCGGAGCCCGGTCAGCGCCTGCGCCATGTGCCCGCCCGCATGGGCCGACGCCACCTGCTGCACCTCATGGACACGGTGCACAGCGTGCCGCTGCCCACGCAGCCGCACAGCAGCCCGCTCACGCCATGGCTGTGCCAGGCCCAGTCTGTGCTGCGGCGGCGCTCGCAGGTGTTTGTCTTGTCGGATTTTTTGGGCCCGCCCGGTTGGGAGCAGGCGCTGGCCGGTTTGGCGCGGCGCCACGACGGCATCGCGGTGCGCCTGTGTGATCCCTTTGAATCGGCCTTGCCCGAGGCCGGTTTGGTCTGGCTGCAGGATGCCGAAAGCGGCGAGCAGATGCTGCTGGACACCGCCGAGCCTGGCCTGCGCCAACGCTACGCCGCGCAGGCGCAGGCGCGCGAAGCCGCGTTTGCCCAGGCCCTGGCTTCGGCTGGCATGGATGGCCTGGCCCTCTCCACCGACGATGACCTGGTCCTGGCTCTGCGCCAGTATTTGGCCCTGCGACAGGGGCGCAGCCTGCATGCCTGACCTGTCTTCCATCGACTTTCTCTGGCCCCGCATGCTCTGGGCCCAGGCCTTGGTGCCACTGCTCGCCTGGCTGTACGTGCGCCGCTCGCGCGGCGCTCAGGCCACGGCGACCGTCAGCACTTGGCGTGTGCATGCGCCCATGGCGCTGGTGCTGCTGGGCTTGGCCGTGCTCCTGCTGGCCGCCGCACGCCCGCAGGCGGTCATGCTCAGCCCGGTGCGCGAGGCCACGGTGCTGCTGGCCATCGACACCTCGGGCAGCATGCGCGCCACCGACGTGGCGCCCAACCGCTTGGAAGCGGCACGTGCCGCGGCCGAGCGTTTCATCGAGGCGCAGCCACCGCGCTTGCGCGTCGGACTGGTCACCATTGCGGGCACCGCCGCCCTGGCGCAAGCCCCGACCGAGGAGCGTGAAACCTTGCGCCGCGCGCTCGAGCAGTTGCCGCTGCAGTACGGCTCGGCCCTGGGCTCGGGCGTGGCGATCGCGCTCGAAGCGCTCTTGCCGGGTGTGGGCATCGACGCGCAAAAAATCATCAACGAGGCCGACGATGGCCCCGCCCGCAAAAAAACGGCGGGCCAGGCTTTGCCAAGTGCCTCGGGGGCACAGCCGCCGCAGCCAGAGGGCGATGGCCGCGCCAAGGCGGTGGTGCTGATCACCGACGGCCAAGGCAATCTGGGCCCGGACCTGTTGGAGATGGCGCGCCTGGCGGCTCAGCACCGGGTGCGCATCCACACCGTGGGCGTGGGCACGCCCGAGGGCGCCCTGGTGCAGGCGCAGGGGCGCAGCATGCGCGTGCGGCTGGAAGAGGACACCCTGCGCCAGGTCGCGCGATTGACCGGCGGCGAGTATTTTCCAGCCAACAGCGCCGCTGCCCTGGACGAGGTCTACGGCCAGCTGGGCCAGCGCCTGCGTTTCGAGCGGCGCGCACTCACCGAGGTCAGCGCGGTCTTTGCCGCACTGGGCATGGCGCTGGCAGCCATTGGCTGCCTATGGTCTTTGCGGCGCTACGGCCGCATTGTCTGAAACGGCGGGTGTTCAGCGGCGCGTGAGACCGCGATGTGCCATGTTCTGACGCTTGGCTTCGGCAAATGCCTCTTGGCGTGCCGCCCGCTTGGCAGGGAACCGCCGCATGACTGCCCGGATGTGCTGCAGACAGCCTTGACCTTTTTCCCCGGCGCATCACCTGCTTGATGAATTGTGTAAATTGCAGCATTCGTACAAAAGAATGAACAGGCTGCGGGCATGCTGCATCTCATTTCCCGGTTGTCGATACGGTTCCGACTTTTTTTGGGTTACAGCTTGCTGGGGGGGCTGCTGCTGGGCGTGGTGTCGGTCAGCTGGCTGACCCTCAACCACGTGCAGTCCAATGCCAAGCTCATCATTGACATGTACGAGCCGCAGGTCGACCGCATGACGCGGGTCGAGTTGCTGATGGTCAAGATTTCCCTGGAGGCCCGGCACGCCATCCTGTCGGCCAAGCACCCCGATGAACTGGCGGCAGCCATTGATCGGATCGGCAACGATCGACGGCAGCTGCTGGCCCTGATCAACGAGACGGCCGCGAACCTGTCCACCGACAAAGGCCGCGAGATCTTGGCGCGGATCCGGCAAGCCGATGCGGTCTTCTGGGGCCTGTCCCAACAGGTGGTGGGCCATGCCCAGAGTGGCAATGTGGCCGCGGCTTATGCCTTGTTGACCACCGACCTGGTGCCTGCGCGCAACCGCCAGCTGGAACACATCGCCGAGCAGAAAGAGTGGCAACGCCAGCTCATGAACGAGACCTTGGCCGATGCCAGCCGCACGATTGACCAGGTCAAGTTGTTGCTGTTCATGGTGGTGAGCGGCATTCTGGCCATCGTGAGTTTTCTGCTGCTCAAGCTGATCCACTCCATCACCCGGCCCCTGACCAGTTTGCTCAACACCATCGTGGATGTGGAGCACAGCGGTGACTACACCAAACGGGTGTCTGTGCAGGGCGAAGACGAGGTGGGCCGTACCGCTGCCGCCTTCGACCGCATGATGGAGCTGGTGGAGGCGCGCACCAACGAGCTGGCCCGCAACCGTGAACACCTGGAAGAGATCGTGGCGCAGCGCACCGCCGAACTCAGTCAGGCGGTGACCGCGGCCAAGGCCGCCAACGAAGCCAAAAGCCGTTTTCTGGCGACCATGAGCCATGAACTTCGCACGCCCATGAATGGCGTCTTGGGCATGGCCCAGCTCTTGCTGGCGGGGCCGGTGGACAAGGCGCAGACCCAGGACTATGCACGCACCATCCTGCATTCCGGCCAGACCCTGCTGTCTCTGCTCAACGACATTCTGGACTTGTCGAAAATCGAGTCGGGCACCCAAACCCTGGAGTCGGGCGTGGTCTCGCCGCTGGAGCTGCTGCGCAACACCGAGGCGCTTTTCGCCAACAACGCGCATGCCAAGGGATTGAAGCTGTCGGTGCGCTGGCTCGGCTCGACCGAGCACCGTTACCGCGGAGACCCCAACCGGCTGCAGCAAATGCTCTCGAACCTGACCAACAACGCCATCAAGTTCACGCCCCAAGGCGAGGTGCACATCGAGGCGACCGAGCTGAGTCGGCAGGGCGGCTTCGCCTGTGTGGAGTTTGCCGTGCGCGACTCGGGTCTGGGCATCCCGGCGCACAAGCAGCCGCTGTTGTTCAAGCCCTTCAGCCAGGTGGATGATTCGAGCACACGCCAGTTCGGGGGCACCGGTTTGGGCTTGTCGATCGTCAAAAGCCTGGCCCAGCTGATGGGTGGCGAGGTTGGGCTGGAGAGCCACGAGGGGCAAGGCGCGCGCTTTTGGTTTCGGGTGCAGCTGGCGTGGATCAGCCCCACCGAGGCGGTCGGCTTGCGCACGGCCGATGCGCCTCCGGCCGAGCTCTTGCCGCAAGCCATGCAGGGGCCGCTGGGCGGGCGCGTGCTGGTCGTCGAGGACAACCGGATCAACCAGCAGGTGATAGGCGCCATGCTGCACAAGCTGGGGGTCGATGTGCTCATGGCCGACAACGGGCAAATGGCCATCGACATGGTGATGGCCAATAAAGGGCAGTTGACGGCCGTGCTGATGGATGTGCAGATGCCGGTGCTCGATGGTTACCAGGCTACTGCGCAAATCCGCGAATGGGAGCGCCAACACGGGCGGCCAGAGCTGCCCATCATCGCGGTGACGGCCGATGCCTTTGCCGAAGACCAGGCGCGCTGCCTGGTGTCCGGCATGAACGATTTTCTGCCCAAACCGATCCAGGTCTCGGCTTTGACCCAGGTGCTCTCGCGCTGGCAAACGGGCGCGGCCAGCGCGGCCGACGCCACCCCAGAGGCCTGATGCGCGCCAGATACACGCCAGATACACGCCAGATACACGCCAGATACACGCCAGTTGGCGCCAGCAGGCGCCATGCTCAGCGGCGGGTGCGTGCCCGCTGCGAGGTTTTTTGTGCCTTGGCCTGGGCGAAGGCTTCCTTGCGGGCGGCCCGCTCGGCGTCGGCTTTCTGGCCCTCGGCCAGCCAGCGGGCGAATTCTTCGGGGGTTTCGAGGCTGATGCGGCCCAGGGCCCCGGACCGCAGATCGTGGATCAACAGCTCGGCCGCCTTGGTGGTGTTGACGCGAGCGCCACTTTGCAGGGCGCCGCGTTGCCGGCCGATCTCTGCCAGCAGGGCTTCGGCCGTGAGGCCTGCGATGCCGCCCAGCTTGTAGCGCGCCTGCAGGGCCTCAGGGTAGTGGGCCATCAGGTAGTCCAGCAGTTCCAGCGCCACCTCTTCGTCGTCGAAGGCGTTGACGCCGATGGCACCGCTGGCGGCCAGCTTGTAGCCGCTTTGCAGCACGATGATGCGTGGCCACAGCACGCCGGGGGTGTCGTAGAGGTAGAAGTCATCGGCAATGTGCACGCGCTGCTCGGTCTTGGTCACCCCGGCCACGTCGCCGGTCTTGGCCGCGGCCTTGCCCTTGAGGGTGTTGATCAGCGTGGACTTGCCCACGTTGGGGATGCCGCAAATGAGCACCCGCATGGGTTTGTCCATGCCGCCGCGCTGCGGGGCGAGTTGGTGGCAGGCGTCCACCAGCGCCTTGGCCGGCTGCTTCATGCTGTTGTCCAGCCCGATGGCGCGCACCCCGTCCTGGCTGTTGTAGTGCGCCAGCCATTGCTGCGTTCTTGCCGGGTCGGCCAGGTCCTGCTTGGAGAGGATCTTGAGTGCCGGTTTGCCCTGGATCAGCTCGGCCAGCATCGGGTTGGCGCTGGAGCCGGGCAGGCGGGCGTCCAGCATTTCGATGACGACATCGATGTTCCGGATGCGCTCGGCGATCGCCTGGCGCGTCAGGTGCATGTGACCGGGGAACCACTGGATGGCCATGGGCTTGAGGGGGGGGCTGGCGTGAGGGCGTTCAGGCGGGGATCAGGCGCACACTGTAGCCCTGGCCCGAGGCGATGATCTCGAACAGGCGGTCGATGTTGGGGTGGCTGCCGGGGTGCTGCCGGGCCGATTCGGTGTGCTCGGCAAACAGCAGCAGGCCCTCCTGGGCCGCGGCCACGCCGATGCCGCCATGCTTGGCCGCCAGCGCGTGGTAGACCGCCAGCGAACCGGCCTTGCCCGGCTGGTTGGCGATGCGGGCGGCCACCTGGCCCGTGGCGTCCAGGAGCTGGAGTTCGGCCAGGTGCGAGATGCCGGGCAGCTGGCGCAGGTTGTCGGCGAAAGAGGTCATGGTCGAAGGCAAAAGACAGGCCTGCCATTGTGCCTGTTTGCAGCGCACACCCGGGGCGACAGGCTTGCCCCCGCTTCTGATCGATACTCGGGCGCATGTCTGAAGCCTCCCGTCCCCCGCTGCAGCCCTGGCAGGTGATTGCCGGTGGCGTTTGCGGTCTCATGCTGACCCTGGGCCTGGCCCGTTTTGCCTACACGCCTTTGCTGCCGGTGATGCAGGCCCAGACCGGCCTGGGCGATGCAGCGGCCGGCGCGTTGGCGGCGGTCAACTACGCGGGCTACATGAGCGGTGCGCTGGCCGTGGCCTGGCTGGACGATGTGCGCTGGCGCCACCGCTTCTACAGCATGGGCCTGTGGCTGGCGCTGCTGAGCACGGCCGCCATGGGCCTGAGCGCCTGGTGGCCGGCCTGGGCGCTGTGGCGCTATGTGGGCGGCCTGTGCGGCGCCAGCGGCATGCTGCTGGGTTCGGGCCTGGTGCTGGGCTGGCTCATGCAGCATGGACGCCGGCCCGAGCTGGGCCTGCATTTCATGGGCATCGGTCTGGGCATCGTCTTTTCTGCGGTGGGTGCCTGGGGGCTGGGGCAGATCTGGCCCGACTGGGCCACGCAGTGGGGGGCTTTTGCCGTGCTGGGGCTGGTGTTTTTCGTGCCGGCCTGGCGCTGGCGCCCGCCCGTGCCGTCTCGACCGGGCGCCCAGGCGGTCGGCGCCCCCGATCTGCCGGTCTCGCGGCGCTGGCTGTGGACCCTGCTGGCGAGTTATTTTGCGGCCGGCTGGGGTTTTGTCATCAGCGCCACCTTCACCGTGGCCATCATCGAGCGCGAGCCGGCACTCGCCGGGCAGGGGCCTTGGGCCTGGGCACTGGTCGGCATTGCGGCCACACCGGCGGTGTTTCTCTGGGACCGCGTGGCCCGGGTGCTGGGCGATATCCGCGCGCTCATGCTCGCCTTTGGCTTGCAGATCCTGGCGGTGGTGCTGGCCGCCGCCTCGAGCGAACTGTGGGCGGCGCTGGCGGCGGCGGTGGGCTATGGCGCCACCTTCATCGGCATCGTGAGCCTGACGCTGGCGCTGGTGGGGCGGCGTGCACCGAACAACCCGGGCAAGGCCATGGCACGGCTGACCCTGAGCTATGGCGCGGCGCAGATCGTTGCACCGACCGTCACCGGGGCCATGGCCCAGGCTTCAGGCAGTTTCACGGGGGGCTTGTGGCTGACGGCCGGTGTGATGGCGGTCGGATGGTTGCTGCTGGCCACGCTCGCGCGCGAGCCGTGAGTCCTCAGCGCTGAGCGTCTTCGGTCTGGACCCGTCGTGCACCGTTGAAGCGTTTTTGCCAGTAGGCGGACCGCATGTCGTCGACCCGGATGGCTTTGCCGGCGCGTGGCGCGTGGATGAACTTGCCATCCCCCACATAGATGCCGACGTGGCTGAACGCGCGCTTCATGGTGTTGAAAAAGACCAGGTCGCCGGGCTTGAGCTCGCTGCGTTCAATGGTTTCCGTGGCTTTGGCCTGCTCGTCGGCGCGGCGCGGCAGCAGGCGTCCAAAGGATTTTTCGTAGAGGTGGCGCACGAAGCCGCTGCAGTCAAAGCCGGTTTCCTCGCTGGTCCCGCCGCGGCGGTAGGGCACCCCCAGCAGGCCCATGGCCTGCGTCAGCATGTCGCCGGCCTTTTCGCCCACGCTTTGGCGTGCAACCGAGAACTGGCTGCTCAGCGAGCCGGACCATTGCGCCAGAAAACCCGCAGACACCGGGACCGGTGGCGGCATCTCGTCGTCCGCGGGCGCGGCCAGGCACTGGCAGGCAACCAGACTGAGCAGCAGGGCGAAGCGGCGAACAGGCATCAAGTGGGGGCAGGGCGGCCATGCCCGTGGGTGAAAAGTGGGCAGATTCTAGCAAGCCAGGCGGTGGCCATGCCGCCCAGGCGTCTGCTGCACAATCCGGGGCAGCAAGGAGTTGTGATGCTGATCGATGTCGATGAATGCCAGCTGGTGCTGGTCGATTACCAGCCCAAGCTGCAGCCGGTGCTGCACGACGCGCAGGCCGTCTGGGCCAATGCCGCGCGCCTGGCCCAGGCCGCCCGCCTCATGCAGGTGCCGGTCTGGGGAACGGAGCAAAACCCCTCCAAGCTGGGGCCGCTGGACCCCGAGTTGCGTGCCGCATGCCAAAAGGTGCTGGCCAAGATGCAATTCAGTGCGGTCGAGGAGGGCCTGGGCGAGTGGCTGCAGCCGGCACCGGCCGCGCCCAAAGGCAATGCCCGCAGTCTGCCGCGGCATCTGCAAAAGCCCCCGCAGGAAGCGTCTGGCCGCAAGGCCATCGTGCTGGCAGGGGTGGAAGCCCACGTCTGCTTGCTGCAGACGGCGCTGGACCTGCTGGAGGAAGAGTTCGAGGTCTGGGTGGTCACCGATGCCTGCACATCCCGCACCGAGCGCAACCGGGACGCCGCCTACGACCGCCTGGCGGGGGCCGGGGCCGAGCTGGTGACCACCGAAATGGTCCTCTTCGAATGGCTGCGCACGGCCGAACACCCGGATTTCAAGGCGGTTCAGGCCCTGATCCGCTAGGGCTTGCCTTCGGCCCGGCTGCCGGGGGTTTTGCCGGCCCCCCAGTCAGCCTGTCGCAAGACCTTTGCCCATAATTATGAATTCTGAGCCGGCCGGTGCGGCGCACCCGCGACGGGCTTGACCGTTTTCACAGTCTGGTTTTCGAGGAGAACCCATGGGCAGTTACGCCGATTTCCACCAGCGTTCCATCCAGGACCGCGACGCCTTCTGGACCGAACAGGCCGCGCTCATCGACTGGCACAAGCCGTTCGAGCAGGTCTGCGATCACAGCCGTCCGCCTTTTGCCCAATGGTTCAAGGGCGGCGAGACCAATTTGTGCCACAACGCGCTCGACCGTCACCTGCAGGTGCGTGGCGACCAGAGCGCACTGATCTTCGTGTCCACCGAGACCGATACCGAGAAGGTCTACACCTTCCGCGAGTTGCATACCGAAGTCAACCGCATGGCGGCCATCCTGCAGGCCCAGGGCGTGGGCAAGGGCGACCGCGTGCTGATTTACATGCCCATGATCGCCGAGGCCTGCTTTGCCATGCTGGCCTGCGTGCGCATCGGGGCCATCCACTCCGTGGTGTTTGGCGGCTTTGCCAGCCATTCCCTGGCCAGCCGCATCGACGATGCCCAGCCCAAGCTCATCGTCAGCGCCGATGCCGGCATGCGCGGCGGCAAGGCCGTCCCCTACAAGCACCTGCTCGATGAAGCCATCCGCCTGGCCACGCACAAGCCGGCGAAGGTGCTGATGGTCAACCGCGGCCTGGCCGATCTGGCCCCCGTGGCCGGCCGCGATGTGGACTACGCCAGCGAGCGCGCCAAGGTCATGGACGCGCAGGTGCCTTGCGTCTGGGTGGCCAGCGAGCACCCCAGCTACATCCTCTACACCTCGGGCACCACCGGCAAGCCCAAGGGCGTGCAGCGCGACACGGCGGGCTACGCCGTGGCGCTGGCGGCCTCGATGCGCCACATTTTCTTCAGCCAGCCGGGCGAGACCTTCTTCTCCACCTCCGACATCGGCTGGGTCGTGGGCCACAGCTACATCATCTATGGCCCGCTGATCAACGGCATGGCCACCATCATGTACGAGGGCCTGCCCACCCGACCCGATGCGGGCATCTGGTGGCAACTGGTCGAAAAATACAAGGTGACCGTGATGTTCTCGGCGCCCACGGCCGCCCGCGTGCTCAAGAAGCAGGACCCGGCCTACCTCAGCAAGTACGACCTCTCCAGCCTCAAGGCCCTGTTCCTGGCCGGCGAGCCGCTGGACGAGCCGACGGCGACCTGGATGTCCGGCGCGATCGGCAAGCCGGTCATCGACAACTACTGGCAGACCGAGACGGGCTGGCCCATGATGGCCATCTGCAATGGCATCGAGAAAGCCCCGACCAAATACGGCTCGCCCGGCAAGGCGGTTTATGGCTATGACATCAAGCTGATCCACGAGAACACCGGCGAGGAAATCACCGAAGCCGACCAGAAGGGGGTCATTGCCGTCGAAGGGCCGCTGCCACCGGGCTGTCTGCAGACCGTCTGGGGGGACGACAAGCGCTATGTCAACACCTACTGGACCAGCATCCCGGGCAAGCAGATGTATTCCACCTTCGACTGGGGTGTGAAGGACAAGGATGGCTATTTCTACATCCTCGGCCGCACCGACGATGTGATCAACGTGGCCGGGCACCGTCTGGGCACCCGCGAGATCGAGGAAAGCATCTCCAGCCACCCCAAGGTGGCCGAAGTGGCGGTGGTGGGCGTGGCCGATCAGCTCAAGGGCCAGGTGGCCGTGGGCTTTGCGGTGCTCAAGGACGCCAGCCTGGCCGCCACCCCCGAAGCCGCACTCCAGCTCGAGGGCGAGATCATGAAGCTGGTGGACAGCCAGCTCGGCGCCGTGGCCCGTCCGGCCCGGGTGCGGTTTGTCTCGCTCTTGCCCAAGACGCGTTCGGGCAAGCTGCTGCGCCGTGCCATCCAGGCGGTCTGCGAAGGCCGCGATCCCGGTGACCTCACCACCATGGACGATCCGTCTGCCCTGCAGCAGATCGTGGATCTGGTGAAGGCCTGAGGCCCCTGACCCCGCCACGGCGGGGTCTTTTTTTTTGCAGTTCCCGCCGTCCGTGTAAGTTTGAGCAGGGCCAGCCCGTGGCACAATGCGAGAGTTATCAGGCCCTTCCAGTGCCACACTGTCGCATCCGCCAACCGGTTCAGCCGTGTCGCGGAAGGTAGTTCAACCAGCTAATGTTCCCTGAAGGGGAACGGAGGTAGCGAGAAAATGAGTGAGACAAAGTCCGTCTACGCGGCCTATTCGGCCAACACCCATCTCTTCGGGGGCAACGGCCCTTATGTCGAAGAAATGTACGAGAACTACCTGGCCAACCCAGGCAGCGTTCCCGACAACTGGCGCGAATACTTCGACGCCCTCCAGCACGTTCCCGCGGTCGACGGCTCCAACGCCAAGGACATCCCGCACCTGCCGGTGATCAATGCGTTTGCCGAGCGCGCCAAGCAGGGCGGCACCAAGGTCGTGATGGCCAGCGCCGACGCCGAGATGGGCCGCAAGCGCACCGCCGTTCAGCAGCTGATCGCCGCCTACCGCAATGTGGGCCAGCGCTGGGCCGACCTCGACCCGCTCAAGCGCACCGAGCGCCCCCACATCCCCGAACTCGATCCGGCGTTCTACGGCTTCACCGATGCCGACCAGGAAACCGTGTTCGACACCTCCAACACCTTCTTCGGCAAGGACCGGATGAGCCTGCGCGAGCTGCTCAATGCCTTGCGCGAAACCTATTGCGGCACCCTGGGCGTGGAGTACATGTACACCACCGACATGACGCAAAAGCGCTGGTGGCAGCAAAAGCTCGAGAGCATCCGCAGCAAGCCCAACTTCAGCGCCGAGAAAAAGCGCCACATTCTGGATCGCCTGACGGCCGCCGAGGGCCTGGAGCGCTACCTGCACACCAAGTACGTGGGCCAGAAGCGCTTTTCCCTGGAAGGGGGCGAGAGCTTCATCGCCTCCATGGACGAGCTGATCCAGCGCGCCGGTGAGCAGGGCGTGCAGGAAATCGTGATCGGCATGGCCCACCGTGGCCGCCTGAACGTGCTGGTCAACACCCTGGGCAAGATGCCCAAGGACCTGTTTGCCGAGTTCGACCACACCGCCCCCGAAGAGCTGCCTGCCGGTGACGTCAAGTACCACCAGGGCTTTTCTTCCGACGTGACCACCCCCGGCGGGCCGGTCCACCTGTCGCTGGCCTTCAACCCTTCCCATCTGGAAATCGTCAACCCGGTGGTCGAGGGCTCGGTGCGCGCCCGCATGGACCGCCGTGGCGATCCCAAGGGCGCCCAGGTGCTGCCGGTGCTGGTGCACGGTGACGCCGCGGTCGGTGGCCAGGGCGTGAACCAGGAAACCCTGTGTCTGGCGCAGACCCGTGGCTACTCCACGGGCGGCACGGTGCACATCATCATCAACAACCAGATTGGTTTCACCACCTCCGACCCTCGCGACCTGCGCTCGACCACCTTCTGTACCGACATCTTCAAGATGGTCGAAGCCCCGGTGCTGCACGTCAATGGCGACGACCCCGAGGCGGTGGTGCTGGCCAGCCAGCTCGCGCTCGAATACCGCATGACCTTCCGTGCCGATGTGGTGGTGGACATCACCTGCTTCCGCAAGCTCGGTCACAACGAGCAGGACACCCCAAGCCTGACCCAGCCGCTGATGTACAAGAAGATCGGCGCCCACCCCGGCACCCGCAAGCTGTACGCCGACAAACTGGCTGCGCAGGGCATGGGGGAGTCGCTCGGCGACGACATGGCCAAGGCCTATCGCGCCGCCATGGACGCGGGCAAGCACACCGTCGATCCGGTGTTGACGAACTTCAAGCACAAGTACACGGTCGACTGGTCGCCCTTCCTGGGCAAGAAGTGGACCGATGCCGGCGACACCGCGATCCCGCTGGCCGAGTGGAAGCGCCTGGCCGAGAAGATCGCCACCATCCCGGCCAGCGTCACCCCGCACCAACTGGTCAAGAAGGTCTATGACGACCGCGCGGCCATGGGCCGTGGCGAGATCAATGTGGACTGGGGCATGGGTGAGCACATGGCTTTTGCCTCCCTGGTGGCCAGCGGCTACCCGGTGCGCCTGTCGGGCGAGGACTGCGGCCGTGGCACCTTCACGCACCGCCACGCCGTGATCCATGACCAGAACCGCGAGAAGTGGGACACCGGCACCTATGTGCCGCTGGAGAATGTGGCCGACAACCAGGCCCCGTTCGTGGTCATCGACTCCATCCTGTCCGAAGAGGCGGTGCTGGCCTACGAATACGGCTACGCCTCCAACGACCCCAACACCCTGGTCGTCTGGGAAGCCCAGTTCGGCGACTTTGCCAACGGCGCCCAGGTCGTGATCGACCAGTTCATCGCCTCCGGCGAGGTCAAGTGGGGCCGCGTCAACGGCATCACGCTGATGCTGCCGCACGGCTACGAAGGCCAGGGCCCCGAGCACAGCTCGGCCCGCGTCGAGCGCTTCATGCAATTGGCCGCCGACACCAATATGCAGATCGTGCAGCCGACCACGGCCAGCCAGATCTTCCATGTGCTGCGCCGCCAGATGGTGCGTGACCTGCGCAAGCCGCTGGTCATCTTCACGCCCAAGTCGCTGCTGCGCAACAAGGACGCCACCAGCCCGATCTCGGAATTCACCAAGGGCAGCTTCCAGACCGTGATCCCCGAGACCAAGGACATCAAGGCCGACAAGGTCAAGCGGGTGATCGCCTGCTCGGGCAAGGTCTATTACGACCTGGTCAAAAAGCGCGAGGAAAAAGGAGCCGATGACGTGGCCATCGTCCGTGTCGAACAGCTCTACCCCTTCCCGCACAAGGCGTTTGCTGCCGAGATCAAGAAGTACGCCAAGGCCACCGAGATCGTGTGGTGCCAGGACGAGCCGCAGAACCAGGGCGCCTGGTTCTTCATCCAGCACAACATCCACGAAAACATGCTCGATGGCCAGAAGCTGGGTTACGCCGGTCGCGCCGCATCGGCCTCTCCTGCCGTGGGTTACGCCCACCTGCACCAGGACCAGCAGAAGGCCCTGATCGAGGCGGCATTCGGCAAGCTCAAGGGCTTCGTGCTGACCAAGTGATTCCGATCCAACCGAAACCATTTTTCACAGAGACATTCCCATGGCAATCGTAGAAGTCAAAGTTCCCCAGTTGTCCGAATCGGTGGCCGAAGCCACCCTGCTGACCTGGAAAAAGAAAGCCGGTGAAGCCGTCGCCCAGGATGAAATCCTGATCGAGATCGAAACCGACAAAGTGGTGATGGAAGTGCCTGCCCCCTCGGCTGGCGTGCTCGCCGAGATCGTGGTCGGCGACGGGGGGACCGTGGTGGCCCAGCAGCTGATCGCCAAGATCGACAGCGAAGGCAAGGCCGGCGCCGCGGGCCCGGCAGCGGCCGCGCCCGCCGCTTCAGCAGCCCCTGCCGCCGCTCCGGCTGCTGCCGCCCCCGCCAGCCAGGCCATGGCCGGTGTGGCCATGCCCGCTGCCGCCAAGCTGATGGCCGACAACCAACTGGCCGCCGGTTCCGTGGCCGGCACCGGCAAGGACGGTCGCGTGACCAAGGGCGATGTGCTGGCGGCCGTGGCTTCCGCCAGCGCCCCCGCCGCGATCCCCACTGGCGTGCCCACCGCCAGCTTGCCGCAGGTGGCGGCCCCTGCCGTCAGCCTGGGCGACCGCCCCGAGCAGCGCGTGCCCATGACCCGCCTGCGCGCCCGCATCGCCGAGCGCCTGCTGCAGTCGCAAGCCACCAACGCCATCTTGACCACCTTCAATGAAGTGAACATGGCCCCGGTGATGGCCCTGCGCAAGGCGCACCAGGAGAAGTTCGAAAAAGCCCACGGCGTCAAGCTCGGCTTCATGAGCTTCTTCGTCAAGGCCGCCGTGCACGCCCTCAAGAAGTTCCCGGTGCTCAACGCTTCGGTCGACGGCAACGACATCGTCTACCACGGCTATTTCGACATTGGCATTGCCGTGGGTTCGCCGCGCGGCCTGGTGGTGCCGATCCTTCGCAACGCCGACCAGATGAGCTTTGCCGACATCGAGAAGAAGATCGCCGAATTTGGCAAGAAGGCCCAGGAGGGCAAGCTGGGCATCGAAGAGATGACCGGTGGCACCTTCTCGATTTCCAACGGCGGCACCTTCGGCTCCATGCTGAGCACGCCCATCATCAACCCGCCGCAGTCGGCCATCCTGGGCGTGCACGCCACCAAGGACCGGGCCGTGGTCGAGAACGGTCAGGTCGTGGTGCGCCCGATCAACTACCTCGCGATGTCTTATGACCACCGCATCATCGACGGCCGCGAAGCCGTGCTGGGCCTGGTGGCCATGAAGGAAGCGCTGGAAGACCCCTCGCGCCTGCTGTTTGATATCTAAAGCAAATGGTGGGACAGGGCCCGGTGCGCGCATCGCCCGGGTGCTGTCTGCCCCCCAACAGAGACCAACATGAGCAAACAATTTGACGTCGTCGTCATCGGTGGCGGCCCCGGTGGCTACATCGCGGCCATCCGCGCCGCACAGCTGGGCATGAACGTGGCCTGCATCGATGAATGGAAAAATGCCGCAGGCGGCCCGGCACCCGGAGGCACCTGCACCAATGTGGGCTGTATCCCCTCCAAGGCGCTGCTGCAATCGTCCGAGCATTTCGAGCACGCCAACCACCATTTCGCGGACCACGGCATCAGCGTCAAGGACGTGAAGATGGATGTGGCCAAGATGATTGGCCGCAAGGACACCGTCGTGAAGCAGAACAACGACGGCATCCTGTACCTGTTCAAGAAGAACAAGGTCAGCTTCTTCCACGGCCGCGGCAGCTTTGTCGGCAAGACCGATGCCGGCTACGAGATCCAGGTGGCGGGCAAGACCGAAGAGTCCATCGTGGGCAAGCAGGTCATCGTGGCCACCGGGTCCAACGCCCGTGCGCTGCCGGGCGTGCCTTTCGACGAAGAGCATGTGCTCTCCAACGACGGGGCACTGCGTTTGGGCGCCGTGCCCAAGAAGCTGGCCCTGATCGGCTCGGGCGTGATCGGCCTGGAAATGGGCTCGGTCTGGCGCCGCCTGGGGGCCGATGTCACCATCCTCGAAGGCCTGCCGACCTTCCTGGGCGCGGTGGACGAGCAGATCGCCAAGGAAGCGAAGAAGGCCTTCGACAAGCAAGGCCTGAAGATCGAACTGGGCGTCAAGGTCGGCGAGATCCAGTCCGGCAAGAAGGGCGTGACCGTCCATCACACCAATGCCAAGGGCGAAGCCGTGGCGCTGGAGGCCGACAAGCTGATCGTCTCGATCGGCCGCGTGCCCAACACCATCGGCCTGAATGTGGAAGCCGTGGGCCTGCAGCTCGACGAGCGCGGTGCCATCGTGGTCGATGGCGACTGCAAGACCAACCTGCCTGGCGTCTGGGCCGTGGGCGATGTGGTGCGTGGCCCCATGCTGGCCCACAAGGCGGAGGAGGAGGGCGTGGCGGTGGCCGAGCGCATCGCCGGCCAGCACGGGCATGTGAACTTCAACACCATCCCCTGGGTCATCTACACCAGCCCCGAAATCGCCTGGGTCGGCCGCACCGAGCAGCAGCTCAAGGCCGATGGCGTGGCCTACAAGGCCGGCACCTTCCCCTTCCTCGCGAACGGCCGTGCCCGCGCCCTGGGCGACACCACCGGCATGGTCAAGTTCCTCGCCGACGCCAAGACCGACGAGATCCTCGGGGTGCACATCGTGGGCCCGATGGCGTCCGAGCTGATCGCCGAAGCCGTGGTCGCGATGGAGTTCCGCGCCAGTGCCGAAGACATCGCGCGCATCTGCCATGCGCACCCCTCGCTGTCGGAAGCGACCAAGGAAGCCGCGCTCGCCGTCGACAAGCGCACACTCAACTTCTGATGGTCTTGTCCCCCGGACGCCTGCAGATGCAGGCGCTTTGGGGTACAGTTTCAGCAGCCGCAAACCCGGGCCCGCCCCGGGTTTTTTGATGTCAGAGACCCACCCATGTCCGTTCGCGCCGTTTACGAAGAAGAGCTCCGAAAGCGTGGCTACCAGAGCGATCCCGCCCAGCTGCGCGCGATCGAGGCCCTGGAGCGTTGCGCGCAAGAGTGGAGCGCCTTCAAGGCCAGACGCTCCAACCCCATCAAGAAGCTTTTTTCCAAGCCCGAGATCCCCAAGGGGGTCTACATGTACGGCGGGGTGGGGCGGGGCAAGAGCTTCCTGATGGATTGCTTCTACGAGGCCGTTCCGATCCAGCGCAAGACCCGTCTGCACTTTCATGAATTCATGCGTGAGGTGCACCGTGAGCTGGCGGCCATGCAGGGCACAGTCAATCCGCTGGATGTGCTGGGCAAGAAAATGGCGCAGCGTTACCGCCTGATCTGCTTTGACGAATTCCACGTGGCCGACATCACCGACGCCATGATCCTGCACCGCCTGCTGGTGGCGCTGTTCGACAACGGCGTGGGCTTTGTCACCACCTCCAATTTCAAGCCCGACGGCCTCTACCCCGATGGTTTGCACCGCGACCGCATCCTGCCGGCGATTGAGCTGCTGAATGCCCGCATGGAGGTGCTCAATGTGGACAACGGCACCGACTACCGCCGCCGCACTCTGGAGATGCTGGATCTCTACAAGACCCCGATCACGGCCGACACCGACGTGGCCATGGACCAGGCGTTCAGCCAGCTGGCCAGCGGCCAGGACGAAGACCCGGTGCTGCACATCGAGGCGCGCGAGATCCGTTCCCGTCGCCGCGCCGGCGGGGTGGTCTGGTTCGACTTCCGCACCCTGTGCGGTGGTCCGCGCTCGCAGAACGATTACCTGGAGATCGCCACCCAGTTCCACACCCTGCTGCTCTCGGGGGTGCCTCAAATGCCGGTCAAGCTGGCCTCGGAGGCCCGCCGCTTCACCTGGCTGGTGGATGTGCTCTACGACCGCCGCGTCAAGCTGATCGTTTCGGCCGAAGTCCCGCCCGAGCAGCTCTACACCGAAGGCCCGATGTCCCACGAATTCCCGCGCACCGTCTCGCGCCTCAACGAGATGCAGTCGGCCGAATTCCTGGCGCTGGAACACCGCACTGTGGATACCCAGCTCACATGAGGATGCTTTGTCTGCTCGCGTTCCTGCTGTCCCTGTCCAGTGGGCCGGCGCAGGCACAGTCGGTGGAAGCCGCCGATGATGTGCCGGCCCGGATCGCCGCCGCCCGCGAGGCCTTGAACAGCCAACGCCAATCCATCGAGGCCCAGCATGAGGCCCGCGAGCGCGCCTGCTGGCAGCGTTTTGCCGTCAACGACTGCCTGCGCGAAGTGCGCCGCAGCCGCCATGCGGCGCTCGATCCCCTGCGTGCCAAGGAGCTGGAGCTCAACGCGCAGGAGCGCGAATGGCGTACCCGCCAGCGCGACGAGCGTCTGCGCAACAAGCAGGAGGCGGGGCAGCAGCCATGATCGAGTCCGGCATGGGCGACCACCGTTCGCCGCAGCGACGCCTGATCGAGCTCCAGATGGAGCACGCCGATCTGGATGCCACCATCGATCAACTGGCCGAAGGTGCGGCGCCCATCGACGAGTTGCGCCTGCGCCGCCTCAAAAAACGCCGCCTGGCCCTGCGTGACGAGATGGCGCGCCTGCAATGGATGACCGAGCCGAAGGAACCGGCGTGAGTCTTCTGGGCGACCAGGTCACCCACGCCTTGTCCGCCGATGGGCCCCTGGCCCGCCATTGGCCGGGTTACCGGGCCCGGTCGGGACAGACCGACATGGCCATGGCCGTGGCCCAAACGGTGCAAGACGGGGGCGCCCTGGTGGTGGAAGCCGGCACGGGGGTGGGCAAGACCTTTGCCTACCTGGTGCCGGTTTTGCTCAGCGGCCAGCGGGCCCTGGTTTCGACCGCCACCAAGACGCTGCAGGACCAGCTGTTCTCACGCGACCTGCCGCGCCTGACCGCGGTGCTCAAACTGCCGGTGCGTGTGGCGCTGCTCAAGGGCCGCGCCAGCTACCTGTGCATCCACCGCATGGAGCAGGCGCGTCATCATCCTCAGGCCAGTCAGCCGGTGTGGCAGCGCGCGCTCTCGCGTGTGGAGCAGTGGGCCCAGGTCACCCGCACTGGGGACATGGCCGAGCTGCCCGGACTCGACGAAAGCTCGTCCCTGTGGCCTCTGGTGACCTCGACCCGCGACAACTGCCTGGGCTCCAATTGCCCGCGCTACAAGGCCTGTCACGTCAACCTCGCGCGCAAGGAGGCGATGGCCGCCGATCTGGTGGTCATCAACCACCACCTGTTTTTTGCCGATCTGGCCGTGCGTGAATCAGGCGTGGCCGAATTGCTGCCCACCGTGCGGGTGACGGTTTTTGATGAAGCCCATCAGCTCAACGAGATCGGTGTCCATTTCCTGGGCCAGGACCTGTCCACCACCCAACTGCTGGAGCTGGCGCGCGATGTGCTGGGCACAGGCCTGACGCTGGCCCGCGGCCTGGTGGACTGGCAGGGCCTGAGCCAGCAGCTCGATAGTGCCACGCGCGATTGGCGTCTGGTGGCCGGCCCGCAGCGGGGCGCGTCCCGGCTGCGCTGGGCTGAGCAAGCGCCGCAGGGCATCGCTGCGGGCGAGTGGCGCGCGGCCTTGCAGCGTGTGGCAGGCGTCCTGCAGTCCCTCGCGCAAGGGCTCGATCAGGTGACGGAGCTGGCCCCCGATTTCGTGCGTCTGCTCGAGCGCACGCAAGAGCTGGCTCGGCGGTGTGAGATTTTTCAACAGCCCTCGGGCCAGGATGGTGTGCGCTGGGCCGAGTTGTCGGCGGCGCTGAGGGTGATGCAGGCCCCGCTGGATGTGGCGGAGACCTTCTTGCGCCTGACCACCGCGGCGGCCATCCCGCCTGGCATCCCGCCGGCGGATGGGCGGGCACCGACGCCCGAAATACCCGCTGCGCCGGCGGGCGCACGCGCCTGGATTTTCACCTCGGCCACCCTGGGCGAGGACGAGACGCTGCGCTGGTTCACCGGTCCTTGCGGACTCGGTGGCGCGCGCACCCTGCGGGTGGAAAGCCCCTTCGATTACGCCCGGCAGGCCGCGGTGTACGTCCCGACCAATGTGAGCGCCCCGGGCGAGCCACAGCATGCGCTGGATGTGGCGCATCTGGTGCTGGATGCGGCGCGTCGCATCGGCGGCCGCACCCTGGTCTTGACCACCACCTTGCACGCCATGCGCACCATCGGTGACTTCCTCCAGACCCACCTCGACAGCGGCCTGGGCCTGGAGGTGCTGGTGCAGGGCCACAGCCCCAAGCGTGTGCTGATGGAGCGGTTTCGCGAAGGCAGCAGCCCAGGGCGCAGCGGTTGCATCCTGGTGGCCTCGGCGTCCTTCTGGGAGGGTTTTGACGTGCCCGGGGACGCGCTGCAACTGGTGGTGATCGACAAACTGCCGTTCGCGCCACCGGATGACCCGGTGTTTGAGGCCCGCGGCCAGCGCCTGCAGGAGCAGGGCGGCAGCGTGTTCATGGATCTGGCACTGCCCGAAGCCGCCGTGGCCCTCAAGCAGGGGGCGGGCCGGCTGATCCGCAGCGAATCGGATCGGGGCATTCTGGTGGTTTGCGACCCGCGCCTCTCGCGCAAGTCCTACGGGACCCGACTGCGCGCAGCCTTGCCGGCCATGCGCTGGCTCACCGGGCCTGAAGAGTTCGCGCAGGCGCTCGAACAGCTGGGGCCGGCCTCACCAGACCTGCCACCAGGGCTTTGAGACGCGCCCGGTCAGCGGGTTTTTGAGGAAGTTGGAGTTGGGAAAGTTTTTCTCCATGACCCGCTTGGCGTCATCGCGCAGTTGCGCCATGCCCAGGGCATCGTAGGAGTAGACCAGGATGGCCAGCGCCTCCTCGGAGGCGGGCACGCCGGGGTATTCAGCCAGCACCTGCTGAGCGCGGTTGATGGCGGCCACGTGCGCGCCGCGGCGGGCGTAGTAGCGGGCCACATGCACCTCGTAACCGGCCAGGGCGTTGACGATGTAGGTCATGCGCTGGCGGGCATCGGGCGTGTATTTGGATTCCGGGAAGCGCCGGCTCAATTCCAGGAAGGACTCGTAGGATTCCTTGGCGGCGCGTTGGTCGCGCTCGGACAGGTCCTGGTTGATCAGGGCCGAGAACAGGCCGAGGTTGTCATTGAAATTGACCAGGCCCTTGAGGTAGAGCGCGTAGTCCATGGCCGGGCTGGTCGGGTGCAGGCGCATGAAGCGGTCCAGCGTGGCCACGGCCTGCACCTTTTCGCCGGTTTTGTACTGGGCCCAGGCTTTTTCGACCTGGGCCTGCTGCGCCAGCACGGTGCCTGCCGCGCGGCCCTCGAGCTTGTCCAGCAGCTGGATGGCCTTGTCCCAGGCACCCGCCGACACCTCGTCGCGGGCTTCTTTGTAGAGGCGCTCGACGCTCCAGCCCTGGGTGACGTCCTTGGGGCTGCTGGAGCAGCCTGACAGCAGCACAAGCGCGGCCAGGCAAAGCGCGGCCGGAACACTCGATAATCCAATACGCTGCATCCTCATCATCCCAGTGCGTTTCATTCCAATTGATTATATCGACCGCCTCCGAGACCGACCTGCTTGAGCCCCCCCTGGAAGAGGGGGGCGATGCCGTGGATGAGGCCGAACTGCGGCAAATCCGGATCGATGCCGCCCTGCATGGCCAGCGCCTGGACCGAGCCTTGGCGCTGGGCGTGGCTGAATTCTCGCGCAGCTACCTGCAGCAGCGCATCGAAGCCGGTGATGTCCTTCTCGACGGACGTCAGGTCCTCAAGGCGGCGGCTCGGGTTCGTCTGGGCCAGCAGGTGGACATCACGCTGCGGGCCACGCCGCAGTCTCGGGCCTTCGTGCCGCAGCCCATGCCGCTGGAGACGGTGTATCTGGATGAGCACCTGCGGGTGCTCCACAAACCGGCCGGGCTGGTCGTGCATCCGGCCCCCGGCCATTGGCAAGGCACGCTGCTCAACGGCCTGCTGGCCCTGGACCCGGCCGTGCAGGACCTGCCACGCGCGGGCATCGTGCACCGGCTCGACAAGGACACCAGCGGCCTCATGGTGGTCGCGCGCAGCCGGGCGGCCATGGATGCGCTGGTGCGCATGATCGCCGCCCGCGACGTCAGCCGCCAGTACCTGGCGATTGGCCACCGGGCCTGGCCCGGTCTGGCCGAACGCGAGGTGGATGCCGCCATCGGGCGGGATCCGGCCAATCGCCTGCGGATGTCGGTGGTCGATCTGGCCCGTCAGCCCGGCAAGACGGCGCGCACCACCTTCGAGTGCCTGGACCAGAACGAAGAGGCTTGTCTGGTGCGCTGCACCTTGCACACCGGCCGCACCCACCAGATCCGTGTTCACATGGCACACCTTGGCCATCCCTTGCTGGGCGATGCCCTGTACGGTGGCCGGCCGCAGGCGGGCCTGACGCGTCAGGCCTTGCACGCCTGGCGTCTGGCGTTCGTGCACCCCTTCAGCGCGCAGCCGATGGCCTGGACGGCCGACTTGCCGGCCGACATGCGGCAGGCCCTGCAGGCGCTGGGCCTCCGATACAATGACCCGAAGTGAACATGTCCTGCCGCCCGAGATGGTGAGCCCTCAGGGCCCTGTGCACATGCTCCTGCAGCTCCCTGTCCCCCCAGCCTGACCGCGCCACCTGCGCGCCACCCCGAAAAGAATCGAACCATGAACACGGCGCATGCCAAGCGTGTCCTTGAAACGGCCCTGCTGTGCACGGCCCAGCCCCTTTCGCTGCGCGAGCTCAGGGTGCTGTTTGACGATGCCCTGGGGGCGGACACCGTGCGTCAGTTGCTCGGCGAACTGCAGCTCGAGTGGACCCTCAAAGGCCTGGAGCTGGTGTGTGTGGCCAGCGGCTGGCGTTTCCAGAGCCGGCCGGAGATGCGCGAGTACCTAGACCGCCTGCATCCCGAAAAACCCCCGAAATACACCCGTGCCGTGCTGGAGACCTTGGCCATCATCGCCTACCGCCAGCCCGTCACCCGCGGTGACATGGAAGACATCCGGGGCGTGACCATCAACTCCCAGATCCTCAAGCAGCTCGAAGACCGCGGCTGGGTCGAAGTGATCGGCCACCGCGAGACCGTGGGGCGACCGGCCCTGTACGCCACCACCCGCCAGTTCCTGGACGACATGGGGCTGGCCGCGCTGGACCAGCTGCCCCTTTTGTCCAGCGTGGACCACCAGGCCAGCGCGCTGGCCCAGCTGGCCGAGCACGAGCCGCCACTGCAGCCCACGCTCTCGCTGGAAGAAGCCTTGCTGCCCCTGGAGGATGTCGGCGAGGCCGCCGTCCTTCCTGACCCCGACCGACCGGACACACCGCATGAGCACTGAAGCGCAAGACAAGCCCTTTCCCGAAGAAGTCCAGGGGGCAGGGGGGCCCTACAAGGCGGTTGGCCTGGCCGAGGTGGTGTCGGGCCAGTTCGATGCCGAAGACGACGCTTCGACCCCCGCGCTCGACCCCGGCAAACGTGTGTTGGCGCCACAGGCCGATTCGCCCAAGCTGCACAAGGTGCTCGCGCAGGCCGGGCTCGGTTCGCGTCTGGAGATGGAGCAGCTGATCCTGGAAGGGCGCATTTCCGTCAACAACCAGCCGGCCCACATCGGGCAGCGCATCCAGTACGGCGACCAGGTCAAGGTCAATGGCAAACCCATTCGGGTGCGCATCGAGCCCCCACCGGCGCGTGTGATCGCCTACCACAAGCCTGCCGGCGAGATCGTCAGCCACGACGATCCGCAAAATCGCCCGAGCGTGTTCCGCAAGCTCCCGCGCCTGCAGCAGGGCAAGTGGCAGTCGGTGGGGCGCCTGGACCTCAACACCGAAGGGCTGTTGCTGTTCACCAGCTCGGGGGAGCTGGCCAACCGCCTGATGCACCCGCGATTCGGTCTGGAGCGCGAGTACGCGGTGCGCGTGCTCGGGGCCTTGTCCAACGAAGAAAAGCAAAAATTGCTCGACGGCGTGATGCTCGACGACGGGCTGGCCCAGTTCGGCTCGATCGAAGAGGGCGGTGGCGAAGGCTCCAACTGCTGGTACCGGGTCACGATTTCCGAGGGCCGCAACCGCGAGGTGCGGCGCATGATGGAGGCCGTTGGCCATGCCGTCAGCCGGCTCATTCGCATCCGCTACGGCGCCATGGTCCTGCCCCATGGCCTGCGCCGCGGCGCCTGGCTCGAGCTGGACGAGGCCGACATCCGTTCCCTGATGAAAGCGGCGGGCGCCCGGGAAAGCAGCGCCGATGCGCCGGCCCGCCCGCGCGGGCGGGGCCGACCCGACCGCAGCCCACGCACCGGCGGCCGCGGCATGCCCGGCACGGCGCTGCCGTCTGCCCCGCGTTCCCCCAGCAAAAAAGCGCGTGGCCCGTCCCAGCCCGGGCAGGGGGGCCAGCCCGACCCGATGCGGACCAGCCTCGGCTACATCGGCGCCGACAGCTTCAACCGCCAAAAGCAGGGCCCGGGCGGCGGGGGTCGGGGCGGGCGCCGCAAGCCCGGTGGCCGCAGCCGCTGAATGCGCAAGCCTTGCAGGGCCTCTCGGGGCCCGGCACCCGGAGCCCATCGGCTGCCGGGTTAGAATAAGGGGCTTTGCCTGAAGGCAAAAATGCGATCAAAATCACTCCGTTAACAGGAAAACACATGGCCATCGAACGCACCCTCTCCATCATCAAGCCCGACGCCGTTGCCAAGAACGTCATTGGCCAGATCTACGCCCGCTTCGAAGCTGCAGGCCTGAAGATCGTGGCCGCCAAGATGGTGCACCTCTCCCGCGGCGAAGCCGAGCAGTTCTATGCCGTGCACAAGGCCCGCCCCTTCTTCAAGGACCTGGTCGATTTCATGGTGTCCGGCCCGGTCATGATCCAGGCCCTCGAAGGTGAAGGCGCCATCGCCAAGAACCGCGACCTGATGGGTGCCACCGACCCCAAGAAAGCGGCACCCGGCACCATCCGCGCCGACTTCGCCGACAGCATCGACGCCAACGCCGTGCACGGCTCTGACGCCCCTGAAACCGCAGCCGTGGAAGTGGCCTTCTTCTTCCCCGGCATGAACGTCTACAGCCGCTGACCGCTGCGCGACCCGTTCGCGACCTCGGCAACCCTCTGCCATGACGGCCAACCTTCTCGAATTCGATCTGGAAGGTCTGGCCGTTTTTTGTGAAGGCTTGGGTGAAAAGCGCTTTCGCGCCACCCAGCTGTTCCGCTGGATCCACCAGCGTGGGGCCTCCGACTTTGACCAGATGAGCGATCTGGCCAAATCCCTGCGAGAAAAACTCAAGACCTGCGCCCACATCCGCGCCTTGCCGGTCCTCAGCCAACACATCTCGGCCGATGGCACCATCAAATGGCTGTTTGACGTCGGCGACGGCAACGCGGTCGAAGCGGTGTTCATTCCCGAAGACGATCGCGGCACCTTGTGCGTGTCTTCCCAGGCGGGCTGCGCGGTGGCTTGCCGCTTTTGCTCGACCGGCCACCAGGGTTTTTCACGCAACCTGTCGACGGCGGAAATCCTGGCGCAACTCTGGTTCGCCGAGCATTTCCTGCGCCAGCACCTCCAGACCGATGCGCGCGTCATCTCCAATGTGGTGATGATGGGCATGGGTGAGCCGCTGCAAAATTACTCGGCCTTGATCCCGGCGCTCCAGGTCATGCTGGACGACCACGGCTATGGCCTTTCGCGCCGCCGGGTGACGGTTTCCACCTCCGGTGTGGTGCCCATGATCGACCGCCTGGCGCAGGACTGCCCGGTCGCCCTGGCGGTTTCACTGCATGCCCCCAGCGATGCCTTGCGCGATCCGCTGGTCCCGCTCAACCGCAAGTACCCGATCGATGAGCTGCTGCAGGCCTGCCAGCGCTACCTCGCGCATGCGCCGCGCGACTTCATCACCTTCGAATACTGCATGCTCGACGGGGTGAACGATCAGCCCGAGCATGCCCGCGAGCTGATTGCGCTGGTGCAGCGCCATGCGCGCGATGGCCTGCGCTGCAAGTTCAACCTGATCCCCTTCAACCCGTTTCCGGCTTCGGGCCTGCTGCGCTCGCCGCCCTCGCGTGTGCAAAGCTTTGCCAAAATGCTGCTGGACGCCGGCATCGTGACGACCGTGCGCAAGACGCGGGGCGACGACATCGATGCGGCTTGTGGCCAGCTGGCGGGGGATGTGAAGGATCGCACCCGCGTGCAAGAACGGATCGCGCAGCGGCGCGCTTCCCCGGTCATCCCGATCGCACCGGTCAGCCCCTGAAAGGACTTGTGATGAACCCAGTGGAACCTTCCCCGATGGCGCCGGACGCGGCTTCTGGCGAGCCGCGTGCGGGCCAGATGCTCCGGGCCGCCCGCGAAGCCAAGGGCATCCACCTGGCCATGCTGTCGGTGGCGCTGAAAGTGCCAACGCGCAAGCTCGAAGCCCTGGAGCGGGACGACCACAGCGCTTTTCAGGATGTGACCTTCCTGCGCGCACTCGCCCAGGCGGTGTGCCGCCACCTGAACATGGATGCGGCGCCTGTGCTGGCGGCTCTGCCCCAGTCGGTGGCCACCCTGCCGGTCCAGCGCAGCTTGATCGAGCCGCGCATGTCCACGTCCGCCCAGTCGTGGCGAACGCACTCGGCGGGCCTGCTGAGTTCCAAAACGGTCTTGCTGCTGGCCCTGCTGATGCTGGTGAGCACGGCCGCGCTGATCTGGTGGCCAGCCCGGCCTTCGGAGCCGGCCATGCCGGCGGTCGTCGCCGAGGAAGCGGCCCAGGCCTATGTGCCCATGGGGCAGGCCAGCAATCCCGTCGAATCGGCCGCGCCGGCTGCCCCTGTCGTGCCCGTGCCCGTGCCTGCGGCCGTGCCCGTCCCTGCGGCCGCGGCCGTGGCTTCGGCGCCCGAAGTGCGCTCGGGTTTGACCTTGCGCATCGGGCAATCCGCATGGGTGGAAGTGCGCGATGGCAAGGGCGAGATTCTGGTCAAACGCCAGGCCAAGGCGCGAGAAACCCTGCAACTCGAAGCCGATGCGCCGGTGTTTGTGTATGTCAGCCAGGCCGAGGGGGCCGAATTGCTCTGGCAGGGCAAGGCGCTGGATCTCGAGCCCCACACGCGCAACAACGAAATCCGACTGAAGATCAAGCGATGAACGATTCACCCATTGAGATTGCCCGCCCGGCCACGCGCCGCACCCGTCAATCCCGCGTGGTCTGGGGCAGCCGCGTGGTCACGGTGGGCGGGGGCGCACCGGTGCGGGTGCAGTCCATGACCAACACCGACACGGTGGACGTGATCGGCACGGCCATCCAGGTCAAGGAGCTGGCCCTGGCCGGTTCCGAAATGGTCCGCATCACGGTCAACACCCCTGAGGCCGCGCAGGCGGTGCCGCACATCCGGGAGCAACTCGACAAGATGGGCATCGATGTCCCGCTGATCGGCGACTTCCACTACAACGGCCACCGCCTGCTCAGCGACTACCCGGCCTGCGCCGAAACCCTCTCCAAGTACCGCATCAACCCGGGCAATGTGGGCAAGGGCGACAAGCGCGACCTGCAATTCGGTCAGATGATCGAGGTGGCGCAGAAGTTCAACAAGCCGATCCGCATCGGCGTGAACTGGGGCAGCCTCGACCAGGAGCTGCTGGCTGGCCTGATGGATGCCAACAGCCGCCGGGCCGAGCCTTTCGAGGGGCGCCAGGTCATGTACGAAGCCCTGATCCAGTCGGCCATCGGCTCTGCGCAGCGCGCCGAAGCCATGGGCATGGACGGTAGCCAGATCACGCTCTCGTGCAAGGTCTCGGGCGTGCAAGACCTGATCTCTGTTTACCGCGAACTGGCCCGCCGCTGCGACTACGTCCTGCACCTGGGTTTGACCGAGGCCGGCATGGGCACCAAGGGCACGGTGGCTTCGGCGGCCGCCCTGTCCATCTTGCTGCAGGAAGGCATCGGGGACACGATCCGTGTCTCCCTGACGCCGCAGCCGGGCGAGTTCCGCACCCAGGAAGTGGTGATCGCCTCTGAAATCCTGCAGTCCCTGGGCCTGCGCGTGTTCGTGCCCAGCGTGACGGCCTGCCCGGGCTGTGGCCGCACCACCAGCACCACTTTCCAGGAACTGGCCAAGCAGATCGACGACTTCCTGCGCGCGCAAATGCCGGTCTGGCGTGCCCAGTACCCGGGCGTGGAGGGGCTGAAGGTGGCCGTGATGGGCTGCATCGTCAATGGCCCCGGCGAAAGCAAGCATGCCGACATCGGCATCAGCCTGCCGGGCACGGGGGAGGCACCTGCCGCCCCGGTCTTCATTGACGGCGAAAAACGCATGACGCTGCGCGGCGAGGGCATTGCCCAGGAATTCCAGCGCATCGTCGAAGACTACATCCGCAAGCGCTTTGGCACCGCCAAGGCCTGAACCCATTCATGACAGAGAACGCAGTCAAACCGCCCAAGGCCCAGAAACTGGTGGGCGTCAAGGGCATGAACGATGTCCTGCCGCCCGATTCGGCACGCTGGGAATGGCTGGAAGAGCGCGTGCGCGCCCTGATGGCCCGTTACGCCTACCGCAACGTGCGCTTGCCCATCGTCGAGCCCACGGCCCTGTTCGTGCGCGGCCTGGGCGAGGTGACCGACATCGTCGAGAAGGAGATGTACTCCTTCGAAGACCGGCTCAACGGCGAGCAGCTCACCTTGCGGCCCGAAGGCACCGCTGGCCTGGTGCGTGCGGTGGTGGAGCACAACCTGCTCTACGAAGGTGGTCGGCGCCTGTATTACATGGGGCCGATGTTCCGCCACGAGCGCCCGCAGCGTGGCCGCTACCGCCAGTTCCACCAGATCGGCGCCGAGGTGCTGGGCTTTGGTGGCCCGGAGGTGGATGCCGAACTGATCCTGCTGGCCCATGACTTGTGGAAGGCGCTGGGTCTTCAGGATGTGCGCCTGGAGCTCAACAGCCTGGGCCAGCCCGAAGAGCGCCAGGCGCACCGCGCGGCCCTGATCGCGCACTTCGAGCAGCATGCCGCGCTGCTCGACGAAGACGCCCGCCGTCGCCTGCACAGCAACCCGCTGCGCATCCTGGACACCAAGAACCCGGCCATGGCCCCGGTGCTCGAGTCGGCCCCGCGTTTGCTGGACTTCCTGGGCGAGTCATCCCTGGCGCATTTCAATGCGGTCAAGGCCATCCTCGAAGCCAACGGCGTGGCCTACCGCATCAACCCCCGCCTGGTGCGCGGCATGGACTACTACAACCTCACGGTGTTCGAGTTCATCACCGAGCGCCTGGGTGCCCAGGGGACCATCTGCGGCGGTGGCCGTTACGACTACCTGATCGAGCAGGTCGGCGGCAAACCCGCCCCGGCCGTGGGTTGGGCCCTGGGCGTCGAGCGTGTGCTCGAACTGGTCAAGGAAGAGGGGCAGGCCCAGGCGGCGCCGGTGCCTGACGTCTACGCCATCATTCCCGAGGCTTCGGCCTTGCCCGTGGCCATGCGCACCTTGCAGGCTTTGCGCAGCGCCGGGGTCTCGGCGCAAATGCATGCCGGCAGCGGTGAGGGCCTGGGCTCGATGAAGAGCCAGTTCAAGAAAGCCGACGCCAGCGGCGCGGCCCATGCACTGGTGTTCGGCGGCGACGAGCTGGCGCGCGGCGAGGTCACCATCAAATCCTTGCGCGACGGGCAGGGCGCGCAGCGCTGCGAACGCCTCGATGCCGTCGCCCACTGGGCCCTGAGCCTACAATCGGCCTGATTCATTACGGACATTCCATGGCATCGCATCTCGACCTCGAAGAACAGGAACAACTGGCGCAGCTCAAGCACTTCTGGAAAGCCTGGGGCAACCTCATTTCCTGGGTTCTGATCCTCGTGCTGGGCACGTTTGCGGCCTGGAACGGCTGGCAGTACTGGCAACGCAACCAAGCGAGCAAGGCCTCGGCCCTGTACGAAGAGGTTGAAAAAGCGGTTCAGGCGCAGGACCTGGCGCGCGTTGAACGCAGCATCGCCGACATGAAGGACAAATTTGGCGGCACCCTGTATGCGCACCAGGCGGCACTGGTGGCGGCCCGGGTCCTGTCTGACAAAGACAAGGCCGAGCCGGCCCGCGCGCTGCTCGCCTGGGTGGCTGCCGATGCCCCTGCGCCCGCCTTGCGTGAAATGGCCCGCATCCGGCTGGCGGCCCTGCAGTGGGACACGCAATCGGCCGACGAAGCCCTCAAGACGCTCGCAGCGGCGTTTGCCACCGAGATGGCACCGCTGGCCGAGGATTTGCGCGGCGACCTCTTGCTCGCCAAAAACCAGAATGCGCAAGCCATCAAGGCTTACCAGCAAGCGTTCAAGGCCTTGCCCGAGGGCAGCGAGTACCGCCGTGTGGTGCAGGCCAAGCTGGGCGCGCTGGGGGTTGAGGTGGCCGGCCTGAATCCGGAGGTCCGCCCATGACCCGCGCCTTCAGGCGTCTCCTGCTCGTGCATGGCCTGTTGGCCACGGCGCTGTGGCTCGGCGCCTGTTCGAGCAGGCCGACCAAACCCCAGCCGGGCCCTTTGCCTTCGGCCGTGGGCGGGCTTGCCGTCAAACAGGCCTGGACCGCGCGTCTGGGTCCCATCACCACGCCGCTGCAGGCCACCGTGGTCGGCACCCGCGTGGTCCTGGCCTCCAGTCAGGGCCTGTTGCTCGAACTGCAGGCCGACACGGGCCAGGAACTCGCGCGGCTGCAACTCAAGGACGGCCTGACCGCCGGTGTGGGCAGCGATGGCCGCCGCCATGCCGTGGTCACCACCGGCAACGAGGTGGTGGTGGTGCAGGAGGGGCGGGAGCTGTGGCGCCAGCGCCTGAGCGCGCAGACCTTCACGGCCCCCCTGGTGGCGGGCGAGCGGGTTTTCGTTCAGTTGGCCGACCGCAGCGTGCAGGCCTTTGATGGCGCCAGCGGCCAGCGGCTGTGGTCGCTGCAGCGCAACGCCGATCCGCTGGTGCTGCGCCAGGCCGGTGTGCTTGGCGCCGTTGGCGACACTTTGCTGGTGGGCAACGGCGGCCGCCTGAGCGCGGTGCAACCCCTCAACGGCCAGGTCCGTTGGGAAGTGGTGGTGGGCGCTTCGCGCGGCACCAACGAGGTCGAACGCCTGGTGGACCTGGTGGCTGGCGTCCACCGCCAAGGCCAGACCGTGTGCCTGCGCTCCTTCCAGGCCGCCGTGGCCTGTGTCGACACGGTCCGGGGCCAAACCCTCTGGAGCCGTCCAGCACAAGGCCATCAGGGTCTGGACGGTGACGAGACCCGGGTCTTTGGTGTGGAGTCGGACAGCAAGCTGCGCGCCTGGAACCGGGCGGATGGGCAGCCTGCCTGGGCCGAAGACCAGTACCGTTTCCGTGATCTGACCGCGCCGCGGGTTTGGGGCCCGGTCGTGGCCTTTGGCGATGGCCAAGGCCAGGTCCATCTGCTCGGCCGTGAGGATGGCCGGACCCTGCAGCGCGTGGCCACCGACGGCACGCCTGTGGCGCTGCAGCCGGTGGTGGCGGGCCGCACCCTTGTGACCGTCAACCGCAGCGGTCTGGTGACCGGCTGGCGCGCCGACTGAGATCGGAAGCTGTTCAAGTGAAACCTGTCCTGGCCCTGGTGGGCCGCCCCAATGTGGGCAAATCCACGCTGTTCAACCGACTCACCAAAAGCCGGGACGCGATCGTGGCCGACTTTGCCGGCCTCACCCGCGACCGCCACTATGGCCAGGGGCGTCTTGGACGCCGTGAATTCATCGTCATCGACACCGGTGGTTTCGAGCCCGACGCCAGCAGCGGCATCTACAAGGAAATGGCCAAGCAGACCCAGCAGGCCGTGGCCGAAGCCGATGTGGTCATTTTTGTGGTCGACGCGCGTGGCGGACTGTCGGCGCAGGACCACGACATCGCCAACTACCTGCGCCGCATCGGCAAGCCCTGTCTGCTGGTGGCCAACAAGGCCGAAGGCATGCGCGAAGGTGCCCAGCTCGCCGAGTTCTATGAGCTGGGCCTGGGCGAGGTGCTGCCGGTGTCGGCCGCCCACGGCCAGGGCGTCCGCGGCATGCTCGAAGAGGCGCTGGACACGCTGAACCTGCCCGAGGAAGAAGAGGAAACCCCCGAAGACCCCTCGGTCATCAAGCTGGCGGTGGCGGGGCGACCCAATGTGGGCAAGTCCACCCTGATCAACACCTGGCTGGGGGAAGAGCGGCTGGTGGCTTTTGACATGCCCGGCACCACGCGCGATGCCATCAGCGTGCCCTTTGAACGCAACGGCCAGAAATTCGAGCTGATCGACACCGCAGGCCTGCGCCGCAAGGGCAAGGTGTTCGAGGCCATCGAAAAGTTCTCGGTGGTCAAGACCTTGCAGGCGATCGAAAACGCCAACGTGGTGCTGCTGCTCATCGATGCCGAGCAGGGCGTGACCGACCAGGATGCGCACATTGCCGGCTTCGTGCTCGACAGCGGTCGCGCTGTGGTGCTGGCCATCAACAAATGGGATGCGGTGGACGAATACCAGCGCCAGCTGGTGCAGCGCTCGATCGAAACCCGTCTGGCCTTCCTCAAATTCGCCAACCTGCACCTGATCTCGGCCAAAAAGCGCCAGGGCCTGGGCCCGCTGTGGACCTCGATCGCAAAGGCTCACAAGGCCGCCACCTGCAAAATGAGTACGCCAGTGCTCACCCGCATCCTGCTCGAATCGGTGCAGTTCCAGACCCCCAAGAAGACAGGGATGTTCCGCCCCAAGATGCGCTACGCGCACCAGGGCGGCATGAACCCGCCGGTGATCGTGATCCATGGCAACTCGCTCGAACACGTGACCGAGGCCTACAAGCGCTTTCTGGAAGGACGCTTTCGCAAGGCCTTCGACCTGGTCGGCACGCCCCTGCGCATCGAGATGAAGACCTCCCACAATCCCTACGCCGACAAGGATGCCAGCTGAGCATCAGGGCCTTCGTCTGGGGTCGGCCTGTCGATCGCAAGTGCTGTGGTAAGGTCGTGGCTTCTGAAACTACCGAACACGGAGAATATCGTGAGCAACAAAGGCCAACTGCTGCAGGATCCCTTCCTCAACGCGCTGCGGCGAGAGCATGTGCCGGTGTCCATTTACCTGGTCAATGGCATCAAGCTCCAGGGTCAAATCGAGTCTTTTGACCAGTACGTCGTGTTGCTGCGCAACACCGTCACACAAATGGTCTACAAGCACGCCATTTCCACCATCGTGCCTGGCCGCGCCGTGAATTTCGGTGCTTCTGAAACCGGCGAAACCGCAGCCCCCTGAGCGCCGAGGCCACCTCCCCATGGGGGGGCCGGTGGCCTAAAGCCCGCACCGATTGAGCGATACGTCCAACAAAACCGCCGCGCCGACCCTTCTGGTCGGCGTTGATTTTGGTTTGCCCCACTTCGACGACGGCCTGATGGAACTGGGCCTGCTGGCCGAGTCCGGCGGCCTGCAACCGGTGGCGCGCCTGACCTGCAAGCGCAAGGCCCCGGACCCGGCGCTGTTTGTGGGCAGCGGCAAGGCCGATGAGATCAAGGAGCTGGCCACGATGCACGGCGCCCTGGAGGTGCTGTTTGACCAGTCGCTCAGCCCGGCCCAGCAGCGCAACCTGGAGCGGCACATCGGTTTGCCGGTCAATGACCGCACCTTGCTGATTCTGGAGATCTTCGCCCAGCGGGCCCGCAGCCACGAGGGCAAGCTGCAGGTCGAACTGGCCCGCCTGCAGTACCTGAGCACCCGTCTGGTGCGCCGCTGGACCCACCTGGAGCGCCAGACCGGCGGCATCGGTCTGCGTGGCGGCCCGGGCGAGACCCAGATCGAACTGGACCGCCGCATGATCGGCGAGGCCATCAAGCGCACCAAGGAGCGCCTGAGCAAAGTCAAGAAGCAGCGCAACACCCAGCGGCGCCAGCGCGAGCGCAACCAGACCTTCAAGATCTCGCTGGTGGGTTACACCAACGCGGGCAAGTCCACGCTCTTCAATGCCCTGGTCAAGGCGCGGGCCTACGCGGCCGACCAGTTGTTTGCCACGCTCGACACCACCACCCGCCAACTCTACCTGGGCGAGGCGGGCCGCTCGGTGTCGCTGTCGGATACGGTGGGCTTCATCCGTGACCTGCCGCACGGACTGGTCGAGGCTTTTCAGGCCACCCTGCAAGAAGCCACCGAGGCCGATCTGCTGCTGCATGTGGTGGACGCCTCCAACCCCGACTTCCCGGAACAGATGGCCGAGGTGCAGAAGGTGCTGACGGAAATCGGCGCCCAGGACCTGCCTCAGCTGCTGGTGTTCAACAAGGCCGATGCCTTGCCGCCCGAGCGTCAGCCCTTGGCCAGCGAGGACAGCTACACGGTCGATGGCCTGCCGCTGCCGCGCATTTTTGTCAGCGCCCGCACGGGCCTCGGACTCGATCGCCTGCGCCACGCGCTGGCCATGACCGCGGCGGCGCAGAGCGCTGCGCTGGCATCCCCCGAGCCCGATGTCCGTGACCTGAACCGGGATTACAGTTCGCAAAAGCCTGAAGAGTCGCCAGATTTCGGCACAATGTACATCGGACATCCACAGAAAACACCATGTATTTCCATTTGCCTGCCATTCGATGGCCCGCATTGCCGGCGCGCATCCGGGGCATGTTCAACCTGAACGACCCCCGTTGGGGCCGCGGCGGCGACGACACCCGTGCCGAGAACAACCGCCCCGAGCCCCCCCGGCCCGATCCCGGCCGCCCCGAGGGCGAGCGCCCGGAGGGCAGCGGCTCACGCGGCCCCAATCCCGGCCCGCCGGACCTCGACGAACTCTGGCGCGATTTCAATCGCAAGCTCGGCGGCCTGTTTGGCGGCCGCCCCGGTGGCGGCAAAGGCGGTGGCACAGGCGGTGGTGGTGGCGGCTTCCAACCCGACATGAAGAGCGCGGGCATCGGCGCTGGCCTGGTGGCTGCCGTGGTCGTCCTGATCTGGCTGGGCACCGGCTTCTTCATCGTGCAGGAAGGCCAGCAGGCGGTCATCACCCAGTTCGGCCGCTACCAGTCCACCGTCGGTGCCGGTTTCAACTGGCGCCTGCCGTACCCCATTCAGCGCCATGAGATGGTGATGGCCACCCAGA
>Ga0315900_10000930_pt1 | contig 47356 bp, 37 predicted proteins | sample LakEriMetagenome_FD_203521 | JGI IMG/M metagenome (GOLD analysis project Ga0315900, IMG submission 203521) | Freshwater fungal communities from buoy surface, Lake Erie, Ohio, United States - Buoy 12 MA114 | ecosystem: Environmental > Aquatic > Freshwater > Lake > Lake biofilm | place: USA: Lake... | reverse complement strand
ATACTGTTACCGGATTCCTGAAAGTGTGAAAGGAATGGTAAATGAGCCCGTTTTTGACTTCTTACCCCAGATCACCCAGCCAAGCTTGGTCATTTTTGGTGAAAACGACAACCTTATACCCAACCGGTATTTGAATGGCGGACCCACTCGTGCTATTGCGGAAGCGGGTGCCTCCAGAATCAAAAACAGCAAGCTAGTCATGCTGCCTAAAGCGGGCCATTTTGTGATGTTCGAAAAGGCCGAAGAGGTGAACCAAGCCATCCGAACTTTTTTACAGTAAACAAATACATACAAAAGGAAGGGAGCCCGCTCGGCTCCCTTTTTTTATGAAAAGAAAGTCCCGTGCCAACACAGGATGCCTGTCTTGTCGCTTTTTCCAAAAGTACTTTTCACTATAGGAGTCGTGCATGTAACCTTTGTCACCGTTGAACCAACTACAGCCCCCCTACCTTTGTATCATAAAAAATAAACAATATGAACTTCTTCAAAAATTTGTTCGGCGCTGCCGAAGCTGTAGATGTAAAAACCCTGGTTCAAAATGGTGCATTAATCGTGGATGTACGCACTCCGGATGAGTTCCGCAGCGGTCACGTAAAAGGCGCGATTAATATCCCCTTAGGAACCATTGCAAACAATGCTTCAAAATTAACCAAACACCAAGGTGCTATTGTAGCGTATTGCCGTTCTGGTAACCGCAGCAGCATGGCGGTTAGTGAAATGAAAGCGATGGGGCTAGAAGCCTATAACGGCGGTGGCGTCGGTGAAATGATGTCGATATTAGGTGCTTAACAAAATGGGGCGGGAGCAATTTCCCGCCCTTTTTTTTGCCCCGTCTCTTCCCAAACACCCCCTACCCCATCCCCGTTCCAACGCTTTACTCCAGTATCCGTCAACTTTTTGACCATTGAGCCGGCAGTGCCCCGTCCGATTTCGTACCTTTGAGCCAATGGATTTTCTAACTGGACTAAACGACGTTCAAAAAGCAGCGGTCACCGCTGCAGATGGCCCTACCTTGGTAATCGCTGGACCAGGCTCTGGTAAAACCCGGGTACTCACCTATCGAATCGCCTGGCTACTACAGCAAGGAGTTGCACCCGATCAAATTCTGACGCTCACCTTTACCAATAAAGCCGCGAAAGAAATGAAAGAGCGTATCTCACATGTCATGGGAAATGCTGCTAATCGAGTATGGGCCGGGACCTTTCACAGTATTTTTGCCCGAATTCTTCGGGCAGAAGCCTCCAAACTTGGCTTCCCTGCCACCTTTACCGTCTACGATACCGACGACTCGAGCAGCTTACTCCGCTCCATAATTCAAGAAATGCAGCTCGACCCACAGGTTTACAATGTAGGGGCTGTTCGATCCAGGATTTCCTTGGCCAAAAGCAACCTGATGACCCCTCAGGTATATCGAAGCAACGAAGAATGGATGACGCAGGACCGCCAACAGAAAAAACCGTTTATTGTCGATATCTATGAGAAATACATGCAGCGTTGCAAACTGGCGGGTGCAATGGATTTTGATGACCTGCTATTGCAACTCTTCCGACTGCTAAGGGATAACCCCGATAATGTATTGGAAAAATACCGCAAAAAATTCCAGTACATCCATGTGGACGAGTTTCAGGATACCAATTTCTTGCAATACGCGATTCTTCGCCGATTAATTAAATACGATGGAAGCAAAGAAAATTTATTTGTCGTAGGAGATGACGCCCAGAGCATCTACGCCTTCCGGGGGGCTACCATCGATAATATCATTGACTTTGAACGGGACTATCCTGATCTTAAAGTGTATAAACTAGAGCAAAATTACCGCTCTACTCACCACATCGTTGCCGCTGCCAATCAGGTGATTTCGCACAATAAAAAGCAGCTGCAAAAAACAATTTGGACCGATAAAAACGAACGACAAAAAATCAAATTGCTGAAATGCCTAACCGATGACGAAGAGGCGAAGCGAGTAGCAGACTTGATTTTGGAGTACAAAAACCGATACCACATTCCCAATCAGGAAATCGCTATACTTTATCGAACCAACGCTCAAAGCCGAAAATTTGAGGAGTACCTCCGGCGGCAAAACCTGGCTTACCGGGTTTTTGGTGGAATGTCATTTTACCAACGAAAAGAAGTAAAAGATTTGGTAGCCTACCTTCGCATTGCCGTCAATCCGATTGACGAGGAAGCAATGCGCCGGGTGATCAACTACCCCACTCGAGGCATCAGTGACAGTACACTCCAAAAAATTGGCAAGGTGGCAAATCAGCTCAATTGTTCATTTTGGGATGCCATGACCCAAGTGCCCGATATCACAGACCGAGCCAAAAAATCCATCGCGGCCTTCAGGACACTGGTGCTAAAATGGCAGGAACAAACTACCAAAGCCAATGCCAGTCAACTGGCCACCGACATCCTTCGACAATCTGGTTTGTTCGATACCTTAAAGGCAGATACCAGTCCAGAAGGTCAAAGCAAGGTGGAAAATGTAGTATCCGTGATCGATGCAATCGCTGAATTTGTCAATGGAGAAGTGCCCGCAGCGGAAATCGCTGGTGCAGACGAGGTTCAGGATAAAAGCCTGGCAGCTTACCTTCAGACCGTTACCTTACTCACCGATGCGGATGATAATAAACAGGATACAGACCGCATTACCTTGATGAGCGTACACTCTGCAAAAGGACTGGAGTATCAGTGCTTGTTCGTAACGGGTATGGAAGAACAGCTATTCCCATCCTTTATGTCGAGTGAAGACCCGAATGGACTGGACGAGGAAAGGCGTTTATTTTATGTGGCTATTACCCGGGCGAAAGAACTGCTAACGTTAACTTATTGCCAAAATCGATACCGCTATGGACAGATTCGCTCCTTCCCTCCTTCCCGATTTTTAGAGGAAATTGGCCCTGAACACTTCGAAATCTCTGGTGGTTTTGGTTCCGCCCGCAATGCAGGTCGGGAACAAGAGGTGGTTTCTAATGGTGCCAGGGTATCGGGTGTGACCCCTGTTAGGCGAAACAACGGCCCAATTCAATCCACGGTATCTGCTGCTGCACAGGCAGCCTTCTCCGCCTCTCCGGCCGAAGCAATTGTAGCGGGTGTGACGGTCCTACACCTTAAATTCGGGAAAGGTACCGTGTTAAGCGTCGAAGGGCCAAAGGACGGCAAAATTGCAGCCATCCAATTCGAGCAGGACGATGTACCAGAAAGGCGTATCGTTCTAAAATTTGCCAAGCTTCAAGTCCTAGAATCCTAAAAAAATCCCCCGCTGGAGTACCAACGGGGGATTTTTTTGGAATGGAACTAGGTATTTACTAAGCGTTACCCTCTTTGGAACCCGATCGGTACCAGAAGAAAAGACCTGCACCTAACAGTAGCAACACCAAAATGGAGGCAATACTTCCAATTTGTGTACCACGCTTCCACGAAGCGGGCTCAAAACGCATCTCCAACACCATGTCCTTACCCGCAGGCACTCGAAGGGCCCGCAATAGGTAATTCGCTTTGATGATATCTTGGTAAGGCTGTCCATTTAGGTAACATTTCCAACCTTTATCTGCCGGGTAATATTGCTCTGGAAACACCGCTAATTGCTCCGAAGCGGCAGAATAAGTGTAAGTCATCCGATCAGGATGGTAATTGGTCAATTCAATACGAGCTGTGGTATCAGCTGTTAAGTGGAGGCCTTCCAGCGCAGCAGCAAACGACTGTTGAACCACCGCAGAATCCTTTGGATTCAAGGTCTCAAGAGCAGCCAGTTCTGCATCTCCATCCGGTACGATGCTGACATGGCGAACAAACCAGGCATGGCCACAAGCTTCTGGATTTTGGATAACTTCCCCTTTTTGAGTGATAATATACTTGGTATTCATCATTCCCAAAATCGGCAAAGACTCCGCGAGATTAGCGCCCAAGTAGCGTTCTACCACCTCTTGGAACCGCTGCAGCTTGGCAGCATGGTACCCATTGATGCTTTTATGGAAATAAGAATTGGTCGCATTCGCTGTAATGCCCCCTCGAGCCAGGTCCAGCACCCGGTAGTGAATGTCTGGATCCGCCAAAATTTGTTGATCAAATTTTTCAGGTGCTGGTGGGGTGTTCACTGATTTAGCTGAAGTGTATTTATCGGAGGAAATGGTCCGAGTGCAGACCGTCCAATTATCTACTAATGAAACGCCCACTAAGGACAGGGCCAGAACCGTCGCCTGCAGAGAGCCTTTCGTGTACAAAAACATCAAGAAAGCCGCTAAGGCGATAAAGCCGGCAGAGCGGAAGGCATCCCCGCTCACCAAAGAAGAGCGGTCGTCTTGCAATAATTTTAACAACTGAGCATTTCCACCCAATGCCTCATCATTCGGTCCTGTACTTTCAGCCAATAAGATTGAAAGCAAGGATAATCCGATGGTCACACCAGCAGAAATATAAAGTGCTTTTTGTTTGGCAGAAACTGTCAACTCACTGGAAATAAACCGCTGCAAACCCAATGCTGCCAAGGCCGCAACTGCCAGCTGCGCCACTCCAAGGGCCATGCTGACCGCCCGGAATTTATTGAACATGGGTAAGTAATCGTAAAATAGGTGGTTCAAGAAAAAATGTTTTCCCCAAGCGAGGCTGACCATCAACAAAGCGGAACTAAGCAGCCACCAACGAATAGCGCCCTGGGCAAGTAAGGCTCCCAATAGCGCTAAAAAGATCAAAACCGCCCCGAAATAAATAGCGGTCCCCACAAATGGTTGCTCTCCAGTGTAAAACAAACCTGCAATCCCCCGACGATTTTCCGCAGGTACCGCTTTATACAACTTTGTATCCTTGAACTTCTCATTGGATCCCCCCCCTGCAAAGTGGGGCACCAGCAGCGTCATGCTTTCTTTTACCCCATAGCTCCAGCCAAACAGGTAATCCTTATCTAATCCATCCCCTTTGGAGGCTTTTTCTTTTAACTCCGATTTCCCGCGGATCGTTTCTTTGCTATATTCCAAGGTAGAAAGCAACTTAGCAGCATTGGTCGCCACACCCAAGCCCATGGTCAGGCCAGCCAGCACCACCGCTTTGCCCCAATGAACCAAGGTTTTTTCCCGAATTGCCTGAAAGAGCTCAAACAAAAAGAACAGGCCCAGGAGTAGCAGAGTATAATACGTAATTTGTACGTGGTTGACATAAATTTGAGCAGCCGTAAAAAAGGCCAGCAAACCACTGCCTTCCCACCAGCGCCCCCGAAGAAGAAGAACAGCACCCGACAACATACCAGGAGCCAAGGCCAGGGCCAGCATTTTGGTAGTATGACCTGCTTCCAGGATATCAATATTATAGGTAGTTATACCATATCCCAACGCACCTAGCAAAGCGACCCTCCAATCCAGGCGCAACACCGACAAAAACAAGTACATCAACAACATGGCTGCGAATACCTGCGTCCAAACAGAGCTCAAATCCCTCCAAAGAAAAGGTGCCCGGGCCAGAGGCCGGAGCAAATCGCCCTCACTTTTCACATAGATTTGGTAAGAAGGCATCCCGCCAAAAGCACTATTGGTCCAGAGCGGAGAGGATTCTCCTTTTTTTAAATAGTCCTGTATTTCACGCTGCATACCAAATGCCTTATCGTTATCTGGTTGCGGAAGCACCTTACCCTGAAAGGCATTGGGGGCGAAGAAAACAGCCGACACCAGAAGTAAAAGGGCGGCGGCAATCAAATGCGGTATTACTTTTTTGAAATCCACTGTGTGTAAAGGTTTGTTTCAAAGGCGAAGGTAGGAAATCCCCGCCAAGAAGCACAAGCCCAAACACTAGGAAGGCTTTTTTTTATTGCGAAAAGGGCAATGTCGGCAACCGCTGCTACAGCAGTAACCACGTTTCAGGTGGTAGTGTTCGGTAAAAACATAACGGCCATTTTCTACATAAAAATCCTCCCCCGGAATTAATGGAGATGACTGTTCCACCTGCTTGTTTGGCCTTTTTTTTCCGTTTTCCTCACTCATTCAAGCAACCTGCTTAAGTGATCAGTAGCATTTTCTTTGAGGAAATGAAAGCGTTTTTCCCGAAGCTGGGCGACATAGCAACCGGTGTTGGTATGGGGATTCCCCTCCATTTCCGCCAGTGAAACCCCTTTCATTAATGAAATCAAGCCTCTAAGCGATCGTCCATGGGTACAGATCAGTATATGGCGTTCCTCCCTACCCTTCAGCCAATCTAAAAAACGCTCCAGTCGGGCATTCAGTTCAGCAGCACTTTCCCCGCCGGGCATTCGGGCATGCAAATTACCTGCGTTCCAGTGGTCGCGGACTTCCTCCCAAATCACCTTCCAACGGGCATCTGTGGGCTTGCCTTCGTTTTCACCCCAGGAAATCTCATTGATATCAGGCGTTACATGCCAATCAATGCCTTTTTCCAAAAAAGGTGCCACCGTTTGGTGCGTTCTTTTGAGCGCAGAAGTCACTACCAAATCAAAATCAATATGTTGGTAATGTTCGTAAAATGCTAAAGACTGCCGACGGCCATACTCGTTCAAATCCGCATCAATACTACTTCCCTGCAGTATTCCCTGGCGGTTGAGGGCCGTTTCTGCATGCCGTAATATATATAAATGAGTGCTCTTTTCCATTTGTCTAGTGTTGATTCAACTGATTTTTGGGTAACCTTATTAGGAAACCACCGGCAATTCAAAATACCCGCGAAAGGCCTTATCCGATTCAAATTCTACCTCCGTATAGTCCTGCAGCACATTGTACAACGTATCCCGTTCGATGGGCCTGCGGCCGACTTTTCGAATTAGATCCACCAACTCAGCCGTTGTCAGAGCAGGGTTTTGCTCCTCCGAACCAGCCATGGAGTAAATTTTGGTGGTATCATCAATGGTTCCATCAATATCATCCACCCCGAACGATAACGAAAGCTGGGCAACCGTCCGCCCAATCATGGGCCAATAGGCTTTGACGTGGTCAAAGTTATCGAGGAAAATCCTTGAAACCGCATAATTGCGCAGGTCCTCAATCACGGATTGCTCCGGTATATGACTCATCTGGTTGTCCTGATTGCGGAATTTGAGCGGTATGAAGGTTTGAAAGCCACCTGTTTTATCCTGAAGGGTTCGAAGCTGCTGGAGGTGATCAATCCGATGGTGGTACGATTCGATGTGTCCATATAACATCGTTGCATTAGACCGTTTACCCAACTTGTGCCAAATTTCATGCAGTTGCAACCACTGTTCTCCAGTACATTTATCCGCTGCAATCTGCTCTCGGATCTCTGGATCAAAAATTTCAGCCCCTCCACCCGGTAAGCTGTCACAACCAGACTCCATTATCATTCGCATACCTTCTTCGTACGACACTTTCGCTTTTTTAAAAATGTAGTGGTATTCTACAGGAGTCAAGGCTTTCACGTGCAAATCAGGCCGGTGGGATTTAATTTGCCGGAACAAGGTGGTGTAAAACTCCAGATCGTACTGTGGAAGAACCCCTCCCACGATATGTACCTCAGTAACTGGTTGACCGTCGTATTTACGGACGATATCCATCATTTCCTCCATAGAATAGGCCCAGGAGTTGGGGTCGTTGCGCTGCTTAATCAACCGAGAATAAGAGCAGAACTTGCAATCGTACACACAGAGGTTGGTAGGCTCAATGTGAAAATTTTTATTGAAGTACGTATTGTCTCCGTTTTTCTTTTCCCGAACAAAATTGGCAAGTGAGCCCAGGAAGGATAGCTCACCCTCCTCGTATAAATGTAAACCCTCTTCTGGTGTGATGCGTTGACCTGCATATACTTTTTCAGCGATGGAACGCATCTCAGAGGAAAGTTCTGGATGATCAATCAATAATTGCGACATACGGTTGTATTGTTTGGATGCTAAACAAGCAGAGAATAGAAAGGTTGAATCAGGAAACCGGGTTGCTTTCAAACCGAATCACCTCCAGCATTTTGCGAGCATTTTCCAGGTTGGAGTACATGGTCTCCAAATATGCCTTTCGTTCATCTATTCGGCTTTGTTCAAACGGTGCATTCAGCAAAGCTTCAATGGTTTGTCGGATAGTCGCCGCTGAATTCCGGACATAGCAAAGTTTCTCCAGCCCAGTACCGCTCACCATCGGGTCGTTCACAATACAAAAACGGCCCCGGAACAGCGCATTTATTAACTTGAGTTTGATACCCGAATTTTGAAACGAGACCAGTAAATTGATGTGGGCGTTGCGAATCAGATCGTTCATAGTCCAATCATCCGGATTCTCGACCAAGCGGATATGCCCATGTTGGGCGACAGCATCGCGAAGTCGTTGGGTAGGTTCCATACCAGCAATGACCAGGGGCGTTTCCATGCCGGATATGACTTCATCAATGAGCCAAAGAGCGGCTTTTTCATTGTCTGGGACGCTCAATTTTCCGTGAAAAAGCACATATTCTCCCCTACCCAATTGGCTTTCCACGAAAGAATTGGGATGGAAGGTAGGGATGTAGTAGGTATTGGCTTTGTATTTTCGGAAATAAGCAGCGTCGTTGGTAGAAATGGCCAAAATCTCATCGGCATGTAACAACACCTGTGGCTCGATCCGCTGTAGTTTTAAGCTTTCTACAAAATAGTAGATTTTCTCCAATAAAGACCGGGTAGAGGTCAATTTCCAGAGATGTTCGTAGTATTGCCATTCCACATTATGCATCCGAACGATCTTGTGCCGATGTCGTAACGCTCGTTTCCAAACAAGACCCGCTGTATGAATACCCTCAAAAAGTATGGGATGGTCATCTTTTTTAAGCCGCTTGAGTAATGACCTGCTCATTCGAGTTTGCATTATAAATGGCAACAAGGAAAGTTGCCAAATCATAGAGCGGCTCCGTTGGTAGTAGTAGACCTCATGGCAGTAATTCGCCAATTCGGGCTGTGGTTGCCGATCACCGTATTGATAACAATGCAAAATTACCTTCACTCCTAGCGCATGAAGCGCTCTAATTTGATTAAACACCACAATCACCCCGCCGTAGTTGGCTGGATATGGGATGTCAAACGCGATTACATGTAATGTCATACCTCATCTAAAGAGCCGCAAAGGTAACTTTTTTCAACTGGATTTCAAGGGGGATTCTATTCGGCATCGGATTTCTTAATTGTAAAATAATATTTTTTTATTTTAAAAATTCACCAATAAAACAAACTATTATTTTACCAAACCCCCTTGCGATAATGAGAAAAAAACCATTAACTTTAGGGTGTTGTAAATCGACCGTCTGCCGTTGGGCAGGCTGTTATTCGTTCACCAAACCAATCGATTATGAACGTATCATTTGAAGAATTGCGCCGGGTAAAGCACGCCCTTCCACCAGGTGGAGTAGCTAGGCTTGCCCAAGAGTTTCAACAAACGGAAGAGGCCATCCGCAATTATTTTGGCGCTGGCCACTACAAAAATGGCGATATCAGCGAGTTTCACCTCGAATCGGGCTATGGTGGTGGAGTGGTACACCTCGAAAATACAGCTATTTTTGACCGGGCGATCCAATTAATTGACGCAAGCAAGGAAACAGTATCTTAAAATGTACTCTACTTAAGTGAACGGGTTGGTTTTGAGCACTTCAACACCGACCCGTTTTTTTTTGCCTTGTCAAAAATCCTACCCTCCCGTTCCTTCAATTCAAGTCATCCGTTATCTTTGCCCCATGCAAAAAATACTCGTTGCCAACCGCGGAGAAATCGCACTCCGCATCCAGCGCACTGCCCGGAAAATGGGCATCAAAACGGTCGCTGTTTACTCAGAAGCAGACCGAAATGCGCCCCACGTTCGCTTTGCCGACGAAGCGTACCTATTAGGACCAGCCCCCTCCGCACAAAGTTATTTGCAAGCGGATAAAATTATACAAATTGCCGTCGAACAAGGCGTGGATGGCATCCACCCTGGATATGGTTTTTTGAGTGAAAATGCAGGCTTTGCCCAAAAAGTAAAAGCGGCCGGTATCACCTTTATCGGGCCTGAACCCCATAGCATCGAAATGATGGGCAGCAAATTGGCTGCGAAGGAGGCCGCTAAAAAATACCAGGTACCCATGGTTCCCGGTATCGAAGAAGCCATTACTGACGTAGAAAAAGCAAAGGAAATTGGTCGTCGCATCGGATATCCTATCCTTATCAAAGCTTCTGCGGGGGGCGGAGGTAAGGGTATGCGTATTGTAGAAAAAGAGGAGGATCTGAAGGAACAAATGGAAAGGGCTATTTCAGAGGCTATTTCAGCTTTCGGAGATGGAGCCGTCTTTATTGAAAAATACGTAACCTCCCCACGTCACATCGAAATACAAGTCTTGGGCGACTCTTATGGCAACCTGGTTTACCTGTTTGAACGAGAATGTTCCATCCAACGACGCCATCAAAAGGTAGTGGAAGAGGCCCCTTCGGCAATTTTAACCCCGGAACTCCGAAAGGCAATGGGAGAGGCGGCTGTTCGCGTCGCCCAATCTTGCCAATACGTAGGAGCTGGGACAGTAGAATTCCTGGTGGACGACCAGCTGAACTTCTATTTCCTGGAAATGAATACCCGCTTGCAGGTAGAACACCCGGTCACTGAGCTGATCACCGGCCTCGATCTGGTAGAACTCCAGATCAAGATTGCACGTGGAGAGGCCCTACCCTTTCAGCAGGAAGACCTGAAAATTAACGGGCACTCGCTCGAACTTCGGGTATATGCAGAAGATCCTAAAAATAATTTCTTGCCTTCTGTAGGAACCCTTCAAAAGTACCAAGTTCCAGAAGGTTTGAATATCCGGGTGGATGGAGGATATGAAGAAGGAATGGAAGTCCCTATCTATTACGATCCGATGCTCGCCAAATTGGCGGTATGGGGAGCCAACCGTCAAGAGGCAATTCAAAAAATGAGGGAAGCCATCGACCAATACTTAGTCGAAGGGGTTGCTACCACCCTACCCTTCGGCCGATTTGTGATGGACCACCAAGCGTTTCAAACCGCCCAGTTTGATACTAATTTCGTGAATCAGTATTTTACACCTGATCAGCTGGAAGCGAAAGAAGCCGCTGCAGCCCAAATCGCCGCGAAAATGGCCGTCCAGCTTTACCTCGAACAACAACAACAGCTCCGTACCATTCCCTCCATAGCAACGAATTGGACCAATCGGTCTTAAACAATTTGCAAAGATCGCCTGTTCTAAGGCCACTATGCGGTACACATCATTGAGACAGGCGGCCAACGACCTGGAAAGACATGGAATGCTTCTTCGTATCCGCGAAGAGGTAGATCCCAACTTGGAAATGGCGGAGATCACTCGGCAAGTGTTTGATCGGCAAGGCCCTGCACTCTTGTTCGAACGGGTGAAAGGAAGCCCCTTTCAGGCCATCTCCAACCTATACGGAACCTTTGAGCGTACTGCTTTTTTGTTTCGTGGCACCTTGGATCAGGTAAAACGGGTTATTGAGTTAAAAAAGGACCCCATGTCCTTCCTCAAGCATCCGCTTCGGTACTGGAAAGCACCAGCCACTGCACTCTCTGCACTACCACAAAAGTCCTGGGGGAAGGCACCCATTCAATATGGTGAAACCAGCATCAGCGCCCTGCCGCAGGTGAAGAGCTGGCCAATGGATGGGGGCGCATTTATTACTCTCCCACAGGTATTTACCGAAGATCCAGATGCGCCGGGCCCGATGAATGCCAACCTCGGCATGTACCGAATTCAACTCTCTGGCAATCAATACCTACCTGACCAGGAAATTGGTATGCACTACCAGCTCCACCGGGGCATTGGTGTGCATCATACGAAATATAACCAGCGGGAAGAACCTTTCAAGTGTTCTATATTTGTCGGAGGCCTTCCTAGCCATGCTTTCTCCGCCATCATGCCTCTACCGGAGGGACTGAGTGAACTCACCTTCGCCGGGATGCTTGCCGGCCGACGGTTCCGATACACTCGGAAAGATGGGTACTTTCTCTCATCGGATGCCGATTTTGTGATTACGGGTGAAATTGTCAAAGGTCTAAAGAAGCCCGAAGGCCCTTTTGGAGACCACTTAGGGTATTACTCCTTGACCCACGATTTCCCGGTCATGAAAGTGCATAAAGTATTCCACCGCAAAGACCCTCTTTGGCATTTTTCAGTGGTGGGCCGCCCCCCGCAAGAGGATAGTAGTTTTGGCTGGATGATTCACGAGTTGGTTGCTCCCCTAACTCCACAAGAATTCCCAGGGCTCAAAGAGCTTCATGCTGTGGATGCAGCAGGTGTCCACCCCCTCCTGTTGGCGATCGGGCACGAGCGCTACATGCCTTTCCGTGAACGGCGTCCCGAGGAAATTTTAACCATCGCCAATCGAATACTGGGATCTGGACAGACCTCGCTGGCAAAATTCTTGATTATCGCTGCCTCAGACGATGATCCCCGGTTGGACACACACGACATCGCTCGGTTTTTTCAACATGTCCTTGAACGGGTGGATTGGAGGAGGGACCTTCATTTTCAAACCAAAACAACGATCGATACCCTGGATTATTCAGGGAGTGGTTGGAATGAGGGCTCTAAGGTAGTGATTGCCTGTCGAGGAGAACAACAACGCCGTCTCGCCACCGAAGTTCCGATTGGATTGCGCTTGCCGGAAGGATTCGCGAGTCAACAACGCCCGACGCTCGCCCTTCCCGGTGTACTTTGCATCCAAGCACCTCGGTACTCTACCCAAGCCAAGGCACAACAAGAAATGGAGGAGCTAGCCAAAACACTGGAGAACCACTCCTTGGAAGAAACTCCATTGATTCTTCTGGTGGATGACAGTACCTTTACTGCCGCAACACTCAACAATTTCCTGTGGGTTAGCTTCACCCGCGCTAATCCGAGCCACGACCTATATGGTGTAAAATCGTTTACCCAATTCAAGCACTGGGGCTGTGAGGGTCCGTTACTCATCGACGCACGCATCAAACCCCACCACGCACCGGAGTTGATCACAGACCCTGAAGTGGAGAAAAAGGCTAAGATTTTGGTGGAGCGGTATCTCCGAACCTGATTTCTATAATTCGAAGGCGAAATTTATCTCCCATTTTTATTTTTCGGGGCGTTAACAGGTAGGTTCCTGCTAAAAAAGAACCCGCCCCCGCCCCAATAAGGGCTGGAAAGTTATAGTCAAAGTCTCGGTATAATACAGCAGCAGTAATTGCAACACCCATCGATACCCCAAACGTGAGAAGAGAAGAGCCAATCAATCGAACGTACCCCTTTCTTGAAATTTTAAGCGCGGCAATATCCTCAATGCGCACCAATTGATGATCCAACATCAAACTGTTCCCCTCCGGAAGCAGGTCGGTGATCGTACGCTTGTACCAATAATCTTCCTCCCCTTGTAACCGAAACACCAACTGGTCCCCAATCGTGAGCTTGATAGGTTTGACTACATTCGACTGCTCAATCAACAACAGTTTCTGGCTATTGGAGACACTGGGAAGCAAGCATATGAAAAATAAATTTAACGTAAAAACTCCAATCCAATTGATTTTCTTCATCATCTAAACATAATTTAAAGAGGGTAATCTTCCTGAGCCTCTGCCATTTTTATCCACCACAACTGGTAAAACAAGCAAAAAGCGGCTCCAATGGAGGTTTCCAAGGTATATTCTACCAAAAAGGAAATAAATACCACCACCTGAAACGACATGAACAGGTAGTTTTTTCGATATTTAAAAAAGAAAAGTGGATACATCCAAGCAAGGCCACTGATGATTAATCCAAAAAGACCAGTAGAGGCGAGGATGTAAATGAATTGATTATGCGGCAATTTGGGCGTCTCACTGTATTCCGGATGAATCCGGTCGGTCATCCGCTGATTCTCTAACTCCAGGTCCCCTACCCCAACACCTAGCCAGGGCTGTTCCATCCAGATCCGAATTCCCACCTCTAGAGAAACAAACCGCTCTGCATCCGAATAGTTCGCACCACCTTTAGCCGACCGAAATTGCTCCCAATCGTACCGCATGTAGGCAATTCGATTCCGAACGCTTTCCACTGTTGAAACCGTAATGACCGGTACCAAGAGGAGCACAGAAAGGGCCAAAAGGCCCAACTTCCAGTTGCGGGTTTTCCACCAATAACGAATTAGGGTAAAAAACAGACCTGCATAAAATGCCACCAAAGCACTTCTCACCGTCAAAATATGCAAGGTAACTACCAGAAATAAAATACCCAGCACCACCCACCTTCGCTCCGCCCTCGAACTCCAATAATCGTGTTGAAGGCTTAACCAACCAGTAGATAAAATGGTGACCACCATAATCAAACTAAATCGAATATGATGTCTTGGGACCGGAACTGGCTGCCCTTCCTTCAATCCATTCAAGATTAAATCAGGCTCCAGACCAAAATTCACCAAAACCCCTGCAGAAAGCACCACCATGACGAGTAATGAACCGTAAATCGGCGCAGCGAGCTGTCGCAAACGGAGGGCGGGCAGATTGGCAAAAGCCCAAGGCAATATCAAAAAGGGCAATCGGATACGAACCCGAGTAAGCCAGGAAGCGAGATCGTCCGACCAGCCCATGCTTACAAGAGGAACCCAAAACAAAAAAGAGAGGGCCAATAACACCTTGTTTTGGACAAAACGTTCCCAGCTAAATCGCAGTAAGGAAACTATCCCCGATGGCTGCTGCAAGTAGGTGGACCAAAGCGCAACAGCCACCAGACACCACATTCCAACAGAAAGTAGAAAAGGAGAAAATGGCATACTCACCACCAATAGCACAGCGGCGAAACTGGCCCAAAAGCCAGGCTCTTTCCAATGAATTTTTGTTAACATGATTTGCGGCTGTAAATGTAGGGCATTCTGATAGGATATGGCCCCTCTTCATTAACTTTGCGCTTGAATCCAAGCCACAAACCGGGAAAATGCTCGTTTTAGAGCCTTTTTACCAAATCTTTTTCTCTTTTTTGTTCAAAATCACCGTTCCATTCTACCCACAAAAAGGAAAGAAGACGAGCAAGGGGTCCTTTTCAAGCATTATCGTCCAACTATGAAACTGTTGTCACCGTTTTTTATGCTGAGTTCTTGGCTGCTGATCGCCTGCGGCCCTTCTCAAGAGCCGCCCGAAAACACCTCCCTTACCCTTCTCCAGCCCAATAATCAAAGCTCCGATACCGAAACCTATCAAACGGAGAATGACTTCGACTTGCTGGTCTCTGATTACGAGAGTACGCAACGCGTCATTTGGCAGAAACCCGATCTCGTCATTGCACAATTAGGAGACTTAAACGGAAAAACAGTGGCCGATATCGGTGCAGGGACTGGGTATTTCGCCTTTCGACTAGTACCTAGAGCAGCACGAGTAATCGCCATTGACATCGATCAGCGGTTCATCAATTTTATGGATAGTATCAAAGTTCGCCTACCCGAGAATGTCCAGGAACGATTTGAAACCCGTCTTGGAAAACCAGAGGATCCGCTCCTGAAACCTTCTGAAGCGGATGTTGTTATGCTTGTGAATACTTACTGTTACCTAGAGAACAGAGTACAATACCTCAAAACCCTGGCAGCTGGTATGAAAAATGAAGGCAACCTGTTGATTATTGATTTCAAAAAAAACAACCTCCCCGTAGGACCGCCCACCGAACTGAAAGTAAGTACCGCTCAAGTGAAGGCAGAACTGGAACAAGCTGGCTTCAAAGTTAAAAAGACAGATAACCAATCCCTAGATTATCAATACATTATTGTAGCGACGCTTCAGCAACCCACTACCAAGACAAATTAATCGAATATGCGCGGATCACTCAAACTGTTTTCCTGGTTTAAAATACCAGTTTACCTTCATTGGAGCTTCAGTCTATTGGTGCTTTTCTTGCTTTACATGCTCATTGGCGAGGGTGAACTTAGCATGGAAGTGGTGGTCTGGCAGTTAATCTTGTTTGTGGCCTTGTTCGCGAGTGTACTCCTCCACGAATTTGGTCATGCGCTAATGGCCAGAAAATACGGGGTACACACTCAAGATATTATTTTAACCCCCATTGGTGGGATTGCTCGGCTAGAGCGGATGCCGGAGCAGCCCAAGCAAGAATTGTGGGTGGCGATTGCAGGCCCGATGGTCAATGTCGTTATTGCCGTCTTGTTGGCCCTCCTCGCTCGATTAGTGTTTTTTAGCGGAGATATAGAGTGGTTCTTTTTTAAGGCTTTTGTAGAGAACTGGTTGTCACTCGATGCCGATGACACCGACTTGGTCATGTTGCTCCAAGATACCGATATCCAATTTTCGGAAGCCAAATTGACCTTGCCTCGTTTGATGGCGGTCAACTTGATGATGGTGCTTTTCAACCTGATTCCGGCCTTTCCAATGGATGGGGGTCGTATCCTGCGCGCACTTTTAGCTATGCAACTAGGGCGCTCTATGGCTACCAAAGCCGCTTCAATTATAGGTCAAGCGATTGCAGTAATCTTTGTTGTAGCAGGATTGTACTATTCTGCTTTTACCTTGACATTGATCGGGTTCTTTGTATTCACCACCGCTCGCAGTGAAAATTCCATGGTTCAATTGGAACATTTATTGGGAGATTTTAAAGCATCGGACGTACAACGAACGCAGTTTACCCGACTTCGAGGAAACGATTGGATGCATACGGCCATTGAGCAAATGGCGAGGGGATTGGAGCGAAATTTTCTAGTTTTTGATTTGGAAGACCAGTTATTAGGCGTACTGAAGGAGGAGGAAATCCTAAAGGCAGCAAAAAGAAAAGACACTTCAAGTGAAATCAGGAACCACTTACAGGTACCGGTAGATATCGTGCACGAGCGAGAATCTTTAAAATATGTTCATTACCTGATTAGCCAAAAAAACGCCGGTATCGTTGCTGTGGTAGATGACCAGATGCAACTCACCGGCGTTATTGATGCAGCTGGGCTGCAAAACTTCTTCAAAATCAGGAGTTAATTCTCAGGGAAACCTGCCTTTTCCCAACATTCGAACGCCTCTTTTTCTGCATCGGTCAATGGGGTAGAACCGGGTTGAGGCATTCTTCCTTCCTTGATTTCCAGCCACATCACGTCCAAACCGTTTTTCATGTCCGCGTAGCTATCGTAAACACCGGAAAACTGAGCAGAACCACCTGCCGTATGACAGGTTCCGCACTTGCTATCAATGATAGCCTTCATATTCGAATTATAGGTGGAATTGTATTTGTTGCAATCCACTGTGGTTGTACTCTCCTTGTCACAGCCAAGCGTAGCCAAAATGGCAACCAAACCAATACCGGCTGCCGACCGCAATGTCCAATTTTTCATAAAAAGTGTTGTTTTATTGTTATGTAAAGCAAATGTAAGCGAAAGGTCAAATTAGAACAGTCCTTTTTCAAAATTGGCTATTTTTCTGCTAAGATTTTTTTAAAAAAGTAAAATTTTTTTCAATAAAAAAAGGTGTAGCTTTGCAGCAGCATTTTCATCGTCAATACCAAATCGCAGGGAGACTCCCAAATTGAGATAAAACCAATAGACGATTCATATGAAAAAACAACACGTCAACCGCAACTATAACGCTCAAGACGCAGAGCTTTATCAATGGTGTCAAGAAGCACTCCGACTGGCATACCGCGACCAGGCTGCGTTCCAGCAATATGGTTACAGCATGGAACGAGCGCAAAAATTCAAGAACATGTGCGATGCCTTTCAACAACTCCCTGATGATGATGAAATGGTAGGGGATCAAATGATCGCTACCGAAAAAAAGAACACCGCAGCCGACGCCCTTCGGACCGCCATCAGAAGCGTGATGACCCGGGTCGCCATGAAATACCACGATAAAACCGGGCGCTATCGCAAGTTCGGAACCTCTAAACTGGGAGACATGTCCGATCCCCAACTACTATTTTGTGGACGAAGAGTAGTCCGGGTCGCTCGAGCTCAAATCGACTTTCTAGCAGATGTCGGAATTAATGAACAATTGTTGCAACGCGTTTCAGAGGCTTGTAGTACCTTTGAAACCGCTTTAAATATCCAACAAGACCGAGTACATGACCGAGACATCGCTGTAGAACGGCGAATGGAGCAAGGAAACAAGGTGTACTCTGAACTTGTAGTACTCTGTGATATTGGAAAAGATATCTGGGCAAGTAAAGATCGAGTCAAATACGAGCAATATCGACTCTATGAAAGCAATAACGACCAAAAAAAACAACGAAAAACGTCTAAATCTGAATAATACTCCCTTCTATTATCTTTAGTTTAATCCAAGTCCGCCGGTTAATCCATATAAAATCTTTAACTTACACATCATGAACGATCAGAACAACAAATCCGGACTTTATGGAATAATCATCGCCCTCTTGCTCCTGCTCTCTGGAGGAATTGGCTATTACCTTTGGCAACACAGCAAAAGTCTATTGGCTGAAAAAGAAAAACAAGAACTAGAGTTAATCGAACTAGAAAAAGAAAAAGCCGACTTGATCCGGTCGCTGGATAGCCTCTCTAATGCCTACTCCGATCTTCGAATCGAAAATGAGAGCCTGACCAGCCAAATCGCCACCTCCGCAGAATTGGTTCAACAACGGGAATCCGCTGTCAAAAAAATTACCTCCAAATCTACCAAGGAAATTAATGAACTAAAAAAACAACTGGAGGAATTGCGCAAAACCGTCACCGAACTTCAAACGATCATTAGTGTGTTGGAGGCGGACAATGCCAAATTAAAGGGAGAAAACCAGGAACTTAAGGATGAAAATAACCAATTAAAAGGCGATAACGAACAACTTAGCGGACAGGTCAGCACCCTTGCCAAACAGTTGGAGGATCAAATCCGTAAAACGCAGTCTGCTCAGTTTAAAGCTACTTCCTTTAAACTGGAATTGATGCGAAAAGACAAAACTACTGGAAGAGCCCGGAAAGCCCGCGATCTCCAGGTGAGTTTCGACTTAATTGAGGTACCTGCCGACTTCCGTGGCCAACAGTCGATTTACCTCGTTGTCACCGATGAGAAAGGCAAACCTATAGCAGCCTCTAATCCAACTAAAAAAACAATCAATGCGCCTGCTGGCCAAGTTGAAATCATCGCAGTACAAACCAAAGCGGTGAACCTGGGGCTCAGCCAACGCTTGAATTTTAGCTATAAACTGGAAGAAAAACTAAAAGCTGGCAACTATGTGGTAGCGATTTATTGCGACCGCGGTTTGTTAGGTGCCTCCTCTTTCCGACTCTCCTAAGACTATGCAAAGCACTGCCCTTCCAAACTTAGTCAACGCTGGTCAGTACAGCCCAAGTAGCAGGCTCTGGATTTACTTGGCAGAGCGCCCCCTCACAGCACAGGAATGTGCGTGGGTTGAAGGGGAGCTTAAGCAGTTTACCAACAATTGGACTGCCCACAACGAAGCCCTGAAGGCGACCGCTGAAATCTGGAACCAGCAAGCGATTCTATTGCTTGTTGATGAATCTCAAGCAGGCGCTAGCGGATGTTCAATTGACAAATCTGTTCGCTTTTTAGAGCAACTTGGAGCAAGTCTGAAAATAGACTTGTTTGACCGAATGCGTTTTGCTTGGATAGACGAGCAGGGCAACGTTCGATTTAATACCCTCCAGGAACTTCCTTCACTCGTCGAGGCAGGTATTATTCAACAAGAGAGTCTAATGATAAATACCTTGATAAAAACATTAAAAGAAATGGAAGAACAGTGGTTGGTTCCATTGCACAGTAGCTGGCAAGCTAGATTTGCTTAATTTTCCGGAGCTTTCTACTTAAAAAGGCCTTTGTCGCGAACTGCAACAAAGGCCTTTTTAAGTAGAAAAAATTCATTTATCTTCTACCACCCCGGCGAGTATCAATTGCTGGAGAGGGTACAGTCCCCGGATTTTCATCCAATGGGACATTAGAGGAGGGCAGCGAGTCACGCGTAGTATTGGCTGCCCTTCTAACAGGCGCAGCTGCCAGCGTCTTATTGATTAAATTAGAAGATTTCATTTTTTCCTGAAGTGCTATCCGATCTGGTGGAATATAGCCACGTAGGTAACGCTCCATCATAAGACTTGCGATTGGAGCGGCGTAAGAGGCTCCCCATCCTGCATTTTCAACATAGACGGCGATTGCAATTTTTGGATCATCCTTGGGAGCAAAGGCGAAAAAGACACTGTGGTCTTCCCCATGTGGATTTTGACTGGTACCCGTTTTGCCACATACTTGAATATCCGGGAGTTGAGCAATACGGGCAGTTCCACGATTGACACATTGGGCCATTCCCTCAATAACCACATCGTAATGCCGGGAATCAATCCCTGAATCGTGCAGTTCACGGAACCGCTGAGGAATTGGAGTTCCATCCTTAAATGATTTGGCAAGGTGAGGGACATACCATTTTCCACGATTAGCGATGATAGCGGCTAAATTTGCCATTTGGACCGTCGTCATTTGCAATTCACCCTGGCCAATCCCCATGGACATAATGGTGGGAGAGCGCCAGCCGCCCAGCTTTTTCGGATAGATGCGATCGTAATACGCGGAGGATGGAAGATTGCCTGGGCTTTCATTCGGATAGTCAACTCCTAATTTTTGGCCCAATCCCATTTTACTGGCATAGGAATCAAACAAATCCAAGCCTTTTCCTGCCTCAGAAAAGCCAAACTTATCCACCAAATTTCTGAACTCGCTGAAGTAATACGTATTACAGGAATAAGCAAGACCATCCACCAAGTCGCCCACACCACCGTGTCCGTGGCATTTGTACAAACGACCCGCGTAGAAGTATCCCCCGTTGCAACTATAGCCTCTTCTTGGATTTAGAGTACCTTCTTGCATTCCAATCAGGGAAACAACCGTTTTAAAAATAGAACCGGGAGGGTATTTGGCCATGACGGTGCGGTCAAAGAAAGGCTTCAACGGGTCGTTGAGCAATTGACTGAAGATCGCGCCCCGAGTTTGGGTCATCATCAACAAGTTAGGGTCGTAGGAAGGAGCGCTGACCATAGCTAGAATCTCTCCCGTTTTGGGTTCGATGGCTACGATACTTCCTGTTTTATATTGCATCAATTGCTCTCCATAAGCCTGAAGTTCAATGTCTATAGAAGCAACCAAATCACTACCGGAGCCGGGGAGGGTATCACTTTTCCCCTGATTGTAAGGCCCTACAATTCGGCCAAGGTTGTCTTTTAGAAGGAAATTCACCCCTTTATTACCCCGCAAATACGTTTCATACTCCGATTCAATTCCTGCAGCCCCGATGTAGTCACCAGAAGCATACGATTTATCTCGGGCAATATCTCGGTTATCTACCTCATTAATATAGCCAAGCAAATGCGCCCCCACCTGATAAGGATAACTGCGGATATTACGGACCTGTACGAAGAAGCCAGGAAACTCATACAGACTCTCCTGCAGTAGGGCATAGGTTTCTACTGGAATTTTTTTCAGGAAAACAAATGGAACATTTTTAGAAAACCGACCACTACTCCAGTTTTTTCGAAGGGAAGCCTTGAATTCATCCTTGGTAATTCCAAGCAGTTTACAAAACCGCGTGGTATCCATGGCTGGATCGATTTGACTGTAGGTGACCATCAAATCATACATCGCGTTGTTATTAACGATCAGCTTGTTGTTCCGATCAAAAACCAATCCACGTGAGGGGTAGTTGGTCATTCGGTGGATAGCGGTGGCGTCTGCAGCCCTCCGATAAGAGGAATCAAAGATTTGTAAATTTGCTGCGCGAATCACCAGTCCAACCGTGGCCAGGAGGATGACCAGCTGAATATTGCGTTGACGTTTGAAGGATTCTACCATGGAACAATCAGGTTTTAGTGCGGAATAAACCCATATAGATTACGAGCAACAGTACCGAAATCAACAAGGAGGCAACTGTCCGCAGTAAAATACTTCCAAAATAAACGAGGGTGAATTCTGTCATGGCAAAATACCAAAACAAGTGGAGGAAGAAAAATACCCCTGCAATTTGAAGGAAATTTTGCCAACCCACATGATGAGGAGAGGCAATTGGATCTTTCCCGGAGTACCCCCCCTTGGGTTCGAAGGCGGCCAGTAGAAGGGGACGACAAAAGGCAGAAAAAACGGAGGCGCCAGCGTGAACACCCGGTGTAGCGTAAAAGAAATCCACCACAATGCCCAGCGCAAACCCAATAAGGACGGCTAGGGCCGTGGGTATCACCATCGGCAGCAATAAAAGCAGCAATGGGTATAAAAAAACATTAAAATAGGGCCCAATCGCCTCGGAGGCCTGTTTAAAAACCAGCACCTGAGCTGCCAAAATCCCTAGAAAACGCCAAAGGTTGGCGGCAAATAGATTACTCATGGCTTATCTTTTGTTGTAGGCTATCCACCGAGGATTTTAACAGACTTCTGACCACATATACTTGGTCAGAAGTACCAGGAAACTGACTCAACTTGACTTTTATCGCGTAGAAATTGCTCCCTTTGGGCAGATCAATACCCACCACGGTTCCAATAAGCTGATTCTTGGGAAACATTAATGAATAGCCACTCGTCAAAACAGTATCCCCCAACTGTGGTTCAATGTCCTTCGGGATGTCATTCAATTGCATAACCGTTGGATCGCCACCAGTCCAGAGCAGTGATCCCAAGTGTCCTCTTAGGATGGCCGATACCCGCACCTGCTGATGCAGCACGGACATAGCGAGGGAAAAGTCATTTCCGACATGTCGAACCACCCCCACGATGCCTGACTTAGAGATCACCCCAGAGTGCGGTTCAACTCCATCAGCTTTTCCCTTATTAAGCATTACCCAGTTATTTTCCAGGTGCACCGAGTTTCCGATCACGTCACAAGGGATTACGGTGTATTGGGCAGTTCTGATGGTCCCCTTCACTGAGTCGTACCGCACTTGGTAAGCGGTATCGAGCAAGTGTACTCGGACCATTTGCCGACTCATCAATTCGGATTTAAGGGCAGCATTTTCGGCCATAAGGCTGTCTACCACCTCTGGCAGGTGGGTAAAGCGAGTCATCTTTCTACGCTGTTCAAGGACATTTCCTGCCACGATTCCAAAGGTATTGTCCCAAACTGCCGCTTGTTTAGTATTAAAATGAACGGTTATAAAAAAACAAAGGGCCTCCATCAGAATAAAACTGATAATGCCCCCGTTTTGAAGAAGTAACTTCAGTAATCCTTGCATCTTTCGCTCTAAACACTTTTTCTATCCATGAGGAAAGAGTAGCGGCCTGGATTAGCCAACACCAAACCTGTTCCTCGCACTACCGCTCGAAGGGGATCTTCTGCCAAGTGCACAGACAATTTCGTTTTTGACTCCAAACGCTTATCCAATCCACGCAATAAAGCACCACCACCAGTAAGGTAAAGGCCGGTTTTATAAATATCGGAAGAAAGTTCAGGAGGGGTTTCTTCTAATGCTCTTAAAACAGCGTCCTCAATTTTAGAAACACTCTTATCAATGGCGTACGCTACTTCCTGATAGCTGATCTTGATTTGTTTCGGAATGCCCGTCATCAAGTCACGACCGTTCACTGCATAATCCTCTGGCGGATTTTCAAGTTCATGCATGGCTGAGCCCACATGGATTTTCACCTGTTCTGCGGTGCGCTCCCCGATAAGCATATTATGCTCCCGCTTCATGTAAGCCATAATATCGTTGGTGAGCTCATCTCCAGCAATACGGATGGATTGATCACATACGATACCAGAAAGCGCAATTACAGCGATCTCAGTGGTACCACCACCAATATCGATTATCATATTACCGATTGGCTCCTCTACGTTTAATCCAATCCCTAAAGCAGCAGCCATGGGCTCATGAATTAGGTAGGTTTCCTTGGAATCCACGTGGTCGGCAGAATCAAAAACGGCTCTCTTCTCTACCTCTGTAATACCGCTTGGAATACAAATCACCATTTTGAGGTGGTTAAACAAACTACTGCGTTTACCAACCATCCCGATCATACCTTCAATCATGGCTTCTGCCGCCTGAAAATCCGCAATCACACCATCTTTAAGTGGGCGGACTGTTTTTATATTTTCGTGCGTTTTCTCGTGCATCTGCATCGCCCGGGACCCTACCGCAATAGTTTGGCCCGTCTTACGATCAATAGCCACAATAGAAGGTTCATCCACTACTACCTGACCATTCATCATGATCAACGTGTTGGCCGTGCCTAGATCAATAGCCAACTCCTGCTTAAAAAACTTAAAAAAATTCAAAATCGTGCGCTTAAAATGAGTAAGTAATCTTTCAAATTGAAATCGGTCTATGATGCGATTTTCTCTAAAAAGTCTGCAAAAGTATGCAATAATAATTCAATTTAAGAATGAATTCTGTAAATCTTAAGTAAAAAAAATATGTAGGAACCCAACCTCCTTCCAACAGCGCATTTTTGCAAATGCTATTTTACCTCGCTAAAAATACCTACTTTTGCATTCGGACTCGTCTATTGATAGTCTAATCAGTTGAAAATCAAAAGAAATTTTAAAAATAATTCGAATCGATCGGATAATTTACGACACTAAACCGACAAAATGGCAGTTGTACTTTCACTTTTAAACCACAAAGGCGGCGTTGGAAAAACCACCAGCGCTGTGAATATTGGAGCAGGACTGGCTGAACTAGGCCGTAAGGTGCTGCTTATTGACCTCGATCCCCAAGCCAACCTGACCATCTCCCTTGGAGTGCCTCGTCAAAAACAAACTATTTACGAAGCCCTGCGCGGGGAAGGTGAATTGTCCCCCGTAAATGTCAAGCCCAATATGGATGTGGTAATCTCCTCCCTCGACCTTTCTGGGGCAGAAATGGAGCTGATTAACGAAGCAGGTCGGGAATATATCCTTAGAGAACTGATTAACCAAGTGACGGACGACTACGAATTCGTAATTATCGACTGCCCTCCCTCCCTTGGCTTACTTACCTTAAACGCACTGACCAGCAGCAAATACGTATTAATTCCTTTGCAAACGGAATTCTTGGCCGTTCAAGGATTGGCTAAAATCAAGCAAGTGATTGACAAAGTTAAAGCACGCTTGAATACCCAGCTCGAGATTGGCGGGGTAATTCCAACCATGTACGATAGTCGAAAGGTGTTGAACCGGGAGGTGATCGAAACCATCGTTAAACACTTCGGAGAAAAAGTATTTAAGACGTTTATCCGGGACAATATTGCTCTTGCAGAAGCACCCGCTCAACGAAAAGATATTTTTGATTACCAACCCAAATCAATTGGCGCAACCGATTACCTCGATCTTTGTAATGAAATACTCGGTCGCATCGAACCTAAATCTTAAAACCTCGCCGTTCTATGAGTAAGAAAAAATTTTCATCCGGACTAGATGAATTATTTGCCGAACTGGCGGAAAACCCCGCTGTCTCGGAGGTGACCCTGAAAACAGAAATCACTAGAAGCGGCCGAAACCTAAAAAGTTTTACCTCAGACCTGGAGGCGGTCATGAATACCGATCTGCAAGACGATGCTAGCGCTAGTCCAGATCGATCCACCGCACCCAACCCCAAAAGCAAATCCCGGCAAGGAGGGCTCTCTGGGATGCCGACTGGCTTAGATGCGCTTATCCGACAAACAATTGATATTCAAGATCTTGAAAAGGAGGAACAACGTGGTATCCGACGGCTCACGGTGGCGGTAGACCGGGAAAAACTAGAAAAATTGAAGGCCATCGCCCGTATGGAAAATGCCTATTTAAAAGACCTTCTACTCGAACTCATCGATGACTACATCAGTGAGTATGCTGACCAGAAGGGACTCCCTTTGTAGGCGTCTTCCAACAAAAATATTGCCCATACTGATCCCATAGCTCCCAAGCGACTGAACGCTTGGGAGCTGTTTTTTTGTGCCAACGCTGGCAAACCGTATGCAACCGTACCTAGTTTAAACCGCATGCACTTAACTTTGTTGGACTTTAAAATTTGATATGAAAAATTACACCATAATGTTGAGCTGGATCATTGGATGGCTGGCTCCACTTTCCGGACTAGCACAGGCCCCGGCCTTTCCCTCCATTACCGTTCCTGTCTTTCAGAACAACACCCAATTAAAATACCCCTTCGCTGGGGGCTTAAATTCACCTCAGTTTAGTGCTGCCGACCTAAACAATGACGGAGCCCCCGATTTGGTCCTCTTTGATCGTTCGGGTGATTTTGTTCTGACTTTTTTAAACAACCTGACAGGTGGGACCGCGGCTTACTACTACGCACCTGAATATGCCCGTACCTTTCCGGATCTAAAGGATTATGTTTTATTGCGCGACTTTGACCAGGATGGTGCGCCCGACCTATTCTGCGCCCCAACAGAACCTGGTTTTTTTGAAATGAGGGTCTTCAAAGGGTACTACCAGGACAATGTACTCCGCTTCAAGCCCTTTTTCTTCCACTATCCCAACTGTAGTAGTTGCAACCCCTTATACATTTATTACCCAGATCAAATCCCTGGATTATACAACAACTTTCCTATTTCCAGTTCTGATTATCCGGGCGTTGAAGATGTGGACAACGATGGAGACCTAGATATCATCGCGTTTTCTTCGGGCAATTCCGTTTATTTGACTTACCTAAAAAACACCTCCGTTGAGGAAGGATATGGACTAGATAGCCTGCATTTTGTGCTGGAAGACCGCTGTTGGGGCAAAATGCAAGAAAATGGGCTTTCTGAATGTGTCTCTATGCTCAGCGATAATCCGAATGAATGTGCTGTCGGATTTGCACCCGGCGAGTTAGAAGAACGCAATGGAGCGCACCCGGGTGCTACCGTTCTTCCTTTTGATCCAGACAACGACGGTGACAAAGACTTACTGATTGGCAACATCTCCTTTGATTGCTTGAACTATCTCACCAACGGAGGCACTCCAACCGCTGCCTGGATGACCGAACAGGATTCCCTTTTCCCAAAGGAAGATGTAAAAGTTGACTTATTAAGCTTCCCAGCTGCCTATTTCTTAGATATTGATTTGGATGGTAGCAAAGACCTACTTGTGTCACCCAACTCTCCTACCCTACACGAAGACCGCAATAATGTTTGGTGGTACAAGGTAACTCCTGAAAACGGAACGGCTACGTTCGAACTACAGACGAAAAAATTATTCACCTCGGGTATGATCGATGTCGGGACAGCTACCCACCCAGCTTTTGCCGATGTAAACGGAGATGGACTTCAAGACCTGGTCATCGGCAACTACGGCTATTATACTCCAGAAACTCCGAATATGCCGGGGCAATTTACCAATGCCAGTTTGTACCTCTATTTAAACACAGGGACCTTCAGTGCACCTCAGTTCTCCCTGGCCTCCAGCAATTGGCTGGGAATGGCATCCTATGCGCCGAATGATTACGATTTTGCTCCCGCTTTCGGCGACCTGGATAACGACGGGGACTTGGACCTTTTGGTGGGCAGTAACCTGGGCGCGCTGTACTGCTTTTACAACCAGGCAGGTCCAGGAAATCCAATGAACCTGGTACAAAGTTTTGATTTGCTTTGGGAAACCATGGATGTGGGATTGATCTCTACCCCCTGCATCTATGACCTGGACGAGGATGGCAAAGCAGATATTCTAATGGGAGAGCGCAACGGCAATATTAATTTTTACAAAAATACAGGCAGCAACAACGAACCAAATTTCGACCCCAATGAAAACGCTGCACCCAATATCCCTACTCTGGGTGCGATCAATACCCAAACTGCCCCGAACGGAATTGGCTTCAGTTCTCCGCAGGTAATCACCACCGCTGATGGCCCCACACTCCTCACAGGAACTTATGATGGCCACTTGGAAGCCTATGTACTCAATGGCCCCACTGCCAACGCTTACCCGGAAATTAGTCTGCAGTGGGGAAAGGTAGATGTAGGTAGAAGAAGTACTCCCGCTTTTGCAGACTTAGACGATGATGGTAAATTGGAAATGGTGGTCGGTAACCAACGGGGTGGTCTAAACCTGTTCAAAACCGAATTGGTAGCCTATCAGTCGCCCGTAAACACCCAACTTTTGCCCTCAACTTCTTTGGACTTTTATTTAGCGCCCAACCCAGCCACCTCCGAGGTTCAACTGTTCACCTCCGGGATACCTGACGATCTAAAACAATGGGTTATTCGAGATGTTTTGGGAAAAGTGATGCTCCAAGGAAGCTCTTCCTCAGCCGTCCTACAGCTTCCAATCGCTTCTTTGCCCAACGGAACTTATTACGTTGAACTAACTGCAGCAGGTAAAACGGGTGTTCGAAAATTGATAAAATAACAGATCAACCCACAGGACAAACATCTTATTTCACTAGTATTCTGTCCAGTAAAGGAGCTCCTTTGAAGAACGGGAGCTCCTTTCTTTTTTCTCCCTAAAAATATACCGTACTTTCGCTGAAAATAAGAGTTGTATGAAAACTGGCTTGTTCCCCAAAATTCTCGCTTTAATATTTGCTTGGTTGGTAGGTTGCTATAGCCAACTGAGCGCCCAATACTTATTTGGTCAAATCACTGATCAATCAGAGGTGCCCTTGGAAGGTGCCATCCTCGCCAGATCTGGTACCGTAGTAGGCGCCTCTACGAATGAACTAGGTGAGTTTGCCTTACCCATCCCGGACACTACCCTGCTGCCCTTTACCGTGGTAGTCACCTATGCAGGAATCAAAGACTCCTTTACGGTGGACGCAATGGATGTATTCTGGTCCTTTTCCCTCCCAGTTAAAGTCACCCTACAAGAAGTTGAAATCAAGGATGCTGCCACAGGGGCATACATTTCAGTGCTTCAACCCATAAAAACGGAAATCATTAACCGGGCAGAACTCAGAAAAGCAGCCTGCTGCGACCTAGCTGGCTGTTTCGAAACGCAAAGCACCGTTCAGCCTACCACTACCAATATTTTAACGAATGCAAAAGAATTGCGCATCCTGGGTTTAAGTGGGGTCTACAACCAGGTTCTGGTAGATGGGATGCCTACCCTCCAAGGCCTGACCTATACCTATGGACTAAGTACCATTCCTGGCAATCAAGTAGAAAATATCTGGGTCGTCAAAGGCGCTAACAGCGTGGTGCAAGGATTTGAAGGAATGGTTGGGCAGATTACTGTTTTCCCCAGGGACGGACAATCAGCAGAAAAAGGGACAGCAGACGTCCTAATCAACAGTTTCGGAGAAAAACATTTAAACGCTTCAATTTCCCTAAAAAAAGAAAAATGGAATAATTACCTGGCCGTCCACAGTCTTCAGCCCGGTAGTAAGTGGGATCGAGATCAAGACGGTTTTCTAGACCTTCCACTTCTAACGCGGTATGCTGTATTCAACAAATGGAAATACCGCTCAGAATCGGAAAAAGGGTTAAGTGGCTTCATCGGACTTCGCTTTGTTCAAGAGGAACGTATCGGGGGGCAAAGTACGTTCAATGAAAAGGAGGGAAAAGACTATGGCCAGGTAGTCCGGTTTAAACAGCCGGAATGGTATGGAAAGGTGAACTTCCGCCTAGACTCCAATCAAATCTTGACCTTTTTCTCATCCGCAGTTCTCCACCGACAATCTTCTCAATTTGGTTGGGTTCGGTACACAGCCGATCAAAACCAACTCTATTCCAACGTACAATACGCCCGGTTTTGGGGAAAAAATACGGCCCACGAGTTCAAAACAGGCCTCAGTTTCCGTCACCTGAACGTGGGGGAACACATCGAGTTTGATGTAAAAGACAGCCTCCAACGCAGCTACCAAGGCCACTATCTCCGAACAGAAAATACACCGGGAATCTTCGCTGAAAACACCTTTAATTGGGATAAAGGCAGATGGACGTGGATTGTTGGCGTCCGAACCGATCGACACAACCTTTTCGGGCAGTTCACGACTCCCAGAACCTTGCTTCGATTCAATCCAGTACCCGAATGGGATTTTAGATTTAGCAGCGGATATGGCTGGAGAAGTGTCCAGCTTTTCCCTGAAAACATCGGACTATTGACGGGCAATCGCGATATCCGATGGGAGGAGGCCTTGCGTCCAGAAGAAGCCTGGAACAGCGGCTTAAACCTTACCCACCGAACCAGTATCGGAAGAAACCAGGTGACTTTTACTGCCGACTTCTATCATACCCGCTTTCTTAATCAGTTTTTCCCAGATTATGACCGCCATCCAGCATTTGCTTTCCTCTATAACTTTTCAGGGAAATCAGTCAGCAATGGTCTTCAGCTAGAGGTTGCCGCCAACAGAAAAGACCGGCTGGAAGCAAGGTTGGCATATAATTTTGTGGATGTTTATCGGATACAAGAAGACCAAAAAGTCGTTCTGCCATTTAATGCCAAACACCGTTTACTAGGAGCCGCAACTTACCGAACGCCAGAGAAAGACTGGCAATTCGATCTCAATGTACATTGGTACGGTCAGCAAAGGCTCCCCAATACGGAACAAAACCCCATCGACCTGAGAAGGCCTGCTCAATCAGACCCTTATACGATGGTTAATCTTCAAATCCGGCGGGCGTTCAAGTGGCTCGATTGTTTTGTAGGGGTGGAAAATGTGTTTGACTTCCGGCAAAAACAACCCATCTTAGGTTGGCAGCGTCCCTTTGCGGCGGGCTTTGATCCTTCTTTTGCTTGGGGGCCTACTCGCGGTAGAGAGCTGTACATAGGAATCAATTTCCGTTTGCCATAATTAGCGTACTATATTCCTTTTTGCACCGAACATGCAACCCTAGCTTGGTACTTACTACCTTTAGCGCGCACCAAGCTACCAAGCAGACCTTCTTGATCGATGCAGAACCTTCTACTTGTCCCATTTTCAGAGATCCAGAGACGAGCGAATACCTTTTTTTTAGGTTGCTTCGTACTTCTACCTTCTTTCCTCCTTCAGGCACAGCCGGTCCCCTGCGGTGCTCAGCCCGATATGACCTCTTATTGCCAAGAAGCGTGCGTCATTTGCGATATTGACGGCTTCACGGGGATAAACGATGATACAGAACAGGGAAGTGCGCCCCCTGACTTTTGTACCAGCACGGTACACCACGCCCAATGGATCGCATTTATCGCCGGAAGTACCAACTTAAAAATAACGGTTACCCCCAGCAACTGTCAGACAAACTTTGGGCTGGAAGTAGGCATTTACTACAGCGAAGATTGTCAGAATTTCACCAAAGTCTCTAACTGTGATGGCGATATTCTACCTGGAGAAACAGGAGTATTTGTTAACACGGTTCCTCTGGTGGTCGGCCAATATTATTATTTCGTGATGGATGGTAATCACAGTGATATTTGTAGTTACACCATTCAGGTAATAGAAGGCAGCACAAAAGTTCCCGAGCTACCCAGCACTCCGGCCATTGACGGCCCCTCTTCCACTTGCTTGAACAGTACGGAGGTTTACACAGTCCCCCCGATTACTGGAGCAAATTCGTACCATTGGGAAGTGGATGGTGTTCCTCTGGCGGGTACGGATCCAAGTCAAACCATTACTTGGACAACTCCCGGTTATCACCAGCTCTGTGTGTACGCCTCCAATGTATGCGACACCGCAGCCTCTTATTGCAGCACCATACGGGTACATCCCCCCGATTTTACACCCTTAACCATAGGACTCTGTGAGGGCGATTGTGTTCAAATTGCAGACTCCAATATCTGTCAAGCTGGAAATTACTCCTTTATCCTCCAAAATCAGTTCGGCTGTGACAGCACCGTTCAAGCGTCCGTCGAAATCCTGCCCCAGGTCTCCAGAAATTTAGCTCTTGACATTTGTTCAACAGATAGCCTGCTCGTCGGACAGCATTGGTACCATCCACCAGGAAGTTACTTGGAGCAGCTGACCTCCTACAACGGCTGTGACAGCTTGATTTACCTCGACTTAAACGCCATCATTTGTGAAATTAAGGGCAATACCCTTCCTACCCCGGTCCGATGCAAGGGAGAAAGCAATGGCCAGCTTTCTTTTTGGATCCAGGATGGAACAGCTCCTTACCAATACTCCTGGAAGCGAATCAATGGGTCTCCCTCAGGGATGGGCACTTTGTCTTCGAATCAAACACCAGTCCAGCTTCCAAATTTACCGGCAGGGTCTTACACCATTACAGTGAATGACAACTACGGAAACGACGTGGTCCTAACAGCTGTTGTGACCGAACCGCCTACTCTAACGACCAGTTGGCAAACTTCCGACTACCATGGCTATGCAGTCGCTTGCCATCAAGGCAGCAACGGAAGCTTGACTATGGTCACTGATGGAGGTAGCGCTCCATACAGCTATCAATGGTCGAACGGAGCCCAGGTAGCCACCTTGCAAGATTTAGAAGCGGGATTTTATTCCGTCACCATCACCGACCGAAATGGATGTAGCTTATCTGCTAGTCCTTATCTCAGCCAGCCACCCGCCCTCGCATTTTCCATCCAAAAATACCACCCTGACTGCACAGGGCCGTACAGTGGACAACTGGCAATTCAACAAAGCTCGGGTGGAGTGGCTCCCTATGAATTTGGCCTAAACCAGCATTTTTCCAACCTCTCCTCCTTTGAAAATTTATATCAAGGTCCTTATTCCCTTAGCCTGAAGGATGCCAATGGTTGTACCCTCTCGAAGCAAGATACCCTTATCGCAGCGCTGATTCCAGAGCTGGAGCTAGGTGATGATCTGGAGTGGATACTGGGATGTACTCAGCGTCTTCAACCGGCCCTCGTTACCCCAGTAGAGTCGGTAATGTGGTGGCCCAGCGAAACGCTCTCCTGCACCGATTGCCTGGAACCGGACGCAAGACCCCTCCAGAATACCGAATATTTTTTACAAGTAGTATCCAAGGATGGCTGCCAAGCCCTCGACTCGGTTCAAGTTCGGCTTATTCCTCAGAGAGATTGTTATGTGCCCAATATTTTCTCCCCGGATAAGGATGGCGAAAATGATTTTTTAACAGTATATGCAGGAAAATCAGTACGTCAAGTGCGGTTATTTCAAGTGTACTCCCGATGGGGAGAACTGGTTTTCGAGCAAAAACAATTTCCCGCAGATCAACCTACTTTGGGATGGAACGGAACCCACCGCGGACAACCCTCCCAAGCCGGTGTTTATGGCTGGATCGCAGAGGTAGAATTTTTGGATAACAGCTCCCTTCGGTTAGAGGGAAATGTAACCCTGGTCCGCTAATAAAAGATTAGGAAACCAACCAGATTCCAAAAAGACCGAGCAATATCACAGCACCAAAACCCATACTGACTGGGCGGTACAAGCTGCGGTCCCCGTTGATAATGGATATCGCCCATTTAAAAAGGGAGTTGGAGAGAATGGCTAACAAAACTACGGTAGCAGCCTCGGGAAGCCGCTCCGGTGAAGTAGCCGCCCATTTGGAGGTACTGATCGTAATGGCGTCACTGTCTGCCAAACCGGCGATAGCTCCTGACACATACGTCATCTTTCCTTCCATCCAGGTTCTGGAGGCAAACATCAGATAGGTAATTCCAATATACAAAAACATGAATACCAGTGCATTGCGTATATCTAGCGGATTACCTGGCGCCAGTCCCGGAGTCTCTAAGGCAGGTTTTGAGCTGCGGAGAATTCCCCACAAGGGTAAAATACTTCCTAAAAACATCAAAAACAGCGGCAAAAAAAGCAGCTTTCCAAGGGCAGCAGAAAACACACTGGTCAGCAAGTACACTCGGACATACATCACGGAGGATGCAAGTACAATCCCTGCTCCCAATACATCCGCATAATCTTTTCGCTCTTTACTTCTTGCCGAAAAAGCCCATGCAATAAGGGTAGACGAAATAAGACCTCCAATTACCGCCGTTAGGAGAACACCACGATGCGCGCCCCCAAATTTCAGCATTAGATATCCAACAAAGCTTATTGAAAGTACCAAAACTACTACCCAACCAATCTCCTGAAAATTCAATAATCCCTCAGGACCGAATTGCTGGTTGGGTAACATCGGTAACAAAAGCAAGGCAAGGACAATAAATTTCAAAAAAGCCGAAAGCTCCTCTTGAGTTAATTGACGCACCACAAAATGCAACTGTTCCTTCAAAGACAGAACAACAGTCGTTACGACCACCACCGCCAGCGCCTCCTGTCGGTACCCCATAGAAATGGCAATCCCTAGCAACAAAATAAGTAGTAAGGCTAACTCGGTGGTCAACCCAGAGTGCCCATTTTTTGCTTGCAAATAATGACCAATTACCACCAGCAATACCATCCCAGCCAATAATAGCACCGCCAATTCCCAACGCCCCGTCTGCCCCAGCCAGCCGGCCAGGTATCCTAAAATGGCCGTTAGACTAAAGGTACGGATCCCTCCCAAGTGGCCCGGCTCACCCATCGTATTAAACTCTCGCTCCAGACCAATGATAAGGCCCACCCCGAAAGCAACCAAGAGACCGGTAAAAAAAGGCGGACACAACGCCTGAAAGGCTGCAATTACATCCATTATAAATTAGTTGCCCGTTTTCTTTTTCTGGAAAGGGTTCCATTTTTCAAGGTTTTTCTGGGCCTCTTCTACTGTTTTGGGCACTTTCAAGCCGATGCTATCGCGTTTACCCTTCCCTGTATCAATTCCAGTTGCCTGTTTAAGTTGATTGTTCACCTGGTTTTTCAGCTGACTCGCCAGGTTTTCTTTTACCCGATCGAGGGAGTCTTTTACGCGCTTCATGGCAGCCTCTCCTTGGAATTTTACTTTATCCAGTTCTTTTTGCGCCAAGGTATTCAGGCTGTCCTTGGCTTTTTGAACATAATCCGTGGCGATGGCTGCTACCTCTTCTTTGATGGTCGATTGCCCATCGCTGCCCAACACTTTCATGGTCACTTTTGGATTCTCCATTGAGCCGGAGATATCGAAACGGGTGTTGATAAATTCCCCCTGATTCAAACTGATCCCTGCTTTTCCAGCCTCCGCATTTAGGAGTGCTAGTCCACTAGCGGCGACTCCAAAAGCTTTTTTAGGAATTTTAGCGACCACTTGACAATTCATTTCGGCGGAAATACCGTACGTTCCGGCCACACGGAGGGCTACTTCCCCAACCTTTACGTCAAAAGGTTTGAGGGTAATGATCCCGTCTTTCATTTCAAACCAGTTTTTGGTATTTCCTAGGTTGACCCGTTTCAAGCTCTCTAACTGGAGGCGATCACCCATTACCTGAAGGGGTTTAACATTGTTGAGTGCAGCGGTGATGGTTTCCAAAAATCCAGCTGCGGTAAGGGTTGAATAATCAGGCATCATATCTTTCCCCAGGAAACCACTCATGGAAAGGGCCGTATTAAATTTCCCATCGATTAGCTTGGCGATGGGGGCAATTGCCTGCACCGTGTTGAATTGTTCAAAGGCAGTTTTAAAGGGCATATTTTGCATAGCTACATCCATGTTAAAGCTGGGCTTGCTAAGGTCTTGGGTATCGTACAAGCCCACAAGTGCAATTTGCCCTCCAATCACCGATGCAGTACAATTTTCCAATGATGCCTTTTGGTCTTTGACGATGATTTCCCCTACCAAATTGGTCAAATCCAGATTGGTGTATCGGATTTTATCGAAGTTCCCCAACAACCGCAGATCCATGTTTTCCGGAACCGGAAGAACGCCTTCTTCCACTGTAGCCTCTGCACCAGCAGCAGGTTCTTCGGTCATAAATGGATTCAGATCAAAAAAGCGGGAACGAAGCCGGACATTTCCAGTAAGAGTCTGATTATCAAACAAATAATTCCAGGCATTATTTATCTGTCCATCCCCCGACAAATCGCTTTCGCCCATACGCAACCCAAAATTGGAAATATCCATTTTATTGGGTAGAAAGTGGCCCTTCATTGCCAGGTCGTTGATGGTATACTCATCATACAGCAGTTCCTTAATTTGGCCATCCACGGTAAAATCCCAGCGATCCATTGGAGCGGCCGTTGGCTCCTGATCTGTCGGGACTGTCTCGTCTGTTTCTGGTCCCATTAATTCGTTCGCATCGATTCGATTTGAGCGGAAAACAAACGCACCCCGCATGGTTTCTTTGGTAGAAAAATAAGCCAACACATTGTCAATTTGTCCTTGCATGGAAAAATCACTTTTCCCAATTTGCCCGCTAAATTGCTTTATTTCTACTTTTTGAGGCGAGAACACCGTGTTTAATTGCTGCAAATAAATGGCAGGCTGGTCCGTTGCTTTAAAACGCATCTGCTCCAGATCAAAACTACCTTGCACATTCATTTGACCGTATTGCCCAGCATCCATCTGGCTCTTGGAGGCTTTAAGAGCCAGGTTGGAGCGGAGCGAGCCTGTCAATTCCTGTACGCCCTCCATTGGAATGGCCTTGGATAAATCGGCCAAATTCAACTGCCCATTTAGCTCCAGGTCGACGGTTGGGTTAGTCACAGGAGTTTTTAGGAAAAAATGCCCATTTAGTTGGTTGTTCCCAACTTGTAGTGCAAATGCAGGAATATCCAGTTTTAACGTATTGAGGGTTGGACCAGGCAAGTTGGCCGTTAAATCTAGGTTGAATTGAGAGATACCAAGTGGTAAGCTCGGGTATTGTACGCTTCCATTTTCCACCACCAGGTTGGTCAAAAGACTTGGGTACACCGATTTATCCGGATTGGTTTCCGATCCGTAGTATTTCCCTCTTGCCGCAGCACTAAACCGGAACGACCCTGCTGCCTTCACCGATTTGAAATCGTCGGTATAAGCACCCGGAACCAAAGAGAACAGAGACTTAAAATCGGTCTGTGGGGTACTCAACCGGATATCCATTAATAGATCGGTATCATTCGGAAGCTCCACCCAACCATCCAGCAAGAGTGCAAAGTCATTTAGGTGCGCCTTGTTGTCTGAAAAGGTAAACCTCATTTTGCCTAAATCTGCCTTCATCGTGGCATCCCAATCAAATCGAGCTTTTTGGATATAGGAAATACCGCCGTAGGCCACATTCATTTCTTGGGTACGGGTCTGCATGACTAGGTCGTACACATCGGTATACAGATCGCCTTTCCCTTCATGATCTACCCCTTTTAGTTCCATCGTCATTTCCAATCCACGGTCATCGTAGAGCAGACTACCATTGTGGATCGCATAAAATTCCAATCGGATTGGGCTCTCTTGCGCAGTGGTAGGAGCGGTTTCCTCCTCAGCAGGCAGGGTAATATCGTAATTTGCCATACCATTGGAAAGTACATACACCTTTATGTCAGGACGCTCCAGCTCAATACCTTTAATGCTTACCTGCTGTCCAAATACCACCTCCCAAAGATCAATCACCACATCCAACCGATCGGCCGCCAACAACCGAACGCCCTCGAAAGGACCCGGGCCGTTCGTAACGGAGACGGCTTCCAGCCCAACCGATAGGTTCGGAAACGAGCGAAAAAGGGAAACATTAACGTCACCAAATTCCAGGGTAGCCGTCAACTGCTCATTCGCCGTTTTTTTAATGGCAGCGACTAGCTCCTCTTTGTAAAAATACGGTAAGGCGAACAGACTACCAATCAAAAGGGTAAAAATGGCAGCTAGGACAAGGAGTACTTTTTTCATAGTTGGGAGGTATTCAATGTTTTGTTAAGGGTAAACGCCCTTTTTCAAGCAAAGATAAGGGCCATTTTACATTTCAAGAGGGGGCATTTTTTCGAAAATAGAAGAATCCAATTTGTCAATCCACCAATTTCCCTTTTCTTGTTCCATTACGGGTTGTATCTGAACTAGAGAACCACTCTTTCAAACATCAGAAAACCAGGAATACTGGAGTCTTTGACCGGTTAGCGAGCGTTCCGAAGAACTTTTTCGAAAAAGGGGCGACCCTCCTGGTCTGTTAAGGCAACCATCATCCATCCAGCTGTTTGAAGAGAGGAAGGTAGCTCTACCCAAGTGGAAGTGGAGAGGGTTTGCTCTAAAACAATCCTCCCAGTTGGATCCATCAGCCGCAAATGGTAAGGCAATTGCTCTTCTGGTAACTGAAGGAAAAGTCGATCTTCCACCGGGTTGGGAAATACCTTTACGGAAGCATTGAGTTCGGTTTCATCCGTGGAGCTGGGAGGTGGGCAAGGGAGGCATTGACCATTGTACACTAAAGGGCTATTGTTTTGCTTAAAACATACGAGGTAATGTAGGTAGCTATCGTATGATCCCAAAAGGCCGTAACTGCTCCCAATCCCTTCTGTCCAGGTGCCCGTTTCATGGGGAAAAATGAACGTATTGCTGGGGGTTACCTGCGTAACCGCCAGGTTTTGCACTGGATTTAGCACTTCATTTATAATGGTAAAACGGTTATTGGAAAAATAAACGGTGTCCCCCGGCAGGGCTCCAAAATCATACAATAAATGATCTTGCCCTGGAGTTAAAGTTGCTAAACAGGATTCAAACCCACCGGAAAACCATTCTGGAGGGAGTTGATAAGGATAAAAATACACTTTTTTATCTTCCTCCCGAATTGCGCCAATGGGAAAATCGTCGTATTGAAACTGGTGCAGGATGGTAACTTGACCGAGTGCATACAACCATTTGCAGAGCTTGTCGAGCACCAGTTCCTGATATACCTTTCCATTGATTAGGGTATCTGACCGGGTATAAATTTTCCAATAATCCGTGTTATCTCCGGGCCCCACCGTTGGATAGACCTTTTTCATGGTCCATTCCGCGTTTTCAGTGAAAAAGGGAGTGTAAGACTGGCTCTTTAAGGGGTAGCTTCCAGCCAACACCAAAAGGATGCAGCCTATTCGCTTTAAAGAAAAATACATAAATAGTGGGTGATAGGTTGTTTTTCTTAAGGTATAAAACTATCGGATACGAAGCCGCTGTCCAATTTGAATACTATCGGTGGTTAACCCGTTTAACGCTTTTAGAGATGCAATCGTCACGCCATACCGCTTAGATACATTAAAAAGCGTATCTCCTTTTACTACGGTATGGTAATTCAGGGAGGACTCTGTAGGAGCTGGTGGGCTCGGCGGCACGCTCGTAGGCTCCTTGACCACTGGGGTAGTGGGAACCGTGGGTGTGGTCGGAACAGGGCTGGTTGGAACCGGAACCGGTGTGGTAGTCGGCGTGGTAACGACTACCGCCGGGCGTTCTGGAATGGGGGTAACCACGGGAGGATCGCCGATAACGAACAGTTCCTCCTCGCCAAGTACATCGCCTGGGCGATTTTGGTTGCGGAGCCGAATAGGGGCACTGGATTTGGGTTTGCCTTTGAGGGCAATCCGCTCACCCTCCATGGGTTCATCCCCCGGTTGCAGCCGGTTGCGCTCCAAGAGTTTCTCGAGTTGAATTCCGTATTCCTGGGAAATTTCAAACATAGTCTGGTTGGACCGAACATAATGCTGCCTAGAACGCCCCCTCCACTTACTTCGTTTTTTTTGAAGGTAAATTTTGGTATTAACGGGTAGTGGACGACCTGGCATGTACTGTGCTTCATTATAATCTACGATTCGATTGACTTTGATTTGGTAAAGCCTGGCGATCTCATCAATAGTTTCCCCCTGCTTGGTTAACACTAGTTTGAGGTCGTTTTTTCGAACGATCCGATTGGAGGCGACAGCGCCTGAACTGCTCTTATCCTCCACCTTTTCCTTGTTTTTTTCTTTGGATTTGGTCGGAGTTGGAGAGACGGGGGAGCTTGGCTCAATTTTTCCTGCCAGCGCCTGATCATCGTATATATAAAGTTGATTTCGCTCAATCAACTGAATAAGCTTGTCTGCATATCCGGGGTCGGTGGCATACCCTGCAGCCTGTAGTCCACGTGCCCATGCCCTGTAATCGTTTTTCTCCAGCGCGAAGAGTCCACCATATATATAGGCCTTTTTAGGGTTGCAGATAATATCCGAGTGATCAAAAAACGAATCTTCTGGATCCTCGTATTTCCGGAAACAAGATTCCTTTGCTTCCCCATTGGCATGCCGTTCGTCGTCCACTTTATAAAAAGACTTCCCATTCCAGCCTCCGCCACATTTGATTCCGAAGTGGTTATTAGCTTTGGTAGCCAGCTCACTTTTTCCTCCACTACTTTCCAAAATTGCTTGTCCAAGTTTGATACTAGCGGGGATTCCGACCCGTTGCATTTCGGCAATGGCAATATCCTTGTACAGTTGTACATATTGATCATGGCCCGCAATGGCATCTGTTCCGCGACTACTCTCGGTTGGGACAGGCTCCAATTGAACAGGCTCCTGTGCGAACCCTGCTAGCGAAGAAAGGACAAAAAGACAGCTTACTAACAAAAGGTGTTTCATGGTCATTAAGAATGGACAGTTAACGTTTGGAAAAAACAGGTTCATTTAACATCAAAACGGCACTTTTTGAAATCAGGTGCGTTCCAAACACCATTTTAGTCTGGTTACGTTTATGGAACGAAAAAAGTGCTAATTTGGTGGACAAAGGTCGGATATTTTTTCGAAAACTAGATCTTTTCGTACATTCGCCCCATGATGGAATTTGGTCAAATTGGATATACCCGTCGTTCACATGGAATCAACGGCGAAATCAAAGTTGAAATTGAAGAGCCGTTCGAGGAGGTTTTTTTCGAATCGCAGCGCATTTATTTGGAAATAAAGGGCAAGAAAATACCCTATTTTGTGAAATCAGTCCGAGGTGCCGGAGAAATTATCCTGCGCTTGGAAGATGTCAACTCCAGAGAAGAGGCGATCGAAATACAATCCAAAGGTATTTTCCTACCCATCAATGAGCTGCCAAAAGACGTGGATCCGGAGGACAACGGTCAGGAGTATTACTACCTGAAGGGGTACCTTTTGACCGATTTGGCGGAAGGTGCTATTGGGCTGATCACGGAAGTGCTCAGTATGCCCCATCAAGAAATGGCAGTTGTTAACCACCATAATAAAGAGGTGCTTATTCCACTGAATGAAGAGTTGATCATTAATATTGACACCACCAAACGGCTTATAATCATGAATTTACCAGAAGGTCTGGTACAGTTATAAGCTCACTTCAATCGATTATGCGCCTGCTATTCCTTACCCTGTTCTCCTTGTGCTCCCTAACGAGTCAGGCTATTACCCTTTCTGGAACCGCGCGAATCAGCTTGATGACCGTCGCCCCTGGTGCAGAGCTCTATTCGACGTTTGGACACAGTGCCTTACGCGTTTTTGATCCTGAGAGAGGGCTGGATAAGATTTACAATTATGGCACGTTTGATTTTGATCAACCCAATTTTTATTTGAATTTCGTTCGAGGGAGGTTGCTATACAGCCTGGCGACTGAATCTTTCCGGTCCTTCGAATACGGAAACCGACTAGAGCAACGTCAAATGAAAGAGCAGGTACTGGCGTTGCGCCCCGATCAAAAACAACGATTATTCGATTTGCTTGAGGAAAATGCAACACCTGCCAACCGCGACTATTTATACGATTTTTTTTACGATAACTGCGCAACGCGCATCCGGGATGTCCTGCAGAAAGCTACCTCCGATAGCTTGCAGTGGGAACGCAATCAGCTACCAGAGGGTACCACACTGCGAGACCTTCTGGGGTTTTATTTGACGGAACATCCCTGGACACAATATGGAATCAATCTGGTGTTGGGTAAACCAACGGATCGGTTGGCCGACACCTATTCAAGTATGTTTTTGCCAGACTACCTGCACGATGCGGTCTCCGGCGCTCGATTTTTAAACGGTCAATCCCTCCTTTTCGCCGAAAACGTAGGTCCAGATTACCCTCGCCTGGAAGCAAAGTCGAGCAACGCTTGGTGGCAACACCCCTTTTTGATGACTGGAATATTGTTGGTGATGGGTATATCAGGTCGGATATATCCTGGTTTTGGACGATTTTTCGAGCCTGTATTTTGGTTTATTTTAGGCTTGGCGGGTACTGTGATGGCAACGCTATGGTTCTTGACCGATCATCAGGCTACTAAATGGAATTTCAACCTCCTTTGGGCACTTCCCAGCCACCTGCTATTTTTCACACGAGCTGCCCGCAGTAAACTATCCAGACGGCATGCCTACTTGGCCTCCCTATTAGCGGGCATTAGTTTACTCACCTGGACAATACTTCCTCAGGAACTTCCCTTGGAAAGCCTTCCGATTGTAGTCCTCGTTATTTTATTAGGGGTTTGGCATCCAGAGCGGCCTTGATTACTCAACTTCGCTTTCGAGGGAGGAGCCTTGGATGTGGTGACCATTGCTCCGTGTCCCAGCTCATGGCTTCCAAGTTATTAAAGTTGTATTTATAGTCAAACTGGGAAGGTGTTTCGTGGGCGTACCCCGTGTAGTAGAATTGTTTGCCCAAGCGAATAGCCAGTTCGATTTCCAGGTACATGGTAAAATTACCCAAACTAAACTGGGTATAATCCGGATCAAAGAAACAGTAGGTTGCACAGAAAGAATGTTCTCCCAGATGGAAATAGCTACAGGCGACTAATTTTGCTTGATCATACACTTCAATTTCCCAGCCTTGCACCGGCAAAAAACGAGAATTTCGAGTAATAAACGTGCGGACATCGGTGTAATGGTGGCCGAATTCAAACCGGTCGCAATGCCGTAAAAATAACTGGTTCTTCTCTGAGGTCAGTTCAATAGGAACTACTCGGTATTGAAAGTGCTCCCGGTGTTTTCGGAGGGATTTTGACTGGCTCTTGGAAAAGGAAAAACCATCTAATCGAACCCGCAAAGGGACAGTATGAGTGAGGACCTCTTTGTAGAGTAGCGCATTGTGACGGAGCATAAAATCGCCCAAAAAACGCCAACCCTTTTCCATGTACACATCAAACACAGCAGGAGAAAGAAGCGGAATTGGAATTTTTTCGTGGATTAATTCGTAGGCCATTCCGCAAATATCGGTGTAAAATTGGAAATAATGGGTGTCAAAATACTAAAACACTAGGAAGGTACCCTACTTTTGCATAAACGAGTAACTGACCGTTGCGCAACAGAACCTTCATGGCAAATACCGACCGATCCGACCTCCTCTACCATACTTATAACAGCCTGTTTTTACGGCTGCCTTTTGAGAAAATCAACGTCAAAGGAGCCTTACTTTCGCTCTTTGCAGATGCCTGCGAAGAAGGCTTCCGCAAGGGAAAAAGTCCCGCAGAAATCATCCATTCGTTCTGGGAAATCCACTGTGAAGAAGAGACGCCTGACAATCGTCTGCAATTATTGGCCTACTTTATTCGGTATGTAGAACGGCAGGTAGTCTTGTTTGACTCAGTAGAAGATGCACTGTTTGAAGAGACCCACGAGCTAAATGGCGCTGGTTCCCTATCCTATCTATTAAATCGAGTAAACAGCGCCTCCCTACGGGATCAGCTGATCCAGAAACTGCAAGATTTTACGGTTCGTCTGGTTTTGACCGCACACCCAACTCAATTTTATCCAGGAAAAGTATTGGCTATTATTGATGATTTGGGAAAAGAAATAGGAAATAAGGACCTGGAGCGCATCCGTCTAATGTTATTGCAGCTGGGAAAGACCTCCTTTGTTAACCGAAAAAAACCGACTCCCTACGATGAGGCATTGAGCTTGAGCTGGTACCTGGAACATGTATTCTACCATGCCCTTCCAGATATCATATACCGGCTGCTCACTGCGCTCGAACAGGATGTGGCCACCTTCCAACACCCAGAAGTATTGGCTTTGGGATTTTGGCCGGGGGGGGATCGAGATGGAAATCCTTTTGTTACGGCAGAGTTAAGCCGCGATGTCACACTCCGCCTGCGGGAAGGAATATTGAGGTGTTACTACAAAGATATCCGGCAATTGCGGCGTAGGCTTACCTTTTCGGGGGTAGAAGAGCGCATCATAGCCATCGATGCCAGGCTTTATGCAACCCTTTATCAACCAGGAAGTCCAGCCATCTACACCTCCTCTAAAGAATTGGAGCAAGAGTTGGCCTTTGTGCGACGCATCCTAATAGAACAGCATGACGGGCTTTTTCTCGATTTATTGGATCCTTTTTTACTGAAGGTTCGCATCTTTGGCTTTCACTTTGCCTCCCTGGATATACGCCAGGATAGTAGTGTACATGAAACGGTATGGGAAGCCATTTTTCAACAAGAACACCAAGACTATACACGCGCAACAGAGGAAGAGCGGTTGGGAATGCTCGCCCTTGCACAGTTTCCATTAGACGAGCACCGCTTTCCTGAAGGCTCTATTGTATATGAAACCATTGCCATCACCCGTCAGATCGCCCAAATACAACGTCAAAACGGCATAAAAGGCTGTCACCGGTACATTATTTCTAATTGTGGAAGCGTCCGAAATGTAATGGAGGTGTTTACATTGGCACGACTTGCTCTAGGAACAGAAGGTCCCGGAGGCACTTTCCCGCTGGATATTATTCCCCTGTTTGAAACCGTAGAAGACTTACAAGAAGCTGGAGAAGTTATGCGTACCTTGTACCAGCATCCGGAGTACAAAGCCCACTTAGCAGCAAGGGGGAATCAGCAAACCATCATGCTGGGTTTTTCGGATGGAACCAAAGATGGGGGCTACCTGAGGGCCAATTGGAGTATTTACCGGGCAAAGGAAATCCTGACGGCCATCAGCAGGGAACAGGGCGTTTCCGTTGTGTTTTTTGACGGAAGAGGGGGGCCTCCGGGCAGAGGCGGTGGAAACAACGCCAGTTATTATGCCGCTCAAGGAATCCAGATCGAAAACAGGGAAATTCAAGTGACCATTCAGGGCCAAACGATTAGTAGTACTTACGGAACCAAAGTGGCCGCCTGTTATAACATCGAACGGCTATTCACCGCCGGATTGGAAAATCACCTCTTTGGCACCCATGGAAACGAGCTGACAGAGCAAGACCGGATGCTTATGGATGAACTAGCCGCCGCCGCCTATGAATCATACCTTCAACTCAAAAAAGATCCTCAGTTCCTCCCCTACCTGGAAAAAATGACACCTTTGCAGTGGTATGGTGATAGCAACATCGCAAGCCGACCTACCAAACGAAATGCCGGTGGACGCCTTCAGTTAGAGGGGCTTCGGGCTATTCCTTTCGTAGGCGCCTGGGCACAAATGAAGCAAAACATACCCGGATATTATGGCTTTGGAGCCGCATTGAGGCAACTTCAAGAAGCAGGAAGAGCGGAAGAACTTCGGAAGTTGTACCAAGATTCCCTGTTTTTCAGAACCTTGGTAGAAAACTCGATGCAGTCGCTGGCAAAAAGCAATTTCCTGGTGACCCGATACCAGGAAAAAGATCCCGAATTTGGACTTTTTTGGAAAAAATTAGAAGAAGAATACCTACAATCTATACAGCAGCTTCAATGGGTGAGCGGTAACCCTACCCTATTATCAGAAAACCCTGGTTCCCGTCGGAGCATTGCTTTGCGTGAACAAATCGTACTGCCCTTAATTGCCATCCAGCAATTTGCCCTTCAGCAATTGCGTTCAGAGGGATTAAGCAAAGAGGAACAGGAATTGTTCCGGAAAATGGCGCTCCGGGCCATGTTCGGAATCATTAACGCAGCAAGAAATGCAGCTTAAACCATGGAAATCTTGACAAATACACAAATTGAGGGATGGCTGAAAGAACATCCAGAATGGACCCTTCAAGACGGTTTTCTTCAGAGAACCTTCCTGTTCCAGGATTTTAATGAAACCTACGGGTTTATTGCCCGAGTGGCTCTGCTAGCGGAAGCACTGCAGCACCACCCAGATTGGAGCGGAACGTATCGAACGGTTACGATCCGACTTCGCACGCACGACGTCGACGGCATCACCGAAAAAGACTTAGTATTTGCCAAAAAAGCAAGCGCCTTTGTCGAAAAAGAAATGGATACTTAATGATCCTCCTCTTCTCCTGGCAGGTTGCGGTATCCAGCATCCTCCAAGGTTTCATTGTCCAGCTCCCAATCATCCGATGATTTGGCGCGAGGAGCTGCCATACGAACCTGATCAGCAACTGGCTTTCCGGCGGGACGGGCGCTTTCCTCTGTGGGGAAAGATTCTCCCTCTGCATCTCCTCCAGGCGTAATTTTGTTCTTGTTGGCAATGTTTTTCCCGTCCACTGATTTCGTAGCATGGGGCACCACCCTCAAGCGCTCCTTTGGTATCAAGGTTCCAGTCACCGTACAAACACCATACGTTTTGTTCTGAATACGAAGCAATGCCTTTTGCAGATCTTCAATAAACTTCACCTGTCGGGCAGCCATGCGGGTCATGAATTCCAAGTCTGCATGTGCACCGGAATCATCATACATATCACCATTTTGCTGATTAAAGCCGGTATCGCTTAATTCGGCGATCTGGTTACGAGTGAATTCCAGTTCTTCCTGCGCCTTGGAGATCTTTTCCTCAATGAGCGTTTTAAACTCTTGCAGATCGGTGTCGCTGTATCTTACTTTGGGTTCCTCCATTAGTTGAATCAGAGAGTGGTAAAAAATGAAGTCACAAATTTACAGTATTACAAGTTGGATGGGCAAATTTTATTTCAGCCAACTGATTTTTTTCATTTCTTTTGATGTAGATTTAACACGAAAACGATGATCTAAGCGATAACCAATCACCCAAATGACCTGTTGGTCCCCATTAACCAATACCTGGACCGCCTCTTTTTCCACTATATTCAATTTTAGATCCGTGAAAAAGTCCTGCAATTTTTTGTGTCTACCTTCCATCCCGAACGGTTGAAATCGATCTCCCGCCTGCCAGTTTCGAACCTTTAGTGGATATCGGAGTACAGTTCGATCCACTACCACTGAATTGGAATCGGTTGGATAACCGGCGCCAGGCTCCCAATCTGTCAAAATTAAACGCCCCCCAGCAGGAAGGCGTACCAAGAGATCATCCTCCTCTAGGTGAATCGTGCTGCTTTGGGCAATAGGTTGATCCGGAGAGGGCTGCACCAATAAGCAGTTGCGGTCAGTGATTACCCGGACACCGGTGCTGGAAAGGAAAGATTTTCCAGGGCTTTCCAGAAGCAAGAGCATTTGCCGGACTTGCTCGGCAGTAAATCCATGCGGATGTAGCACTTCCCACAGTCCGGAGCTTGGGGAAGGCAAAGCCAATAAACGATCATAGCGGATTTCAAAGCTGCCGCTTTGATTTTCCGCAGAAACGAGTTGCTTTTGAATCAGGTACTGATAATTGGAATCTTGGCTGCGCAGGTGTTCCAGGGTTTGACGACTGGTTTCCCAAAATGCGGGTTTCATTGCCTCTAATGGAGGAAGTACCTCTAGTCGGATTCGGTTTCGCTCGTAATCCGTCTTATTGTTACTTTGATCCTCCCGCCATTGGATTCCATTTGACCTTGCGTACTCGGCTATTTCCGATCGAGTAAAATTCGACATCGGGCGAAAGACGGTTACCTGCCACTCTTTCAAATGGCTTTTAACCGGAATACCCGCCAACCCACTCACCCCAGTTCCTCTTATAAAATGAATGAAAAAGGTTTCCACAGCATCCTGCAAATGATGACCCGTCAAAAGTCCTGCTGCCCGATGTTCCTTGCAGCATTGACCAAACCACTCATACCGAAGCATTCGAGCGGCCATCTGAATAGACAGCCCTTTTTCCCGGGCCACCTGTTCTGTTGGGAACGAGGTCCCTTGAAAAGCGAAGCCAAGTGAACGGGCAGCTTCTTCTACAAAGCGTG
>Ga0315900_10000929_pt1 | contig 47516 bp, 46 predicted proteins | sample LakEriMetagenome_FD_203521 | JGI IMG/M metagenome (GOLD analysis project Ga0315900, IMG submission 203521) | Freshwater fungal communities from buoy surface, Lake Erie, Ohio, United States - Buoy 12 MA114 | ecosystem: Environmental > Aquatic > Freshwater > Lake > Lake biofilm | place: USA: Lake... | reverse complement strand
CCACCCGGCCACCAATGATACCATCATGATATGGTGGCCGGGTGGGGAGGCGGGGAGGGAGGTCTGCGCCGCCGGAAGGCGGCTCGCAAACAATGACTCCCTTTTCCTTGCCGTTCGGCCTCTCTTCGCCTATCTGGGCGCGAAAGGTGGCCGCTCCGCGAGGGGCGGCCCTTCTATTTTGAACGGAGATTCCCATGGCTACCAAGGATCAGCCCAAGCCGCTGATGCCGCACGCCACCGCGACGTGGCTGGTGGACAATACCGCCCTGTCGTTCGAGCAGATTGCCGAATTCTGCGGGCTGCATATCCTCGAAGTGCAGGCGATGGCCGATGATCTTGCGGGCAGCAAGTATACGGGCCGCGATCCGGTGCACTCGGGCGAGCTGACCCAGGGCGAAATCGAGCTGGGCCAGAACGATCCGGCCTATGTGCTCAAGATGCACAAGGCCCCGGTCGAAGTGACCCGCACCAAGGGCCCGCGCTACACCCCCGTCTCGAAGCGTCAGGACAAGCCCGATGGCATCGCCTGGATCCTGCGCAACCATCCCGAGGTGTCGGACGCGCAGATCGGCAAGCTGATCGGCACCACCCGCAACACCATCGGCGCGATTCGCGATCGTTCGCACTGGAACATCCAGAACATCCAGCCCAAGGATCCGGTGACCCTCGGTCTGTGCTCGCAGCGCGAGCTTGACGCGATGGTCGCCAAGGCGGCCAAGCGCGCGGGCGTCAGCGAGGATGCCGATGCACCCGCCAAGGCCGAGCGTAATGACCGCGAGAAGCTGATCGAGGAACTGCGCGCCGAACGCGAAGCGAGCCACAAGGCTGCCAGCGAAGCCGCTCAGGAAGCCGAAGCCGAAGCCTGGCTCGCCGCGCGCCGCGCTGCCGAAGCCGCCGAAGAGAAGATCGACCCCGAGAGCGGGTTCATCTGATCTCTTGTGTGTGCCCGCCTCCGCGGGCACATCCTCGGCAAGTCTCAAGCCCTGCGGGCCGGATTGCTATCCGACCTCACTTTATCCGTCATCCCCGCGCAGGCGGGGATCCATCTCGCGCTGTGGTTGCCACAGGATAGGCCGGATGGGCCCCTGCCTGCGCAGGAGCGACGCATTCGGGATGGCGGCGCAAAATCCCGCCTTTCCCGCAGTTTCGCTTGAATGCGCGCGGATTGTCGGCCAAGATTACTGACATGACTGTCAGTAAACCGGCCTATCACCATCCCGTCCCGCTCGACACCCGGTTCGAGGCGATGAGCCTGCCGGCGATGCTGGCGCGCACTGTCGCCGCCAATCCGCAGGCGCCGTTCCTGCACTTCCTTGGCCGGACCTACACCTATCGCCACATCCACGATGCCGCGAAGGCCTTTGCTGCGGGCCTGCAAGCCGCCGGCATTGCCAAGGGCGACCGGGTCGGCCTGTTCCTGCCCAATGTCCCGATCTACGCCGCCGCCTATTACGGCGCGATGATGGCGGGCGCGGTGGTGGTGAACTTCTCGCCGCTCTATTCGGTCGAGGAGCTGTCCTGGCAGGTCGGCGATTCCGGCACCCGGCTGCTGGTGACGGTCGACGTGCCCGAACTCGCCAAAAATGCCCTCAGGGTGCTCGAAGCCACCGAGCTGGAAACGCTGGTGGTCGGCAGCCTTGCCGAGATGCTGCCGTGGTACAAGGGGTTGGCGCTGAAGCTCTTGAAGCGCAGCCAGATCGCCCATGTGCCCTATGGCCCCCATGTGAAGAGCTGGGCCGAAATGACCCCGGCGCAGGCCCCCGCGCCGGTCGAGGTCACCCCCGCCGATCTCGCCCTGCTGCAATATACCGGCGGCACCACCGGGCGGCCCAAGGGTGCGATGCTGGGGCATGACCAGCTCTCGATGAACGCGCAGCAGGTCGCCGCGCTCAATCCTTTCGGCGATGCCGCGGGCGAGGTGTTCATGGGGGCGCTGCCCTTCTTCCATGTCTTTGCCAACACCGCGCTGCTCAATCATGCGATGGTGACGGGCGCGTCGATCGCGATGGTGCCGCGGTTCGAGACCAAGCAGGTGCTCGAAACCATCCAGCGCTATCGCTGCACCGGTTTCCCCGGGGTGCCGACGATGTTCCAGGCGATCCTCGATCATCCCGATCTGGCCAGGACCGACCTGTCGACCCTCAAGGTCTGCATCTCCGGCGGCGCGCCGATGCCCGCGCCTGTGCATCTGCGCTTCGAGGAGGTGACGGGGGTGCGCGTGTGCGAGGGCTATGGCCTCACCGAAAGCGCGGGCGTGGTCTCGGCCAATCCCTATGAAGGCACGCGCAAGCGCGGCACGATCGGCCAGCTGGTGCCGGGCACGGCGGCGATCCTGCTCGACAAGGAAAATCCCGCGAACCTCGCCCCCGAAGGCGAGCCGGGCGAGCTGGCCGTGTGCGGCCCGCAGGTGATGCGCGGCTACTGGAACCGGCCCGAAACCGATGCCGAGACTTTCGTCGAGCGCGACGGCAAGCGCTACCTGCGCACCGGCGATGTGGCGCGGCTGGATGCCGAGGGGTTCTACGAGATCGTGGACCGCATCAAGGACATGATCGCGGTGGGCGGCTTCAAGGTCTTCCCGAGCGTGGTGGAGGACGTGATCCTTGAACATCCGGCCGTCAAGGAAGCGCTGGTGATCGGGGTTCCCGAAGAATATCGCGGCGAGGTGCCGCGCGCCTATGTGACGCTCAACGAAGGCGCCACGGCGACCGGCGAAGAGCTGGCCAGCTGGCTCAACGCCAGGATCGGCAAGCACGAGCGTGTGGATCAGGTGGTGATCCGTGCCGCCCTGCCCAAGACGATGATCGGCAAGCTCGACCGCAAGACCCTGCGCGCCGAAGTGCTCTGAATCCGCAAAACCCCTCGAATCTAGACCCCCTCTAGACCCCCCCTAGCCTCGTTTTGACAGGCGGATCATGCGGGCGGGGCCAATGTTTCACGTGAAACATTGGCCGCTTGGAGGCCTTATTCGGCGGCTTCGATGCTCGGCGAAGGCACGGCCTTGACGGTCTGGCGGGCATTGGGGGCAAAGCGCCCATCGACCTGCGCACCCTGCTCGATCGTCAGCGCGTCATAATGGACATCGCCCTCGATCCGCGCGGTCTTGAGGATCACCAGCTCGCGTGCGGTGATCGAACCCGTCACCCGGCCGGCCAGCCGGGCGCTTTCGGCCAGCACCGCGCCATGGATGTTGCTCGCCTCGCCCTGCACGAGGCTGGCGCACTTGATGTCGCCCTCGATCGTGCCGTCGACATGCAGATCGGCGGTGGCGGCGATATCGCCCTTGATCACCACGTCGGCACCGATCACCGAAAAGGTCGAACCCGAACCCATCATGCTGCTCCTATTGACCGGCCTTGGCGGCGGGGGCGCGGCCGGATCGGCTGCTGCGGACTTCTTTGAGAACATCAGGGGCTGTCTCCAGAAAGGGACGCGGATTGACCGCGCGATCATTGATGCGGACCTCGAAATGGAGGTGCGGTCCGGTCGAACGGCCGGTGCTGCCGAGTCCGCCGAGTGTGGCCCCTGCGGCGACCATCTGGCCGGGCTTCACGTCGATGCGCGAGAGGTGGGCATAGCGGGTCATGAGGCCATTGGCGTGGGTCACTTCCACCGCCTTGCCATAGCCGCCGCGCCAGCCGGCCCAGGTCACGCGCCCTTCGGCGGCGGCAAAGATCGGCGATCCGATCGCGCCCTTGAAGTCGATCCCGGCATGCATTGCGGCACGGCCGTTGAACGGGTCACGCCGGTAGCCGAAGCCCGAGGTGATGTTGCTGACGCTGGCGGGCACGACCGAGGGGATGCCGTCCAATGCGCGCTCGAGCACCGCCATGCGGGCAAGGCTAAGGCCGAGCCGCTCGAAGCGGGGATCGATCTCGTCGCCGCCGGCAAAGGCTTCGAACGGACCACCCATGCCCGCGCGTGCCTGGCGGCTGAGGACGCCCGGATCGAGGTTGAGCTTGCGGATCGCGGCCTCGGCGCGGCGGGCGCGAGCATCGGCGAAGCGGGTCAGCCGCTCGACCACGGCGAGCTGGCGGGCTTCGATCTCGGCCAGGCCGCGCGCTTCGGGAAACAGCGCGCTGACCTTCTTCACGGTTTCGGCGGCTTCGGCGCTGGAATCGGTCACGGTGCCGCTGGCGGCCCCTTCGGCGACGATGTCCTCGGGCAGCATGCGGGCCATTTCCTCGAGGAATTCCTGCCGCTGCTTCATTTCGGCGACCTGCTTCTGGAGGTCGTCACCATAGGCCTTGATCCGCTCGCTCGAGGTCGCGACGCGGGCCTTTTCCTCGACGAAGGATGCGAGATCGGCCTCGGCGCGATACTGGCCCCAGGCCATCACCGCGAGACTGACGAGCCACACCAGCGCGACCCCGAGCACTGCCGCGGCGGCGCGGATCTGGAGCTTCGAGGAAATCTTGATGAAGCGCACCTGTCCGTCGGCGCGCATGAAGAATTCGCGGTCGGGGAACCACAGGCGTAACTGTTCGCCCCACTTGCGCGCTGAAAACCTGTCAGACAATTGCGGCCCCGATTTTATGGTCTATGCCCCGGAAAGGGCCGCTATCAGGGCAAACCCTGAGGGTCGAATCATCGCGCCGGTGCAAGAGTTGAATCGAAGCGGAATCGCGCCGAATGGTGGCGGCGGAGCGAATGGCGGGCGCATTGCCCCTCGCGCTTCCCGCGATCGCGCCGCGTTCCCGATTCGTCCCATGGCGCTGGCGGGCGGGCCTGACAGGGCGCTGCGTGCCTGCTAAGGACCCGCGAATGAACGATAGCCCCGCCCGCACAATTCCCGAGAAGACCGGCGATGCCGAAGCGCTGGTGACCGGTCTCGCGCGTGCTGCGCGGGCAGCCCAGCGTGAGCTTGCCGCGCTGCCGAGCGCCACCCGCGCCGCCGCGCTGCACCGCGCGGCCGATGCCTTGCGGGCCGCCACGCCTGCGGTGATCGAAGCCAATGCCAGGGACCTTGCCGCGGGCCGCGCCAGCGGGCTCAGTGCAGCGATGCTCGACCGTCTGGCACTCGACGAAGATCGCATCGCGGCGATTGCCGATGCGGTCGCGACCGTGGCCGATCTGCCCGATCCGGCGGGGCAGGTGATCGATGCCGTCGAGCAGCCCAACGGCCTCAGATTGCAGCGGATTCGCGTGCCGATCGGCACCATCGGGATCATCTACGAAAGCCGCCCTAACGTCACCGCCGATGCCGCCGCCCTGTGCGTGCGTGCGGGCAATGCGGCGCTGCTGCGCGGGGGGAGCGAGGCGGTCCATTCCAACCGCGCGATCCACGCCGCGCTGGTCGAAGGGCTGGTGGCAGGCGGCGTGCCGGCAGATGCCGTGCAGCTTGTTCCCTCGCAGGACCGCGCCTGTGTCGGCGCGATGCTCACCGCCAATGGCCTCATCGACATGATTGTGCCGCGCGGGGGCAAGAGCCTCGTCGCCCGCGTGCAGGCCGAGGCCCGCGTGCCTGTGCTCGCCCATCTCGACGGGATCAACCACACCTATGTTCATGCCGCGGCCGATCCCGGCATGGCGCTCGCCATCGTCCTCAATGCCAAGCTGCGCCGGACCGGCATCTGCGGATCGATGGAGACGCTGCTGATCGATGCCGCCTATCCCCGGCCGGACGAGCTGGTGGCCGCGCTGATCGACGCGGGCTGCGAAGTGCGCGGCGACCCGCGCATCCGCGCCGCCGATCCGCGCGTGATCCCGGCCAGCGCGAATGACTGGGACACCGAATATCTCGACGCGATCCTCTCGGTCGCCTGTGTTGACGGGCTGGACGCGGCGCTGGCGCATATTGCCCGCCATTCCTCGGCCCATACCGATGTGATCGTCACCGATGATGCGGCCGCGGCCGAGCGCTTCCTCGGCGAGGTCGACAGCGCGATCGTGATGCACAATGCTTCCTCGCAATTCGCCGACGGGGGCGAGTTCGGCCTCGGGGCGGAAATCGGCATCGCCACCGGGCGCCTGCACGCGCGCGGGCCGGTCGCGCTTGAAGGGCTGACGACCTACAAGTGGCAGGTGCGCGGGAGCGGCCAGATCCGGCCCTGAGCCCTGATGCGATCGCAACCCGCCCTCACCGGGCTTCTCGGTGGCAGCTTCAATCCCGCGCATGGCGGGCACCGGCGCATCACGCTGTTCGCGATTGCCGCGCTGGGGCTGGACGAGACGTGGTGGCTGGTTTCGCCGGGCAACCCCCTGAAGCCGCAGGCCGGGATGGCTCCGCTGGAGGCGCGGCTGCTGTCCGCCCGCGGGCAAGCCCGCCGCGCCCCGATCGTGCCCACGGCAATCGAGCGGCAACTGGGCACCCGCTACACCGTCGATACAATCGCAAAACTGGTCCGGCGCTATCCCAAGCGGCGGTTCGTGTGGCTGATGGGCGCCGACAATCTCGCCGAATTCCATCGCTGGAAGGACTGGCGGCAGATCGCGCGGACAATGCCGATTGCGGTCATCGCCCGCCCCGGCTATGATGGGCGCGCCATGACGAGCCCCGCCATGGCCTGGCTCAGGCGCTATCGTGTGCCTGCCGCCGGTTTTCGGAAACGGGGGCAATGGAGCGCACCGGCCCTGGTGTTATTGCGTTTCGATCCTGATCACCGCTCGGCCACGGCCATTCGCCGTGCCCATGCCGGGTGGGCCGAGGACACCCTCGGCAAGGATCGCAAGGCATCGGTGCGTGACCGGCTGACATTCCGCAAGCTCAGCTCACGGGAGAAGGCATGAGGCGCCCCTTGCGCGTTTCAGCCCGCTCGTGTGCTGGACCGCGTGGTGTCTGCCTTCATCGCCCTGCACTCTGGAGATACCCGATTGCCAACCACCCAGGCCTTTGTCGCCTCGATCCCGCTTGGTCCGGCGCAAGCCGCAGTGTCTGTCGCCCAGTCGCTGGCGCGTTCTGACATGGACGCGACCTCCCTGCACCAGCTGGTGCTCACGCAGCTTGACGATGATCAAGCGCAGGAAATCGTCTCGATCCCGCTCGAAGGGAAGAGCTCGATTGCCGATCACATGGTGATCGCCAGCGGCCGCTCGACCCGTCAGGTCGCGTCGATGGCGCAGAAGCTGGCCGAGAAGATCAAGCAGGCCGGTTTCGGCAACGCCCGGGTCGAAGGCCTGCCGGCTGCCGACTGGGTGCTGATCGATGCGGGCGACGTGGTGATCCACCTGTTCCGCCCCGAAGTGCGCAGCTTCTACAACCTTGAGCGCATGTGGTCGTTCGAAGGCAGTGAAAGTGCTGCCACCGGACGAGCCTAAACGTCGCGGTTGAGTGCTGGTTCGGCTTGCGCAGCAAGCCGCAAGGCCGAACGGCCGCCCGCAGCGATGCGACCTTCAGGTCGCGTGAGCGAGGATAGCCAAGCGCGCGGAGGCGCGCGCCGGCGCTTGAGGCGAAACAAAAAATGCTCCTCCACATCATCGCCCGTGGGAAGATTGGCCGGTCGCCGGAGGGCGAGCTGGTGGAGCGTTATGCCAAGCGCCTGACCTGGCCGGTCAAGCTCACGGAATGGCCCGATACCGGCGCGGGCAAGGTGGCTGAGCCGGTCACCCCGTTTCGCACCGTGCTGCTCGACGAACGCGGCAAGGCGATGTCGTCGGAAGCCTTTGCTGCCCTGCTCGGCAAGTGGCGAGACGAGGGCGTGCGCGAGACCCGCTTCATGATCGGCGCGGCGGATGGCCATTCGGATGAGGAGCGCGCTGCTGCCGATCTGCTGCTCGCCTTCGGCCCTGCCACCTGGCCGCATATGCTGGCCCGCGCGATGCTGATGGAGCAGCTCTACCGCGCCACCACGATCCTTGCAGGCCATCCCTATCATCGGGCAGGATAGCGTCATGCGACGCTCCGTCCTGCTCTCCGCGTTTGCCCTGGTTGCGCTTGGTGCCGCGCTTGCCGCTGCCCTGCCGCGGACCAGCGCTGTGCCAGCCACCCTGCTGCTGGAACCGCGCGAGGCCGAGGCCCAGCTCGCCCGTGCCGCACGCGAAAGCCGCCTCGCGCAGGGCCGCGCGGCGCGCCTCACCCGCGAGGCCGAGGCGGCGACCGAAGCCGCCACCCGCACCGCCCGCGAAGCGGCGGCGCTTGCCGCCCGGATCCAGCAGGCCGAAGCCGATATCGAAGTCGCCCGCGCGCGCCTCTCGCTCACCCGCGCGGCCCGGGCTGCGCTAACGGCGCGGCTGGCCGAAAAGCAGGAGCCGACCGCGCGTCTTGCGGCGGCTTTGCAGACCGCCGCGCGCCGCCCGCTGGCGCTTTCGGCCTTGCAGCCGGGCTCGCTCAAGGATGTCGTCTATGTCCGCGCCGTGCTCGACAGCGCGGTGCCGCAGATCCGCCGCCGCACCGCCGGCCTGCGCGCCGATCTCGAAAAGGGTCGCGCGCTCGAAGCCGATGCCGCCCGTGCGCTGACGGCCATGCGCGATGGCGAGAAGAACCTGCGTCAGCGCCGCACCGATCTCGCCGCGCTCGAGAACTCGCAGCGCCTCGCATCGCGCGCGGCGCGCGGGCAGGCCCTGCGCGAGGCCGAGCGCGCTTTGGCGCTGGCCGAGGAAGCCCGCGATCTCGACGGACTGGTCGCGCGGCTCGATGACATTGCGGCGCTGCGGCGCGAACTGGCGGCTCTGCCAGGGCCGGTGCTGCGGCCGACCGACCTTGCCGCAGCCCTGCCCGCCGAACCCGTGCCCGCTCCTGCCGCCAGCGCGCCGCCGCCGCGCGATGTCCAGCTGCCGGTCGACGGGCGCACGCTGCTCGGCTTCGGCGCCGAGCGCGACAGCGGCCTGCCGAGCACCGGCCTGCTGCTCGCCCCTGTGGCAGGCGCTCAGGTGGTCGCCCCTGCCACCGGGCGCGTCGCCTTTGCCGGGCCCTATCGCGGCTTCGGGCGAATCATCATCATCGAGCATGATGGCGGGTGGACCAGCCTCGTCACCGGCCTTGCGCAGGTCAACGTCGCGGTCGGCGACAGCGTCATCGGAGGCAGCCCGGTCGGTCTCGCTGGCGGGCGCGATGCCCTTGTAACCTTCGAGCTGCGGCGTGACGGAACCCCGGTCAACCCGTTGCAATACCTGCGCTAGGTCCTTCGCTCGCGTCACCTGTCGGGGTCCATCTGTCCCTCGTCGATACGCTAGCTTGCAGCATGCGCCTCTCATCTGGCGTTCAGCCGTGCAAGCCTATACACTTGCCCCCGAAGGAGCTTTGCACGCCTCATGAAAATCGCCGCTCTCCTGCGCAGCGCCGCGCTCGTCACCGCGGTCGCGCTGATCCCCGCCACCACCGCCACCATGGCCCAGGTCGATGGTCGCGCCGGCCCCGAATTCGCCAAGCTCTTCGCTGTCTTCCAGCGGGTGAAGTCGAGCTATGTCGAGCCGGTGGAAGACGATGTGCTGATCCGCGGTGCGATCGATGGGATGCTGGCGGCGCTTGATCCGCACTCGGCCTATCTCGATGGCAGCGATCTCCAGCGGCTGGAGACCATGATCGACGGGAATTACTCCGGTCTCGGCCTTTCGGTCGTGCTCGAGGACGGGGCGGTCAAGGTGGTCTCGCCCTTCCGTGGCAGCCCGGCCGACAGTGCCGGAATCAAGGCGGGCGATTTCATCACGCACCTCGATGGCAAGCTGATCTATGGCGGCAGCCTTGATGATGCCGTGGCGCAGATGCGCGGGCCTTCGGGCACTTCGATCCGCCTGACGATCTTCCGTCCGGGCCGCGAAGAGCCGCTCGAAGTCGACGTGACGCGCGGTGTGATCGAGCTCGAGCCGGTGACCCACGCGCTCGAAGCCGGCAATGTCGGGGTGATCACCGTCAACGAATTCTCCGCCGATGTTGGCGCGGACGTGTTTGCCGCTTGGCAGGCGATCCAGAAGAAGGCGCCGGGCGGCCGCGTGAGCGGGCTGGTGCTCGATCTGCGCAACAATCCGGGCGGCAGCCTCGATGAATCGGTGGCGCTGGCCGATCTGTTCCTGACCGACGGGCGGATCGTCAGCCAGCGCGGCCGGGCGCGGGGCGAGACGATGCTCTATGATGCCGAGACGGTCTATCGCGGCGACATGGCGGACGGCGTGCCGATGATCGTGTTGATCAATGCAGGCTCGGCCTCGGCCTCGGAGATTGTCGCAGGCGCGCTGCAGGATCACCGCCGCGCGCTGATCATGGGCGAACGCAGCTTCGGCAAGGGCAGCGTGCAGTCGCTGCTGCCGCTCGGGCCGGATGCCGCGCTCAAGCTCACCACCGCGCGCTATTTCACGCCTTCGGGCAAGTCGGTGCAGGAGGGCGGGATCAAGCCCGATATCGCCGTGCCGCAGCTGTCCGACCCCGATCTCGCGCTGCGCGTCAAATACCAGACCCGTGAGAGCGATCTGCGCGGCCACCTGATCAACGAGCTTGGCATCAAGGACGAGGAGATGGAGGCGGACAAGGCCCCCGATCCGCGTTTCCAGCTGACCGCCGCGCAGCTCGAACAGCAGGGTGTGAAGGACTTCCAGCTGCATTACGCGATGGAGACCCTGCGCCGCACCACCCGCAGCACGGTCGCCCTGCGTCCGGCACGCAAATAAGGCCCGCCCGCAATGGATTCGCTTGCCAAGGCGCGGCTGCTGGCCGTGCTGGTTCCTGCCGCCCTGCTTGGCGGAGCCTATGTCGCGCAACTGGGCTTCGGGTTGCCCCCTTGCGAGATGTGCTGGTGGCAGCGCTACCCCCATTTCGCCGCGCTGGGATTGGGGCTGCTCGCCTTTTTCGCCCCGCCGGCACGCTTGTGGACCATGCTCGCAGGCGTCGCGATCATCGCCTCGGGCCTGATCGGCGGGTTTCATGCGGGCGTGGAATATGACTGGTGGGAGGGCATCACGCCCTGCACCGCGCCTGCCACCGCGCTCGATGTGCTCAACACCGCCGCCGCGCCCCATGTGCGCTGCGATGTGGCGCCGTGGGACCTGTTCGGCATCTCGCTCGCGGGGTTCAATTTCCTGATTTCCTGCACCGCGGGTGCAGCCGTTCTGGCGCTGGCCGCGTATCGCAAGTAAGGCTGGGGCTCAGAAGGGAAGCGAATATGGACAAGACCGAACTCCACCGCATGATCCGGGTCGACCAGGCCGGGGAATTCGGCGCGACCCGCATCTACGAAGGCCAGCTTGCGGTGATGGGCGATCGCGGCCCGCACTCGGCCGAAATCCGCCACATGGCCGAGCAGGAGCGCGATCACCGCGCCAAGTTCGACGCGCTGCTGGTGCGGCGCGGGGTCCGGCCGACGGCGCTGCATCCCTTCTGGTCAGCTGCGGGCTATGTGCTCGGCGCAGGCACGGCGCTGCTCGGGCCCGAGGCGGCGATGGCCTGCACCGCTGCGGTCGAGACCGAGATCGACAAGCACTATTCCGAACAGCTTGAAAAGCTGGCTGAAAGTGGCGCCGATCCGGAACTGGCCGAAATGATCGAGGCCTTTCGCGAGGACGAACGCGAACACCGCGACGCCGCGCTTGCCAACGGTGCCGAACGCGCTCCGGCCTACCCGCTGCTTGCGGGTGCGATCCGGCTGGGATGCAAGATCGCGATCAAGGTAAGCGAGAGGATCTAGGAAAGACCTTGCCTCGGCGCGCCGCTTCTGTCGCGTAGCGACCGCGAGGCCACGCGGCCGAGCCGCAGGTGCTCAAGCCCGCAGGGCGTGAAACAGCACCGAGGACGCACCCGCGGAGGCGGGTGCGCAATCAAAGGCTCCAGTAAACCAGGCTCTCGGGTAGGCTCGTCCGGTCGAGCGCGCTTTTCACATCGACCAGCACCCCGCCCTTGCGCACCCGGGAGATCAGGTCGGCTGGGTCTGCCAGATAGGCCGCGTGGTTCACTGCCAGCACCAGCGCGTCGAGATCGCGCAGATCCTCTGGCGGGCTCAGGGCAATGCCATATTCGTGCAGCGCGGCCGCTGCGTCCGCCAGTGGATCGCTCACCAGCGCAGCGATCCCGTATTCGCGCAGTTCGGCGAGCATGTCGGGCACCTTGGAATTGCGGATGTCGGGCACGTCCTGCTTGAACGTCAGCCCCATTACGCCGACCCGTGCACGGCACGGCGACACGCCGCCTGCGATCAGCAACTTCACCACCTTCTGCGCGATCGCCTGCCCCATCGCATCATTGATGCGCCGCCCGGCGAGGATCACCTCGGGCCGGTAGCCGAGCTTTTCTGCGGCGGCGGTGAGATAGAAGGGGTCGACCCCGATGCAATGCCCGCCGACCAGGCCCGGCGTGAAGGGCAGGAAGTTCCACTTCGTTCCCGCCGCCGCCAGCACATCCCGCGTGGCGATGCCCATGCGGTCGAAGATCAGGGCAATCTCGTTCATCAGCGCGATGTTGAGATCGCGCTGGGTGTTCTCGATCACCTTGGCGGCCTCGGCGACCTTGATCGAAGGGGCCTCGTGCAGCCCGGCATCGACAATCGCGCCATAGACCGCACGCATTCGGGCGAGAGCTCCGGGGCTGTCGGCGGCGATGATCTTGGTGATGGTCTCGAGCCGGTGGACGTGATCACCCGGGTTGATGCGCTCGGGGCTGTAACCGAGCGTGAAGTCCGCGCCCTGCACAAGGCCGGAATGCCGGGCGAGCCAGGGGCCGCAGATATCCTCGGTGACGCCGGGAAAAACGGTCGATTCGAACACCACCAGCGCGCCCTCCGACAGGCGCGGGCCGATGGTTTCGCAGGCGCGCTCCAGCGCGGCGAGGTCGGGGCGATGCTCGTCGGTGATCGGGGTCGGCACGGTAACGATCACCATGTCCGCGCCCTCGAGCACGGCGGGATCAGTCGTGACCATCAGCCCGCAAGCGGACACCCGCGCCGGATCGATCTCGCGCGTGGCATCCTGTCCGGCTTGGAGTTCGGCGACGCGGCATGCCGAAATGTCGTAGCCGCGCACGCTCACGCCGCGCGGCTCCAGCCTTTCGGCCAGCGCGACGGCGACCGGCAGGCCGACATAGCCAAGCCCAACGACTGCAATGGTTTTGTCCATGCTTTGGCATATCTTCAGAGACTTCAAGATTTCGCTAAGCGCGCGCCCGCCCCGGCCTTCACCCGCGGTTCAGCGCAAGCGGGCTAGACAAAGGCCCTCGCGCGCAGGCATTGCTGCTGGAGCACCTTTGCGCATCGACATGAGGATCCACGCGCCATGAAGCACCTGCTTGTCCCCGCCGCGCTCGCCGCTTTTGCCGCTGCCGCGCCCGCATCGGCTCAAAGCGCCAGCGAGAAGATCAACATGGTGATCGCTTACAGTGCGGATGAATGCCCCGTCGCCCAGCCGGGCGAAGTGGTGGTGTGCGAGATCCTCGTCGAGGAGGAGCGTTATCGCATCCCCTCCAACCTGCGTTACAGCGACAATCCCGCCAACCAGTCGCTCGCGCGGCAGGTCGACCAGATCAAGTATGTCGGCGATTTCGGCGCGATGAGCTGCAATCCGGCCGGCGCGGGCGGCTTTACCGGCTGCACCCAGAAGTTCATCGAGGCCGCCTACAAGGACAAGGCCGAGGAAGAAGGCGTGCGCTTCGGCCAGCTGATCGAAAAGGCGCGGGCAGAGCGTCTCTCCAACATCGACAGCGAGGCCGCCGCCGAGCAGGAGCGGGTCGAGATGATCGAGCGCGAATATATGGAGCGGCTCGAACGTGAGCGTCAGGCCGAACTGCCCGGCGAAGCCCCGCCGCCCGCACCGCCGAAGTAGGCTTCAGACCCCGTAATAGTCGCGATACCACGCGACGAACTGCGCCACGCCCTCGCGGAACGGGGTTTGCGGGGCATAGCCGGTGAGCGATTTGAGCAGGCTCGCATCGGCCCAGGTCGCAGGCACGTCGCCGGGCTGGATCGGCAGATAATTGCGCACCGCTGCGCGCCCGCATTCGGCCTCGATAGCTTCGACGAAATCGCTGAGGCGCACCTTGTCGCCATTGCCGATATTGACCACCCGGAACGGCGCGACCGGCGAAAGGCTGTCGCCGTCTGCGATGTCTTCGGGCGTTTCGGGCCGTACCGGCGCAGCATCGATCAGCAGGCGGATGCCGCGCACCAGATCGGCGACATAGGTGAAGTCGCGGTACATCTCGCCATTATTGTAGATGTCGATCGGCGTGCCTTCGAGGATCCCGCGGGTGAACTTGAACAGCGCCATATCGGGCCGCCCCCAGGGGCCATAGACGGTGAAGAAGCGGAACATCGTCACCGGCAGGTCCCACAGATGGGCATAGGAATGCGCCATCGCCTCGTTCGCCTTCTTGGTCGCGGCGTAGAGCGTGAGCGGGGTGTCGACCTTCTGCCCTTCATGGAACGGCATGTCGGTGTTGGCACCATAGACCGACGAGGTGGAGGCCATCAGCAGGTGATCCACACCCAGCTCGCGGGCGCATTCCATCACGTTGAAGGTGCCGACGAGGTTGGCATCGATATAGGCGCGGGGGTTCTCCAGCGAGTATCGCACCCCCGCCTGCGCGGCGAGGTGGACGATCACATCGGGCTTTTCCGAAAGCGCGAGGTCATGGAGCTTGTCGAAATCCTCCAGCATCCCCTCGGTGCAGGTGGAATGCGGGTGCTGGAGCAGCATCTGGTGGCGCCGCTGCTTGATCCGCACGTCGTAATAGTCGGTCATCCCGTCATAACCGACCACGCGAAAGCCTTCCTCCAGCAGCAATTGCGAGAGATGAAAGCCGATGAAGCCGGCAGAGCCAGTGACAAGGATGGTGCGCATGGTTCCCCTATTGCTGCCCTTCCCTCCGCGATGCAATCGCCTTGGCCAAGGGCGGCGAACCCGGCTCGGCCACTTTTTGCTTGTCTGCGCAAGGATCTGCGCCGATTGCATGGACGCAAGAGACACACGCGGCGAGAGACCGGCAATCGCGCCGCCTGCGCCACCCGGCTGGCCCCCGCGACCCACATCAGCACCCAACCCATCATGCCGATCTGCTGCGCGGCGAAATAGCCGAGCGTGACATAGAGCACGATGTGGCCGAGATAGTCGCAGATCCCGTCCACCAGTTCGCCATGGGCGGAGCTGCGGCCGGTGAGGCGCGCGAGATCGCCGTCGGCCCCGTCGAGCACGTGCCAGCCCATGTGCAGTGCCATCCCGACTGCAACGCCCCAGGGCCATGCCAGCATGCCATAGGCTGCCGCGGCCAGCATGATCGCCAGCGCGCCGGCTGCCGAGACCATGTCGGGCGTGATCCGCGTGCGCGCCAATCGCTTCGCCAGCCGCCACGAAAGCGGGTGGTAGAGCCGCCCGTTGAGCCAGTCCTCAAGCTCCGCCGGTCGCGGCGGACGCTCGGAAAGGGCAGGCGAGGAGGCGGGTCTGGTCACGCATCGGCCTTGAGGGACAGGACGGAGTTGCCCTGCCTTGGGTTGGCCCTGCATAAAGGCGCCTGATTTGCGCTGCAATTCCGCGCCGCTACGAGGACGCATGACCGGCTTACCCGCCTTTCGTTTTGCATCGGCCCGCACCGCCAACCGGTTGGTTGCCGGAGTGCCGGCGGCCGCGCGGTTGGCGCGCAGTTACGGTGAGGCGGGTGCAGGCGCGCCGCTGGCGCTGGCGCTGGTGCTGGCGGACGGCGGGAGCCTTGCGCCGCTCACCATGGCCGAAATCGCGCGGCTCGCTCCGGATGTCTCCCTCGCGCTGTCGGACGCGGCGCAAGGGCCGGTGATCGCGGGCGAAACCCTGCCCGATGCGGCGCAGATCGCCGCCTTCGTGGCGGGTGCAGACCCCTCGCCCGCGCCCGATGATCCCGAGGCTGCGCTCGCGACCGCATCGCGCGCCATTCTGCGCGCCACCGCCAAGCCCGGGGACGGGATCGTCTCGCGCCATCTCAATCGTCCTGTCTCGCAGGCCTGTTCGGCGCTGCTGCTGCGCCTGCCATGGATCCGCCCCGGCCATGCCACGGTGCTGACCGCGCTCTGCGCCCTCGCCATGATCGCCTGCCTTGCGCTGTTCCCCGGCGAACCCGGGCTGGTGACCGGCGCGGTGCTGTTCCAGCTTGCCTCGATCGTCGACGGGATCGACGGAGAGATCGCCCGCGCCACCTTCCGCACCTCGCCGCAGGGCGCCAGCTGGGACAGCGCGGTGGATGCGGTGACCAATCTCGGCTTTCTCCTCGGGCTGGTCGGCAATTTGTGGTTGGCCGGGCGCAGCGAGGAGGCGGTGATCGGGCTTGCAGGGCTGGCCATGCTGGTGATCGGGATGAGCGCGCTCGGCCTCCACGCCCGCGCGCGGGGCGAGCCGCTCAATTTCGACGGGGCCAAGCGCATGCTCGACGAACGGCCCAGCCCGCTGCGGCGCTGGCTGCGCTACGTCACCATGCGCGATTTCTACTGCCTGTTCCTTGCGGTTATGATCGCCGCCGGACTGGTGTGGCACGCGCTGACGATCTTCGCCGGAGCGGCGGCGCTATGGCTGGTGACGGTCAGCGCGCTGCTGCTGCGCGCGGGCCGGTCGCTTTAGGACAGGGCGATATCCGGCGCGTCTTCCTGCTTCATGCCGACGACGTGATAGCCTGCGTCGACATGGTGGGTCTCGCCCGTCACGCCCGAGGCAAGGTCCGACAGGAGATAGAGCCCCGCGCCACCGACATCCTCGATCGTGACATTGCGGCGCAGCGGCGCGTTGTATTCGTTCCACTTCAGGATGTAGCGGAAGTCGCCGATCCCGCTCGCAGCCAGCGTCTTGATCGGCCCGGCGCTGATCGCGTTGACGCGGATGTTCGCCGGTCCGAGATCGTTGGCGAGGTACTTCACGCTGGTTTCCAGCGCCGCCTTGGCAACACCCATGACGTTGTAATGCGGCACCACCTTTTCCGCGCCGTAATAGCTCAGCGTCAGGATCGAGCCGCCGCTTTCCGGCATCATCTCCGCCGCGCGCCTGGTGATCGCCACCAGCGAATAGGCCGAGATGTTCATCGTCAGCAGGAAGTTGTCGAGGCTGGTGTCGACATATTTGCCGCGCAACTCGTTCTTGTCGGAAAAGCCGATCGCGTGGACTACGAAGTCGAGGCTGTCCCAGCGGCTCTTGAGGGCGGCGAAGGCGGCATCGAGCGAGTCCATGCTCGACACGTCGCATTCGAAGGTGAAATCGCTGCCCAGCTCGGCTGCCAGCGGGATTACCCGCTTGGCCAGCGCTTCGCCCTGATAGGAGAAAGCCAGCTCCGCGCCGTGTTCGGCGAGCTTCTTAGCAATGCCCCAGGCCAGCGACTTGTCATTGGCGAGCCCCATGATCAGCCCGCGCTTGCCCGCCATCAATCCGTTCATTTACGCCTTCTCCTCGCTTGCCCCGGCCGGGCCTGCGTTTCGCCCTTCAAGCGCTAGCGCCGCATTCAGTTCCGCGCCGATAACGAGGCCGAGCCCGACGAGCCAGAAAAACAACAGGGTCACCATGCTGCCCGCGAGGCTGCCGTAGGTGAGATCATAGGTGAAGAAATACCGCAGCACCACCGGCAGCGCCACCGCGACCGCGATCCACCACACGGTGGTGAACAGCGCTCCGGGCCAGCGCGGCGAACCGGCCTTGCGATATTCGGGCGGGGTGAGCGTGACGAACAGCACCCACAGCGATACCGCAAGGCCGAGCGCCGGGACGATGCGCACGCCGCTCAGGGTTGAGATCAGCTCGCCCAGCCGGGGCACGGCGGCAAGGATCACCTCCTGCACCGCGCCGATCACCACCTGCGCGAACAGCGAGAGCATCAGCACCACCACGGCCGCCAGAATGAGGCCCGCCGAAAACAGCCGCGTCATCCAGTAGGCCTGCACCATCTGCGCCCGGTAGGCACGGCGCAGGATGTCGCGGATGGTCTCGATCAGGCTCGACACGGTCCACAGGCCGATGGCCGCGCCCAGCCACAGCAGCATGCCCGATCGCGCGAAGATCACGGTTTCGGCCACCGGCGCGATCACGGCGGCGACCGTGGGCGGCATGGCGCGCATCACCGCCCCGACCATCGCCACGGCATTCTCACGCCCGCCGATCAGATCGAACAGCGCCGCGCCGAGGATGAAGAAGGGGAAGATCGCCAGCATCGCCAGATAGGCGAGGTTGCCCGCGTGGATGAAACCGTCGCTGAAGGTGCCGATGGCGACGCGGCGGATCACGGCCACGGGGCGGGTCGAGAGGATATTGCGCAGCGGCACGGCTCGGGCGCCCGGCCCGTCAGAGGCCGAACTTCTCCCGCGGGCGGGCGATATCGACCCAGCCGTCGAGGCGTTCTTCCAGCGCGGCGAGATCGGCCGGGAGCTGGATTTCGAGGGTGACCAGCTGGTCCCCGCGCTCGGGCTTGCCATCGCTGACCGTGCCCGATTTCTTGGTCCAGCCCTTGCCGGCGAGGCGCAACACCGTGCCGCCGCCGGAACCCGGCTTGATCGTCAGCATCACCGGCCCATCGACCGTGGGGCACTTCACCTTGGCCCCGCGCACCGCCTCGTCGAGCGTGATCGGCAGATCCATGCGGATATTGTCGCCCTCGCGCCGGAAGAAGGGGTGGGTGCCGACGTCGACCAGCACGATCCCGTCGCCGTGGCCGCCTGGGCCAGGGTGCCCCTTGTCCTTGAGGCGCATCATCGTGCCATCCTCGACCCCGGCGGGGAGCTTCAGATTGATTGCCTTGCCATCGGCCAGCGTGATGCGCTGGTCGCGCCCGGCGGCAGCATCGACGAAAGGCACCGCGAGCCGGTACTGGATATCGGCCCCGCGCTTGGGCGGGGGCGGGGGCGGCTGCTTGCCGAAGGGGCGCCGCGGCGGAGGTTGCTGCTGCTGGCGCGCCCGCCCGCCGAACAGGCCTTCGAACAGATCGCCGAGATCGACTTCATCGGGGCCAAAGCCGCCGAAATCGCTTTCGCGAAAACCGCCCGCACCCGGCCCTGCTCCATAGGTGCCGCCGGGCCTGTAACCGCCGCGTGCACCCATGCCGGCAAAGGGGTTGGCGGGATTGCCCTCGCCATCGATTTCGCCGCGATCATATTGCGCGCGCTTGGCCTTGTCCGACAGCAGATCATAGGCGCGGGTCGCATCGGAGAACTTCTCCGCCGCCTTGGGGTTGTCCTTGTTGCGATCGGGGTGCAGCTCCTTGGCGAGCTTGCGATAGGCGCTCTTGATCTCCGCCTCGGAAGCGGTGCGGGGTACGCCAAGAGTGCTGTAGGGGTCACGCATCGCGTGTTAGCTAGGTGAGACAGTCGTTCTGCGCAAGCGTAGAGCCTCCGCCGCGAACTGGCGAAATTCACCATATGCGCCTTTCGCCGGGCGGTCTGCGTATCTATGTGCGTCCCGCAACCACACCGAAAGACCGCCATGAGCAACGCTGTCCCCCTCGATGATGCCCAGCTGGCTGACAGCGTGCTGCCCGCCGGCGCCGATCCCTTCGCGCTGTTCGATGCGTGGTTCGCCGATGCGCAGGGGGCCGAGCCCAATGATCCCAATGCCATGGCGCTCGCCACCGCCACGGCCGACGCTGCGCCTTCGGTGCGGATGGTGCTGCTCAAGGGCCATGGGCGCGCGGAAATCGCGGGCGGGGGCTTCACCTTCTTCACCAATGCCGAGAGCCGCAAGGGCACCCAGATCCGCGCCAACATGCAGGCCGCGCTGCTGTTCCACTGGAAAAGCCTGCGCCGCCAGATCCGCATCGAAGGCCCGCTTGCCGAGGTTTCGCCGACACGCGCCGACGCCTATTTCCATTCGCGCCCGTTCAAGAGCCAGGTCGGCAGCGCCGCCTCCGACCAGTCGCGGCCTTTGCCTGATCGCCAGACCTATCTGACCCGCGTGCAGGACCTGTGGGCGGAGCACGAGGCGGAGGGCAAGGTGCCGCGCCCGCCGCACTGGACGGGTTTCACCTTGTGCCCGACACGAATCGAATTCTGGATCGATCGCGACAACCGGCTGCATGACCGGCGCGAATTCACCCGCAGCGCGCCCGATGCGCCGTGGTCCGATACGCTGCTCTATCCTTGAGGAACCCCGCAATGCCCCAGACCATTCCCTATTGGCACGTCGATGCTTTCGCCGCGCAGCCGTTTGGCGGCAATCAGGCAGCGGTGATGGTGCTGGATGAATGGCTGCCCGATGATGTGCTGGTGAAGATCGGCGGCGAGAACCTTTTCGCCGAAACCGCCTTCGTGGTGCGCGATGCCACCGGCGCGGCCGATTGGGAGCTGCGTTGGTGCACGCCGACCTACGAAATCGCGCTGTGCGGCCATGCGACGCTGGCGAGCGGGCACATCCTGCTGACCCGCGACGGGGGCGAGCGCATCACCTTCCGTACCCGCAAGTCCGGCATTCTCGAAGTGGTGCGCGCGGGCGAGGGCTACGAACTCGCGCTCCCCGCGATTGCCACGCAGGCAGACAGCGCCGCCCATCAGGCCGAAGCGATCCGCCTGCTCGGGGCCGAGCCGCTGGAAGTTTATCGCTCGGAGCTTGGCTACAACATCTATCTCTACGCCAACGAGGCGGCGGTGCGCGCGCTGACGCCGGATATCCGGGGCCTCGAAAAGCTCGGGAAAGACCAGTTCATTGTCACCGCGCCCGGCGAGAAAACCGACATCGTCAGCCGCGTCTTCGTGCCGGGCGGCGGGGTGGACGAGGACTCTGTCACCGGTTCGGCCCATGCCGTGCTCACGCCCTATTGGGCGGCAAAGCTGGGGCGCGACAGTTTCACCGCGCATCAGGCAAGCCAGCGCGGCGGCGATCTCACCTTGCGGCTAGACGGCGACCGCGCGTGGCTCGGCGGGCCTTGTGTGACGGTGGTCGAGGGCGCGTTCTACCTATAGAGATCCGGTCGCGACGCGACCGCAAGCGCGAACGCGCGCCCGCAGCGACGCGACCTTCAGGTCGCATGAGCGAGGATTTCGCAGCCCGGATGGGCTGCGGAAAACTAAGAAGTCGGATAGAGCTCCAGCACGTCAGCCGCCTGTTGCAGCATCGCCTTGCGCTCCTCGGTCTGCGAATGGCCGAGGCGCACCATCGTCACGCCCTGATCGGGCGAGACCAGCACATATTGGCCGACGTGGCCGATCAGCGAGAACAGGCTCTTGGGCGCGCGGTCGGGGAATAGCGGCTGTTCCTCGCCCTCGGGCAAGTTGCGGTTGAGCCAGATCTGGAAGCCGTAATTGGCGCGTGCGGGGCTGGGGGTCACCATCGCCTCGACCCAGCGCTGCGGCACCAGCTGCTCGCCGCCCGGCCCACGGCCCTTGAGGCGCAGGAACTCGCCCAGCTTGGCCCAGTCGCGCGCGGTGGCGTGCATCAGGCTGCCGCCGATCAGCGTGCCGGACGCGTCGAACTCGGGCACCATGCTGGTCATCCCGAGCGGCGCGAACAGGCGCTGGTGGAGATAGTCCGCGACCGCCTTGCGCCGGTCCTCGGGCCGGGTGCTGGCGGTCAGCGCGCGGGCGGCTATATCAGCGAGGATCACGCTGGTGTTCGAGGAATATTCGAAGTGCTTGCCCGGCTCGGCCTCGAGCGGCTGTTCCGAGGCCCAGCGCGCCATGTTGTCGCGCCCGTCGAGGAAGATCATCCTCACTTCGCTCGATTCGTAGGGCGGCTGGCCGCTTTCGGTGTGGCGCAACCCGCTGCGCATCTGGAGCAGGTGGCGCAAGGTGATCCCGGCGCGCGGATCGCCCGGACGCTGCCATTGCGGCACGGGCGCGGGCCCGTCGAGCGCGAGCAGCCCGTCCGACACCAGCATCCCGATCAGCACGCCCGTCACGGTCTTGGCCATCGACCAGCTGACGAAGCGGGTGTCCTTCGAGTAGCCGGGCGCATAGCGTTCCGCGGCGAGCTTGCCGTTCGCCATCACCACGACCGCGCGGGTTTCGCCCACGCCTTCGCCGGTGAACACATCGTCGAGCTCGCGGGCGAGCTGGTCTTTGGGGGCGCCGGCATTGTCGGTGACGGCGGCCAGCGCCTCGGGCGACAGCGGCGTTTCGGGCGCGGGGGCGGCCCCGCATCCGGCGAGGCCGAGCAGGGCTGGCGCGAGCAGAAGGGCGCGGTTATGGAGGCGGTGCAAGGCGATCATCGCGCCTTCAATTCCCGATGCAAGAGAGCTTGGCAATGGCGAAATCACCCTCATCTGCCGCGAGCCGCCGGCCGCGTTACGGGCTGTGGCTGCTGGCGATCATCGCGCTCGGGCTGGGCGGGGCGGCCTGGGCCTTTCGCGAGCCGATCCAGGGCTATGGTTCGATCGGTTCGGCCTATGCCGCGCGGGTGGGGTGTTCGTGCCGCTTTGTCGCGGGGCGCTCTCTGGAGGATTGCGCCAAGGACAAATTGCCCGGCATGGAAGCGGTCACGCTGGTCGATGATCCGCAAGCCAGAAGCGTCACCGCCCGTTTCCCGCTGGTGGCAGAGGCCACCGCCACCTACCGCGAAGGCTATGGCTGCGTGCTGGAGCCGTGGGAGGAATAGGCCCGAAATGCCCTGAATGTTTCACGTGAAACATTGAAATTCGGGGGGTCTAGACGAGGCAAGGGGGGGTCTAGCGGGGGTCAAGCCCTCCGGCCACCGCCGCCATGTCGGCCCTGAATCACGCAAAAATCGGGCTAGTCGGCCACTTTTTCGGTCGAAGCGATCCATCCGCCGCCGATCACCCGATCGCCGGCATAGATCACCGCGGCCTGCCCGGGGGCAACGCCGAATTCGGGCTCGGCAAAGCGGATCGTCACACCATTGCCGCCGCCGATCTCGCCCTCGAGCGTCACCGGCACGGGCCTGGCAAGGCTGCGCACCTTGGCGGTGAGCGGTTCCTCGCCCAGGGGGCCGATGCGGTTGGTCTCGGTCAGCTGGGCCGCATGGACCGCGAGCATCCGCTTGGGGCCGACCCGCACTTCGCGGGCTGCGGCATCGAGGCCGATGACATAGAGCGGTTCGGGCTGGCCGCCGATTTCGAGACCCTTGCGCTGGCCCACGGTGAAGTGGACGATGCCCTTGTGGCTCCCCAGCACCGCGCCGCTCGCCGCGTGGACAATATTGCCGGGTGCAGCGCCTTCGGGCCGCACCTTGGTGACGATCTTCGCATAATCGCCATCGGGCACGAAGCAGATGTCCTGCGAATCCGGCTTGGCCGCGTTGCGAAGGCCCGCCGCCTCGGCCAGTTCGCGCACCTGCGGCTTGGGCATGCCGCCCAAGGGAAAGCGCAGGTAATCGAGCTGGGCTTCGGTGGTGCCGTAAAGGAAATAGGACTGATCGCGCGCCGGATCGAAGGCGCGGTGCAGCTGCGGGCCGTCCGGCGTCATCACCCGGCGCACATAGTGGCCGGTGGCAAGGCAATCCGCGCCGAGCTCGCGCGCCATGCGGAACAGATCGGTGAACTTGGGCCCCATGTTGCAGCGGATGCAGGGCACCGGCGTGCGTCCGGCGAGATATTCGTCGGCGAACTGCTCGACCACTTCCTCGCGGAACGCGGTTTCATGATCGAACACGTAATGCGCAATGCCGAGCCGGTCGGCCACGGCGCGCGCGTCGCGGATATCGTCGCCCGCGCAGCACGCACCCTTGCGGCCCGTGGCGGCGCCGTAATCATAGAGCTGGAGCGTGATGCCGATCACTTCCGCCCCGCTGGCATGGGCGAGGGCGGCGACCACCGAGGAATCGACCCCGCCGCTCATCGCCACAACGATACGGCAATCGGCCGCCGGGCGCGGCAGATCGAACAGGGCGGCGGCATCAGGCCCGGCGAGCGGGCCGGCCTTCAGGAGGGCGGACGTATCCATGGGAACGGGCCGCGATATAGCGATGCGGGGGCGCTTTCGCCAGTGCTGCTGCACGTGCCGTGACGGGGGCCAGCGGGCGCGCTTTCGTTTACCAATCTTTCCGTAGCCACCGGACTAATCCTAAGGCGGGGTAAATGGCGGTTTTACCCGATCTTGACGCACTGGCCCTATGACAGGCTCCCATGTTCGAGAAAGTCGACCCCGTTTCTGCCGCTTTCAGCCCGCCGCTTCACCGGCGGAGCGAGGAAGCTGCGCGCCTTCGCCTTGGTGGCGGCGGCGCTGCGGGGGAGCGAGTCGAGCCGCGTGCCGGCCGCCGCGCAGGGGATGCCCTGCGCGCGGTGGAATGGAGCGAGATCACCGCAAGGCTCAATGCCGCGCGCGATCTGCGGCTTCTGCTGCGGAGCGAATCGGAAGGCCGGATCGAAGCGGTCGCGGGCAGCTTCGGCGATGCCGCCGCCAGCTACTTCGCGATGATCCTTGATAACGAACCCGATGTTAACCACGAAGCTTTAGACTGTTCTAAAGCGGAAGGTGGCATGGAGTGCACACGCACGGCAGTCCGCCACGCCGCTGTATCGCAGGTCGATACCGCAAGTGAACGGATGGGCCTTACGGCGATGCAAGAGACAGGCAATGATTGAGAACCAGGACATCCGCCCCGCACAGGTTATCGGCCCGCTCGGCGAGCCGTTGACGCTTGCCGATCTGCCCGCGCCGGAAACCAAGCGCTGGGTCGTGCGCCGCAAGGCCGAGGTTGTGGCGGCGGTCAATGGCGGCCTGCTCACGCTCGACGAGGCGCTGGCCCGCTATGGCCTGACGCTCGAAGAATTCGCCTCGTGGCAGCGCGCGGTTGATCGTTCGGGCATGCATGGCCTGCGTGTCACCAAGATCCAGCATTACCGCGATCTCTACCAGCGCCAGCTGAAGTACTGATCCCGCCCTGCGGGCGCCTGCGTCCGCAGCGGTGGCCTTCACCCCCGAAACCGGTTAGCATCCGCTCCGCAAGCGCGGCCCCGCCTTGGCTGCGCCATGGAGGAGGGATCCCATGGGTGGTTGGATTGTCGCATTGATCGTCGGTGGAGCGGCGGGCTGGCTGGCCAGCCTGCTGATGAAGCGCGATGCCTCGATGGGCCTTTTCGCAAATATCGTGGTCGGCTGTATCGGGTCGGTGATCGGCAATGCCATCGCCGGGCCCCTGCTCGGCATCAGCGGCAGCGTTCAGGAATTTTCGCTCACCGGCCTGATGGTCGCGGTGCTCGGCGCAAGCGTGCTGCTGGGCATCGTCAACCTGATCAAGCGCGGCCGCCTGCGCTGAAACCGGGCGCTTTGCGGCGCTGACGGGAACCACAGGCTGCGCCCTTCGTCTGGCGTGCAAGTCACCTGTCGATGCAGGCGTTGCCCGCAAGGGTGCCGCCGCCTATCAGGCGTTGCGCCCGGTGACTTATCGGGATAATACACTGGCGAAGACGGATGACCGCTGTTCTGCGCGGCTCCGGCAAGGGAATGACGATGAATTACGAGACCACCATCCGGAGCGAGGCCGCTGACGGCGTGACCACCGAATATACCGGTGCGCGCACGCTGGCGGCGCCGAGCGTGCCGCGCTGGCTGATCATCGGCGGGCTGGGCCTGTTCGGCCTGCTGCTCGCGATCGGGGTCTATTTCGCGATTGCCGGCGGCGAGCCTGTGGCGGTGGGCGATGACAATTCGCGCGCCCCTTCGGTGACGGTGATCACCCCCGGTACCACCACGGTGGCCGGTGTGATCGAGGCGCCCGGCACGCTGGCTGCACGCCGTCCGATGCCGGTCGGCGTGGTCGGCGAAGGCGGACAGGTGGTGCGGGTCAACGTCGATGCCGGTGACTGGGTGGAACAGGGCCAGGTGCTCGCGGTGATCGACCGTTCGGTGCAGGTCCAGCAGGCCGCAGCCCAGTCCGCGCAGACCGATGTCGCGCGGGCCGATGCCAATCTCGCCCAGGCCAATCTCGATCGCGCGCTCCAGCTGGTCGAGCGCGGTTTCGTCTCCAAGGCCGATGTCGACCGGCTGACCGCCACCCGCAATGCCGCCGTGGCGCGGGTCAAGGTGGCCGAGGCGCAGCTGCGCGAACAGCGCGCCCGCAACGAACGCCTCAATATCTACGCGCCCGCCTCGGGCTATGTGCTCCAGCGCAGTGTCGAACGCGGCCAGACCGTCGGCGGCGGCACCGGTGCGCTGTTCACCATCGCTGCCGGGGGCGAGATGGAAATGCTCGCGCAGATGAGCGAGGACCAGCTCGCCGGGCTTGGCGTGGGCACCGTGGCGACCGTCATCCCGACCGGATCGAAGCGCGAATTCCGCGGGCAGGTGTGGCAGCTGGCTCCGGTGATCCAGCAGGCCACCCGCCAGGGCACGGCGCGCATCGCGCTGAGCTTTGCGCCCGACCTGCGCCCCGGCGGCTTTGCCACCGCGCGCATCAACGTCGGCAGCTTCACCGCCACCGTGCTTCCCGAAAGCGCCGTGCTGGCCGATGCCAAGGGCAGCTTCGTCTATGTGGTGGGCAAGGACAACAAGGCCGAGCGTCGCGACGTGACGACGGGCGAAGTCACCAAGCAGGGGATCGCGATCACCGCCGGGCTTTCGGGCAAGGAGCAGGTGGTGTTGCGCGCAGGGGGCTTCCTCAATCCGGGCGAGAGCATTAATCCCCAGCCGTTGAAGAAGTAGGGTTTTCATCCCCTCGGGGATTTCACGCGTATCCCCACGGGCCCCGCAACGGGTCCGCGAAGCACAGGCAGGACAATTATGGCTCTCCGCGACATTTCGGCCTGGTCGATCCGCAATCCGGTGATTCCGCTGGTGTTCTTCGTCGGCCTGCTGGTGGCCGGCATGGTCAGCTTCTCGCGGATGGATGTGACCAACAATCCGGACGTGGAATTCCCGCTGGTGCGCATCTCGATCAGCCAGCCGGGCGCTTCGCCGACCGAGATCGAGAACCAGATCACCCAGCGGGTCGAAAGCGCGCTGAGCTCGATCGCCGGGGTCAATTCGATCCAGTCGACCGCGCGCGAAGGGTCTTCGCTGACGATCGTCGAATTCGAGATCGGCACCGATATCATCGGAGCGGTCAACGAGGTCGAGACCGCGATCGACAGTGTGCGCGGCAGCTTGCCCGACGGCATCCTCGAACCGCAGGTGGCCAAGGTCAACGCGGTGGGCGAGCCGATCGGCTATATCGCGGTCGAAGCCGATGACATGACGATCGAACAGCTCAGCTGGTTCATCGACGATGTGGTGGCCAAGCGCCTGCTGCGCGTGCCCGGCATGGCCGAAGTCTCGCGCTTCGGCGGTGTGAATCGCGAAATCGAGGTGATCCTCGATCCGGCCAAGATGCAGTCCTTCGGGGTCACCGCCTCGCAGATCAACGCGGTGCTGCGGCAGGTGAATATCGATGCCGCCGGCGGCCTGACCGAGATCGGCGGCACGCGCCAGTCGCTGCGCGTGCTCGGCAATTCCGACGATGCCTATGCGCTGTCGCAGATGCAGATCCAGCTCGGTGGCGGTCGCACCGTGCGCCTGGCCGACGTCGCCACCGTGCGCGACGGCTTTTCCGAGCGCACTTCGATCAGCGAAGTGAACGGCAAGGAAGTCGTCAACTTCGCCATGAACCGCGCACGCGGGGCATCGGACCTGGCGGTCTATGACGCCGCGCTGGCGGAGATGGACAAGATCGAGGCCGAGAACGAGGGCGTGAAGTTCATCAAGCTCTCGACCAACACCACCTATACCCGCGGCCAGTACGAAAGCTCGATCTGGGCGCTGGTCGAAGGCGCGGTGCTGGCCGTGGTTGTGGTGTTCATGTTCCTGCGCGACTGGCGCGCGACCTTCATTTCGGCCGTGGCGATCCCGCTCTCCGCGATCCCGACCTTCTGGTTCATGGATCTGCTCGGCTTCAACCTCAACTTCCTCTCGCTGCTCGCGCTGGCGCTGGTGGCCGGCGTGCTGGTCGACGATGCGATCGTGGAGATCGAGAACATCGTGCGCCACATGCGCATGGGCAAGACCGCCTATCAGGCCTCGATCGACGCCGCGGACGAGATCGGCCTGCCGGTGGTGGCGACCAGCTTCTGCATTGTCGCGGTGTTCCTGCCGGTCGGCCTGATGCCGGGGATCGCGGGCCAGTTCTTCCAGAACTTCGGGATCACCGTGGTGGTCGCGGTGCTGATGTCGCTGGCGGTCGCGCGCATGGTCACGCCGCTGATGGCGGCCTATTTCCTCAAGGCCAAGGGCGTTGCCGAGCACGGCGGCGGGCCGATGATCGACGCCTATATTCGCGTGCTGGCCTGGACGCTCGACACCCGCCGGATGCTGCTGCGCCGCGCGGGTCTGACTGCGCCGCGCAGCCTGCTGCTCTATGCCCCCTCGCTGCTGATGGTGGTGCTGGTGCTGCTGCTGGTCACGGCCCTCGCGCTGTTCGAAAGCTTCACCGGTTCGGTTTCGGGCGCGATCACCGAAGCTGCGGGGGTCGCCCCGCTGTGGAAGGGGATTGCCGGGTTCAACGTGCCCAAGCTCGCGGCCAGCGCCGTGTCGAGCGATCCCACCGGCTTCCTGTTCAAATTCGTCGCCAAGATCTTCGAAGTCGTGCAGGTGCTGCTGGTCTCGGCCATCGCCTTCTTTGCCGGCCTCGCGGTCTTCCGCCTGTTCGAGCTGCCCGCAAGCGGCAGCGGCCGCTTTGCCGAGAACGCGCGCTGGCTGACCGCGCGCTTCTATGATCACCGGCTGTGGATGCTGGCGATCGGCTGGTTCTCGTTCCTGATGACGATCATGCTGTTCGGCCAGATCCCGGCCCAGTTCCAGCCGAGCATCGACAGCGAGAACAGCCGCGTCGAGATCGAGACTGTCCCGGGCACCTCGCTCGCGCAAACCCGGCGCATCGTGAACAGCGTGGCCGAGCTCCTGCGGGAGGATCGCGACGTCGAACGCCTGCTCGAACGCACGCGTCTGGGCGAAAGCTCGAGCATCTTCGTCAAGCTGCGCGAAGACCGCAGCCGCACCTCGGTGGAGTTCGAGCGCGAACTCAGCCCGGCCCTCGCCCAGATCTCGGACGCGCGGGTGCGCTTCCAGTCGCAGCGCGCCGGCTTCGGTTCGGGCCGCGACATGACGGTGATGCTGGCAGGTTCGGATCCGGAGCTGCTGGAGAAGACCGCCGCCAAGCTGGTCGAGGAGATGAAGGGCCTCAATTCGCTGGTCGCCCCGCGCATCAGCGCCGATCTCAACCGGCCCGAAATCATCATCACCCCGCGTGCCAAGCTGGCGGCGGAGCTCGGCGTCACCACCGCGTCGCTCTCGCAGGCGATCCGCATCGCGACCCTGGGCGAGATCGAGCAGAACGCGGCGCGCTTCTCGCTGTCGGATCGCCAGATCCCGATCAAGGTGCGCCTGTCGCAGCAGGCACGCGGCGACTTCACCACGATCGAGAATCTGCCGGTGCCCACCGCCAATGGCGGCTCGGTGCCGCTCAGCCGCGTGGCCGATATCACCTTCGGTTCGGGCCCGACCGCGATCCAGCGCTACAACCAGAACCGCCGCGTGCTGGTGGGGGCAGACCTTGCCGCAGGCGTGCTCAAGGGTGAGGCGCAGGCGCAGATCGACGCGCTGCCGGTGCTCCAGAACCTGCCGCTGGGCGTGGCCCGCGACGTGGTGGGCGAGGAACAGTGGCAGGCCGAACTGATCGGCAACCTCATCATCGCGATCATCGCGGGCGTGCTGCTGGTGTTTGCGGTGCTGGTGCTGCTCTACAAGCGGTTGATGAGCCCGCTGGTCAACATGACCTCGCTGGCGCTCGCGCCGCTGGGCGGGGTGTTGCTGATCTGGCTGCTCGGTCAGCCGCAATCCATGCCGGTCTATATCGGCATTCTGCTGCTGCTTGGCATCGTCTCGAAGAACTCGATCCTGCTGATCGACTTCGCGATCGAGGAAATGGCCAAGGGCGTGCCCAAGCTCGAAGCGATCATGGACGCCGGGCACAAGCGCGCCCAGCCGATCGTCATGACCACCATCGCGATGACCGCGGGCATGGTGCCGGTCGTGCTCAACGGCTATTTCGGCGGCGGCGACGGCGCGTGGCGCGAACCGATGGGCTGGGTGGTGATCGGGGGCCTGACGCTCTCGACGCTGCTGACGCTGCTGATCGTGCCGGCCGGCTTCAGCCTTGCCGACGGGGTCGAGAAGCGCGTCGGGCCGTGGCTGCGCCAGCGGATGCTGACCTACAAGCCGGGCGATGACCGGCGCGGTCAGGCCGCAGGGCACGAGGCCGATCTGCCGCTTCCGGGCGGGCCGATCGCGGCGCGGCGTCTGCGTCCGGGCGCCGAACCGGCCGAGTGAGCGACAAAAGCGTGACGTGGCGGCCCCAAGCGGGCTAGACTGTTCTGCGATGGCGACGCGTCATGCCCTGCCCCTGACCTTTCGCGGCCAACCGCTGACGGTGGACCGCGCCCGGCGCATGCGCTGGACCGCCACGGGCATGCTCGCGGCCATGGCCGTGGTGTTCGTCACCACCGCCGGGCTTGTCGGCGCGCATCCGGCCTGGGGCTATGTCAACGCCTTTGCCGAGGCGGCGATGGTGGGCGGCCTGGCCGACTGGTTCGCGGTGACCGCGCTGTTCCGCCATCCGCTCGGCCTGCCGATCCCGCACACCGCGATCATCCCCGAAAACAAGGACCGCATCGCCGACACCATGGCGCAGTTCCTGCGCGAGAATTTCCTCACGCCTGCGGTGGTGGCGCGGCGGATGTCGGGCATGAATGTCGCCAAGGCGGCAGGCGAGTTTCTCGCCGCTTCACCCGAGCGCGGCGCAGATGGCAGCATCGATGATCGCTCGCGCATCACCAGCGGCGCTGCCGAACTGCTCGCCGAAGTGCTCGAAAGCCTCGATCCCGACCGGCTCGGCAATCAGGTGCGCGCCGGGCTCGCCGGGCAGCTCGGCAAGCTCGACATCGCCCCGCTCGCGGGCCGGATGATCGAGACCACCATGGCCGACAAGCGCCACCAGCCGCTGATCGACGGCTTCGTGCGCTGGGCCGGGCTGACGCTCGAGGACAACGAGGAGACCGTGCGCGAGATCATCCACCAGCGCGTGGCGGGCGTGCTGCGCTGGGCGGGGATCGACAAGACCATTTCCTCGAGCGTGCTCGACGGGCTCTACAAGCTGCTGGCCGAGGTGCTGGTGAACCCCGATCACCCGCTGCGCGGCAAGATCGAGGAGGGCCTCGCCAAGCTCGGGCAGGATTTGCAGCACGACCCCGAAACCCGCGCCAAGGTTGAGGAGATGAAGCGCGATCTCATCGCCAATCCCGCGGTCGCGGTATGGTGGACGGGGGTGTGGGAGCGGATGCGCCAGTCGCTGATCCGCCGCGCGCGCGATCCCGAAAGCGGGATGGGCGAGGAAATGCGCAACATGCTCGCAGAGCTCGGCGGCGCGCTGCAGGCGGACGAGCGGCTGCAACTCCAGATCAACCGCTTCGCCCGCCGCACCATGGTCGGCGTCGCCACCCGCTACGGTGACCAGATCGTGCGGCTGGTGTCCGAGACGGTGAAGCGCTGGGACGCCACCACGATCACCCTCCGCGTCGAGGGCGCAGTTGGCCGCGACCTCCAGTTCATCCGCATCAACGGCACGCTGGTCGGCGGACTGGTGGGGATGACGCTGCACTTCATCAGCGAGATGCTCTAGATCACGTAGACGATGGTTTCCGCGAAGTAGGACCGCATCGGCTTGCCCTCGGCATCAAGCGCCGGTTCGAACCGCGCCTCCAGCATCGCCTTGCACGCGGGACTTTCCAACTGGTCGGTATTGGTCGCCTTGATGATGGTGCAGTCTTCGACCATGCCCTGCGCGCTGACCGTCACGCGCATCCGCATGATGCCCTGCTCGCCGCTATTGAGCGCCTGACGCGGATAGACCGCCACGATCCGCTTCACGACCGTATCCTTGTTGATCCAGCGCGGCAGGCGGGTGGCCTTACGGTGCTGCGCAACATCCAGACCCCACGTGCCGATCAAATCGAACGCGCAATTGTCCAGCACGGCGAAGGCTTCGTCGAGCGGGCCCGAGAGCAGACGGATTTCGTCCCCGCGCTGACGCAGGGAGACGAATTCGGCCTGCCGGGCGATTTCCTTGTCGAGCTGGGGCACGCGGGCCGGCGCGATTTCGTCTGCGGTGCGCGCGGCATCGTCCTTGGCGAGGCTGAGTGTCGAATAGATCACCCCGCTTCCATATTTACCGACAGTCCCGGTGAAGGGCCTGGTCTGGAACGGCTTCTGAGCGCCGGAGAAGCTGACATCGGTGCGTATGCCACTCTGGAAGCGTTTGAAGGATGGCCCGGCCACCGTCATGCCGAACGTCTCGCCCGGCCAGTATTGCTCGAAAAACAGCAGGTGGCGGTCCTCCCCCTCGCCAAAAAAGCGGGCGAGCCGGCACTTGTTCTCTCCGAAGTCGACGTTCCACGGACTGCTGGGCGCAATGTCGACGGGTTTGGCCTCTACGGGAGCGGCAAGCGCCGCGAACGGCAGAGCAGCGAGAGCAAGCACAGCGCGGCGCATAAGAAAAACCTCCGGCAAGCGCGCAGCCTGCCGGAGGTTCTTTGCAATCTCAAGTCTTTAGAGTGGCCGCGCGCCTCAGAGCGCGCCGGTCAGCTCCGGCACGGCCGTGAACAGATCTGCCACGAGGCCGATATCCGCGACCTGGAAGATCGGGGCGTCTTCGTCCTTGTTGATGGCGATGATGACCTTGGAGTCCTTCATGCCGGCAAGGTGCTGGATCGCGCCCGAGATGCCGATCGCGAAGTAGACTTCCGGCGCCACGATCTTGCCGGTCTGGCCGACCTGGTAGTCGTTGGGGACATAGCCCGCATCGACCGCCGCACGGCTCGCGCCGATGGCTGCGCCGAGCTTGTCGGCGAGCGGCGTGATGGTCGCTTCGAAGGTTTCCGCATCCTTCAGCGCGCGGCCGCCCGAGACGATGATCTTGGCGCTGGTCAGTTCCGGACGCTCGCTCTTGGCGATTTCCGAGCTGACGAAGGCCGAGGTGCCGGCATCGCCAGCGCCCGAAACGGCTTCCACAGCAGCCGAGCCACCCTCGGTCGCTGCCTTTTCGAAGGCGGTGCCGCGCACGGTGATCACCAGCTTGGCATCGGTCGATTCGACTGTGGCGATGGCGTTGCCGGCGTAGATCGGACGGGTGAAGGTCTTGGGGCCTTCAACCGAGAGGATCTCGCTGATCTGCATCACGTCGAGATGCGCAGCGACGCGCGGGGCGACGTTCTTGCCCTGCGTGGTGGCAGCGGCGAGGAAGGCGTCGTGATCGGCCATCAGCGCGGCGGCGAGCGGAGCGACGTTTTCGGCAAGGCCGTTGGCGTAGGCAGCGTCATCCGCCACGTGCACCTTGGCAACGCCCGCGATCTTGGCGGCCGCTTCGCCAACGCTGGCGCAGTTGTGACCGGCAACCAGCAGGTGCACTTCGCCGAGCTTGCCGGCAGCGGTGACCACCGCGAGCGTCGCATCAGCCACCTTGGTGTTGTCATGTTCGACGAGAACCAGAGTCTTCATCTCTATGTGTCCTTATTCCTGAAGGGCTGGCGCGCTTACGCGATGCCGAGCGCCTTGACCTTTTCGACCAGCGCGGCGACGTCGGCGACCTTTTCGCCCGCCTGACGCACCGGCGGCTCGGCGACCTTGAGGGTCTTGAGGCGCGGGGTCAGATCGACGCCGTAATCGGCAGCGGTCTTGGTCGCGAGCGGCTTCTGCTTGGCCTTCATGATGTTCGGCAGCGAAGCATAGCGCGGCTCGTTCAAACGCAGGTCGGTGGTGACGATCGCGGGGAGCGCGAGCTTGACGGTCTGGAGACCGCCATCGACTTCGCGCTTCACCACCACGCTATCGCCTTCCACGGCGACGGTGTTGGCGAAGGTGCCCTGCGGACGGCCCATGAGAGCGGCGAGCATCTGGCCGGTCTGGTTCGAATCGTCCGAGATCGACTGCTTGCCGAGGATGACGAGGCCCGGGGCTTCCTCATCGGCAATCGCCTTCAGGATCTTGGCGACCGCCAGCGGCTCGACCTCTTCTTCGGTCTCGACGAGGATCGCGCGGTCCGCACCCATGGCGAGCGCGGTGCGCAGGGTTTCCTGCGCCTTGGCCGGGCCGACGGAAACCGCAACGATCTCGGTCGCCGCGCCCTTTTCCTTGAGGCGGATGGCTTCCTCGACCGCGATCTCGTCGAACGGGTTCATGCTCATCTTGACGTTGGCAAGGTCAACGCCGGTGCCATCGGCCTTGACCCGCGGCTTGACGTTGTAATCGATCACCCGCTTGACGGGGACGAGGATCTTCATGGGACTTGTCCTTCCTCTCAAAGAATCACGAGCGCTCAGGCTTCGGCGGCTCGCCTAGCTAGCGTTTACGTAAACGTCAAGCTTGGCGGGCATGCCGCAGTCCGAGGGTGTGCGGCTTCCCCTTGCTTTCCGGCATCCTCAGGTCAAGCCTTCAAATCACCAGTCCTTTACCGCCTTACCGGGGGGAGATACGTGTCGCATCGGGGAGGGATGAGGCGATGAGGGTATTGAGCCGGAAATCGGGATGGGCAGCCGCTCTGGCGCTCGTCGCGGCAGGGCCGCTGGCGGCGCAGGAAACGCGCCTTTCCGAGCAGGGTAAGCCCGCTCCCACCGCCACGATTGCGCAGGCCGAATGGCTGGTGGGCACATGGAGCGGTAGCGGTATCGGCGGCGCCGAGGCGCACGAAAGCTGGCTTGCCGCGTCAGGCAACACCATGGTCGGGCTGTTCGTGCAGGAAACCGCCGCGGGCGGGCTCATGTTCACCGAACACATGTATCTGATGGAGCAGGACGGCAGCCTGGTGGTGAAGCTCAAGCACTTCAACCCCGATCTCACCGGCTGGGAGGAAAAGGACGGGATGCTGACCTTCCGCCTCGTTAACGCCGAGCCCTGCGCACTCTATTTCAACGCGCTGACCTATCGCTGTGACGGCGAGGGCGGCATGGTGGTGGCGGTGCGGATGAAGAGCCCGAAGCCCGAGCCGCAGGAACTGGTGTTCCGCTTCAAGAGGGTCTCTGCTCCCGCCAACTGACCCAGCGGCGCGGCTATTTTGCGCGCTTGGCTGCAACAGTCTCGGCAAAGATCGCAAGATTGGCGTCGGCCGAATCCTTCACCGCTGCCGCCATTTCCACCGAGGCGGGGCGCACATGCGGCAGGGGCGTGTCGTTCTTGCGGCGAAAGACCTGCGGCTTGCCCTTGGTGCCGGGCCATTGCTGGAGCCAGAAATCCATCACCAGCCGGTCCCCGCCCGCAATCGCCGAGGCGAGCAGCCCGCCGCCTAAGCCATACATCACATAGGGCGCATCGGGATTGGGGAAGATCGCATACATGTTGGCCAGCACCAGATCGCCGTAACAAGGCGCGGTGCTGGGCGTCAGACGGGCCTTGATCGCATTGATCGGGGTTTTGTCCATGTCGATCACCTCGTCGTGGCGGGTGATCGTGACGCTCGCCGCGCCCGGGAACAGCTGGCCCAGCGGCGCATCGCCCAGCGCCTGCGCCCGCTTCACCGGAGCGAAGATATTGACCGTCGAGTTGGGGTCGGCGAGCTGCTCCGCGGTGGGCGGGGTGTAGCGCACCATCATGTTCGACTTGGGCACGAAATTGGGCCGGCCGAGCGCCCAGACATGGAGCTCGCAGGCCATGCCGGCAAAGGGCTGGGCCGCCGCCGGAGCCTGCGCGGCAGCGGGCACGGAACAACCGATACCCGCCGCCAGCAGCGCCAGCGCAGCGACCCGCCGGATCATGCGGCCTTCTTCACCTCGGCCACGATCTTCTTCGCCGCATCGCCGAGATTGTCGGCGGGGACGATCGCGAGGCCCGAATTGGCGAGGATCGCCTTGCCTTCGGCCACGTTAGTGCCTTCGAGGCGGACGACCAGCGGAACCTGGAGGTTCACGTCCTTGGCCGCCTGGACGATGCCGTTGGCGATCACGTCGCACTTCATGATCCCGCCGAAGATGTTGACGAGGATGCCCTCGACTGCCGGGTCCTTGAGGATGATCTTGAACGCCGCGGTCACCTTCTCGGTGGTGGCGCCGCCGCCAACGTCGAGGAAGTTGGCCGGGAAGGCGCCGTTGAGCTTGATGATGTCCATCGTCGCCATGGCGAGGCCCGCGCCGTTGACCATGCAGCCGATGTTGCCGTCGAGCTTGATATAGGCGAGGTCATATTCGCTGGCTTCGACTTCGGCCGGGTCTTCCTCGGTCTCGTCGCGCAGGGCTTCGATATCGGGGTGGCGGTAGAGGGCGTTGCCGTCGAAGCTCATCTTGGCGTCGAGCACCAGCAGCTTGCCGTCTTCGCTTTCGACCAGCGGGTTGATTTCCAGCATCTCGCAATCGGTGGCGAGGAAGGCGTCGTAGAGCTGCTTGGCGAGCTTCTGCGCCTGCTTGTTGAGATCGCCGGTCAGCTTCAGCGCGAAGGCCACGGCGCGGCCGTGGTGCGGCTGGAAGCCCTGTGCGGGATCGACGCTGAAGGTGGTGATCAGCTCGGGCGTGTCATGCGCCACGGTCTCGATGTCCATGCCGCCCTCGGTCGAAACGACGAAGGCGACGCGCCCGGTCGCGCGGTCAACCAGCAGCGAGAGGTAGTATTCCTTGGCGATGTCGACGCCGTCGGTGATGTAGAGGCGGTTCACCTGCTTGCCCGCATCCCCCGTCTGGATGGTGACCAGCGTGTTGCCGAGCATTTCCTTGGCGTGGGCTTCCACTTCCTCAAGGCTCTTGGCGAGGCGCACACCGCCCTTGGCGTCCGGGCCGAGTTCCTTGAACTTGCCCTTGCCGCGTCCACCGGCGTGAATCTGGGCCTTCACCACATAGAGCGGCCCGGGGAGCTTCTTGGCGGCTTCCACCGCTTCTTCGACGCTGAGGGCAGCGTGTCCGGCCGGCACCGCGATCCCGTGCTTCGCGAGCAGTTCCTTGGCCTGGTATTCGTGGACATTCATGGCGTATCGATCCCTTCAATACATATCCTGGGGAGAGGTCGTCTCGCGCGCGGCCTAAGCACGGATCGTTCCTCTTGAAAAGTGGTCTGTGCAAGGCCAACACGGCTCCTCTCATGATTGACAGGTCGCGTCTTGAAGCAATCGTCCGCGAGGCGGGCCGCATCGCCCAGTCGCGCTGGCCGGGGGCGGGCCACGCGCTCACCAGCTGGGACAAGACGCCCGGCAATCCAGTGAGCGAGGCCGATCTCGAGGTCGACCGCTTCCTCAAGCGCGAGTTGGGCGCGCTGCTGCCCTCGGCGGCGTGGCTGTCGGAGGAAACCGCCGACGACAAGGGGCGCACGACCAGCGATCTGATCTGGCTGGTCGATCCGATCGACGGCACCCGTGACTTCGTGCGCGGCCGCAGCGGGTGGGCGGTGTCGGTTGCGCTGGTGAGCGCCAACAAGCCGCTGATCGGGATGCTCGCGGCGCCGGCGCGGGGCGAGGAATGGCTGGCGGTGGCCGGGCAGGGCGCCACGCTCAACGGCCAGCCGATCCGCGCCAGCACCCGCGCCCAGTTCGCAGGGGCCCGCGTGCCGACCCATAGTCTGCCGCGCGAAGACATGGATCTGGTTGCAGTCGAGCAGCCCAATTCGATTGCGCTCAGGATCGCGATGGTGGCTGATGATCGCGCCGATCTCGTCGCGACGCTGCGCTGGGGCTTTGAATGGGACATCGCCGCCGCGACCCTGATCGCGCGCGAAGCCGGAGCGGAGGTGACTGACGCCTTCGGCCACCCGCTGGCCTATAACAAGCACGACCCGAGGGACTTCGGCGTGCTGGTATGCTCCCCCGCAATCCACGCCGCCGCCGTCGAACGGCTGGCCGAGCGCGCCAGGACGCTGCGCTGAAACGCAAACGGGCCACCCTTGCGGGCGGCCCGTCATGTGGCACTTCAGCGGCGCTTACCTTCCGCGGGCTTGGCTCACGTCTTCCTGGCTGACCGGGATGATCTTGATCTCGACCCGGCGGTTGAGCGGTTCGTTGACGTTGTCGGCAGTCTTCACGCGCAAGTGATCATAGCTTTCGCCGAAGCCCTGCGTGGCGATGCGTGCACGGGCGACTCCGCGCGCGGCGAGATAATCGGCCACCGCCTGTGCGCGCTGTTCGGACAGGCGCTGGTTGGTCGCCGGTGAGCCGGTGGTGTCGGTGAAGCCGTAGACGTCGATCAGGCTGTTGGGATATTTGATCAGGGTTTCGGCCACGTTGTTGAGCGTGTCGTAGAAGCCCGGGTTGATCGCGGACGAGCCGGTCGCGAAGGTCACCCCGTCGGGCAGGCGGACGAGGATCGCGTCCTGATCGCCGACCTCCTCGACATCGACGCCGCTGCCGGCGGTCTGTTCCTTGAGCTCGCGGATCTGGTCGTCATACTGCTTGCCGAGGATCGCCCCCGCCGAGCCGCCGATGCCCGCACCGATGATGCGCCCGGTGTCGCCGCCGATCGCGCCGCCGAGCAGATAGCCGAGCGTCCCGCCGAGGCCGGTGCCGATCGCGGTGCGCGAGATCTTGCGTTCGCCGGTGTTGGGATCGGTGACGCAGGCGGTGGTTCCGAGCAGCGCCAGCGCGGCCGTGCCCGAAAGGAGAATTCGCGAAAAAGTCATGATGTTTGCCTCCCTCAATCTCTCGCGGATAATGCCATGCCGCCAAGGCTGCGACAACAAGCACTCTGCGTTTGTCGCAGGGGTCTGCGCCCTGCTTGATTGCGGTAGCTTGAACAGCCTGCACCCGGCTTGCCGCAAACGCGTGGCTGGCAGGCGCGCGCTTTTGTGCTAGCGCACGCCTCGTGACACCTTTTCCCTGGACCGACCTTGCGATCATTTTCACGCTGATCGTGATCAACGGCGTCTTCGCCTTGTCCGAACTCGCGATTGTCTCGGCCAAGACCAGCGCGCTCGAAGCGCGGGCCGAAGCGGGCTCGGTCGGCGCGCGCACCGCGATCGAGCTGGCCGCCGATCCGGGCAAGTTCCTCTCGACCGTGCAGATCGGGATCACCCTGATCGGCATCATCGCGGGCGCATATTCGGGCGCGAGCCTTGGTGGGCCGGTGGGCGAGCGGCTGGCATGGCTCGGCCTGCCGGCGAAATATGCCGACGAGACCGGCTTTGCGCTGGTGATCGCCTTCACCACCTATCTCAGCCTGATCGTGGGTGAACTGGTGCCCAAGCAGCTGGCGCTGCGCGCCGCGGTTCCGGTGTCGCTCGTAATGTCGCGTCCGATGGCCTTCATCGCCCGCGCAGCCGCGCCGCTGGTGTGGGTGCTCGACAAGAGCTCGGCCGCGGTGATCTCGCTGTTCCGCCTCGGTGCACGCGGCGAGGCCTCGGTGACCGCCGAGGAACTGCAGATGATCTTTGCCGAGGCGACCCGTTCGGGCGTGATCGAGGCCGACCAGCGCCAGCTGCTCACCGGCGTGGTGCGCCTGGCCGAGCGGCCCGTGCGCGAGATGATGACCCCGCGCACCGAAGTCGACTGGATCGAGGCCGATGCCGACACTGCCGAAATCCGCCAGACGATCGAGGACAGCCCGCACTCGCTGATGCCGGTCGCGGACGGATCGCCCGATACGATCCTCGGCGTGGTCAAGGTGCGCGAAGTGCTGGCCGCGATGGTCGCGGGCGAGCAGGTCTCGATCCGCGCGATGATGCGCAAGGTCGAGGTGGTGCCTGACCAGCTCGACGCGATGGACGCGCTGAGGGTGCTGCAATCCTCGGAAGTCGCGATGGCGCTGGTGCATGACGAATATGGCCACTTCGAGGGGCTGGTCACGCCGGTCGACCTCCTGACCGCGATCGTCGGCAGCTTCGTCAGCGATCAGGACGAAGGCGATCAGCCGCAGGTGGTGGAGCGCGAGGACGGCTCGCTGCTGGTGGCAGGCTCGCTCTCCGCCGATGCCCTGGCCGACCGGCTGGGGCTCGATTACGACGAGAACCGCGAATTCGGCACGGCGGCGGGCTATGTCCTGTCAGTGCTCAAGAAGCTGCCACACGAGGGCGAGCATTTCCACGATCAGGGCTGGCGCTTCGAGGTGGTCGACATGGACGGCCGCCGGATCGACAAGCTGCTGGTGAGCCGCGAGCACCGCGAGAGCGAGTGAAGCTCCTCACTGCGTCATCCCCGCGTAGGCGGGGATCCAGATAACTTCCGAAGCACAGTCTTGCGTCGCATGGGCCCCTGCCTTCGCAGGGGCGACGACAACCCCGGGCTTAAGCGGTGGGAATAACCGTGGTCGCCGACTGGCCGTCACCTTCCGGCGCGGCGATGATGTCGCGGGTGACGCGGCCCTTGGCGACGGTGTTGGTGCCGGTGTCGCCCACGGTGCTGCGGATGCTCGGCGCGGCGCTACCGGCGCGGTCGATCACGCTCGCTTCGATCCGGCTGCGCGGAGCCGGGCCGCCGAACAGGGCCTCAAGCGCCTGCTCCGAGGCGGTGCCTTCGGTCGGGCGCGGGGCGCCGGGTGCGGGCGGGGTGAGGGTGAAATCGGGCGGCACCACCAGCGGCGCCTGACGCTGCACGGCGAACTCGTCCGGACGGTCACGGTTGAACACGCCGCCGGAGCCGCCACATGCGGCCAGCATCGCCGAGCCGGCAGCCAGCAGGATCACGGGTGCAAGTTTACGCATCTGAAGTCTCTCCACGGGACGCATCCCCGGTTTCGGTTTCCTCCTTGTCGCGCACGAACAGGCTGCGGGCAAGGATTATGACGACGCCGATGGTAATCGCGGCATCGGCAATGTTGAAGATCAGGAACGGGCGGAATGTCCCGATATGGAAGTCGGCATAGTCGATGACATAGCCCAGATCATAGCGATCGCGGATATTGCCCACAGCCCCGCCGAGAATCAGCGCGAGGCCCACGATTTCGCCCAGCGCCTTCTCGCGCATCAGCCACACCAGCACGACCAGCGCGATCACCCCGGTCATCGCCACCAGCAGCCAGCGGGTCTCCATATCGGTCGCCTGCAGCATCCCCAGCGAGATGCCGCGGTTCTCGGTATAGGTGAGATCGAAGAAGGGCAGCAGATCAATGTGCCCGACCTGCCGCAGCGCCAGCGGGCCGATCACGAGCCACTTCACGAGCTGATCCACCCCTGCGATGAAGGCGGCAAAGGCCAGGCCGATCAGGCGGTTGCGGGTGAACAGCTCGCTCATTCCGCCGCATCCAGCTGGGCCACGGCCTCATCGCAGCGGGTGCACAGCGAGGCCTCGTCCGCCACGTCGGGCAGATGGCGCCAGCAGCGCACGCATTTGTGATGCTCGGTCTTGGTGACAGTCACGCTGTCGCTCTGCCCGCGGGTCACTGTCGCGGTGATGAACAATTCGGCGAGCGCCTCGTCCGAGACGCCTGCGGGCACTGCGCCGGCGGGGACCACCACTTCGGCCTCGAGGCTCGAACGGATGGTCTTGTCGCGCCGCAGCGGCTCGATCGCCTCGTTGACCGCATCGCGAAGGCTCCGCAGCTGCCCCCACTTGGCTGTGTCGACCACCACGCCCGGCACGCTCGGCCATTCGAGCAGGTGGACCGACCCGCGCTGGCCGTGCTCGTCCTCTTCGCCATCCTCGGGATAGCGGCTCATCCACACTTCCTCGGCGGTGAACACCAGCACCGGCGCGGCATAGCGCACCAGCGCATGGAACAGCAGATCGAGCACCGTGCGATAGGCGTTGCGGGTGTTCGATTCCGGCCCGTCGCAATAGAGCGCATCCTTGCGGATATCGAAGAAGAAGGCCGAGAGGTCCTCGTTGCAGAAATCGACCAGCAGGCGGGTGTAGAGGTTGAAGTCGTAGGCCTCGGCCGCCGCCTTCAGCTTGCCGTCCAGCTCGGAAAGCAGCGCGAGGATATAGACTTCCAGCTCGGGCAATTCGCCGCTGTCGCTCATGTCCCCCACGAACCCGTCGAGCGCGCCGAGCAGGTAGCGGAAGGTGTTGCGCAGCTTGCGGTACTGGTCGCCGACACCTTTCAGGATTTCATCGCCGATGCGGTGATCCTCGGTGAAGTCGACGCTCAGCGCCCACAGGCGGATGATGTCCGCGCCGTAGGTTTCCATCACCTTGAGCGGATCGACCGTGTTGCCGAGCGACTTCGACATCTTCTTGCCCTTGGCATCCATCGTGAAGCCGTGGGTGAGCACCTGCTCGTAGGGCGCGCGGCCCCGCGTGGCGCAGGATTGCAGCAGCGAGGACTGGAACCAGCCGCGATGCTGGTCAGAGCCTTCGAGGTAGAGGTTGGCGGGCCATTGCAGGTCCGGCCAGCGCCCGCTTTCGAGCACGAAGGCATGGGTGCAGCCCGAATCGAACCACACGTCGAGAATGTCGGTGACCATCTCGAAGTCGGCGGGGTCGTAGTCCGGGCCGAGGAAGGCCGCCTTGTTGGCGCTGTTCCACGCGTCCATGCCGTCCGCGTTCACGGCGGCAACGATGCGGGCGTTGACTTCGGCGTCCTGGAGGTACGATCCGTCCGGACGGACAAACAGCGTGATCGGCACGCCCCATGCGCGCTGACGGGAGAGCACCCAGTCGGGCCGCCCCTCCACCATCGCGCCAATGCGGTTGCGGCCCTTTTCGGGGATGAACTGCGTGTCGGCGATGGCGGCGATGGCATTGCTGCGCAGCGTCGCGCCGTCGCCCAGATCGCGGTCCATCGGCACAAACCATTGCGGGGTGCAGCGGAAGATGACCTTGGCCTTGGAGCGCCACGAATGCGGGTAGGAGTGCGCGTAATCCGCGCTCGCGGCGAGCAATGCGCCCGCTTCGCGCAGGTCCGAACAGATCGGGCCGTCGGGCGCGTTGAACTTGGGGTTGATGACGCTCATGCGCCGCTCGTCCGCGCCGCCGAGCCAGCCCCAGTCGTCGCGATAACGCCCGTCGTCCATCACCGCGAAGACAGGGTTGATGCCGTTCGCTTTGCAAAGATCGAAATCGTCCTCGCCATGATCGGGCGCCATGTGGACGAGGCCGGTGCCGCTATCGGTGGTGACAAAGTCGCCGGGGAGCAGCGGGCGCGGCGCGGCGTAGAATCCGCCGAGGTGGTGCATCGGGTGGCGGGCGAGGGTGCCGGCGAGGTCTTGGCCTTTGAACACGCGGTAATTGCCGAAGCCTTCATCATCGACCGGCCATTCCACGATGGGAACCCCATGCGCAGCAGCCGTCGCGGCAGCTCTTTTATACACTTCGGGAAACAGCGCCTTGGCGACGACAATCGTTCCGTTCAGCCAGCCTAATCCCTTAGCTTCAAGGTCAGACTGGCGCGATGCATCTCGCGCATCGTCAAGGAGGCGAACATGAACATACTCAACCTCCGGCCCATAAGCCAAAGCCTGGTTCACCGGAATCGTCCACGGCGTCGTCGTCCAGATCACCGCGTGCGCGCCGACCAGTTCGGGGATTGGCGATTCAACAATCTCGAACGCCACATCGATCTGGGTCGAGGTGATGTCCTCGTATTCGACCTCCGCCTCGGCCAGCGCGGTCTGTTCGACCGGCGACCACATCACCGGCTTCGAGCCGCGATAGAGGTTCCCCGCCTCGGCCAGCTTCAGAAGCTCGGCGACGATCACCGCCTCGCTCTCCTTCTGCATGGTGAGGTAGGGGTGGTCCCAATCGCCCATGATGCCGAGGCGCTTGAGCTGCCCGCGCTGCGTATCGACCCAGTGCTGGGCGTAAGCGCGGCATTCGTCGCGGAAGGCCTTGACCGCCGCCTCGTCGCGCCCCGCACCGGTGAGGACGGGCTTGGCCTTCTTTTCCTTGCGGTACTGCTCCTCGACCTTCCACTCGATGGGGAGGCCGTGGCAGTCCCAGCCGGGCACGTAAGGCGCATCGCGGCCCAAGAGGTTCTGGGTGCGGCAGACCATGTCCTTGAGGATGTGGTTGAGCGCATGGCCCACGTGGATGTCGCCATTGGCATAGGGCGGGCCATCGTGGAGGATGAACTTCTCGCGCCCGCGCCGGGCCTTGCGCAGGGCGTCATAGAGCCCGATCTGCTCCCAGCGCGCGGCAATGCCCGGCTCCTTCTGCGGAAGGCCGGCCTTCATGGGGAAATCGGTCTTCGGCAGGAAGACGGTGTCCCGGTAATCGCGCTGTGTTGTCTCGTCAGTCATCGGAGGAGGCGCTTAGAAGGCGCCGCGCCTCGGCGCAATCCTTGTCCATCTGTTCGATCAGCGCTTCGAGGCTGTCGAACTTGGCCTCGCCGCGCAGGTAATGATGGAAGGCGACTTCGATTTCCTGCCCGTAAAGGTCGCCCGAGAAGTCGAAGAAATAGGGCTCGAGCAGCTCCTTGGGCGGTTCGAACTGCGGGCGGATGCCGATATTGGCCGCGCCGTGGAGCAGCTGGCCTGTGGCGAGGATGCGGCCTGTGACAGCGTAGATACCGTATTTCGGGCGCAGGTAGTTGTCGATCGCGACATTGGCGGTGGGATAGCCGATCGTGCGCCCGCGCTTGTCGCCATGCTCGACGATGCCGCGGATCGCGAAGGGCCGGGTGAGGAGGCGGGTGGCTTCCTCGGGGTCGCCGTCCCGCAACGCGGTGCGGATGCGGCTGGAGGAGACCACCTCGCCGCCTTCCGCCACGGCTATGACCACGCGCGATTGCAGGCCGCGTTCGCCGCCGAAGGTGCGTAGCAGATCGACATTGCCCTTCGCGCCCTTGCCGAAGGTGAAATCGCCGCCCGTCACCACCCCGTGCGCGCCGAAGCGGTCGATGAGGATGGCTTGGATGAAGTCCTCCGCGCTGGTCCCTGCGAGGTCAGCGTCGAAGTGGAACACCAGCATCGCGGTGGCGCCCGCAGCGAGATAGAGCTCCTGCCGCTGTTCGAGCGTCGTCAGCCGGAAGGGCGGCACCTCGGGGCGGAAGAAGCGCACCGGATGGGGATCGAAGGTGGCGATGATCGAGGGGCGGCCCTCTGCCTTGGCCCATTCGATCGCCTCGCCCGCCACCGCCTGATGGCCGCGATGGAACCCGTCGAAATTGCCTAGCGCAATGATCGCGCCGCGCAAGGCCTCGGGGGTGGCTTTGCGGTGATCAAGCCAGCGCATCAGGCGGCCTTCCGGCGATAGGTGAGGAAGGAGAAGGCAGGCGTGGTGCCTTCCGCCGCATGATCCTCGCGTGCAGTCTCGGTCCAGTCCGCGTCCGGCGCTGGCATGTGCGTGTCGCCCTCGTAATCCGTGTGGATCTGGGTCAGTTCGATGCGGTGGGCGAGCGGCCAGAACAGCTGATAGATCGCTGCCCCGCCGATCACCGCGATTTCGCCGGTGTCATTGCCTTGGCTCGCCAGCGCCAGCGCTTCCTCGACCGATCCGGCGCGCTCGGCCCCTTCTCCCAGGCTGTCACCGTGCGTCAGCACGATGTGGCGGCGGCCGGGGAGGAGGCCGGGCAGGCTGTCGAAGGTCTTGCGGCCCATGATCATCGGTTTGCCCATGGTCAGCGCCTTGAAGCGCTTGAGATCGGCGGGCAGGCGCCACGGCAGATCGCCCTCGCGCCCGATCACGCCGTTGGCGGCGCGGGCATAGATCAGAACAATCTCGGCGGTCACCGCCCCATTCATTTCAGGGCATGCCCCACGCGTGTGACGTGCCCCATCTTGCGCCCCTCGCGCGCCTCGCGCTTGCCGTAGAGGTGGAGGTGCGGTTCGCCGGCTTCGGCCAGAATGCGGTGCGCAGTCAGCGCATCCGCGCCGACGATATTGCGCATGTCGATGCTGGCAAAGCGCGTCGTGGTGGCGCCCAGCGGCAGGCCGGTGATGGCACGGATGTGGTTTTCGAACTGGCTGGTGGCCGCGCCCTCGATCGTCCAATGGCCGGAATTGTGGACGCGCGGGGCCATTTCGTTGAACACCGGGCCTGCACGCGTGGCGAAGAATTCGAGCGTCAGCACCCCGACATACTGGAGCGCGGCAGCTGTCTTCGCGGCCAGTTCGCGCGCGGCGGGCACCTGTGCTTCGACCAGTGCGCCTGCGGGCAGAACCGATTGCGCCAGCATCCCGCCTTCGTGGCGGTTGGCGGTCGAATCCCAGAACCGCACCTCGCCTGTCGCGGTGCGCACGAGGATCACCGAGAACTCGGTCTCGAATTCCACCAGGCCTTCATAGATGCAGCTGCGGCCCGGAAAGCGCAGGCCATGGGCCTCGTGGGCCGAGGGGATGCGCCACTGGCCCTTGCCGTCATAGCCATCGCGCGCGGTCTTGAGGATGCCCGGGGTGCCGACCGCATCGAAGGCGCGGGCAAAGTCGTCCTCGCTATCGACCCGCGCAAAAGGGGCCGAGATGCCGCCAAGCTCGGCGATGAAGCGCTTTTCGTTGAGCCGGTCCTGCGCCACTTCCAGCGCGCGTGCCGGGCAGGCGAGCAGGTTGGCAGGGATCGCGGCGACGGCGGCGAGGGGGACGTTCTCGAACTCCCAGGTCACCACATCGCACTTGGCCGCAAAGGCAGCCAGTGCTGCGCGATCGCCCCAGCCCTTTTCGAAGAAGTCCACGCAGGCATCGGCCGCGACATTGTCACCCGGCGGGGCATAGGCGATGCAGCGATAGCCGAGTTGCATCGCGGCCATCGCCATCATCCGGCCCAATTGGCCGCCGCCGAGTATCCCGATGGTGGAGCCTGGGGGCAGCATCAATCCTCCGGCGTTTCGGTCACGGCGGCGCTCTTGGCGGCGCGCCAGTCCTGCAGGCGTTCGGACAGATCCTTGTCGCCGAGCGCAAGGATCGACGCGGCCAGCAGGCCCGCGTTCTTCGCGCCCGCCTCGCCGATCGCCAGCGTGCCGACCGGAATGCCGCCGGGCATCTGTACGATCGAGAGCAGGCTATCCATGCCCGAAAGCGCCTTTGACTGCACCGGCACGCCGAGCACCGGAAGATGCGTCATGCTCGCGATCATGCCGGGCAGATGCGCCGCGCCGCCCGCGCCGGCGATGATGACATCGAAGCCTTCACCTTCCGCGCCCTTGGCAAAGGCGACCATCCGGTCCGGCGTGCGGTGGGCCGATACGATCCGCGCTTCGTATGGCACCTCGAGCTCGTCCAGCACTTCGGCGGCGGCCTTCATGGTCGGCCAGTCGGACTGGCTGCCCATCACGATCGCGACGCGTCCCCCGGTCACTTCCATCATGCGTCCTTCAGGTAATAGCGCGCCCCGCCGACCGCCGCGCCGTCGAAGTCATAGATGATCGGCTGGCCGGTGGGAATCTCGAGGTCGGTGATGTCCGCGTCGGAAATGCCCGAAAGGTGCTTCACCAGCGCCCGCAGGGAATTGCCGTGGGCGGCGATGATCACGGTCTCGCCGCTTGCGAGCACGGGAAGGATGGTGCTTTCCCAATAGGGCAGCACGCGTTCGATAGTGAGCTTGAGGCTTTCGGTGTTCGGGATCGCTATCCCGGCGTAGCGCGGGTCGCTGGCGAGATCGAAGGTGCTGCCGGCTTCCAGAACAGGCGGCGGAATGTCGAAGCTGCGGCGCCAGATCTTGACCTGCTCGTCACCGTGCCGGGCGGCGGTCTCGGCCTTGTCGAGCCCGGTGAGGCCGCCATAGTGCCGCTCGTTGAGGCGCCAGTCCTTGGTCTCGGGGATCCACAGGCGGCCGGCGGCTTCCAGCGCCAGATGCAGCGTCTTGATCGCGCGGGTCTGGAGCGAGGTGAAGGCGAAAGTCGGCAACACGCCCTTTTCGCGCAGCAAGACACCGGCGGCGGTGGCTTCAGCCACGCCCTGCGCGGTCAGATCGACATCCCACCAGCCGGTGAAGCGGTTTTCGAGATTCCACTGGCTCTGGCCGTGGCGGACGAGGATGAGCTTGGGCATTTTGTC
>Ga0315900_10000928_pt1 | contig 47541 bp, 41 predicted proteins | sample LakEriMetagenome_FD_203521 | JGI IMG/M metagenome (GOLD analysis project Ga0315900, IMG submission 203521) | Freshwater fungal communities from buoy surface, Lake Erie, Ohio, United States - Buoy 12 MA114 | ecosystem: Environmental > Aquatic > Freshwater > Lake > Lake biofilm | place: USA: Lake... | reverse complement strand
GTTTTAGTAATTGGGGAAACGATTATTGATGAATTCATAGATGTAAGCTATGAAGGACAGTCGATGAAGTCTATTTGTCCGGTTTATAAATTAGAAGAAAAACAAAATATTCAAATGGGAGGAGCTACAGCCATTGCTAACCATTTAGTTGATTTTGTGAAAAAAGTGGATGTGATTACGAATACAAACCGTGAAATTGTTAAAACACGTTATGTTGATGTGAATGATAAGAAGAAGCATGTTGAAATTAACAAATTTGATACAGCAGGTTTTAAGGATATTAATGTAAATGTTAATGACTATGACGTGGTTATTGTAGCAGATTTTGGACATGCATTTTGTGATAAGCTTTCAATTAACGATGGGTTTCATTTAATGTGTCAAACTAATTCCAACAATTTTGGTTTTAACCGTATCTCTAAATGGAAAAATAATAAAAAGAAAAGTGCATGTATTGATTTAAGAGAAGCAAGTTTGCAAGTCAACAAACGTATCAGCAATCCAAAAGACAAAGACATTTTAGAAATTTATAACTATGAATTAAATGCAGAAGATTTATTTGTTACTTCGGGAAGAGAAGGTGCATTTTATACCGATGGTAAAAACACTGCGATGCAACCAACATTTAAATCGGATGTAGTAGATACCATTGGAGCAGGAGATACTTTTTTTGCTTTTGCATGTGTAGCATCTCACCTTAACTATAAAGAACAAACCTTACTTGTGCCATCTATTGCTGCTAGTTTATCTACAACATGGTTGTGTAACGAAAAATCAGTCACTAAAAAAAAACTATTAGAACATGCAGCTAGATTTATATAAAAACTTTTTCGCATCGTATTTTCATGATGCCGAAGTTGTTAGTCAAATTAATGAGTCCATTAATTTATTAAAAGATAAAAAACGAGTTTTTTTTATTGGTAATGGCGGATCAAATTCTATTTGTTCGCACATGATGGAAGATTACGGAAAAATAGCAGGCTATAAATCCTATACCTTTTCGGATGCGGCACTTATTACCTGTTATGCTAACGATTATGGTTATGAGCATGCCATGGCAGAGTGGTTGAAGCTACACATGGAAAGCGAAGATATTTTAGTCGCTATTTCCAGTTCTGGTAATTCAAAAAATATTATTAATGCCGTTAATGAAGCAAAATCTAAAGGCTGTGATGTGATTGCATTATCAGGCTTTAAACCAGATAATACATTAAGAAAATTGGGCCATGTTAATTTTTATCTACCTGTTGAAAATTATGGTATTGTAGAATGTTATCATCAGATAATTCTACACACTATTTTAGATGAACTAGCACTTATTAGAAAAAAATAGAACATGGCACAAACAACAAAAGTTTTAATTACAGGCGTTGCTGGATTTATAGGGTCTAATCTATTAGATTATTTGATTGAAAAAACAGATTGGCAAATCGTTGGTATTGATAATTGTAGCACTGGTAACCGTCTTAATATCGAACATCATATTAATAATCCTCGTTTTCAATTTCATTTAATATCAGTTAAAGAAATAAAATCATTAAAAGAATTTTCTAAGGTATTTCATCTAGCGGCATTACCACGTATTCAGCCGAGCTTTGAATTGATTACTGAACATATTGAAGCAAATTTAAATCAGGCCATTCATTTATTAGAATTAATGATTAGAGAAAATCATTATCCTCGCTTAGTGTATAGCGGGTCTAGTGCTATTTATGGAACGCCTTCTATTATCCCAACTCCTGAAACAGAAAAAATTGATTGTTTAAGTCCTTATGCTTTTCAAAAATACGAAGTAGAAAAATACTTGGAATTAATTGCTACTAGATACCCATTAGATTATATGACGGTTCGTTATTTTAATCCTTATGGTCCAAGATCATTTAATCCTTTGAATTCGTTTAATGCTTATAGTAGTGTGGTTGGTATTTTTTTAAATAGAAAAAAGAATGGACAAAAATTATTGGTAACAGGAGATGGTTCTCAGAAACGTGATTTTATTCATGTACAAGATTTAGCAAAAGCTAATTACATGGCATCTATTCACCCTGAAAAATTAAACACAGCGTTTAATGTTGGTTTTGGAAGCACACTTAGCATTTTAGATTTAGCAAAATTAATTGCTGGCGACCAATATGAATTTATTGATAAAAGAGAAGGCGAAGCAGACATTACTTTTGCCGATACTACTAAAACTAAAGCAGTCTTAGGTTGGAATCCAACAGTACAAATCGAAGTATATATCAAAGAAGAATTAAGTAAGATTAATGCCTGATTCAAAAAATAATATAGTCGGCTTTGCATGTGGCGTATTTGATTTGTTTCATGCAGGGCATGTAATTATGCTTCAGGAATGCAAAGAACATTGTGATTACCTATTAGTTGCTTTAAATAAAGCAGAAAATATTGATTCTAAAATTAATCCCAATAAGCAAGCTCCTATATTTTCTTTCGACGAAAGAAAGTTGATTATGGAAAATTGTAAATTGGTGGATGAAGTCATTGGCTACAATTCAGAAGACGAATTAGTGGAGATTATGAAAATACGAAAAATTGATGTGCGTTTTTTGGGAGAAGATTATAAAGGTAAAGCAATTACAGGGGCGGATTTAATTCCTCATATATATTATACGCAACGAGGGCATGGTTTAAGTACTAGTAGCTACAGAAAAAAAATTATTGAGACTAATAACTCTAAATAGGTAATGGATATTGCATTTATAGTTCAGGCACGATCAGGCTCTACGCGATTGCCAAATAAAATGAATATGCCGTTTTATGAAAATCAAAGCATTCTTGATATAATTTTAAATAGATTAAAAACATATTTTAAAGATATTCCAGTTATTCTTGCTACTACTGTTAATTCGAAAGACGATGCGATTGTAGAAACGGGAAAAAGAAATCAGGTAGAAGTATTTAGAGGAAGTGAAGATAATGTACTGAGTAGATTTGTGGAAGCATCAAAAGCATTTTCAGTAAAACATGTGATTAGAATTTGTGCTGATAATCCTTTTATTAGTGTAAAATATTTGGAAGAGTTAATTAACTTTTATCAATCTCAAAAAGTGGATTATGTGAGTTTTATATCAGAAACTGGTTTACCAGCAATGAAGACACATTATGGTTTTTTTGCAGAAATAACCTCTTTTAAAACACTTGAAATTACGTCACAAAAAACTCAGGACCCATTTTATTGCGAACATGTCACTAATTTTATTTACGGGAATCCTGACATGTTCTCATTAAATTTTATTAAAATCCCTAGCGAAATAGAAAAAGCAAATATTCGTTTAACGGTTGATACATTAGAAGATTTTACAATTTGTAAGGCAATTTATAATTACTTAATGCATCATCATTTAACTGTAGAACCGGCTTCTGTAATTAAATATATTAATGATAACCCTGATTTTTTATCGATGATGAAAGATCAAATAAATTTGAATAAAAAGTAATGGAAAATAATACATACATTATAGGGGAAATTGGACAAAACCACAATGGTTCGGTTGATATAGCAAAATTAATTGTGGATGCTGCATCAAGGCCCATTCATGAAGATTTATTTGGCTTACAATTAAAGCCGATGGATGCCGTTAAATTAACAAAGAGAGACTTAAATCAAGAGTTATCTAAAACTCAAATGGATGCGCCTTATAGCAGCGCTCATTCTTTTGGTAAAACTTATGGAGAACATAGAGCTGTTTTGGAATTAAACGATGAGCAGCATTTTGATGTTTATAAACATGCTAAAAATTTGGGATTAGATTTTGTAGAGACTTTATGTGCGGTTGGTTGCTTATCCATGTTGAAGTTATTTACTCCAGATAAATTAAAAGTAGCGAGTCGTGATTTAACCAACTTGCCTTTATTAGCTGCTTTAGCAGAAACAAAAATTCCAATCATTGTTTCTACAGGAATGGCTGGTAAACAAGAATTAGATAATGCGATAAACGTGATCACTAAATATAATTCTAACGTATCTATTTTACATTGTGTATCTCAATACCCAACACAACCACAAAATGTGAATTTAAAAACGATTACATACCTTCAAAAAAATTATCCTCAATTTACTATTGGCTATTCCGATCATACAATTGGTATTTCAACGCCAGTTGCTGCGGTTGCTATGGGAGCTAAAATTATTGAGAAGCACATTACCCTTGACAGAAAAATGAAAGGTACTGATCAAGCAGGTTCATTAGGTATTGACGGGATTAATCGAATGGTGCGCGATATTCGTGTGATGGAAATGTCGTTAGGGAAAGAAGAAATTTTTATTGAAGAAGGGGTTAAATCTTCGCGAGTAAAATTGGAAAGATCCATTGCAAGTAAACGAGTAATCAAAAAAGGTGAAGTAATTACCGAAGCGGATATTCACATGCTTTCTCCTGGTGATGGATTTAAATGGTCTGAAAATAATCAGGTTATTGGAAAAGTTGCTTTGGTAGATATCACAGAAAATGAAATTATTTATATTAAAATGATAAGCTAATGAGCGATAAAATCGAAATAAAAACAATTGCTTCTGCAGAAGAAATTGCAAACAGAGAAGGTTTAACCAACTTATTCAAAAACTCACCGATTCCTGATAATGAAAGGGTTACAAATAGTGCCTTGTTTGTAAAAAGACAGGAGTTAAGTAAAATTCTTTTTCTAAATCATATCTATCAAAAAATAGTTGATACTCATGGTGTCATTATTGAGTTTGGTGTAAGATGGGGACAAAATCTTGTTACTTTATCTAATTTAAGAGGTATTTATGAACCGTTTAATTACGGCAGAAAAATAATTGGTTTTGATACCTTTGAAGGATTTGTAAATGTTGATAAATTAGATGGTAATCATTCTATTATTAAAAATGGAGCTTTTTCTGTGACCGAAAATTACGAAACATTTTTAGCAGATGTTCTTCAGGCACATCACAAAGAATCACCTTTAAGTCATATTCAAAAAAACTTTTTACGAAAAGGTGATGCTGTAGTTGAGTTTAAGAAATATTTAAGTGAACATCCTGAGACATTGGTTTCTTTTGCCTATTTTGATTTTGATATTTATCAGCCTACTAAAGAGTGTTTAGAAATGTTATTGCCAGTAATGCCAAAAGGCGCCATTATAGGTTTTGATGAATTATTAGACCCTCAATTTCCAGGAGAAACAATTGCATTTAAGGAAGTGATGAAATTAAGGGAATGTAAATTGTATAAAAATCCTTTCGGAGGCATTCAATCTTATATTATACTCGAGTAATGAATATACCAAAATTAGTAATTACCGATATTGATGGCGTTTGGACAGATGGTGGTATGTATTATGACCAAACCGGAAACGAATGGAAAAAATTTAATACATCAGATAGTGCAGGCGTGTTGTTTTGTAAAAAATTAAATATTCCTGTCTGCATCATCACAGGCGAAGAAACCGAAATAGTGAAACGTAGAGCAGAGAAACTAAAAATAGATTATTTATTTCAAGGAGTAGGAGATAAACTTACCGTGGCAAAAAAATTGTGTCTCGAATTAAATATCAATTTATCTGATGTTGCTTTTATAGGTGATGATATAAATGATGTTGCACTTTTAAAGGAAGTCGGTTTTTCTTGTTCGCCAAATAACGCTTCCGTTTATATAAAAAAGCTGGTAAATTATGTAACAATAAAAAATGGTGGTGATGGTGCCTTCAGAGAATTTATCGAGCACATCATTATCGAAAAATTGCAATTAGATATTAATTCGCTGATAGAATAATTTTGACTGCACTAAAAGTTTACGGTTTTTTTTTAAAAATTGTTTTTTTGAATTTATTTTCAAAAACATCTTCTCGTACTATTGCATTGCATACTTTATTTAATAGCCATAGTTATCGAATTCCACATAACTTAAATAAATATAAAGCTCCTTTTGTTTATTGGTTGAAAAGTATCAAAATCATTTTTTCTAAAGCTAAAACTTCTGTTAGTTTAAACCCAAACGTAAAAGCAATGTACTGCTTAAACGAAAAACACGCAGCTTTATGTATGAGTTATTCGAAACAAATTCATATGGACTTAAGTACTATAAATGTATTTATTAGAGATGTTCCAAATTCCTATCATTTAAATATTATTGATAAAAGCATTGTACTTGTATGTAATTCCTTTTTAGCGTTTTATTCGCTATTGGCTTCAATTTTTGGCAATAAAACCAGAAAACTTAGTATTTTAGCTACTGAGCTTGCAGAAACTACACTTCTATTGAGCTACGTATTGAAATGTAAAACTAATTATTTATTTTATTTTTCCGCATTTGAAAAGGATGCAAATTTTGTAGCATTATTAATGCAAAAACATAACGTATATTGTCATAAAATTCCTTCTAGTAATCCTATCAAAAACTTTTATGCTAAGGTTATTGCCGATAGATTTTCTTTCACGGCACCATTTCAAATAAATGAATATCCTTCCTTAAAATCTGATTGGATAGTTAAAGATTTCGATATGATGCCCAATTTTGGTTTTCAAAATTTACTAGACAAGACAGTCGAAACTAATGGACCTGCTCCCGTAAATTCAATTGGAATTTTCACAAGAGGCATCTGGTTACGTAAATTAAGAGGAGATAACTTTTTGGGTGTTGGGGAAGATGCCGCTGAATTTGCCATGCTAGACTCCATCAAATATTTTTTAAGCAATAATTCTAATATTCAAACAGTTTATATTTTACTTCATCCTACCGAAAAAAATACTGAAGACCAGTATTTAGCAACTAAAAAATATTACACTGATTTTTTCTCTGGCATCAATATTCAATTTACTGACCCGAAATTACCGAGTTACAATTTATTTAATTTATTCGACGTAGGTGTAGCCTCCTTGTCAAGCGTTATTTTTGAGCGCTTATATTGTGGTTACAAATGCCTGTTATCTCCCATTCATTTAAAAGTTAAGTTATACGAAGACTCAAATCTTGAAAATATTATTGTGAATAGCGAAAATGAATTTTCTAAAAAATTAAATGAAATATTAATGCTCAGTAATGAAGCGTATTTTTTGAATTATAATTTGAAGGATTACAGATTGTCAACAATCAAGAATATTGAAATTTAAATATTACTTGATATAAATAATGAAAAGTGTTTTGGTTATATGTTATTCCTTTCCTCCTAATGCTGGTGTGGGTGGCAGACGTTGGGCAAAATTTGCGAAATGTTTAGCTAAAAATAATCATAAGTTACACGTTATTTCAAATCTAAATAAAAGTCCAAAGGTTTCAGAATGGATAGACGACGTTAATAATATTAATATTATAAATTATCCTCAAAACGTATTTTATCCAGAAGTTTTTATTTCAAATCCAGTAACTATTTTTCAGAAAATATCATATCGTTTTTGGTTGCTATTTTTTAAACTATTTTCCAAAGGTACATTTTATGATCGTTCATTTTTTTGGAGTAAAACTGTTCAAAAAAATGTCAAAGAAATTATTGTAAACAATAATATTAAAAACTTAATTGTTACTGGACCTCCTTTTAGACTTTTGTATTTTACAGCTAAATTGAAAGAACAGTTCCCTGATTTAAATCTGATAGTTGATTTCAGAGATCCTTGGACTGACAACACGTCTTTTCTTGGATTTGATTGTCTTTCTGAAAAACGAATGAATTTCGAAAAGAAGATGGAGGCATTTGTTATTAAGAATGCAAATCATGTGATTTCTGCAAATGACTATTTAACCGAAATTTTCAAAAAAAAATACCCTCATGTAAGTGCTAAATTTTCTACCATTATAAATGGTTATGATAAGGGTGAATTGCCTCTAAATGTTGCTCATAAAAATAATGAAAGTAATAGTGAATTAAATTTTGTTTTGGCAGGTACCTTGTATTCAGATTTGGAATATGTTATTAAGCCTTTTTTAAATTATTTGAAAAATCTCGAAACTACGAATACCTCTTTTTCTAAAAAACTAAATTTTCATTTCTATGGGCAAATTGATTCAAAAATAGGTAAATTGATTAATACTTTTTCTTTAAGATCTATTCAGATTCATGGCTTTAAACCTTTAGCTTTAGTAAAGGAAAAGTTGAGCAATGCTGATTTTTGTTTTTTGTTTACAACACCGAATCATGCATCTAATTTTAATACTAAGTTCTATGAATATATTTCTATGAAAAAACCAATTATTCATTTTTCAAATGATGGAGATATTTCCAGATTTTTAGTAGATAATAATCTTGGATTTGCTGTGAGACCGAATTCTTTTAATGATGATTTTAATTTAATCCTCCATAAAATTTCTACTAACACTATAAATTTTAATAAGACATACGACTCCAATACTTTTGAAGTCAGTTATCTTACAAGTCAAGTGCAAAAGCTTTTAAAGTAAAAAATTATAATATATTATATTTATAAATTAAATGAAAAAAAACATATTAGTAGTTGTTGGTACACGACCAAATTTTATAAAAGTAACTCAGTTTAAAAGGATAGTTCGGTCATATAAAAATCTAGATTTGAAAATAGTCCACACCGGACAGCACTATGATGGAAAGATGGCAGATGTTTTTTTTGAACAGTTTCAATTAACACCCGATTATTTTTTAAACATAGCCCAAGGTTCTCCTAATTCGCAAATAGCAGAAATTATGGTTAAACTTGAAGATCTTATAATAAGCAAGTTTACACCAGATTTATTAATTGTAGTGGGCGATGTAAATTCAACACTAGCGGCTGCCATCACAGCCAATAAAATGGGAATTAAACTAGCTCATCTCGAAAGCGGATTAAGAAGTTACGATAACACAATGCCAGAAGAGCATAACAGAATTTTAACCGATAAATTAACAGATTTATTTTTTGTAACAGAACCTAGTGGTTATGATAACTTAAAAACTGATCAGATTTCTGATAGCAGAATATTATTTTCAGGAAACACTATGATTGACACACTTGTTGCCTTTTCTGAGCAAATCGAGGCAGCTAATATTTTAAATGTACTTAATCTTGAAAAGTATAAATATATTTTGATGACGATGCATCGTCCTGCAACTGTAGATGATAAAGAGGGACTAAAAAAATTATATGACTTAGTGGAATTTGTTTCGCTAAAATATAAAGTAGTTTTTCCAATTCACCCGCGCACACTTAAAAAACTTGAAGAATATGGCTTAAAAGATTCATTTGTGAATAATAAAAATTTAATACTTACTGATCCTTTAGATTATTTTGCTTTTCAAAAATTAATAAAGTATAGTAAGTTTATTTTAACAGATAGTGGAGGAATACAGGAAGAATCTACATTTGTTGGTATACCATGTTTAACGTTAAGGCCCAATACCGAAAGACCAGTAACTGTTTCAGAAGGCACTAATACTTTGGTACCTTTTGAACTTAAAATTATTAAAGATTATATTACACAAATAGAAGATCGTACTTATAAAAAAGGTACTGTGCCAAAATTTTGGGATGGTAAATCAACAGAAAGAATTGTTGAGTTTATTTCTAAAGTAAATTGATTTATTATTTAACATATAATGATTCCCCATCGGGTATCTTTTCGAGTCAGGTAATTGATGTCGTAAAGTATTTCAATAGCGAGTTAAAGTCTCCAACTAAATTGGTTTCATTTATTTCATTACGCGGTTTTTTTGATAATAGAAAAAAAATAAAGAATGAGTTGCCTAAAGCAATTGTTTTACCTATGGTTCCCGGTGTTAAAAGATGGAAATGGAATATAGTTTTGCTATTTATTTTATCATTTATTTTTAAACCAACATTTATAATCGGTAGAAGTGTGTTAGCTACTCAATTAGCTTTTAAATTAAAAAAAGCAAAAAGGGTTCCATATGTTATTTATGATGGAAGGGGAGCAATTTATGCCGAATGGCATGAATATTCTGTTATCACTAATCCTAAGTTACTTGAGCAAATATCTAGCTTAGAAAGTGAAGTTGTTTTAAATTCAGATTTTAGAATATCTGTTTCTACTGAACTAATAAAATATTGGCAAACATACTACAACTATAATCTAACTAATCATGTGGTTATACCATGTACTTTAAATAATGTATTTGAAAAATTTGCTTTAACAGACAATAAGGTGAGTGAAGCAAGAGAGTTGTTTGGTTTTTCACCCAGTGATATAGTTTTTATTTATTCTGGTTCTATAGCCGGTTGGCAGTCGTTTGATTTACTGTGTGCGTTTTTGAGTAAACAGTTATCGTTTTCTACAAATTATAAAATATTGTTTTTATCCGACATGGATAAGCATATTCAAGACCTAAAACTTCAATTTCCATGTCAAGTTTACCAAAAAAAAGTTTCACAAACGGAAGTTCCTTATTTTTTAAGTTTAGGAAATTATGGGATTTTGGTTAGAGAGCATACAATCACAAACAAGGTAGCTTCACCAGTTAAGTTTGCCGAATATTTATGTTGTGGCTTAGCTGTTATCATATCAGATAATTTAGGTGATTATTCAAAATTTGTAAAAGAAAACGAATGCGGAATTTTGGTAGATAATTTTAATTATAAAGCTTTCGATAAAAGCAAACTCCATGAGCTTGCTATAAAATATTTTACAAAAAACAGCCATTTTAATTCTTACAAGTCCCTTATTCAGAATTTTTACAAATAAGTTCATGATCATTAACCAATATTTAGATAGTAATAAACAATTTCTAATCATTGGCTTGATTTGGTTATTTGTTGGAATATATTTAGGCCCCGTTTACTTTGTATTAATTCCTGCTATGCTTTTGTTAATGTATAAAAAACAGATGCATCTTGAAATACTATTAGGTTTTTTTCTAATTCTTACTTTATCTGATAGCCGATCGCAAAATTTTTTATTTGCCGCCAACATAAAAAACGTTTATATCGTATTAATTTCTTTGTTTTCATATCAGGAAATGAAAAATAGCAATTTAAGAATCGATTTTTACAAATATTTTTTGCCATTTTTTATAATTGCATTTATCTGTATTTTTTTTAACCCCAATATGTTTTTGTCTTTTCAAAAAGTATTATCCTACGTTTTGCTATTTTGTTTTTTACCAACTTATTTTTTAATTGTTTACAAGAAATACGGAGATGATCTTTTGAGAAGTATCTTTTGGTTAGTTTGCGTTATTTTATTTCTGGGTATTCTTTTTAATTTTTTTAATTCAAATTTAACTGTTTTAGTAGGCAGATATAGGGGGTTATTGGGTAATCCAAATGGCTTGGGCTTATATGTTTTTTTGTTTTTAATTTTTTTCAGTGTGGTTATAAATGAGAAACCAGACATTGTTAGTCGAAATGAAAAGATAATTATTTACGGGATATGCTTTTTTTCACTATTAAAGTGTGGGGCTCGAACATCTCTAGCATCTACTTTAATTTATTTCTTTTTCAAAAAATTCTATAAACTGTCCCCAATTATCGGTTTTTTTATCTTTATTTTAACCCTAGTGATTTACCAAATTATTTCTGATAATTTAATTGAAATTATAACTTCGTTAGGTTTGGGAGATGAATTAAGGGTTAGCACCATTGAAAATGGATCTGGAAGAGAAGTAGCTTGGAAATTTGCTTGGGAGCAAATCAATCAAAATTTTTTTTTAGGAAAAGGTTTTAGCTATACAGAATACATCTATAGAGCTAATTATGAATATTTAAGCTTATTAGGTCATGAGGGAGCAGCTCATAATTCGTTCTTAACTTTTTGGTTAGATGTTGGAATTATTGGACTTGTTTTATTTTTAATGGCTTTATTCGTAACTTTTTTAAACTTAGCAAAACTCAATCGATCTGCGATTCCAATTTTATATGCTGTTTTATTTTCAAATCAATACGAATCATGGTTAACAGCCTCTTTAAATCCTTTTACCATACAATTTATTTTTATAATCTCCTTTATTTTCTTTGCCAAGCATTTATCTGATGATAGAATAACTAATTAATTGTTAATTTTTATCTTTTTTGCTTTTTTTTTTGTATTTTTACTTACAAATATCAAATCTATGAAATTATTTATTTTTACAATTTTAAGCTTATTAACATCAATTTGTTATTCGGCATCTTTCAGCTCCAACGCAACAGGTAATTGGAGTACTGCCTCTTCTTGGACATTAACTTCCGGAATTGATACGGATGGTAATAATTGGCCTGATGGAGATGATGATGTTACTATTTTGAATGGACATACTATTACTTTAAATTTAACTACTTCATTTTGTAAAACCCTAACAATTGATATTGGCGGAGTTTTAAGAGGAAACTCTAAAAAACTAGGTGTTAAAGGAAATTTTGCGAATAATGGAACTGTTACCACTACACTTCAGTTATTTATGCAATTAGCTGGGGCTACTTTTTCTTCCTTAACTCCGTACACTGCCCCTGGAGATTGGTATATTCAAAGAAATTGTACTATTGCGGCTGGAACTGTTATTAATAAAAGAAATGCCATAAATATTCAAAATACAAATACACGATTAATTAATTTTGGGAGTGTAACTTTACTTAATGCATCTACAACTGCTCTCAACGGGCGTATTAGTTGTACTTCTACCAATAGATTGATTAACGAAGCAGGATCAAGTTTAACAGTAAATGCTAATTTTGTTGGTTTAACAGCGGCAAATTTTTCATGCACAGCTAATTCAAATACTGTCACCTATGCAGGTACTTCCCCTAATATTTTAGGAGCAACTTATTATAATTTAAATGCAACTTCGGCAAGTGCTAAAACAATGTTATCTGATATTACCGTATTAAATAATTTTTTCATGAATGGCACATTGTCTTCTTCTGTTACACCTGTTAAACTTCAAATTGGGGGTAATTTAACCGCAAATGGGGCTATTTCTTTAAATAATCCTGGCGATACTTTAGCTTTTATTGGCAGTACTGCATCTACTCAAATCGTTAGCGGAACTGGAAGTGGAACAGCTTATAATGTAAAAATTAATAATACAGGTACTGGTGGAAGTGTTAGATTTAATAGCACACAAAACGTAACTAATGATTTAGTAATGGTTAGAGGAAATTGTAATTCAAATAGTAGATTATATTTACGAAGTAATGCTTCTACTTCGGCTCGTTTAGCTCCAATTACCAATACGGCTGTTGTTTCATTTACAGGAAATTTGATGATTGAGAAATTTATTCCAGATATGCCAGGGCAGTATTATGATTTATCTTCGCCAACAAGTAACTCTACGGTCATGGACTGGGATAATGAAATTTTCATATCTGGTATAGGTACTTATGATGGTATTGGAGGCCCAGCAGGGGTTGATGGCGATGTATTTAATGGCGTAGGCTCGATGCATACTTACGATGAACCAAGTAATTCGTTTTCTCCCGTTAGTGGCTCAACTACTCCATTAGTTCCAGGTACTGGATATCAGCTACTTTTGGCTGATGATGGATCAGCTACTAATTGGTTTGCTAAAACATTGGATAATAGAGGAATTCCTAATTATGGGGATATTGCTATAACTGGATTGTCCTATAGCGCTGGTTCAGGCGAAGGTTGGCACTTAGTGGGAAATCCCTATGCTAGTCATATTGATTATGCCTTAGTTACAAAATTAAGAATGACAAATAATATTTATTTTACAGATAATGGAAATTATTCTGATTATGTGGCCACTTTTGGAACGACAATATTACCGCCATTTCAAGGTTTTTATGTAGAAACAAATACTAGCCCACTAGCCCACAGTATTACTTTTACCGAAGGCTGTAAGGTAGATAATCATACGACTGAGTTTTACCGCACCAAAAATACAAGCGATATTAAATTGATGATTCATTCGCCTTTAGTACCATATAGCCATGAAAATACCATCAATTTTAACCAAGAGGCAACAGTAAATTATGATGAAAATTACGATGCCTCCTATCGTAAATTCCCTGTGCCAATTGCCCCAGCTATTTATATGCTTGATAAAACCATCAATAAAAAATTAATTAGAAATGTAATCGATAGTAAATCGGATGAAGTAAGCATTCCTTTGGGAGTTTTTACTCCTAAAGCAGGGGTGTATTATATAGATGTAGTTGTATCAAATGCAGATGCTTATACCTCATTATGGATTGAAAACACTAAAACTGGTAATAGATACGAAGTTGGTTCATCAGTAGCAGTTGTTGGAGAAGAATTAGGCACCAATACGGATTTTGTATTAAAAATGAGTAAAAAAGCTAAATCGTCTAATACTTTAATGTCTGGAGCTTTGCAAAATGACATGATGATTTTTACTACTGAAAATACCTTAAACTTAAAATCGTTGAATGGTAACCGTATTTTACAATCTGTTGAAATGTATGATATGACGGGAAAATTAGTGTTTTCTCAACTAAACGTTAACGCTACGGCCGATGATATTACTAAATTAGATATTACTGCTTTAAGTAATGGTATTTATATTGTAAATACGGTTGATGAAAATGGTAAAGTATTAAACAAGAAAATTGTAAAATAAACTATTTAATTTTCTTATAAAAAAGACCATCTCCTATTAGGAAATGGTCTTTTTTATTTACTGTATTCTTTTTCATTGATTTAGGATTATTGTACTTTTTTATTAACTTTGTTTGTTGCCTTATAAACTGATGTTTTTTAAAGATAAAATAACATATATTAAACTTAAGCTTTTGTTGCTTTTTGTATTGGCTGTTAATTGTGGTTTTGGGCAATCGGGTTTTAATTGCTCTGCTACAGGGAATACTGTTATTGTAAATGGTCCTTGTAGAACTGGTAATGTTACAAGTATTGGACCAAATGCTTTTGAAGCACCTTTACCCGCTAGTTATGTTGGATGCCCAAATCCTGCTCCATTGAGAGATGGTTGGTTTAGATTTACAGCGATAGCTAGTACTGCTACAATTTCGATTTCTAGTACTGGTGCTATAGGATTAAGTTTTGTGGTTTATACAGGTACGTGCCCCTCTGGAACAATAGTTGGTACTCAAATAGGTTGTGCTGATAATGTAGCTGGCACCGCTGCTCAAACAGAAACAGTAGCATTAACTAGCTTAAGTATTGGAACGAATTATTGGATTAGAGCTATGGGATCTGCAGCTGTTAATAGTGCAGTTACATGTTGTATTAATTCGCCAGTAGCAAATGATGAACCTGCTGGTGCTGTTGCGTTACCCCCAGTTAATAGCAGCTGTTTAAGCACTATTATGAATTTAAAATATGCAACACAGAGCACATGTTCTGGTAGTTTAGCCGCACCAAGTTGTGGATGGATAGGAGCATCGCAAGATATCTGGTATACTGTTCAGGTTCCAGCGTCAGGTAATTTATTTCTACAAACAAATTATTCTGGTACAGATTTAGGAATTGCCTCATATACTGGAACACCTTGCGCTAGTTTAACCCAAATTGGCTGTAGCGAAGGTAGCCCAGAGGGCGCAACTAGTGGCGACCCATCATTATATGTTCCAGGCTTAGCGCCCGGAACAATGGTGTATATAAGAGTTTGGAATAAAGCTTCTAATACAGTTCTTACAAATACATCAACAACAGCTCCTCCTACTTATAGCCTATGCGCCACTGATTTAGGACCTTGTGGCAATCTAGCTAATAATGATTGGTGCTCAAATCCAGCAAGTATGACACCTAGTGCCGGAACATTCTCTAGTTCAACAACCGCTAGCCCGGCAACTTATTCTTATACCCCAGATGCTCCAGGTAATTTAAGCGCTACTGCCCTTTGTGGTAATGCACAATACAATAATTCCTGGTATAGTTTTGTGGCTACTTCAGCAACTCAAACATTTGCTATCAATACATCCGCTACAAATTGTGCTGGCGGTATTACCGCTCAAGTGTTTTCTGTAACCCCAAATATTTATGGCTGTTGTAAAACATTTAGTAATGTTGGCGGCACATGTTTATCTAGTTCAACTGGCGCTGCAACTTTAACAGCTAGTTCTTTAAGTGTTGGTGCAACTTATTATATCATGATGGAAAGCCAAGCTTCTGCAGTAGAGTCTTGTACCTATACTGTTTCAGGTTGGACGGCTACTGGAATTTTGCCAATAGATTTAGTTTTATTTAAAGGAGAGAATAAAGGAAATATAAATTACATTGAGTGGATAACCAGTGCATCTGAAAAAAATGTTGATGCTTATGTTTTAGAAAGTTCTAAAGATGGAATAGATTTTAAGAAAATAGCGCAAATACATGCGCAGCAAGAAAATCAATTTTCTCAGCACCATTATCACACCTACGACTCAAATCCTTATGAAGAATTAACTTACTATCGTTTAAGACAATTAAAAATGGGAGGTATTTCTGAATTATCTCACGTTATTGCTGTTTTTGGCCCAGATTTTTACGAAACCATTCATAATTTATATCCAAATCCAACAACAAGTAATTTGTATTTTGATTTTTATTCTAAAAGCAATAGTGGTTCAATAATTACCGAACTTGTTAATTATTCGGGAGGTAATGTATACAACAATAAATATACATTAGAAGAAGGATTAAACTCTTTTGCGATTCCTATGGAACAATTAGAAAAAGGAGTATATATACTCAAGGTTGTATCTGAAAAAACTGGAAAAACAACCCATCATAAAATCATTAAAAACTAAAAAGCCTTTCACTAGAAAGGCTTTTTTTGTATGATAAATTTATTTTTGAGCTTGTCAAAAGTTTTGTTGCTGAGCGGTGTCGAAGCTACGCCTGTGCCGTTGGTCCACCAAAACTAAGTGGTAAAGCATTCATTTCGCTATCTTTAATTTTGCCATGCATTTGCTCAAAGCGAGTGACGTTATCCGCTAAGGCTTTCATTAAACGCTTAGCATGTTGAGGTGTTAGTACAATACGCGATTTTACTTTTGCTTTAGGTACACCTGGCATCACCTTAATAAAATCAACCACAAACTCCGTTGGAGAGTGCGTAATAATAGCAAGGTTTGAATATATTCCTTCTGCAATCTCTTCAGAAAGTTCGATGTTTAATTGGGTTTCAGGGTTTTGATTTTCCATGGTTAATTTTTTATTAAAGATACTATTTTTACTTAATCTTTTGTCAGGCTGAGTCTGTCACTTCGAGCGAAGTCGAGAAGCGAAGCCTTTTCGAAAAAGAAATATAAGATTTATTGCCCTTCGACTCCGCTCAGGGTGACAATAAATCTCATATTTCTTTTTATTAATTAATCATCTCCACACTTCGTTTCACAAACTTAGTTAACTCTTCGCCTTTTAATAAACCTTGAGATAACAGGGCTAAATCGGCGGCTTGTTTAGCTAACTGACTTTGTTTAGCCGCATCTTTCTCAACTAATATTTTGCTAATTAATGGGTGATTTGCATTTACTACTAAATTATACATATCGGGCATCGAACCATAAAAGTTCATGCCACCTCCGCCACCCATGGCTTGCATGTCTTTCATACGACGCATAAATTCAGGGCGTGTAATTAACATCGGTGAATCAGTTTCACTTAAGCTTTCAAATACAACAGAGTATTTTTCTTTAGCAACAACACCTTCCACAATTGGTTTTAAAGTGTTTTGTTCATCTTCAGTTAATTTACTAACCTGTCCGTCGTCTTTCTTAATCAATTTCTCAACCGTATCAGCATCAACACGCACAAATTGCGTATTGGTTAATTTACTTTCTAAGTGATTGATTAAATGTGAATCTAATGGCGAATCCATCAATAACACATCATATCCTCTTGATTTGGCTGAGTCAATATAAGTATGTTGTTCATCAGTATTGGTTGCATACAAGAAAACTACTTTGCCATCTTTATCCGTTTGATTAGCTTTCACATGAGCGTCATATTCTTCTAATGTAAAGGCTTTTGCTTCGGTGTTTTTTACTAAAGCAAATTTTGATGCTTTTTCGTAAAACTTCTCGTCGCTAATCATTCCGTATTGAACAAATATCTTTACATCATCCCATTTTGCTTCAAAATCAGGACGTTCTTTTTTGAAAATCTCTTCTAATTTATCGGCTACTTTTTTAGTGATATGGGCAGAAATTTTCTTTACGTTTCCATCCGCTTGTAAATAACTACGGCTCACATTTAATGGAATATCCGGACTATCAATCACACCACGTAACATGGTTAAAAAATCAGGAACAATGTTTTCTACGTTATCCGTGACGAACACTTGGTTACTGTATAATTGAATACGGTCTTTAGGCGCTTCGAACTTATTAGATAATTTAGGGAAATATAAAATACCAGTTAAGTTAAACGGATAATCTACATTTAAATGAATGTGAAATAAAGGTTCTTCAAACTGCATTGGATACAATTCACGGTAGAACGCTTTATAATCTTCATCTTTTAAATCTACTGGTTTTTTAATCCAAGCTGGAACAGGATTGTTAATGATATTTTCTACTTGAATTTCATTTTCTTTTTCGTGACCTTTTTCGTCTTTTTCACCTGTTGGAACCCATTCTGATTTAGTTCCAAAAACAATCTCCACTGGTAAAAACTTACAATATTTTTTTAGTAAGCCTTCAATTTTACTATTTTCTAAAAACTCTAAACTATCTTCGGCAACGTGTAAAACAATTTCTGTTCCTCTGTCAGTTTTTGTCGTGTTTTCTTCAATTGTGTATTCAGGACTTCCATCACATTCCCAACGAACCGCTTTGCTTCCTTCTTTATGAGATAAAGAGAAAATCTCTACTTTTTGAGCTACCATAAAGGCAGAGTAAAAACCTAAGCCAAAGTGGCCAATCACTACGTTTTTATCTACTTTATCTTTGTATTTAGTCACAAATTCTTCGGCGCCACTAAAAGCAATTTGCGTGATGTATTTTTCAATTTCTTCGGCTGTCATACCAATACCTTTATCTTTAATGGTAATGGTTTTAGCAGCTTTGTCAACTTTTACTTCAATTTTTAAATCGCCTAGCTCACCTTTAGCTTCGCCCATGGCTGATAAAGCTTTTAGTTTTTGTGTTGCATCAGTAGCGTTGCTCACTAATTCGCGTAAAAAGATTTCATTATCGCTGTAAAGAAACTTTTTAATGATTGGGAAAATGTTTTCAGTTTGTACGTTAATTTTTCCAGTGCTCATGTTTTTAAAATATTTAAGTTTAAGGGCTTCGACTTCGCTCAGCCTGACATTATTTTTTCCGCCTTTTATAGTCAAAGGTTGTACCAATAGGGCAGAAGGTGACAAAATGACAAGAAAATAATTAATAGTTGTCCAATTAGTAATGCTAAAACTTTGAAAATGAAAAATCACGCTAATGTGATCATATTTTTTTGTAAATTAGCTGTATGGAAACACTAGTCATACAATCAAAATCAAAATCAAATATAAAGTTATTGTTTGAGCTTGCTAAAAAGTTAGGTGATAAACCTGTTATTGAAAATGAAACTGCTCAAAGTATCGATAGAGGTTTAAAAGATTTGAAGCAAATAATTAATGGAAAAAGAAAAGCAAAAACGTTGGATGATTTATTAAATGAGTAAAATTGAATTTTTAGCAACTCATGAGTTTGAAAAAGAATTTAAGAGACTCAAGAAAAAGTATCATTCATTAGCTGATGATTTGAGAGAATTTAAATCAGATTTTATCGCTAATCCCAATATTGGAACTGATTTAGGTGGAAATGTTCGCAAAATAAGAATTTCAATAAAATCGAAAGCCAAAGGAAAAAGCGGTGGAGCAAGATTAATTGTTTACGACTTGGTTATCAATTTAGTAAGGCATGGAGTTGTTTTAGTTACTATATATGATAAAAGTGATACGGAATCAATTACAAACAATCATATTAAAGATATTTTAGTAAGAAACGGTTTTAAATGAAAATAGCCATTAAAATCAAAAAGCCCTCTCAATCATTGATTAAGAGGGCTTTTTTGTTGTCCGACTAGGGCTCGAACCTAGACTCTACTGAACCAAAATCAGTCGTGTTGCCAGTTACACCATCGGACAATCTGAACTTATTAAAAGTTCGGGGCACAAAAATAGCAAAATATCTTCATTTACAAAAAATTCATAAAAAAAAACTTTCATTCTGTTTAAGTGCCTTTTTTAGTTAAATTCGCATCTTATAGCTTTTTAAAATAAAAATATGCAGTTTAAAAAATTAAACAACATTATTGGCTGGATTGTTTTCGCCATTGCAACATTTACTTATGTTTCTACTATTGAACCAACGGCAAGTTTTTGGGATTGTGGAGAATATATCGCTTGTGCTTATAAGTTAGAAGTTGGTCATCCTCCTGGAGCACCATTTTTTTTATTAGTAGGTCGTTTCTTTGCCTTAATGGCGGGAGGAGATCCTGCCTCTGCTGCTAAAATGATTAACATCATGTCGGCTTTATGTAGCTCGTTCACAATTTTATTTTTGTTTTGGAGTATTACTCGTTTAGGTTTAAAAGCTATTGTGAAAAAAGGAGAAGAGTTTACTTCGGCTAAACAATGGGCAGTTCTTGGTGCTGGTATTGTTGGTGGTTTAGCTTATACTTTTTCTGATTCATTTTGGTTTTCGGCAGTTGAAGGTGAAGTTTACGCGATGTCATCTTTTTTTACGGCAGTTGTATTTTGGGCAGTTCTAAAATGGGAAGAAGAAGACACTACGAACCCCGTTAGCGCTATGCGCTGGTTAGTATTTATTGCTTACTTAATGGGATTATCTATAGGCGTCCATTTATTAAATTTATTAGTTATTCCAGCCATTTGTTTTATTTATTATTTCAAGAAGTATAAATTTGAGTGGAAGACCTTTTTTATCACAGGCATTATTTCTCTCATCATTTTAGGTGGTATTCAATCAGTCATGATTCCTAAGATTGTAAAGTTTGCCGCTGATTACGAAATTTTCTTTGTTAATAGATTTGGAATGAGCTTCAATACGGGGTCAATCATCTATTTTATTTTGTTATTTCTTTCGTTGACTGGTTTAATTTTATTTACCGTAAAAAAGAAAGAATCTTATTATAAGTTAGGGTTTTATACAGCTATTGTATTTGCCGCTATAGCAGCTCTCGCAGGAAATGGCATGGGTGCAATCTTAAGTCGTATGGTTGTTTTAGGTGGAATGCTTTATGGTATCCATTATTTAAAATCTAAAAATATCAATACGCTTAATGTTATTTTAGTAAGTTTTACAACGTTAATTATTGGTTATTCTACATTCTTTATATTAATTATTCGTTCACAGGCTAATACGCCAATGGATGAAAATGACCCAGAGAATGCTATTACCATGTTATCTTATTTAAATCGTGAACAATATGGCGATTGGCCTTTATCTTATGGTCAATATTATAATGCTCCAACCGACAATGCTAATTTTAAAGATGGCGAGCCTGTTTACGCAAAAGACGAAGTGAGTAAAAAGTATAAAATTATTGATGATAGAAAAAAAGCGATTCCAGCTTATCAAAAGGAATTTTGTACACCATTTCCTCGTATGTGGAGTCAACAAGGAAATCATGAAGCTGCCTATCGTTATTGGGGTGATGTTCAAAATCATCATAAAAAGAAGGCGATCATGAACGAGCAAACCGGTCAAATGGAAGAAGTTCAAATTCCAAACTTTGCAGCTAATATGACTTATTTTATCAGCTACCAGTTAAAGTACATGTATCTACGTTATTTTGCTTGGAATTTTATTGGTCGTCAAAACGATATTCAAGGTTTAACTGGTAATCCATTAGAAGGAAATTGGGTAACAGGAATTAAAGGATTAGATGATGTTTTTTTAGATTCAGATACATCCTTAGTTCCTCACAATGCTTCTAATAATATGGCAAGCAACTCTTTCTATGCTTTACCTTTTATTTTAGGTTTGTTAGGTTTCTTCTTCCATGTTAAAAATAATAAAAACGATATGTGGGTAGTTACTTTGCTATTCTTGTTGAATGGTGTAGCAGTAGTGTTTTACTTAAATCAATATCCTTATCAACCTCGTGAACGTGATTATGCCTATGTGGCCTCGTTTTATGCCTTTGCGATATTTATTGGCTTAGGTGTGTTGTTTATTTTTGATTTTTTAAGTAAAAAAATAAACGTAAAAGGTGCAGCCATTGCAGCAACCGCGCTTGGTTTAGTTATTCCTGCATTAATGGCAGCAGAAGGCTGGGATGACCATAATCGTTCGAAAAGAACAATGAGTAGAGATTTTGCAGTGAACTACTTAAATACGTGTGCGCCAAACGCTATTTTATTTACAAATGGAGATAATGATACTTTCCCTCTTTGGTATGCTCAAGAAGTAGAAGGTGTTAGAACTGATGTACGTGTTGTTAACTTAAGTTTATTACAAACAGATTGGTATATCAATCAAATGCGTCGTGCTGCTTATGAATCTGCACCTGTACCATTTACTATTCCAGCAGAAAAATATGTACAGAGCAAACGCGAAGTGGTTTATATAATGGATAAAGGACAAGGTTCAATGAATTTGAAGAAAGCGATTGACTTTGTCATATCTGATGATATTGAAAACAAACTAGATTATGGCAACAAACCTTTAGATTACATGCCAACAAAAACGTTTTATGTTCCTGTAGACTCAATGCAAGTTATGCGCGAAAAAGTAATTGCAGTAAAAGATACGGCTCGTTTAGCAAAATCAATTAAATGGACCATTAGCCGCCAGTACTTAACGAAAAATGATTTAATGGTATTAGATTTAATTGCGCACAATAATTGGAAACGTCCAATTTATTTTGCAGTGACTACTGGTGCTGAAGCTTATTTAGGATTGGAAGAATATTTTCAGTTAGAAGGTTTAGCGTATCGTTTAGTGCCAATTAAAAATACCGAAAATGAAATGGCTCAAGGTGGACGTGTTAATACAGATATCATGTATGATAACTTAATGAATAAGTTTGCTTGGGGCGGTTTAGATAAAGAAGGCGTGAGTTTAGATGAAAACTGTACACGTATGGCTTCTAATATGCGAATGCAAATGGCAACTTTAGCTGGTGCTTTAATCAATAAAGGCCAAAAACAAAAAGCTGAAAAAGTATTGGATTTATGTTTAGAAAAAATGCCTGATGCTAATGTTCGTTATGAAGCTACTTTATACACAATCATTGCAGGTTACTATCAAATTGGTAATATGAAAAAGGCAACAGAATTATCAAGTAAATTATTTGATATCTACGAACATGACTTAAAAGTTTATCAAGCGCAAAAACCTATTCACCGTGCCGCATTTAACAGAGAAATCGGACAAGCAAAAGAAATTATGCGTCGTTTAGTAATGTTAGCCGAGCAATTTAAACAAGACGAACACTCTAAACAGTTAATGCAACGTTTAACAGCAAGTGTTCCCATGGAGGAATTAATGCCGCAAGAAGAGCAGCAAGCGCAACCCATGCCGCAAGGTGGTATGTAGTTAAAAAACTAAAAGCGCTTACATTTGTAAGCGCTTTTTTTTATAAAATATAGATATGAGTCAAATTATTTTTCCAACTTATAGAAAATACAAAAACAACAAAAACTTTTTTAAAATCATGAATGAAAATGAATTTGAAGAAATTAGTTTTATTGGATCAAAAATATTTGTGACCAAACACCATGCTAAAATTTTACCCGACAGAAACTTGATTGCAGATTTACTATATGATATTAATTTTGCAGAACACTCATCAAAAGAAGAATACGAATCATATTTAATTAAATAATATAATGTCAGGCTGAGCGAAGTCGAAGCCTTTTTAAATTTTATAAAATCATGAATAAAATAGCTATCATCGGATGTGGAAATATGGGGCTCATATACGCCAATTCCTTTTTAAGATATAAAATTGTTACTAAAGAAAATTTATTATTAGTAGAAAAAAATATAGATAGACAAAATAGTTTATCTGCCATGAATATCGGGAAAGTTGTCACGACAGACGATAAAATAATTTCCGAATGCAACATTGTGATATTAGCTGTAAAACCTCAAGATTTTAAAGAGTTAGCCCAAAGTTTAAAAGAAGTTATTAACCCAACTTGTGTGGTGCTTTCAATCATGGCAGGTACCGAAATTTCCTTTATTCAGTCCGCATTAAATCATCAATTTATTGTCAGAGCTATGCCAAACCTTCCAGTAGAAATTAGTATGGGAATGACTGCATTTACTACATCTGTAGCAATTGCTCACGATAAAATCATGTTGGTGGAAAATTTATTATCTACCACAGGAAGAACCTTGTACTTAAAAGAAGAAAAACAATTAAATGCTGTAACCGCTTTAAGTGGTAGCGGCCCAGCTTACTTTTTTTACTTCATGAAACATTTAGTAGATGCAGGCGTAAAGATGGGATTAGATGAACATGTATCATCTATACTTGCTAAGCAAACCATGCTCGGATCTTTTCATTTAATTAATAACGGACAAAAAACATTAGACGAATACATTACATCCGTGGCTTCGAAAGGAGGAACAACAGAAGCGGCTTTGAAAACGTTTAATGAAAATCAGATGGGAGAAGTCATTATAAATGCTTTGTTAAATGCCGAAAGTAGGGCGGAGGAATTAAGTGTGAAATAGTTATATTTGAATGATGATAAGATATATATTTTTCTTTACTTTTTTGAGTACAGGTTTGTTTGCTCAAATAAGTACAAATTATGCAGGCTGCGCACCTGGTAGTAGCTATAAAACTTTTGATGGAAATAATATTAGTACAAAAATATATTCGGGTGGAGATATGCACTTTGATATTTTTGGTACTGGTAATGCTTTGTATGAATTTCCCAAGGGTAGCGGAAAAACTATGAGTAACGCTTCACATATATGGATTGGAGGCATCACGTCTGGAGGACAATTAAAATTAGCTGGACAAACCTATAGACAGCAAGGACTTGATTTTTGGCCTGGACCATTATCTGTAATTGATGCTTCCGTTTATTTTAATGATTGTTATAAATAGGATTATGTATGGAAAGTAAACACCGCTGATGTTAATAGTTTTGTACATAATTACAATAATGGAAATGTTCAAAATGGCAGCTACACTATTCCAAATGATATTTTAACATGGCCTGTTAAAGATACCGTTTCAACAAATTATATAACCAATGCCCCTTTTGTCGATGTAAATAACAATGGAAAATATGATCCTAAAAACGAAGGAGACTATCCTTTAATTAAAGGAGATCAATCACTATTTCAAATTTTTAATGATAATGGAAATGTTCATCAGTCATCGGGAGCATCAGCAATGGGTCTACAGTTTAATCAAACAGTTTATGGTTATAATTGCGATCAAGTAATTCAAGAATACCCTGAATTATTAAATACTACATTTTATCATTTTAAAATTTATAATAGAAGCCAATTTAATTATTATAGTTCATACATTTCTTTTTGGGTAGATGGAGATATTGGTACTAGAACAGATGATTATGTAGGTTCTAATCCTAAAAAGTCCTATGGTTTTGTTTACAACGGGTATAATGTTGACGCTGTATATGGTAATAAAGCTCCTGCATTGGGGGTACTTTTATTAAAGGCGCCAAAGGCCCAGTCTTTTGATGGTATTGATAATGATAATGATTCTATTATGGATGAGCCTGGAGAGGAACTATTGACACCTCGAGTGTTTTACTATAATCATGCTATACCAACCACCACAAACAATCTTGTTATGACTGACCCTAATAATGCTGCTCAATTTTATCAATATATGAGTGGATATTGGCGTGACGGATCACCATTTACGTGTGGAGGCCGAGCTTATGGAGGAAGTACTTCTGTTCATAGTGTATTTACAGGGAGTAATTCTGTAACCAACGATTGTTCCGTTTCGTGGACGGAAAAAAGTAGTGTAAATCCTGTTGGTAATAGATGTCTTTTAATTTGCACAGGACCTATTGGAATTGCAGCATATGATAGTTTAGAAATAGAATATGCTATGGTCTCATCTATTGACACTAGTATTTCTAATAGCTCCTTTGCTAGTACTTTACAACTACAAAAAGACGTAGATAAAATCAGGGAATTTTATTATAATATTAATAAATCTGATTGTTTTTTAGATGTTGGTGTGAAAGAAATTAATTTAGAAAATGAAATCATGTTATTCCCAAATCCTTTCGAATTTAACATAAATATAAAAAGTGAGTCATTAAAGAATTCTAAGTCAATAGTGAGCGTAAAAGATGTTTTAGGTAGAGAGTTATACTTTAATGAAACAAATCACCTTGCGCAATCAGTTGACCTGTCTTTTTTAACAAAGGGCGTATATATTTTCACAATTAATGTTGAAGGACAGCTATTTGTAAAAAAAGTAATTAAAAATTAAATTTATTTATATTATAAATGCATAACACATTGCAGAAAGTTAAGTGTTAGGTAAAAGAAAAGGCTGCCAATTGGCAGCCTTTTCTTAATCAAGTAATTGCTAATTATTCTTTTATGAACTTTTTTGTGGAGGTGTTTTCTCCTGATGTTATTTTTACGAAATATATGCCAGAACTTAAATTATTCACATTTATAGATGTTTGATTAACGTCTTTGTGATTTTCTAAAATTAATAATTTACCTAAGGCATCAATGACTTCAAATTTACAATCATTGGAGTTTGAGTTCCAGTTTATGTTCAATACTCCATTAGTTGGATTAGGCGATAAAGTAAACGCAGTTTGATTTTTTTGTTCTTTAATACTGGCTGTTAAACATTGATTTAGCGTTGAATTATATATCGAATGTAATGTTTGAACATCAGTATCTAATTTCGCTAATGGATTATTAGTAATACTATCAAAAGAAACAATATAAGCATATTCTAGTTCATGCACCGCGCCAGGTTGTGTTGAATATGGACCTGAACTCATTATAAAACGTTTATCACTTCCTCCCCCAGTTTCTGCCCATGTGGGTGCTCCGCATGGACCATTTGTGTATGTATTGCTTGGGTAAGCAAACTTAGTTGGAATGCTTCCTCCATATCCATTTCCTCCACAAGTTAATGGTGTTCCATCTTTCCAAAAACCACTCATATATTGATAATATTCTGTAGCGTTACTAGGGTCTGTTTGGGATAAAGGTACGCCTGGAAACGAATTATTAAAATACATAAAATTAGTTATGGGTAATTGTTCCCAAAGTTCATCAACAATCAAATCATTATCATCATCTATTCCATTTCCAGAATCAGCGAATGGACCTTTTAATTGCACAACTCCAATTGCGGGATTATTTGTTCCTGATGTATTATAGGTATATGCATAGTTGTCGTTTACGTCACAACCCGTTAAATCATTTGAACTTATTTCCTGGTCATTAAATAAACCCGCATAAGAATTTAGCAAAGAAAAACTACTTCTGTTGATGATTTTGAAATTATAAAATGTTGTATAATTTAAGAATGAATTACTTGACGTGATACTACAAGGGCCATATGCATAAGCCATCAAATGTATTTCCGTGCCAATTGCTTGTCCACCTGAACTTTGATGAGCCAAATAATTATCATTAAAAATGGTATAAATAGCTTGATCTCCTTTTATTAAAGGGTAGTCGCCATCCATTGGATTGTAAATAGCATCTGCGTTGACATCCATATATGGTGCTAATATCCCAGCATAATTTTGAGAAAGATCTCCGTTCGCTGGCCAAGATAATAAATCGGCAGCAGGAGTAAAGCTTCCGTTTTGTACATTACCATTAGCAAGATTGGTTAAAAAATCATCAATGTCTGTTTTGTTTAATTTCCAAACACGGTTGTATTGATTAACCGTTGCCGAATTAGTACTAGCTGTTGCAACGTCTAAAGGTCCTGGCCAAAAATCAACCCCACCTTGTCGATAGGTTTGAGCGGCTAATTTTAATTGGCCTCCCACATCAATACCGCCTAACCAAATATTTGCAGCACTTCCATAATTTTTACCACTGCCTTTTGGACATTCATAACCGCTATTACCTGTTGTTGGATCCCAATGCAAATCGCCACCACTATTTACTCTGGCTTTTACTTGGTTAATGTCTAAGTATTCAAATGTTTGTGCATTAGCTGTGCTAATAGATAAACCTGCTAAAAAAAGTAAAGTAGTTTTCATAATAGTAGTTTTAATTGGTTTCTAATACAAAGCTACTTTCAATAAAGAACAAAAAAAGCCCAAACTAGTATGTGGCTAGTTTGGGCTAATAAGTGGGGTGTTTTTTAGGATAAGTGATTACTTCCCTTCAATCCAATTAGTAATTTCCACATCCATTGGTTTTGTATTAGATGGTAAATATTTTACTAGATTTCCTTTTTCATCTACTAAAAATTTATTAAAGTTCCATTTTACAGTAGCATCCAAAACGCCATTTTCAGACTTTTTTGTTAACCATTTGTAAATTGGACTATTAGCAATACTCACTTTTTCCATCATTTGAAAAGTAACACCATAATTTTTAGTACAAAAAGCTTTAATATCTTTACTTGTACCTGGCTCTTGTCCTCCAAAATCATTGCAAGGAAATCCAATCACAACAAAGTTTTTTGTTTTATATTTTTCATATAATGCTTCTAAGTCTTTGTATTGTGGTGTATAGCCGCACTCAGATGCAGTGTTTACGATTAATACTTTTTTGCCTTTTAAATCAGCAAAATTAAAATCTGCTCCTTCAAGCGTTTTAGCTTTAAAGTCGTGTAATGATTTTGTGCCAGATGTAGTAAATGCCATAGTAATTGCAGATAATGCTAAAATGAATAGTTTTTTCATAGATGTTATAATTAATTTGTTTTTATAACAAATATAAGTCAATAGAGTTTAACAAATGGCGATTTATTTCCTAAATTTGTGCCGCTTTGCAACCCAATTCTCATACAGCATCTTCTGAAACTATTACTTATAGTAAATTAAAGTCGTTTTTAAAGTTGACTAAATTTACACTTTCTGCTTTAGTAGTATTTTCGGCTATTATTACATTTTTTACGGTGACTGAAAACTTTAACTGGAAACAAGTGTTTGCTATTTGCGTTGGCGGTTTTTTAGTAACAGCAGCTGCTAATGGCTTTAATCAAATTATTGAAAAAGATCTAGATAAATTAATGCACCGAACTAAGTTAAGACCAATACCAACTGGTAATTTAACGGTCAATCAAGCCTTATTATTTTGTGGTATTTTTGGTGTTATTGGAACCATTTTATTATGGGTATTTACTAATCCATTAAGCGGTATTATAGGTTTCGCTTCTATTGTTTTATACGCTTTAGTTTATACACCTTTAAAAAGAGTAACGCCTTTTTCTGTTTTTGTAGGAGCCATTCCAGGGGCTTTGCCTACACTAATTGGTGCAATTGCTGCCACTGAAGGCTTTGGACAAATTACATTTTTTGCAGTTTTATTATTCTGTATCCAATTTTTTTGGCAGTTCCCGCATTTTTGGGCCATTGCTTGGGTAAGTCATGATGATTATCAAAGAGCAGGCTTTTTCATGTTACCATCAAAGGGTGGAAGAGACAAGAGTTCTCGTTCTCAAATTTTAGTGTATACTTTATCTTTATTGCCAATTGCTTTAACTCCGTTTGTGTTTAATTATACTGGTTGGATTACTGCTGCTATTGTAAGTTGTATGGGCTTTTTATTTATAGTTCAAGCTTTTAGGTTGTACAAATCAGGAACAATTGATGATGCCAGAAAGTTAATGTTTGGATCATTTTTGTATTTACCAGTTGTACAAGTAGCGTTAATGATTGGTCATAAATTTTTAATATAATTTGTTATGGAAGAAAAAATTAAACCTAGTCCAAGCTATAAAGCTGATTTAATAGCGGCTCAAAAAAAAGCATCCAAGCCTCTATTATGGGTAGGTATTTTAAGTATCGTGATGATGTTTGCAGGATTAACGAGTGCTTATGTTGTAAGAGCAGACAATGGAAATTGGCTTTTATTTGAATTACCTAGTGCATTTTATTTAAGCACAGCGGTTATTATAACTAGTAGTCTTACCATGTTTTATGCCTTTAGAATGGCAAAAAGCAGCAATAAGAAGGGTATTATCATTGGTTTATTAGCTACTTTTATTTTGGGATTATTGTTTTCGTACTTTCAATATGTTGGATGGGGAGAATTGTATAGCAAGCAAATAGTTTTTGGTGGAAAATCATCTAATGCATCAGGCTCATTTTTGTATTTAATCACTTTTTTACATCTTTTACACCTTTTTGCAGGCTTAATTTCACTTTTAGTGACTTTAAAAAATGCAATAAGGGGTCAATATAATGCACAAAATACCCTTGGTTTAGAACTTTGTTCAATATATTGGCATTTTCTTGATATTTTATGGGTCTATTTGTTTTTATTTTTGTATTATATTCGTTAAACTTGCACCATAAATTATAAAAATCGTTAAAACGTAAATTTTATTATGTCTCACAGTACAGAAATCGATTCAAAACAAGCTTGGGATGGCGGTCAATCACCGTTTCGCATAAGCTATGGAAAAATGATGATGTGGTTTTTCCTAATCTCGGATGCTTTAACCTTTGGAGGTTTATTGACATCTTATGGTTTTATCCGTCATAAATATGCAGATGTTTGGCCAAAAGCTGAAAATGTCTTCACTCACTTTCCATTTGTTGAACAACATTTGCCATTAGCATATGTAGGTTTAATGACTTTTATTTTAATTATGTCTTCTGTAACTATGGTATTAGCTGTAGAAGCGGGTCATAGAAATGATAAAAAGAAAGTAATCGTTTGGATGTTTTGGACAATTGTTGGTGGTGCTACATTCGTAGGTTCTCAAGCTTGGGAGTGGTATCATTTTATTATTGGTACAGAAACTGGTGCTTTACGTCACGTTTGGAGCCAAGAACTTCATACCTATGTCGAAGAAACGGTTTATGGAGCAAATATGACTGTAAACGAATATGGTGTTCCTCAGTTTGCTAACTACTTCTTCTTTATTACTGGTTTCCATGGATTCCACGTATTTTCGGGAGTTGTTATCAATTTTATTATTTTCTTAAACGTATTAAAAGGAACTTACGAAAAACGTGGTCACTACGAAATGGTTGAAAAAGTTGGTTTATACTGGCATTTTGTCGATTTAGTGTGGGTATTCGTATTTACCTTCTTTTACTTATTGTAATAAATTTAAAATTCATAAAACAATAATTCATAAACTCTCAAATTAAAATTATTATGTCAGAATTTCACGACGATTATCCATCATACGAGCACATGGCTCACCATAGCGAAGAAGAAGGTAAAAAAACTAGAAAAACTCTATGGAGAGTGTTTTGGTACATGTTAGCTATCACAATTTTTGAATTAATTATTGGTTCAATGGCACCTGCTCAAGGTTGGAGTGGAACAATGGGACTTAAAGTTTTATTCATTGGATTAACAATTCTTAAAGCTGGTTTTATTGTAATGGCATTTATGCACCTTGGTCATGAAGTAACATTTTTTAAATATGTAGTTTTAGCACCATATTTAATTTTCATGTCTTATACTATTTTCATTGTTTTGGATGAAGGTATCTATAGCGGACACGCAGAAAATAGAACTAAAGTTGATCCTATTTTAATTAAACAACAAGAAGATTTGAAAGCTGGTCATGGACATGCTGCTCCTGCTGATCATGGCGCAGAACACGCTGAAGAAGCTCATCACTAAATAATATTATAAAATAAAAAGCCCATCAAATATTATTTGATGGGCTTTTTTATGAATTGAAGAATGATTAATAAGCTCTTTCGTTTTTACCTTCTATGAAATTAACAAAGGCTTTATTAGCAACTTTGTTCCCTCCTGGAGTAGGGTAATTACCAGTAAAATACCAATCTCCTATGTTATTAGGGCAAGATTGATGAAGACCTTCAATAGTTTGATAAATTATTTGTAAATCGGCCTTTAAATCTTTTGGACGCAATAAATCACCTATTTTTTGAGAAATTTCTTCGTTTGTAAAAGTTCTGTAAATTTCTTGAACAACATTAATTTGTTCTTCTTTTGATTTTAATAATTCAACTTTAGCTTTTTCGTATAAATTGTTTAAAATTGATTCTTTCCCAGTTTCTCTAATTAAAGAAATAGCCGCATCAAAGGCAATAAACTTGCTTAAAATAGCCATGTCAATACCATAACAATCAGGATAACGAATTTGCGGTGCCGACGAAATAATCACAATTTTTTTAGGGTGCAATCTATCTAAAATTCTTAAAATACTTTGTTTTAAAGTAGTACCACGTACAATACTGTCATCTAAAACCACTAAGGTATCCACGTCTTTTTTCACAGTCTCATAAGTAATATCGTAAACTAAGTTCACCAAATTATCACGACTTTCATCATCCGTAATAAAAGTTCGTTGTTTAGCGTCTTTCAATACCACTTTATGAATACGAGGATGCATTGATAAAATTTTACTTAGGGCTGGTTCCGAAACATGAGCGCCCATTTTTAAAATTTCAGTCGCCTTTATTTTATTAATGTGTTCATCAATTCCCTCAACTAGTCCGCCAAAAGCAACTTCGGCTGTATTAGGAATATAACTAAACACAGTGTTTTCTAAATCATAATCAATTGCTTTTAAAACTTGAGGCACTAAATAACGTCCTAGTAACTGGCGCTCTTTGTAAATGTCTGCGTCGTTTCCTCTACTAAAATAAATGCGTTCAAAAGAGCACGCTTTTTTTTCTAATGGTTCAATTATTTGCTGTTCAGAAAATGTCCCATCTCTTTTAATAATCGCAGCGCACCCAGGATTTAATTCTTTAACATCTTTAATATCAACATTAAATACTGTTTGAATCACTGGTCTTTCGCTAGCAACCACTAAAACTTCATCATCTTTGTACATGTATGCTGGACGAATACCACTTGGATCGCGCAAAACAAAAGCATCTCCATGGCCCATCATGCCAGCCATTACATAGCCACCATCCCAACGCTTACTACTTTCAACTAAGATAGAGGCCACATCAATATTTTTCTGAATTTCTTTTGAAATCTCAAAATTATTAAGTCCTTTTTCTTTAAAGTGCTTAAATAAACGGTCATTTTCTTTATCTAAAAAGTGACCAATTTTTTCCATGACCGTTACAGTATCAGCTTTTACAGTTGGGTGTTGCCCTAATTCTACCAAATGTTCTAGTAACTCATCAACATTAGTTAAATTAAAATTTCCGGCCACTAATAAATTACGAGCCATCCAGTTGTTTTGTCTCCTAAAAGGATGACAACTTTGAATGTTATTTCCACCGTATGTTCCATAACGTAAATGACCTAAAATAAGTTCGCCCATAAATGGGATGTTCTTTTTTTGCCATTCGATATCATTATAGGCCTCTGGATTTTTTAGTTTAGCGTCTATATATAAATCATTAATTTGCGAAAAAATATCCTGAGTAGCTTTAGGTTCAATAGATCTTAACCTATCAATATAGGGAGTTCCAGCTTCCACATCAAGTTTTACAGTAGCAACGCCTGCACCATCTTGACCCCGATTAATCATCTTATCCATCAATTGATACATCTTGTGTAGGCCGTATCTGCTGCTTCCGTATTTTTCTTTATAAAAACTTAAAGGCTTTAATAATCTAATTAAAGCAACGCCGCATTCATGTTGTATTTTATCACTCATAATTTCAGGTCACAAATTTACCATTTACTTGGAGTTTATTCACAAGAATTTTTTAACTCTTTTTCCTAAAAATCCAATTCTATATAATAAATGATGTGTTTTATCGAATTTTAAATTGTATATTTAAGGTTGTTAAATTAAGAACTTATGTTAAAAAAAATAATTTCATCTTTTGTATTATTGCTTTTAGTTGGTAACATTTCTGCTCAAGTAAAAATTAATGAGTATTCAGCTTCTAACTCAGGAGCCACTATACTTGATAATACTGGTAACAATTCAGATTGGATAGAATTGTATAATTCTGGCGCCACAACCATTAGCTTGGGTGGTTGGAATGTAAGTGATGATCCGGCAAAGCCAACAAAGTTCACTATTCCTTCTGGAATTACTATTCCTTCTAATGGGTTTTTAAGAATATGGTGTAGCGGCAAGGGCACACCAGCAAATGCTGTTGGGCACATACACACTAATTTTAAGTTAACACAATGTCAAGGAGATTGGATTGTTCTGAAAAATGGATCAACAATTGTTGATTCAATTCAGTTAAGAAGAACTCAAGCAACGCACTCAAGAGGAAGAAAACCAGACGGTTCAACTACATGGAATGTGTTTACCGCTCCAACTCCAAATGGATCCAACTCTTCAACAGGTTATACAGCGTATGCTCCAACACCAGTAATGAATGTAATACCTGGTTTTTATTCAGGCACTAAAATTGTTTCTTTAAGTGTTACACCATCAAACAGTTTAACGATTTATTACACAACTGATGGATCTGAACCTACTACTGGATCTTCGATGTATGTGTCTACTCCTGTTTCTATAAGCGCTACTTCTGTTTTAAGAGCTTATGCAGTTAGCAGTGATGCAACAACTTTACCTAGTTTTATGGAAACAAATACCTATTTTATTAATGAAACTATTAATTCACAATATGGTGTGGTATCCATAAGTGGTGGAGCGCCACTAGACCAATTATTAGGGGGAACTCAAAATAATCCAAAAACACATTTCGAATATTTTGAAAATCAAACTTTAAAAACAGAAGGTTATGGAGCCGCTGATAAACATGGAAACGATTCATGGGCTTATCAGCAAAGAGGAATTGATATTGAAACATATGATGAGTATGGTTATAATAATGCGTTTAAGCATCAGTTCTTTTCGGATCCAAATATGAATCCAAGCCCTAGATCAGAATTTCAGCATATTATGGTTAAAGCGGCAGCTTCCGATAATTACTCTTCGTCAAATAATGTTGGAAAACCTAGTTGCCATATGCGCGATGCCTTTGTTCAATCTTATCAATTTAAAATGGGATTAGAATTAGACGGAAGAAGAAATAAACACGTGATAGTATTTAAAAACGGAGCTTATTGGGGTTTATATGAATTAAGAGAACCATTTTCACAAGATTACACAGAACATTATTATGATCAGCCAGGGGATAGTATTGATAACCTAGCATTTTGGGGTGGATTACAAATCAGAAACGGAAGTGATACAGGTTGGGTAAATCTATATAATTTTATTATGGCTAATTCAATGACTAACGTGGCAAATTATGCCTACGTTGAAAGTAAATTGAATTTTAGAAGTTTAGTAGATTACATGGTTTACAACTCATACGTTGTTAATTCAGATTTTATTAATTGGAATTCTGCTTGGTGGAGAGGGAGAGCAACACAGGGCGATAAAAAGAAATGGCGTTACTGGAGTTGGGATATGGATAACGTGTATGACTTAGGAGAAAATTTCTCAGGACTTCCAACAACAGATATGAATTCAAGTCCTTGTGATTATACGAATGAGTTTCAAAATGCAGGTCCTAACATGGGGCATCCAGATATATTAGACAAACTATTAACCAATCCAGATTTTAAAGCCTATTACATTAACCGATATGCAGATTTAATAAACACTGCTTTAAAGTGTGATAAAATCATGCCTCACTTTCAGTATTTCAAATCTATTTTAACGCCTGAAATGCCACGTCAAATTGCTAAATGGGGCGGAACTATGGTGGAGTGGAATAAAAATATGGACACCTTAGAAGCTAAAATAAACAGACGTTGTACTTTCATTGAGTCTGCTATTGTTGATTGTTATAATGTAACTGGTCCTTTTGATATCACAGTAGATGTTGATCCTCCGGGAGCTGGTGATGTGAAGTTAAATTCTATTTGGTTAAATAATTTTGTATGGTCGGGTAAATATTTTGGTGGTGTGAAAATGAGTTTTGAGCAAACTGTTTTAGATACTTCTAAATATGAATTTGATTATTGGGAATTTAAAAATCATATACCTTCAATGAATACAACAGATGATAGTGTTTCTATTCAATTAACAACAAGCGATAATGTGATCGCCCATTATATTGAAAAAAATAAAGAAGTTGTTTTTCCTACAGCGTTTACTCCAAACGGAGACGGACGAAATGACTTGTTATCACCTTTAGGAGTTAGAAATGTAAAAACAATGAATTTTCAAATTTGGAATAGATGGGGACAATTAGTTTACAGTTCATCAGATCCAACAAAAGGTTGGGATGGTAATTTTAAAGGTACGCCAGCTCAAACAGGTGTTTATGCTTATTTAATTGATTATACAACAACTGGAGGAGAAGAAAAAGTGCTTAAGGGAAATGTTACATTAATTAGATAGTTGTTTTAATTACAATACACTTATACAAGTTTTATGAAAAAATTTTTATTGATTGTTATTTTATTTATTTCTTCTTTGAGTTATTCTCAAGACGTACATTTTTCACAAATACAAGAATGTCCATTATGGTTAAATCCTGCTAACGCGGGTTTTATGAATGGTTATTTTAGAGCCGTTGCTAATTACCGAAACCAATGGGCTGCCATGGGCAATGCCTATCAAACGATGGCGCTGTCGGTTGACGCATCTACTTTAAAAACTAAAAAAGGAAAAGCTTATTTAGGTATGGGATTATTTGTGTTTAACGACAGGGCAGGTGTTGCAAAAATGGGCAGTACACAAGCACAAATTCATTTAAATGCCATTATTAAAACTAGCAAAAAAAGTAAATTAGGCGGAGCCGTTTATTTAGGCTTTAATCAAAATTCGGCCAATTATGCTGCATTAACTTATGAAAGCCAATACAATGGTAAAGAAATTGACAATACATTGGGTACTGGAGAAGCTGTGACTTATGCTTCATTTATTAATTCTGATGTTGGTGTTGGTTTAAATTACGAGTTTTCATCAGCTAATATCGACATGCTACGTGATGATATATTTAGTTTAAAAATAGGAGGAGCTGTTCATCATTTAAATCAACCTGTACAAAAGTTCGCTTCTGGTTCTACATATAAATTACCGATGCGTTTTGTAGGAAATGTTCAGTCTCGCATTGATATTAAAGGAACTAAGATTGCTATCTTACCAAGTGTCATTTACCTTAGTCAAGGTACAGCCTCCGAAATTACAGTTGGAACCCATATTCGTTATCGTTTTAAAAATCCTACAAAAGTAACAGGAATGAAATCTGAAACTGGTTTAAATATTGGAGTTTATTACCGTGTTGGAGATGCAATTATTCCTCAAATTAATGTAGATATGGGTAAATACGCGGTTGGCGTAGCTTATGATTTAAACATCTCTAAATACAAAATGGTAAGTAATTACCAAGGAGGTTTTGAAATTTATTTTAAATTTATGACACTGGATGATGCTTTATTTAAACGTAAACGTGAACACGGATTAAATTAAATTCTATTTTATAACTAAATTTAAGTCGGGATAAACCCCGACTTTTTTTTGCACCTATTTTTAAAATATAAAAAATCAAGTATTGCACTAATTATCTGTTTTGGGTTTTTAATGTGGTTTTTACTTTGCTTACCAAAGCCTTTATTTAAAGATTCTTATTCTGTTATTTTAAATGATAAGACTGGAAATTTATTATCAGCAAAAATTGCAAAAGACGGACAGTGGCGGTTTCCTGAATCCAGCAAGTTAAATCCAAAATTTGTTTATAGTATTCTTGCTTTTGAAGATGAATATTTTTTTCAGCATAAAGGCATAAATCCATTTTCGATCTATAGAGCATTTCAGCAAAATAGAAAGGCTGGCAAAGTAGTGAGTGGTGGAAGTACCATTACGATGCAATTAACTAGGCTCATTCGTCAAAATCAAGAAAGGACATACTACGAGAAGTTGATTGAAATGATTTTGGCTTTACGTTTAGAATTAACTTATTCTAAAGTTGAGATATTGCAATTGTATTCTTCCCATGCTCCATTTGGCACTAACGTTGTTGGGGTTGATGCGGCATCTTGGCGTTATTTTGGACGAAGCTTATCTGAATTATCTTGGGCAGAATGTGCCACAGTAGCAGTACTACCAAACTCCCCGTCTATTATTTATCCTGGAAAAAACCAAGATAAATTAAAACGTAAAAGAGATAAATTATTAAGTAAACTTTTTGAATTAAAATGCATGGATGAGGAAACCTATTTTTTATCTATTCAGGAATCATTACCTCAAAAACCTTTTCCTTTGCCAAATAAATCAAGACATTTATTAAACAGAGCATTAAGTGAAAATAGTTTCGAAAATAATTTTCAAACTACCATTGATGCAGATATACAAAATAGATTATTAGAAATTTTAACTAAACACGCATCTGTATTAAAGCAAAATGAAATACATAATCTATCAGCTTTAGTTTTAGATGTTAATACAAACGAAGTGATTTCTTATATTGGTAATACGCCTATTAAGGATAAAGAACCACATGGAGAAGATGTAGATGTAATTATGTCAAACCGGAGTACAGGTAGTTTGTTGAAGCCATATTTATATGGCTTTATGTTAAATGATGGTCAGTTGCTTCCAAACATGTTGGTGCCCGATATTCCTACACAAATTGCTGGTTACGTTCCTCAAAATTTTGATTTTACTTATGATGGCGCTGTGCCGGCTAAACAAGCATTATCAAGAAGTTTAAATATTCCTGCAGTAAAAATGTTGCAGCAATATACCATTGATAAATTTTTAGACAGATTAAAACAAATTGGTTTATCGAGTATGAATCGTTCGGCTGATAACTACGGTTTGTCTTTAATTCTTGGAGGAGGCGAAGCTAAGTTGTGGGATATGTGCTCTGCTTACGCTAGTATGGCAAGAGTTTTAAATCACTACAATAAATCAAAAAGTTATCACATAGTGGATTGGGACAAACCTCATTATCTTTTAAATACTGAGCCCAAACAAAATCTAAAACAAAGTAACGCTCCGTTATTGTCGGCATCATCTATTTGGTTAACTTTTGAAGCGATGGCTGAAGTTGGTAGACCAGATATAGATGCAAGTTGGCAACGATTGGGTAATGCTCAAAAAATTGCTTGGAAAACAGGAACCAGTTTTGGTTTTAGAGATGGATGGGCAATTGGTATTTCTGGGAATTATGTGGTTGGGGTGTGGGTTGGAAACGCTGATGGAGAAGGCCGACCAGGTTTAACAGGAATTTCAGCGGCAGCACCAATCTTATTTGAAATTTTCGGTTCTTTGCCAAAATCATCTTGGTTTAAAATGCCAGTTAATGATTTAAAAACCGTTGAGGTTTGTAAACAAAGTGGTTGTTTGGCGTCGCAATATTGTCAAGACACTAAAAAAGAAAGAATTCCAAAAAACAGCATTGTATCTATAACCTGCTCTTATCATAAACCTATACATGTAGATGCAAGTGAACAATATCGTGTAACTGATGCTTGTGTATCTCCATTAGACATGAAAACAATATCTTGGTTTGTATTGCCTCCAGTGCAAGAATATTATTTTAAAACCAAAAACCCAATGTATAAATCATTACCTCCGTACAAAGATGGATGTGCGCCAGAGATAGAAAAGTCGATGGAAATGATTTACCCAAAGGCAGGAACAGTTATTTATATACCTTATGAATTAAGCGGTGAGCAAGGAAAAACGGTTTTTGAAATAGCGCACCGTAATCCTTCTAATTCAGTTTTTTGGCATATCGATGGTGTTTTAGTTGGAACGACAAAAGACATTCATCAATTGGGCTTAAATCCTTCAAAAGGAAAGCATATGTTGTCATTATCCGATAATACTGGCGAAACGCTTAATATACCTTTTGAAGTAGTGAGTGATAAAAAATAAGAAGTAAGAATTCAGATTTAAGAATTGATTGTATTCTTTCTAAATCATACTTCTTAGCTCTAAAATTGCACTTCCTTTGTTAATTGCTTTGTCGTTTTTGTTGAAAAAACATCAAAGTCACTAAGACTTTCCTTTATTATATTTGGTTGATGGCATTACTAGAAAAAGAAACCGAAAAATTATTTTACTCTATTGGCGAGGTAGCTGATATGTTTGATGTGAATACATCATTAATACGTTTTTGGGAAAAAGAATTTGATGTTATTACTCCGTCAAAAAACAAAAAAGGAAATCGTCTTTTTACAAAAAAAGATATTGAAAATTTTAAACTAATTTTTCATTTTGTAAAAGAAAAAGGCTACACACTGCAAGGTGCTAAAGATAAATTGAAAGGCGGCAATAAAGAAGCAGATCAAGTAAAAGTTGAAGTAATTGATAAATTAAAAAGCATCAAAGAACAACTTCTAAAGATGAAAGATTCTCTTTAATCCAATCTGCATTAGTTTATAATTATTCCTATTATTTCATCTAATTTCTGTATTTTTACTGTTATGACTTTAGATAGAAAACAAGCTCCCGATTTCAAAACCATCGATAAAATACATATTCAACATGCTGTTGAAAATACTTTAGATAATGGCATTAAAGTTTATACCATTGATAGTGGTTCTCAGGAATTAACTAAAATCGAATTTATTTTCAAAGCGGGTATGTACTTCCAATCTCAACCCTTATTAGCATCAGCTGCTAATAATTTATTAGAGACGGGAACTAAAAATTATACAGCTAATGAATTATCTGACAATATTGATTTTTTTGGTTCTTTCTTCGAATGTGCTGTAGAACAAGATTTCGCATCTTTGGCTTTGTTTAGTTTAAATAAATATATTGATAAGAGTTTGCACTATGTTGAGGATATTATTAAAAATCCTACATTCCCAAAAGATGAATTTGATATTTATATATCAAACAAAAAGCAAAAACACTTAGTTAATTCAGAAAAAGTAAATGTATTAGCACGTCGTCGTTTTTCTGAATTAGTATTTGGAGAAAAACATCCATATGGTATTACAGTTAAAGACGAAGATTTTGATAAGTTAACTTTAGAAAGTGTTGTTGAATTTTACAAAACATTTTATCATTCAGGAAACTGCACTATTATAGCTTCAGGTAAATTATCAAAAGATTTAATAGAAACATTAAATCGTTTTTTTGGTAAAACAACATGGGGGCATGTACAAACAATTCCTGTTCCTAAAGTTGAAATAGAGACAACAAAGCAACAAAAACATTTTATCGAAAAACCAGATGCGATACAATCAGCAGTGAGAGTTGGAAGATTAATGTTCAATAAAAAAAATCCTGATTATTTTAAATTTCAAGTTTTAAATACAATTTTGGGCGGATATTTTGGTTCTCGTTTAATGGCTAATATTCGTGAAGATAAAGGTTATACTTACGGTATCGGAAGTGGATTAGCTTCCTTAGTAAATGGAGGTTTCTTTTATATTTCAACCGAAGTGGGAACGGATGTAACTAATGACACATTAAAAGAAATTTATAAAGAGATTAAATTGTTACGGGAAGAACTGGTTGATGTAGAGGAGTTAGAAACAGTTCGTAACTATGTATTAGGACAGTTTTTAAGAAGTGTAGATGGACCATATTCTTTAGCAGATAAATTTAAAGCAATTTGGGAGTTTGGGTTAGATTACGATTATTTTGAAAAATATTTCGAAGCAGTTAAAACCATTACGCCCGAAGAAATCAAAGCTTTAGCAAATACTTATTTACAGGAAAAAGATTTAATAGAGTTAGTTGTTGGAAAAAAACAGTAAGTTAACGTGGCAAAAATTTTTATTATAGGTCCTGCATATCCTTTACGTGGTGGTTTAGCGACGTTTGACGAATTGTTTTGTGAAGCTTTTAACAAACAAGGGCATGATTGCGAAATTATATCATATAGTTTACAGTACCCTAATTTTTTATTTCCTGGAAGTACACAGTTTGATACAAGTGGCAATGCTCCAAAATATATAAAAATAAATACACTAATAAATTCGGTTAATCCTTTATCATGGATTAAAACGGCTCGTTTTATCAAAAAACAAAAACCGGATTTTATCGTATTTCGTTTTTGGATTCCTTTTATGGGGCCAGCTTTGGGAAGCATTGCTCGTATGGTTCGTAAAAGTGGCGTAAAAGTATTAGCAATCACGGATAATGTGATTCCCCACGAAAAACGTGCTGGAGACTATGCCTTTGCAAAATATTTTATTAATGGCTGCGATGGATTTGTGACAATGAGTAAAGCGGTGATGGGTGATTTAGAAAAATTCACAAATACACCGCATAAAAAATATTTATTACATCCCCTTTATACTTCTTTTGGAGAAAAATTAAATAAGCTAGATGCTAGAATTGCTTTAGATTTACCAGAAGATAAACAAATGGTGTTGTTTTTTGGATTGATTAGAAAATACAAAGGGCTAGATATGTTGTTGGATGCGATGAATGAATTAAAATCTAATCCAAATATTATATTGGTTATTGCAGGAGAGTTTTATGAAGACAAACAACCCTATTTAGATTTGATTGAAAAATATCAAATTCAAAATCAAGTCATAATTCATGCTAAGTTTATTGCTAACGAAGATGTGAAATTGTATTTTTCTGCTACAGATTTAGTTGCCTTGCCATATAGAAGTGCTACACAAAGTGGAGTAACTCAAGTATCCTTTCATTTTGAAGTCCCAACTTTAGTTACTAACGTTGGAGGATTAGGAGAAATTATTCCTGATAAAGTGGCTGGATATGTAGTTGACTCAAACGGTAAAGCAATAGCAGAAGGAATAAAAGATTATTTTGAAAACAATAGAATGCATGCCTTCACAGAAGGAATGATTAAAGAAAAACAAAAATATGATTGGAAAATTTTTGTGGATGAAGTGTTTGATTTATTTAAGAGATTAAAATGATAATAAGAAGTAAAGCCCCTTTAAGAATTGGTTTAGCAGGTGGAGGAACAGATGTGTCTCCATATAGCGATATTTATGGCGGAGCTATATTAAATGCAACAATTGATTTATATGCTTATGCTAGTTTAGAGCCTTTAGATAATGGTAAAATAGAACTTTGCATTGATGGTACGAATAAATGTTTATCAATTGTATCGCAAAAAGAATTGCAATTAGTTGAAGGCTTCGAACTATTTATAGGAGTTTATAATCGTTTGGTTAAAGAATTTTCGTTAAATCCATTATCATTTCGATTAACATCTTATATTGAAGCGCCTCAAGGTTCAGGTTTAGGAACATCTTCTACGATTGTTGTGTCTTTAATTGGTGCTTTTGTGGAGTGGTTAAAATTACCCTTAGGCAAATACGATATCGCTCGTTTAGCGTATGAGATTGAGCGTATTGATTTAGGAATGAGTGGAGGAAAGCAAGATCAATATGCGGCTACTTTTGGAGGCATTAATTTCATGGAGTTTTTAGCGGATGATAAAGTGATTGTGAATCCATTGCAATTAAAAGATGAAGTGCTTTATGAGTTAGAGTTTAATTTATTATTATACTTTACAGCTACACAGCGTCTATCGGCTACAATTATTAACGAGCAGGTTAAAAATGTAAAAGACAAAAATGAAAAGTCGGTTGATGCCATGCATAATTTAAAAGAGCAAGCGCAGCAAATGAAAGATAGTTTATTGCGTGGTGATTTAAATAAAATTGGTGAGATTTTACATTTCGGTTGGACAAACAAAAAGCAAATTGCTCATTCTATTAGTAATGATTTAATCGATAAGGTTTATACAACTGCTATTAATACAGGTGCAACAGGTGGTAAGATATCTGGTGCTGGTGGCGGGGGATTTATGTTTTTTTATTGCCCAGGCGTCACTAAAGTGAAAGTAGCACGAGCTATTGAAGGTTTAGGTGGCAGAGTACAATCATTTAAGTTTACAACGCAAGGTTTAACAACCTGGACTAGTTTATAAAATAAACCCTACCAGAAACTTCTGATAGGGTTAAGGTTATTCTGTTGTTTAATTAGAATTTACCTATCTGTTATTCTGTTATAATTTATCGTTCACAATAACATACAATTCTATTTGAGAAAGGCACGATAGCATATTGTAATTAGATTGTTGCATGATTTTACCATTCAGTATTTTTTCAATAGTATTTGGTATCTTTCTTTTTTCATCATGCATTGAATTGTATTTATTTACCAGATCATTTAATTTAATGAGCATTTGTTCACCTTCTCTCCCATCTTTAAATTCGTCCTTAAGCCCCGATTCTTCTATCCACATATTATTTTTTTCGAAGTCCTCAGGAATGCTTTTTTGACCTAATTCATCAAAAATGATCATCTCTTTTATTTTAATACAGGTCCCTTCAATATCTTTAGAAATATTATCCAATTCAATGTTTTTTTGAGTAGTATCATTTTTTATAGATTTCGATTTTTTTATCAATGCTTCATCTTGCAAATAGTTATTTGTTTTGGCAATGTGAAGTTGTGTACTTGATTTTAAACTAGTTTGCAAAAAGAATACACCAGCTAGCATAATTAGAATGATAGTTGTCGTAATAGTATTTATTTTATTGTCAGGATTTTTTATACCATTAAAAAAATAAAGTGGAATAAAAACAAAACTGAAAAGACCTAAAGTTATGAACCATAAATTACTTGCATATGGCCAGTGCATTACTTTGAACAAACTGTATGCACAAAATAATATGCCATTAATAACCCCAATTCCAAGTACAAGTTTCCCTCTACTTTCTGCTGTTTCACTTTTTTTAGTTAAAAAAATAAGGGGTAAGAAAATCAAAGTCCCAATTATCATTCCGAGCATTATTAATATGGAGGCTCCAGGCCAATGCATGAATTTAAAGAATGAGCCAATTATAAAAAATGTTGCTGCAGCGATTCCGCTATTAATCATTATCTTTTTCATAGTGTAATAGTTTTTGTAAGTTAATAATAGGAGAGTTTCTTCTTCAATTTCCCATAATTCATCTTTATAAAATGTTTGTATGGTTTTTTTGTAGAAGCTCTCGAAGTCTCCATTTTCTTCGAGATTGTTTTCAATGATACAACAAACATGATCTAATAGGTTTTGCTGCAGGCTCTCCATCTCAACGCCACGTGCACCGATGTCGCTGAGGATATAGTCTATTTGTTGATCACTGATTCGGTACATTGTTAGGCAGTTTTTGTATTGATGTCTAACAAAAATTTCATCGTTTCCATAAAGTCAGCTAACTCGCTTACTTTTTCTTTGGTTTTGTTTTTTCCACTCGGACTAAGTGTGTAATATTTACGAACTCGCTTGCCAATAAATTCAGATTCTGTAGTAACTAATCCATCTGCCTCCAAAGCATGTAAAGTAGGATATAAAGCTCCTTCAGTAATTTGAATTTTATCTAAGGTTAATTCTTTTACCCGTTGTGTAATTTCGTAACCATACATTTTTTTATTTTCGGCTAGTAACTTTAAAACAATTGTTTTAAGTGTTCCTTTTATGAGTTCTGAAGAGTAAATCATGATGTTATAACTTTATACTTAAGACAAAGATACATAAGAATCTAATGTATTTGACTATTAGGTTAAAATTATTTTATAAATAGCTGAAAATCAAGTTAATAAAATTTATTTTTTGTTATATCGAAATTATAGTTCAATTTTGATTGAGTTATTTAGGCTATTTATCAAACAAAAAATAAAATGAATTTAAATAAAATAGGGAAATATATACTGATGGTTAGCGCACCAGTTTTTGTGTTATCATTGTTGTCTATGTTTTTTATTGAGAGTATGCAAGAAGCCGTTGGAGTTATCTTGTTACTCATCTCATACATCTTATTTAGTGTTAGTTTATCGCTTATTTTTTATAATTCAACCCCCTTAAAAAGGAAGAAAGCCATTACGGCTATTAGTATTATTTCAGGTTCTATTTTTACAATTGGTTGGTTTTTTAAATTTATGCGTTGGCCAGGCGCTTCGGTTCTCATTATCACTTCTAATTTTTTATTTTCATTTGGATGTTTACCTCTTATAATGAAATCTCGATATGAGAAACGAATCACATTAGTATCTGAAAAAACATTAGTGCTCAGTATTGCTGATATGATTTCTATCTCATTTATTCTTAATGGTCTATTGTTTAAAGTTATGCATTGGCCAGCTGCTCTTTTGCTTATTCAGGCTGGTATCGTCATCTTGGTCATCACATTTATATTTTGGAATATTTCTTTTAGGAAAGAAGTTAAATTAAGATTAGTTGCCGAAGAAAAATTAAAAGAAACATTGAATGAGGTTGAAGAAAAGCAGAAAGAAATTACAGATAGTATCAACTACGCTAAACGTATTCAGGAAGCGATATTGCCATCTTTTGATTTTATAAAAACACATTTGCCAAACTCTTTTATTTACTATCAACCCAAAGATATTGTTGCAGGAGATTTTTATTGGGCTGAGAAAGTTGGTAATGATTTTTTTATTGCAGCAGCTGATTGCACTGGGCATGGTGTCCCTGGTGCTTTGGTGTCAGTAGTATGTTGCAATGCGTTAAACAGAACAGTCAATGAATTTAAACTAACTGAGCCAGGAAAAATTTTAGACAAAACACGTGAATTAGTTTTAGAAAGTTTTTCAAAAAATGGAGGAGATATCAAAGATGGAATGGATATTTCATTAATGAGTATCAATGGAAATACAGTAAAATGGGCAGGCGCTAACAATCCTTTGTGGTACTATCAAAATAACGAATTGAAAGAAATAAAAGCCAACAAGCAACCCATTGGAAAAACGGATAATCCGGAAGCTTTTACAACACACACAATTGAATTAAAAAAAGGCGATTCCATTTATCTATTTACAGATGGATTTGCTGATCAATTTGGTGGTCCGAAAGGAAAAAAATTCAAGTACAAACAGTTAGAGGATTTGCTAGTTTCTTCTAATGATTTGAGTATCAATGAACAGCATTTGACGTTAAAAAACACGTTAAATACTTGGAAAGGAAATCTCGAACAAGTAGATGATATTTGTATCATTGCTATTAGGTTTTAATTTCTAATAAATATTAACAATCATTCTGCTTCATTTTCTTATTTCGTATCTTTAAAGGTATGACAGAAGAAATCATTTTAAGAGAAGCAACCTTTAGCCCGCGAGTAAAAACCTACATCTTTTTTGTAGTATTATTTTTTTTATTTTCAAGTGTTATTGGAATAGTGTTAGTTCCATTTTGGATTTTTGGATTAGGACAATGGTTGAGTGGTAAATATTTTGAAACACTTTCTTGTCAAATCACTAATAAAAATTTGAAATTCTCAAAGGGCTTAATTTTACATATAGAAAAAACGATTCCTGTAGAAAATATACAAGATTTGTCTTTTGTCGGTGGTCCCGTCCTTCGCTATTTTGGATTAACTTTAATTAAAATAGAAACAGCTGGCGGCGGCGGCGGTACTCATCATCAAAACATGATGAGCATGTTAGGAATTAATGATGCTGAAAGTTTTAAAACACAAATATTACAACAACGAGAAGTAGTGATTAATCAAAAACATGGTTACGGTAACGTCATTGCGATCACGCCAGAGCGTGAGCAGCATTCTCACATGATAGATAACACACAACTCTTAACCGACATTAAAAACGAATTAATAGAAATTAAAAACGCTTTAAAAAAGAATGTTTAATTGTTTGGCGTTTGAATGTTTATTGAATTCAATAATTCAGAATCATTCTACAAAAAACTTTAAACAATAAAACAACTAAACATTATTATGTTCCTAATATTTGATACCGAAACAACAGGCTTACCGCGCAGTTATAGCGCACCACTAACTGATTTTGATAA
>Ga0315900_10000927_pt1 | contig 47583 bp, 53 predicted proteins | sample LakEriMetagenome_FD_203521 | JGI IMG/M metagenome (GOLD analysis project Ga0315900, IMG submission 203521) | Freshwater fungal communities from buoy surface, Lake Erie, Ohio, United States - Buoy 12 MA114 | ecosystem: Environmental > Aquatic > Freshwater > Lake > Lake biofilm | place: USA: Lake... | reverse complement strand
CCACGGTGAAAGCCCCTGAAGCCCCACCGGTCCAAGCCCCTCCGGTCACGGCCAAGAAGCCTGAAGCCCCACCGGTCCAAGCCCCACCGGTCACGGCCACGGTGAAAGCCCCTGAAGCCCCACCGGTCCAAGCCCCTCCGGTCACGGCCAAGAAGCCTGAAGCCCCACCGGTCCAAGCCCCACCGGTCACGGCCAAGAAGCCTGAAGCCCCACCGGTGCAAGTCCCTCCGGTCACGGCCACGGTGAAAGCCCCTGAAGCCCCACCGGTCCAAGCCCTTCCGGTCACGGCCAAGAAGCCTGAAGCCCCACCGGTCCAAGTCCCACCGGCAGCCCTTTCGGAAGATACAAAGGAGTATGCTGGAAGTATCAAAGAGCTTGCTGGAAGTATCAAAGAGCCTGCTGGAAGTATCAAAGATCCCGCCGGAAGTATCAAAGAGCCGCTTGATCGCATTGCCCACAACACAAATCCGGCCAACTTGGACAAGCAAGCGGACAAGATCGTGGACGGCTTGCAGGGGGACGCACAGCCCAAGCCCGAATCCAGACCAAAAGCCCCTGAGATCCAACCCGTCCAAGCCCCCAAGGGTGGATCCAAGGCCCCGGAGAAGCCTGACCCTCGAATACCAGCCCCAAAGATAAAGCCCCAAGCTCAAACCGAGACCGTTACTAAAGGGGTGCAAACCGAAGTTGCGGCGGCGCGAGCCGTAGCTACAACCGAAGCCACAGCCGGGGCCGCAGTCGCGACGGAAGCCACCGCCGTCGCGGCCACCGAGACAGCGGCCGCGCTTGGTGAAGTGGCGGCAGTATCTTCAGGGGCCGTCGCATCTTTGGGAGCCGTGGCCGTGGCGGCGGCCCCCGTAGCCATTGCCTTGGTGGCCGTAGGTGCAGCGGCCTACAAAATGGTCGAAGTGTTCAAGCAAGTATGGAACACAGCCCGGGAGCAACAACAAGACCTAGTAAGCTATTCCGATGCTATTGCAATTCAACAAGCCGAGACCCAAGTTCGGCGAGAAATGCGAATGGTTGAGCGGGCAAACGAACTAGGCGATCGATTGGCGAGAGTGGGCGAAGCCCAAGATCGAAACGACGAAGCTTGGCAAAAGCTTTCCGATGCGATCGATGACATTTTGATTCGAAACTTGGAAACCATTTTACCATTGATCGAAGTGGTTACCGCCGGAGTGAATCAAGTGGCCGAAGGCGTAGAGTTAGCCAACGCCACCGGCCAATTGATCAACGCCACACTACGGGATTGGCTTCAGTTGGGCGGAACCGAAGCCGAGCAAGACAGGGCCTACTATGAAGCCGAAGCCCTTTTCAAAAAGAAATGGGACGCATTTTTCACGGCGGATCAAAGATCAAAAGAAGACAGTAGGTTTATGAACGATCCAATGCTTCAAGCTTTGAACAACGCTTGGGGCCAGAATAAGCCGATTGACCCTAAAGACATAGCCAACATGGTCGCACAAGTGAGGGCCTTATAATGAACGGCCTTCCCGACGTTTTGAATTACAACAACGTGGCTCTGGGTATCGGATCCAAGCGGAATATCTCGATCGATATGGTGATGACCCCGGACGGAAGACAAGTCCAACATCATAGGCTAACCGTTTCCGTTGAAGCCGTTATTGCCGTAGAAATTTCCCAAAGCATGGAAGACATAAAGGCCAAGCTTTCCAAGCCGGGCCAGCATCTTTACATTGAGAATTGCGGGTTCGGTAATGCGCTCAGCATAGGCGGGACTTCGGGGGAGCCGGACTTAATGGGTGGCCCGTTCCCTAAGCTATTAAAATTTGAGCCCATGGCGGCATCGACGCAAAGCACCGCCATAATTGTAAACTGGCAAGTGGAAGCCAATATATTCATTGAAACTGAGGATGAAAACAACGTCGGGGATTTTCTTTCATTCACGTATTCTACATCCTACGAAATAGACGAAAGTGGTTGGTCCACACGAACCACCAAGGGGAAACTAACAGTACGTAAAGAGTTTGATGGCCCGAACAGAATCAATCATAACGCCGATCGATACCGGGATGAGATTCGAATTACGAAGCCCGAGGGTTTTTCCCGGAAGCAAAGCTACGAACTCAGTGAAGACAAAGCCACGCTAAGTTTTTCATTCACGGATTCCCAGATCAAGACCCGACAACCTTACCCGCCGGGCATAGTGTCAATTCGATGCACCCATAGAGCAAGACGGACCCGGTCCCAGCTATCGACCACTTACAACACAATTTCATTTCAGTGTGAAGTGGCGGCGGATCAACCAACGGTACAGTCTTGGTTCACTTTTCAATCCATTGTGGGTAAAAGACTTCAGCATACGAAAGCTAACGGGGGAAAGTATCTCATCGAAGACATCGAAGTAGAAGAAGACATTTTCGGGACTTCTTTTTCTGCTTCGGTCACCTACAGAACGCTTTCCGAAGTGGCTGAATGGTTGTATGTATCGGGCATCTTCCAGGCCCTTTATTTAACATGGGCCCCCTGGGAACAAACGATGCACAACCTTGAGACCGAAAGGGGCATCGCAAACCTTGTTTCAAGGGCGAGGGAGCAAGACCGGCTAGTCAACAGGGAAAATCAAGAACTTCCCGAAATCGAAGACTTGCATTTACCAGAAATCAACCCACTTACACCCCCGGGGACGCCTTTCTGTAACGAGCTACCGACGCCGGAAGCTAGTTGGCTTCACTTTGAGTCCTCTATTTTTGTTGACCGGGAAGGTACCGATCAAGACTTTTGGCTTCCGGTGGGGCCTCAAATGATCGAAGATGGGAAAGTTAATTTGAACGAGCTAACCGGGGTGGGAAGAAATCCGAGCCGAACCGAGACAAAGCCTATACTTTCCTACAATTCCGGATTGGCCACGAAGCTTATTTTTCAGGGTCAAGCTCTTCGGGTAGGTTACGAGATACCACAACCAAAACTTGAATTGCCGGGCGTAAAGCTTAGCCCGGTGAAACAAAAGATGGTTCCTATATTTTTGGGTATCTTCTATTGCCAACCCGTTTTCGGGCTCAAGTGGGAGTTGCACTACCAAGCTAGTGATTTACCACCCGGGTTAAAACCGGGAATCAACACCGATGGCACTTATCGAGGCGGGTCAAGTGTCCCCGGATCTAGTTCGAACCCCCCGCCACCTAATAACCCATAGAAAGGCACAGCCATGGGAAAGATCGAAGTCCGAGACGACAGCATCGAAGTTCTTATCAAGAGGCAAAGTGAGCCCCCAAATTCGGTGGCGGTTGACTTGCTGGAACTCCGAATGCTTGTTGAAGAACTCGAAGCAAAGCATCCAATGAAGCGCGAAAAGGGGATGGTATACGCTACCCGAGAATTTTTGAGGGATCTTGCCACGCAATTGAAAGAGATTGGGGTGGAAGGCGCTACGCCATCCATGGCATTTCAACTTTGGTCCAAGCTTTCAGAAGCCGTGGAAGCCCTAAAAAAAAACACGCTCGAAGAGCAACCCTTTGCCGAGAGTACGGAATCAACGCCTTCGAGTTGACCGCCTGTCAAGTTATCGCACTGGAGGAGAATCTACCTAGGTTCAAGGCCCTCGATGACATCGCCAAAGGAAACTATGACCCCACCAACCATTCCGAGGTGTATCGGCTTTGGTTGGTGGCCTACGAGGACGAAGACCAAGCACGTCGAGCCCAGTCCCAAGCCGTCCAAAACCTAATCGACAAAACTTGCGGGAAGCTTCCATGACCCTGAACACGAACAAACGACCGGCCAAGACTAGGGGCTATCAACCGCTTCAATCGTGGTGGCTTCGGCGGCATCAAAAGCTTCCACTACTGACCTTCCCAATCATCGAAATGATCCTTTGCGATGAGACAATCCAAATTGGATTAGCGGCAAGGCGGGCAGTCCTTCAGGGCGTCGAGTTCGGGTACGACAAGAACGGCACTTGGACCCCCGGGGTGCAATGCTCCAACGCCATGGTGGGCGAATGGGTGCTTCGTCAAGTCAAGAAGCTTTGGTCCTGCGCTATCGAACATATTGCAAGCGCTCAAGTGTATGGATGGGCGGGCATGGAGGTGGTATGGGAGCGGTCCCCCGAAACCAACCTTTGGGAAGTGTCGGGGATCGAAGAACGTCACGCAAACGATACCAGGGTGATCATCGGTGGCGACACCGGGCGACCATGCGGGGTTCGATTTTTGAAGGTCAAGGGGGCCGAGAACGGATACTTGGATCTTCACTTCCCCGAATCGTTTTTTCACGCTTACAACCCCAACCCTGGAGAATGGTACGGTCATACTGTTTTGCATGGTTCCTATCGATCTTGGGCGGACAAGCACCTAGACGGCGGGGCGGTCGACGTGCGAAGGCTCTTCATGCACAAAGATGCCTATGGTGGGGCCGATTTGACCTATCCCGAAGGATCGACCGACATCGGGACAGTGGACAATCCCTTGGAAGTGCCAAACCGGGAGCTAGCCCGGGAAATTGTCGAGCAGATTGAAGCGGGTGGAGTGACAACCACCCCCGCCCAGTACGACGACCGAGGGAACCCACTTTGGAAATTGACGCGGGCAACAGTCCCATCGAATCCGTCCCATATCCTGCAATACCCAGGGGACCTAGATGGGGAAATGCTTCGGGGCATATTTGTCCCTGATGGGGTCCTCAAGGCCGATGATACGGGATCCTGGCAAGGGAGGCTGATTCCCATGGGGATCCTCTACGCGAACTTAGACCCATGGGTTGGATCCATCCTTCGGGACATGCGAGAACAAATCTTGGAACCTGGGATCCTCAACAACTGGGGCCAAGCGATCCCGTTTGTGTTGGAGCATCAGCCTTTGGCCGATCAAGCTCTGGAGCAGCAGAAGCAACAACAACCACAACAGGCAATAGATAAAAATAGCATCATGGACATGCTCAAGGGCACTGACCCGGGCAACGACGACGGATTTGAAGATGGGCTTGAAGAAGATCCGAACCGGAACCAAGACCCGACCAAGATGGGTCTACTTGACCCCGTGGCAGCCGTGGGGGAAGGCGTATTGAGCGCGGCGGGCATTGTTGCGGCGGCAAAAGCCGCGATGAAATCAAAACGAATGGGGTGGGTGCCATACAAAGGTGACCGTGGCGGTCGGGGGTGGCGAAATGCCGATACCAACGAAGTTCGATATCAAGAAGACCGCCCTATAGACTTAGGTGTCTCGACGCTTCGCAAAGAAACCCGGAATCCAATACTGGGTAGGCACGAAAGCAAAATTGAATACGCCGACCAAAAAGCCGATCCGATTAAGCCCCCGAAAAAACCGATCACTTTGAAAAAAGATGGAGAGGCTATGGATCGGGCCCAAGTCATGGCCGATATTCTTCAATCGCTTTACGGGAACGAAGCCGAATCACTATTCGACAAAATTTTCGGGGCCAAAGTCAAAAGATTGGCTTCTTGGAACTCGATTGACCACCCCCGTGGTCCAGATGGCCGGTTTATCGAAAAGAACAGCCCGGAAGCGGTAGCGGCAGCAAGGGGGGTTATTGTCGAAACACTCAAGCAAGCCCGGACTCCCGGGACCTTGAAGAAAGTGACCGAACATCTTTCCATTTTGACTTCATCCCAACTGAGAGACATCCAACGAGAGCATGGAATCAAAGCCGGTGGGGCTAAAGCTGAGTTGGTTCAAAAAATCGCCGATAGACTTCACGGAAAACCCGGTCAAAGCGATGAAGACGCTAACCCAAACCGAGAAGACGGTACGCCAAAAGCCCCAAGCAATGAAGACGTGTTTACAGTACCCACCGCAAGCCTGAAAGTGGATCCAAGCCGGTTTCAATACAAGGTGAAGGACATTGGCGAGGAGGGTGTTACCAACGAGCTAAAGGGGGTATCGAAGTGGAACCCCGAGCTAGCCGGATCTTTGCTTGTGTGGCGGGACCCTAAAGATGGTCAAGATTATGTAGTTAACGGCCACCACAGGCACCACCTAGCCAAGAGGCTTGGGGCCGACAAGCTGAACGTCCGGTATATCAACGCGGCGGACCACGTCGAAGCGAGGGCCCGTGGCGCACTGGCAAACATTGCCGAAGGCCGAGGGTCTGCGATCGATGCAGCTAAGTATCTCAAAGATTCAAAGCAGACGGTAGAACACCTGAAGGATGCGGGCGTAAGCATGTCCGGAAAAGTGGCCGCCGACGCGGCTATCTTGAAGGACCTATCCAATAAGCCTTTCCAGATGGTCACCGAAGGCCGCTTGGAAGAGTCCAAAGCCTTGGCCGTGGCCAAGCACCTAAAGGACCATGGGCTTCAAGAAAAGCTCTTCAAGAAGCTAGAGGACCGGGAGGAAGAGGGTAAGGAGTGGTCGACCCGTGAGATTGAAACAGCGGCCAAGAAGATGGCCAGCGCTGGTAAGTACGTCGAAAAGGGGCAAGACCTATTCGGGTCCTTCGAGGAAGAGCATTCGACATTTGACCAAGAAGTGGAGTTGGAAAGCCATGTAAGCCGGATGCTCCAGCAGGAGGCCAACGACTATCGAGCCGTCGCGAACAAACGCCGGGCGGACCGAGTGGCCGACGCGGGCAACGTGTTGGCAGTCGATGAAAACGCCATTCGGGCCAACCAAGCCGATAACGCGATAAGCGAATTTGATCGAGAGTCCCGGCTACGCGGGGACGTGTCCGACGCTATCCAGTCCTTTGCTGGCGAATATGCCAAGGCTACCAACAAAAAGCAAAAGGACGAAATCAAGTCCCAGGTACTAGGGGCCATTAGGGCCTTGATCGGGGTACCAAAAGAAGGCGACCGAAACCCGAGTACGGGCATGGTTTACCGGGGAGGGCAATGGCTACGGGATGGCGAGACCAGAAAGACGATCGAAAAGGCCACGTTAAGCGAAGCGGAGCGCGATTGGCCCCAAAAGCGTATCAACTACTTGAAGCAGTACGGAAAGAGCGATTCCAACGGTGATTTACGCCACGTCGTACTTAATACGGACGATTGGCGGCCCGAGTTCAAACAGTACGTCGGGACCAACGCGGCGGACGTTCACGAAGCTTCAAGCTACTTGAATAAGAAAATGTATGATGAGGCCTTGCAAAAATTAAAGGGCAAGGGTAATAACAAATTGATGATTCTTGCGGGTGGTGGGGGGTCCGGGAAAGGGACCTACACCAAGCGGCGGAACGATATGGACCAATATCCGTTGGTATTGGATCAGGCTTCCGATAGATACCACAAGCTGGAAGAAAAAATCAACGACGCCATCAAAAACGGCTACACCCCCGAGCATATATTCGTCGATCGACCAGTACGGGGGGCTTTTGAAGGGATCGTTGGCCGTGCGATGAATGCGTACAAGAGGGGCGAAACTCCACGGACCGTGCCCTTGGCAATTGCTTTGGAAGCAAATCTCGGGGCCCGGAAGGCTACCTTGGAGCTACTTCAAAAGCGTCCGGACGTTTATTTCGAAGTGTTTGACAATACGGGCGAAACCGAAGAGTCCCGTAGGACCATTAACGATAGGAACCAAGCGGCCCAACATCTTCAACGGCGGATAGCCGAAGAGGATGCAGGCCGGGAGGGCATACTAGATACGTGGCGAAAAAAGATAGCGGACCGCGTATTGGCGGGGGAAATCCCGGACCATATTGCCGAAGGGTTCTTCCCCGATGAAGATTTTGTGACCAAGGTTAGAGCGGGTAACTTCCGTAAAGAAAGTGAAGGTGTGGCATGAGTGTAGATTTGCAAGATAGGGGGCTTTTCCCCCTATCGACCAAAGACGGACATACCCCCGCGATGCAAGCGCGGGTGGATGCTTTCGTCTTGGATGAACTGCTAGAGAAGCGAGAAAATGGAGTACAGCTATCAGACTACCAGCTAGCGTACTTGGCCGAGCTATTGGCCAAAGAAAAGATTCGAGAAGAGCAAGCCCGGAATAGCGGGTGGGATCCGGACCCTCATACCGATGCCTTCTTGGCAAAGGAAGAAGCGGCCCTCAAGGTCGAACCCACCACCACCACCACCACCACCACCACCGAGACGGAAGAGGACGAAGAGCCAAGCCCATGGGCGATGAGTCCCGAGCGGGCTGCGGCGGTGGCCAAGGCTCACAGGGATTCGATGAAGATGGCCAAGCCAATTGATCTTGGTGGTCCAAACAGAATGGGGCTGGTGGCCCCCGACGAGGATCCAGACAACGACCAAAAAAAAGCTGAACTGATTGCCGAGGTCCTTACGGGCCTTTTTGGCAATCAAGCCGAGGGATACTTCGACAGTGTCTTTGGGGCCCAGCGCATGGCCTCTTGGAATGCCCTTGACCACCCCCGTGGTCCAGATGGCAGATTTATAGAAAGGAATAGCCCGGAAGCGGTAGCGGCAGCCGAAAGGCACGTTAAAGAGGCCCTTTATGGCCACCGAAGCCCAGAGAAGTTAAAAAAGATCATAGAGGGGCTTTCGATTCTTAGCGTGAAGCAAATCAGGGATCTAAAAAAGAGGTACAGCCTTTCAGCGGCGGGCCATACCAAGCAAGCCCTGATTGACAAGATTGCGGACCGGTTGGATCGGGGACGTCGCGAAGACGAACCAAAGGAAGAGCCCGACAATACAAAGGGGCCGAGATTCATTCGGAACCTAGCTGCCGAAGCCATCCGGGAAGTACTCCCTACGATGGACAAGCACGAAGAGTTTTTAGAGGGTAAGAGATTCCTACCTAGTGAGTATTTTCTTTCGAAGATGGGCCTTAGAGGCAGCGAACCCGAGCAAGTCATGGAAGTATTCCATGCGAAGCTCAAGGAGCATGGAATACCCTACCCGGACGCCACGGCGGTTAAGACCACGGAAGAGCTTCTCAAAGAACAGACGGACAAATACCAAAAGGATTACGACGACGCATATAGCTTCGCGCGGGCAAACTACAAGAAGCCCCCACCTTTGGTATCCATGACCTTACGGCAATACATGGCGGTTGAATCCCTACGCTTAAAGGCCCAGCTTGAAGCGGACTTTGTCAAGATTCACAAGTTCAAAGACCTTGTCCAAGCTTCGATCGATGGAGATTCCGAAGCAGCCAAGAAGCTTGATGCAGGGGCTTGGAAGAGGGGGAACAATCTAGCGAGTAAGTACACAGACCTACGGAGCGGCGGCGGTATCGACCTTGAGTCGGCGATTAACGGGCTTGAAAGACAGCAAGAGGAACTGCAAGAGCGGCTGAGTGACCCGTATCGAAGTCGTCACATTTTAGAGGGTCACTTCAACTTACTGAGGGAGAAGATAGTTCCGTACCACAAGGCCCTCATTAGCCACATCGAAGCGGGTGGGACACTCACTAAAGAACAACTCTTGGAAAACCGGTACGAGACATGGGTACCAAAGAAGCAACTCAATGCCCTTTTGACCGAAGATGCGATTTCGTTACGCAACACGTACATGGAAAAGGGTGGTTATGGCTTCCACGCCATGGTAGTGTCCGAAGCCTTGAAGGCCGCCCAACCTAAATTCGAGAAGGCCAGGGGATCCTTGGACGTCAGCTTGAAAGTCCAAAATGAAAACCTTGACAAATGGGCCGCCGAAGAGACGGCACTAAAACCAGAGTACGACGAGATAAAAAGCAGGCTTGAAAGCTTGGGTAACAACCCCTATTTCTTCGGGGAAGCCGAAGAGTTAAAAGTTAAGCTTAGGACCGTGGGCTTGAAGCGGAAAGAGAATTTTGAAAACATGATACGAGCCCAAGCGGAACGGCGAGATATGGTACTCAATGCCTTTTTCCCGGATCGCGATGGGGACGGAAAACTAAGCTTTGACCCTGATAAGAGATTCCCTAAAAATCATGAAGTTAATAAGGGTATCCACGCATCCACGGAATCGGCCCTGCGATTCCTCAATAGGGTGGTGAGTTCATCCCACGGGGCAATCGAAGCCCAACCGATGTTGGCTACGGACGGGCGGGCCTTTGCGATGGGGAACAGTATAGCGCTCCACCCTGGTACCGTTACTCCCCGGGTAGTGGTCCACGAATTCGGCCACGTCTTGGAATCTCAGCATAACGATTCTCTAGGTGAGCTATCGAAAGCTTGGGCACAATCGCGGATAGCGAACCATGAGGGGCCGGACGGGGAGACAAAACATTTAGGCCCCGAGTATGAGCCTGATGAAGTGGCGGCCAAGGATGGATTTAAGAGTCCCTACACGGGGAAGTTTTACCCGGGCCCCGCTAGTGAAGTATTGCCGATGGGGTTACAAGCATTGTTCTTGGACCCCTACGAGTTCTATAGAGACGACCCGGAACTTTTTCGTTATACGGTGTCGGTATTGAAAGGGTGGATTCTATGAGCGGGCGGATAGTTGCGTATTTGGAAACGAAGGGCGGGGACTTGATCACGTTGAATTTATCCGATGAACGCGGGTACTTTTGGGCAAGCGAAAAGGAGGGCCTTGCAGAAAAGGCCGAATCAGCGGTCCCCGTTTCAGACCTAGAGACCGTTTCAGGCGGGTACCCCCCAGCCAACGCCATAGACCGATTGCGGGAAGCTTTTGGCGGGCACTCCGGTGTTGTTAGTTTGCCCCCGTTCACTCCCGGAATTGTCTACTGATGAGCGACGTTACCAACAAGCAACTTGATCGCATCGTTGGCAAGAGCTTGATCGGGATCGAATCGGCCGCGCAGACTTCCCGCTTGCGATTGATTCGGACGGCTTGGAAATACCGGTATGAGCCGTTCCGGTTTCTTCAGTCCTTGTTAATGCGACCCTTGACGAAATTCACATCTTTCATGATGGACCATCTTACGGATGCCTACTTGGCTTCGTGGATATCGGGGATGGACTACTTGGCCAAGCTATTCCCGCCGTGGCTAGCCGAAGAGTTTCGGACCGGGATCCGGGGCAAACCCCCTAAGAAGCCACCGGGCCCCCCGTGGCCGCGTTTCACGTTCTACGAGGAAGACGACAGGGACTTACGCTTCCCGCTCATTGAAGAGGCAGCCAAGAGGCTTGCAGACCGTCAGATAATGACTCGGAGTCAATGGGACTCGGCGGCCAAGGAAGCTCGGGAGCAAGCTTTTTTCGTTACGGCGGACATTAGCATCGAAACTATCGACACAATTCGAAACGCGATGGTTTACGACTTGGACGAAGGGACGAGCCTCAAGAGCTTTACCAAGACGGTGGAGGAGGCCCTAGGGGGAAGTCCGATCGGCCCGGGCCATCTTGAGAACGTCTACCGAACAAACGTCCAAGCGGCCTTCCGCGACGGTCGGGAGACGTTGGCTTCAGACCCGATTGTTTCGGCGGTATTCCCCTACCAAGCCTATGACGCCATCCATGACGCCCGCGCCCGCCATGATCACTTGGCCCTGGAGGGCTTGGGGCTTGACGGCACGAACATCTATCGGCGCGATGATCCGATATGGGACAACTTCACCCCGCCGTGGGATTACAATTGCCGGTGTGGAGTCAATCTCATGACCTTGGAAGCGGCAGCAAGAGCCGGGGTACGTGAAGCCCAAGAGTGGGTGAAGACAGGGAAGCCACCGGCCCGCCCTGAGTTTCGCTTTGCGGAAGTGATGCGAGAAGTTACCCCCGTCCCTAACTTCGGATCCAGGGGGGTTGTTTATGCCTGACCCCGTTGGGATCTATTTCAAACTGCAAGCGGTCAAGACCACAGCACCGGCCAAGACGGTTGACTTCCCTATCTACCAAGCGACAAATCGGGCCCAGTACAACTACGTCAAGCTTGTTCGGAGCGGACCCCACGAAATTCAATTTGTGGTGAGCCATGAAGACGCTGCTACTCTCATGGCAAAAAAATACGAGGGGTCGTTGGAAGCCCATATCTTTGATAACTCTCGGGTGGCCGACGGTGGGACCGCCGTAGACATTCGGATCTTCCCTTTGATTCCGTGGCGGGCCGAGTTTATCACGGAAAGAGTGGCCAAGGTCATTTTCAAGCTTGGCGTGGGTGGCAACAGTGTCCAAGATTGGGTGGACGACGTTTGGGATGCTTCGGGCTTCGTAGAGTTGACTGATGAAGTCGTAGCCACAGCACCTATACCCCCAAACGTATTTCAGGAATTTTTGTTCACGGGGGTTATTCAGGTCGACAGTTACAACAATTGGGCCGGAGCGGATCTACACTCCGACGTCACTCCAACTGTCAAGGAATCCGCTTCGGTCGGATTGCACAACTTCCGCCGACCAGCGACGAAATGGCAAATGCTTCGAGTCTATGAAGCCCTTTGTGGAGTGGTCTATTGGTGGGATACCGAAGACCGAACAATCCACATGGTTTTGGCCGACGAAGATCAACCAGACCTAGACACGTTCAAAGATCCTAAGTACTTGATTGAGGACTTTCCAAACCTAGAAAACAAACAGCCAAAAGTCCTTTTCAATTCCAGCAACTACTATTTCCGGAATTCTTTAGTCGACGGTAAGTTTGCCAATTTTCCGTTCCGAAAAATCAACCCAAACCTAGGCCTAACCGTCCCAGACTTGTATCAATTCTCGGACCCAGCAGCTTTCCAATTTCACTATTCTAGTTTGATACTCGGGCAATTGGTTATCGAAAGCCTCTCGGGCGGTGGGGTGGCATCTTCACAGCAGTTGATCGATGACCATGCAGCCACTTGGGAAAGAGCAATCAGAGCCGCAAAACGAACCTATGCGGCATACAACCGAGCGTCCAAGCGGACCGATTGGTATAGGTTGAAAGGGTTCCACGACGTTTCCTTGGGCGCTGAAGTGGCTTCGGTGACCTACAAAAACCAAAGCACTTTGGTGGACTTCCGGGACGATCGGCTTCCGGTGTGGCCGAGTTTAGCCACTCTTGCGGCGCAAACCTTTTCGCTTGTGTCGGTCGTCATCCAAGTCAAATATCCGGTTGGAACCGGAAACCCGACGTTTTTAGGTCAAGCCACAGCACCCCATAGTGGAGCATGGTCCCCTTCGCGGGCTTTGGGTTACACGGGCAACGCTTTCGCCTTTTCTACGGCAATTGAAATTGAAGACTCGCTCAATCTGTTCCCTTGGTTGGACGTTGGGGACCGCGTACTATGCGTTTGGGATGGCAGCCGGGCCGTGATCATTCAATCCGAGTTATCCGCAGACGTGGAGCTTCAGTAAATGTCGGACCATCGGCCCAGGATGAAGCCGAAGTTCGCGTCGCGATCGATTCGAATGGGTGTTCTCAAGCCTGAAACGCCAGTGGGGACGCAAAAAGTTTGGGGCGGAACAGAAGTTTTCCAGTCCCTACCATATCAAGGTTACCCTTCGCCAGCTACGGACTTCGTTCCGGGCGCTGGTCGGTACTATGATTCCTTTTCGCCCACCTATGTAACAGGGAAAGTTTTTATCGAATGCGTACGGCAATCCAATTCACAACTTAGGGAGACCATCTTAGGGGCAGACATTCAACGGTTCACGGATCTCGGCGGGCTTGTGTTTTCATGGAGTCCATCCGCTTCATCAACGGGAAGCGTAGATTTTTGGAACCGATCTTCCACCCCGATAGGAACCATTGAAATACTGAAAGATATTCGTAATTTTGATACTCCGATTAGCGAGCTTTCAGTACCCGATGCGGACCAAAACGGCACCCCTCAAGGTCGCTATTGGGCCGAGACATGGGAAGACCGTTGGGGGGACTACACCAACACCACCACGCTTCACAGGTTTCAATTCTCTTGCAGCATTGGGCTATCGTCCGCCACCAATGTTCTAGCGCCGAGAGTAGGGTTTCGAAGTTCCGGGTATCGAAAACGTATGGCTTGGTTCGATTTGGCCAACGGGATCAAGCTTCTTTCGATGGAAGCGGCCACTAAATTCATACTTCACACTACCGTCAACCTTTGGGAGCGAAACCGCCAATGGGAACGGTTTCCCAGTACAGGCATCCCCCACGTTCTTCGTGAAGGCGAATCCGCTACACAGTACTTGGCGGACTATAACTGGGGCCCAAATCTACCCGCAGGGGCAGTATTCCCAACGTGGGTTGACGGAGCTTTTCCGCCGTCGGCTCAAAAGACTTTTTTGGACAGCTTTAAGGCGGCTTTTGTCGACAACGACACGGCCACGATGACAACCTTGGCAACGCAAGCTTTACAAAGGTCGGTAGCCCTTGGACCCGTAGAAGCTTTCCCGACTCAGTCCCGCTACCACCTTCATCGGATGCGGTTCCCGTGCCCTCAGCCAACCTATGAAGGATCGCCACCGAGGGACATCGGCCTAACTTGGATGCAGTTACCCAGAAGGATCGAACATAGGCCGCCCGACACTTGGACCCTAATCAACACCATAGACAAAATACACACTCAAAGCTCTCCAGAAGATCGAGTAGTCACTTACCCAAATGCAGGAAACGAAAGTCTAGTTGAACGGGATTTTCAATCTCCCTCGCTTGTTTATGACGTCGCTATCAGGGGCGTCCGAGCCAATGAAGGTCAAGGCCTTGGAACAGAACAAGAGATAGGGACGGGGTTTCCCCATCCCACGGTACCCGTAGAGGCGTTTTCGCAAACGCTACGAACAGCGCGCGACGAATACCGGACCTACTCTCGAACGGCGGCCCCGGCGATGCTTGTGGACCCCTTGCCAAACGTGGTGAGATGGATCCAAGAGGGTTCAACCCGGGTTATACCAACCTCGATTCTCCCTCTAAGCGGGACAGGGACCTACGAGCCAGTGAGTTATAGGTCTCGATTGAATAAAATACTTGGAAGCACTGGAATGGTTAGCGGAACATCGCCAATCGACCAGATACATCTAGGTTTACCCGACACGGGCCCGTATTACTTAAACCCCAGGTATGTTCCATCGGGCCTAGTAGTGGAGGGATGGATTGGGGGGCAACAAAAGCCAACCGCCCCAGACCGGTCATTTACGTTGTTGCCGGGGCAACATTTTATTCCCTATGCACCCTTTGAATTCCCGATTTCCCCGACAATCATCAACCCTTTCTTGTATCGAAAAATGCGATCTACAAGCGGATCTTCGCCACTTCCTGAAGGACTTGTGGAACTGTTTTTTGATCGCCCTCAGCAAAGATTCATTTTGTTTATTCGCCAAGGTTGGTCCGGCTCTTTCGATTTTCAATACAAGATCCCGGGCTTCTACGCCATTTCCGAGCCGATTACGATCACGGTGTCTATCCCAGAAGTCTAGGTGGGAGCCTTCCAGCCCGAATAGATCGCGAATCGATATAACTTGCCCTGACGGTCCGAGTTCCGCCGACGTGACCCAAAGACTCAGCGGCGGCGTGTTCGCCTTCGGCCTCATAGATGGCCGTGGCGTGAGTCTTGCGCAGGGTCCCGAGCCCTTGACCCCGCGACCGCCGAAACCCGCTTAGGGAAGCCGTCGAAAACAAAAGCAACTCCAGTTTGCGCATACCACCTTTTCCTAGTGGAAAAACCCTGGAACGGGTGGGCCTCTCGATTCTCAACAGGCTTTGAATCGAGTCTGTTGAGAGTACGGCCGTGTGGGGCTTGTGGGTTTTGTGTTGAGTGATAATGACGCGGCTGGATTCCAAATCGACATCGTCCCATCGCAGCATTCGTAAATCGGTCGGCCTTAGCCCAGTGTCGTATCCCACTTGGATCCAAGCTACTAGAAGATCGGACCGCAAAAGGCCCATTTTCAATTTTCCTTCCACCCTGGAAGCCGATTCCAGAAGGGTGGAAACTTGGTTAGATGACCATGCTCGAACCGGACGCCGATCAATTTTCGGAGACCGAAGCTTTCGAATGTCGAACGGAGGGCAAAGGCCCTCAGACACCGCAAAATTCCAAAGCCGGGTCAAACTGACTCGGTAATTTCGAACCGTAGTTCCCGTAAGTCCTTTGGCTTTGAGCGCGGCCAAAAATTGATTCACACAATCCACGGTCAAATCGTGAACTTCGGCTTCTCTTCCGAGATACCCCCCGAACTTTTCTAAAGCCCGGCCATATTGGGCCAGCGTACAGGGTTCAAGTTCCACTTCTACTGAAAGGCGGTTCAATAAATGCTTCACCATCATAACTTTTTTCAGGTCGCGGGCGCGCCTTCGAACCTATCAAAGTAGCTATGCTTCGTGCGGGATCAAGCATTTCCTTCGCATTCCTATGCCCGAAACTGGGTTACCGGACTGTCGATCCGGAGGTTGCGGGTTCGAGCCCCGTCGACCTCGCTAGAAGAAACGTCTTGGGAATTGGCTTTCCGTTTTGAGTCAGTTTCCACCCCAAGGCGTTTTCTTCTTGCTCCAGTTCTTGCGATAAAGCATAATTAGGGGATGCGAGTAATGCTAGAAAAAAGTTGGATCACAGCAAGCGAAGCGGCGGCCATCGTAGGTTGTACGTCCTCGCGCATTCGCGCATTGTGCAAAGATTCCATTCTAAAGGCTGAAAAAATCGGGCCCCGAGTTTGGCTTGTGGACCGTCAGGCCGCCGAAAAACTAGCCGCAAATCCCGCAAAAACAGGCCGACCCCGGAAAAATAGAAAATAACCCTCAACGGGGCTTGCGAGTTCTTGCGATAACGATTAAACTCCCAATACCGGCAAGCGAAGTTCTGTAGCCCGAATCGGGCAAGGTGTTTGCTTGTGATCCCGTGTGATCAATCCGGTTGGTAAGTGGGTCACTTGGAAGGCGTGGAAACCGACCAAGTGGCTTGATGCAAAACGGCTTCTAGGACGTTCTCGTCCGACGGCCACTTTGTGGTTTTAGTGTCGCATTGCGACGAAGGGGCTACCATGCTCGTTCTTTCCCGCCGGGTAGGCGGATCTTTTTCTATTGGTGACGAAGTGACCGTCACCCTTGTTTCAGCCAAGTCGGGGAGTGCCAAGATCGGCATCGAAGCCCCCAGGAGTTGGCAAATTGTCCGAGATGACGCGAAGCGGAGTGATCCGGTCAAGCGAATTGATTCCGGGGTCCGGGCGGATAAAGAGGCTATGGCCTTTCGTCTGCTTGAGCATGTATTTGCTTCCACCCTTGTGCTTCAGCCCTTCTCGGAAACTTACGACCAAGCTTTGGTTCGAAGTGAAGTTTGGTCGCGGGTGAAAGCCTTCTTTCACAACGAGTTGCTGGAGCAGATGGCCCGCGAAGCCTCGATGACCGTGGAAGGAGGTGGTTGAATGACGTGGGACGAAATTTTCCAAAACGTCTTCGATCGAGTTCTTGAAGAGGACTTGCAAAAAGACCTCGAAGCCGAGATTGAGCAATCGGAGTACGACAACCGCGCGACTGACGACGCCATTGAGCGACGTCAAGAGTTCGACCGGGACCAGAGTTCCAATTTGGGAGGGGCTCAATCGTGATTACTAAGCGAGTGGCAGTCCTTTCCGCCATCGTATGCGGCTTGATCGTATGCGGCTTGATCGTATGCAGCCCGAAGGTGTGTGATTGCTGCCGGGTTTGTAGCGACCATTGTAGTCCTCTCTCCACCGTATTCGGCGATGCCTGCACTCATGCGCCGGGCTGTTGCCAGTGCAAGAACTGTAAATGTAAGTGCTTCGCGCCGGTGGAAGTACCACAAAGGTTACGTCGGAACCAAGGTTCCGACGAGTGATTTTCATTTTCAAAATTAGGAGAAAAGCAAAATGCAAGTGTCAGTGAATGCGGACGAGTTGGGCGGAGCCCCGGCAGAAGTTCAAGCTTGGTTCCTGGGTCAAATGGGCTTTGCGGCCAAGACGGATCCGGCGGCAAAGCAGTCGATGCCAACCCCAGTAGAAACGAAGCCGGTGGTCTCGGTGGCCGCCACGGCGGTGGCTTCCGTCGCCACCGATGCCCAGGCAGAAGAGACAAAAAAGCCCCCGGAGACGACGGCGGAAGAGTTGCTTCAACGCGCCGTCGAATTCGTGGAGGCCAAAGGGCAAGCGGCCTTGGTGCCGATCCTGAAACGGATGGGAATCCCCAACGTGAAGGGTTGCCCATCCGACAAAAGGGCGGCCCTCTTTGCGGAGATGGCCATTCATGGGTAGTCACAGCCGTCTAAGCCCATCGGCTTCGGACCGATGGCTTTCATGCCCTGGGTCTCTTTTGGTCGAAGCAGAGGAACAACCGCCTTCGTCCTACGCGGCTCAGGGGACCGTGGCCCACTCTATCGCGTCTACGTGCTGGCTTACCGGCGCGGACCCGGAGGGGTTTCTTGGCCGAGTGTACGAGCAAGACTGCTTCACCGTCGAAGTGGATCAAGAGATGGTGGATGGCGTGAGGCTCTACCTTGGGGTTTTGGAACGTGAGGGGGTCCACGAAGTGGAATCCCGGGTCGATCATTCGGAGATTGACGACCTGGGTGGAACGATCGATGCCGTGGGGCAAGCCCATATCTTTGATTTGAAGTATGGGGCCGGGGTCATGGTGGACGCCGAGCAGAACACCCAACTTGGTTGCTATGCGCTTTTGTATTGCGACAAGTACCACGGGGGGAATCTCGTTGACGTTGAAGTCACGATTGTTCAGCCAAGGGCTTACGATCCGGACGACGTGGTCCGGACATGGACGGCTTCGACAGAGTGGCTTGCAGACCTGAAGGAAAGGATCCTTCGGATTGTCGAAGAAGCCCCGTCACAATTGAACGCGGGGGACCATTGCCGTTGGTGCCCGCATCGGCATCAGTGCCCGCAGTTGTACGAGATGACCCTGTTGACGGCTCAAAGGGAGTTCAAGGCCCCGGAGATGGACCCGGGAACGGCGGCCAAGATCCTTGCCCAAAAGGATGCCATCAAAGTTTTCATGGATGCGGTGGAAGAGTGGGCCCATGGGCAGATGGAAAAGGGGGTTGAAGTCCCAGGGTTCAAGCTTGTCAACGTCTTCGGAAATCGACGCTACAGCGTGGATGAAGCGACGATTGAAAGAAAGTGTAAGTCCGCAGGCTTTGGCAAGAAAAGGATTTACAAGTCGACCATCTTGAGCCCGGCTCAGTTGGAAAAGGTTGTAGGCAAAGACCTAGTGACCTCGTTGGTTGAGCGACCACACACCGGGACCACCGTGGTGCCGGTTTCGGATAAGCGCGAAGCGGTCAAGCGATTGGCTGCTTCGGACGAGTTTTCAAATATCTCTTTATCAGTGGAGTAGGATTTTATGAGTGCAGTACAGCAAACTTCAACCCGAGTTGTGACCCCGATCGCGCGTTTGAGCTATCCGTATTTGTTCAAGCCCTCGAAGCCAATGGCGGACGGGGGCGAAGCAAAGTTCCAATGCGAATTGATCTTTACGAAGGAGGCGGATCTTTCGGGATTGAAGAAGGCGGTCAATCAAGCGGCGGTGGCCAAGTGGGGGTCGAACATCCCCAAGAACTTGAAGAGTCCATTTCGATCGGGTGACAAAGACCGAGAGGGCAAAGACGGTTATGAGGGGGCCATCTTCATTGGGGCCCGATCAAAGGACAAGCCCGGGGTTGTGATCGGCCAAGACCGATTGCCATGCACCAATGAAAGCGACGTTTACGGAGGTTGCTACGTGATTTGCAGCGTGACGGCCTTTGCCTATGACACTTCGGGCAACAAGGGCGTATCTTTCGCGCTGAACAACGTGTGGAAGGTGCGAGACGGTGATCCGTTTGGGAACCGTAGAGCAGCAGACGAAGAGTTTTCGACGGTTCAAGTGGACGTTGATTCATTTGGTGACACAAGCTTTGACGTCGACGTCTTTGGCTAACCGCAGGACCGGGGCCAATGGTGGCCGTGGGCAATAGCCCACCGGGTTCGATTCCCGCAACGGTCCTTTTATTCGAAAGGACGCGCATGTTTACGATTGACTTTGAAACAAGGTCCCGAGTGGATCTTTCCGATTGCGGGGCAAGCGTCTACGCGCAAAGCCCCTCCACGGAAATCCTTTGCCTAGCCTACTGGGATGGGAATCCGAAGACCGAAGTAGGGTTGTGGATCTACGGTGAACCGGCACCGATAGAGCTTCTGGAAGCTATAGAAGCCGGGGAATTGATCGAAGCCCACAATGCTGGCTTCGAGCGGCAGATATGGCGGTGGATATGCCACGAACGCTTTGGGTGGCCTGACGTCCCCTTCGATCAATGGCGATGCACTTTAGCGGCGTGTTCGGCTCTTGGGCTCCCAAGATCCTTGGCCGACGCAGCGGCAGCACTTGGATTACCGATCAAGAAGGACACCGAAGGGCGAAAGGTGATGCTTCGGCTCTGCAAGCCGCTTCCGTCAGGGCAATTCGACAACGAACGCCATCGGCGGTTACGTCTTTACGATTACTGCAAACAAGATGTACGGGCCGAAGTGGCTTTGAGCCGAGCAATTCCGCCACTCGAAGGCCGAGAGTTGAAGTTGTGGCAGTTGGACCAGAGGATCAATCTCCGAGGCATCCCAGTCGACGTCCATGGGGTGCGTGACGCGCTCGAAGTGTTAGAGAGTCATTTAGAGGATTGCGAGTCGAGGCTTGCCAAGCTGACTGGTGGGGCCGTCAAGACACCGAAACAAGTCTCGGCAATGCGGCAATGGATTCTTGATCGAACCGGGAAAGTGATCCCTGACTTGACGGCGGAAACGGTTCGGGTGTGGTTGGCCAAGGATATCCACGACGACGTGGCCGAAGTGCTTCAAATTCGGCAAGACACGGCCTTGGCATCGACGGCCAAGCTGAAGGCAATAGCCCAGCGTGTTGACCGGGACGGGCGAGTCCGGGGGAACTTGGTCTACCACGGGGCGGCCACGGGAAGATGGGCCGGGGCTGGGATCCAGATTCAGAACTTCCCCCGAGGGACCCTGAGCCCCAAGGAAATCGAGTTGGTTCACCGGCTCATTGCATCGCGGGATTCTGGGGTGTTTTCGCTTTTGTTCGGTTCGCCCATGGCGGCCTTGAGCAGTTCTCTGCGCTCCTTCGTCCGGGCCGAGCAGGGAAAGAAGCTTTTGGCTTGCGACTTCGCGGCCATTGAAGCCCGGGTTTTGGCTTGGTTGGCGGGAGAGCAAGAACTACTCGACACTTTTTCCGGCGGCGACGACGTCTACAAAGCCATGGCGGCCAAGATTTATTCGGTGGACGTGAGCGAAGTTACCAAGGTCCAACGGCACGTCGGCAAGACGGCGATCCTTGGACTTGGGTATGGCATGGGGGCTCGGGCCTTCCGCGATGCTTGCGAGATGATGGCCAAGGTTACGTTGGATATGAAGATGGCCAACTTGGTGGTGAAGACCTATAGGCAAGCCAACCCCGCAATCAAAAATTTCTGGTCCAACCTGAATGCGGCTTGCATAGAAGCGATTCGCAGCAAAGAGCCTTATCGATGCGGCCTTCTGGAAGTGACCTGCTCCGACGGTTGGCTTCGGATCGAATTGCCGAGCGGACGCAAGCTTCACTATAGAAGCCCAAAGCTTGTGCAAGTGCTGGCCCCTTGGTCCGACGGATACACGGGCATCATCTACGGGAAGGCCGAGGACCGGACTCGATTCGAAGACATGGGGATCGAGCTTGGGGAACACAAAGGGACCCGCTTTGAAGATTGCACAGTACCAACGCGGGTGGCAGCTTTAGCGTCAGGCCTTTTGTTTATGGAGCTTGAGCGGATGGACCCTATCTACATCGACCAGATTGAATACATGGCGGTCGATAGCACAACACGGAAATGGTCACCGACACGGACCTACGGCGGAAAACTGGTTGAGAACGTCACCCAGGCCGTGGCAAGGGACTTCCTTGCCGAAGCAATGCTCCGGGTGGAATCGAGGGGATACGCGATCATCGCCACGATTCACGACGAGATTCTAAGCGAAGTTTTCGACGAGCCAGATTGGAACTTGATGGAGTTTGAAAGCTTGATGCGGGCCGTCCCTACGTGGGGGCAGGGTTGCCCGATCGCGGTCGAAGGTTTTGTTGCCGAAAGGTACCGGAAATGACGGAAGCCGACATTGAAAAAGCCTTCGTGGCCTTTGCAGAGTCCAAGGGGTGCCATGCGCTGAAGCTTCGAATCGATGGCAAGAACGGGTTCCCAGATAGGACGGTACTTACACCCCGAGGGGTGTTCTTCATTGAATTTAAGGCCCCTGGGGGGAAGCTTCGGCCTGCTCAAGAGGAATGGATAGAACGGCTCCGAAAGCTTGGCTTTTATGTGGCCGTTATTGATAGCGTGGCGGTGGCCGAATGGACCCTTAACACAGTATTGAAAGCGAATGACAAGTGAAAGAGTGGTTTATCAAGGTGAGCGAATGCCGCAAAGCAGAGGCCGAACACAAACGGAACAATCCGACAGCGGGAGACTACTGGTGGTCGGATCATTTTTGCCCGGTGTTGGTTGTATTGGCAGTTGTAAAAGATTTTGTCACAGTGTGCCGCAAAACAAAGGCTGTTGGCGACCACCATTGGACTTGGGATTTGACCCAGCCGGAGCTTATGAGTCGATCGGATTTTGTAGCAATGCTGAAACATGGTCGGTTCGGTGGAGATCACTCATGGGCCGCAAGAGAGTTTGAGCGTGGGTCTGTTTCGTCCACCTAGCCCCTACCCATCACCCAGCGGCGGGGAGATGGTTTCCAAGTCAACGCACCCGATCGCCGCTTGGGTGCATGTGTGAACACGGATCGAGTTTTGATGATGCGAACGAAGAAAGCTAAGGGACCTAAGTTGACCTTGGATGAAATTGGAAAGAAGTTAGTCGAAGGGGACATCTACTTTTGGATGGGGGGGTATTCAGTCGCTCAAGTCCGAGACTATTGTTTCAAGGACTTTGACGTTTCCTTGGTCGACATTCGTACATCGGCGGAATCACATTGCAAGTATTGGCTACGATTGAAAAAAAGAAAGCCGACAAAGGCCACGGGTTTAACGGAGCGCGGATGGTCTGCATTAAAGAAAGCCATTCGGGGTAAAAAGGGGGCCCTCCACGGCCTTACTTTGCTTCAAACAGTGGAAGTAATCAACGCCACCACGGAAGTGAAATGCAACAAAGATTTGCTATTAGCCTTGCCGATCGAATATAGAACATGGATGGAACTATCATGAAGTTCCAGCCCCACAAATACCAACAATTCGCGCTCAAGTGGCTGGTCCAAAGGACTATCCTTGACGGCCATGAAGGTGGGGCTTTCTTTCTGGATCCTGGCCTTGGGAAGACGTCGATCACGTTGGCTTGGCTTCGGCTCTTGAAGATCCTAGGGCTTTCTCAAAAGACCCTTATCATCGCCCCTTTGCGGGTGGTCTATTCCGTTTGGCCAAGGGAAGTCAAGAAGTGGGATCAGTTCCAAGACTTCAAGGTCAGCATCATTCACGGTACGCCCACGCAGCGATTGAAGGCCTTGGCCACCCCAGCGGACATTTACTTGATCAACCCCGAGGGAGTGGAGTGGTTGACCAGCTATTTCAAGCTCAAGACGCTGGACTTCCAAACGCTAGTGGTCGACGAGTCGAGCAAGTTTAAGCAATGGGGCGCAAAGCGGACCAAGGCCTTGAAGAAATTGATCCCCAACTTCCAACGGCGTTTGATCCTTACGGGAACCCCGAGCCCCAGGAGCATCGAGGACCTTTTCTCGCAAATGTTTATCGTCGACCAAGGGGCTAGCCTTGGGGCGGTCATCAGCAAGTTTCAAACGCGGTACTTTTATCGCGGGGGTTATTCAGGCTACGAGCGGATCCCCCTGAAAGGCGCGAAAGAAGAAATTGAATCCCTGATAGCCAACGCTTGTCTTCGTATGGACGCAGCGGATCACTTGGACCTACCAAGCCTTTTGGTCAATGACGTGTGGGTGGACCTTCCACCGGACGTTTTCAAGGACTACAAGACCTTGGAAAGAAAGATGTTTCTTGAGCTTGAGAATGAAGGGACCTTCACCCCTTTGAATGCGGGTTCGAAGTATCTCGCTTGCAAGCAGTTGGCCAACGGTGGCCTTTACGACGCAGACCGAACGGTCCACCACATCCACACGGCCAAGGTCGAAGCTATTAAAGACCTTGTGGAAGAGTTGAACGGCAAGCCGGTATTGATTGCGTTTCAATACAAGCATGACCTTGAACGGCTCAAGAACACTTTTGGGAACATTGCCCACATCGATGGGAGTGTGAACGCCAAGGAAACGGATTCGATTGTGGAGAAGTGGAACCAAGGGGGTATCCCCATCTTGGCCGTTCAGCCGCAAGCGCTTTCTCATGGGGTCAACATGCAAGCCGGGCCCGGGCGTGACATTATTTGGATGGGCCTTACTGATGACTTGGAAGTCTATTTGCAACTCAATGCTCGGATCCACCGCCAAGGGGTCACGGGACAAGTGCGAGTTCACCGGATATTGGCGAATAGGACCGTCGACGTGGCGGTAAAGGATCGAATCGAGTCAAAGGACAGTTCTCAAAAGTCTTTCCTTGACGCTCTGAAGACGTACAAGGAAAGCGATGAACAAGCCAACGCGAATTGACGTTGATCCGAAGCACATCCCCCAAGCGCTGAAGGCCATGGATCGATGGCTTGTTTGGAAGTGGGAACATCGGAACGGATCATGGGACAAGCCCCCGAAGCAGACTAACGGCCGCGCGGCATCGACGGCCAACCCGGAGACATGGACCAGCTTCAACGAAGCCTTTATGGCTCATGCCGAGGGGCTCTTCGATGGGATTGGTATTGTTCTCCCGGAAGGCATGGTGGGAATCGACCTGGACGATTGCATCCAGGAAGGAACCCTCACCAACCAAGCCAAGATGGTGCTTGGAATGCTCCCCACGTATGCCGAGCAGTCCCCGAGCAGTACGGGCGTGAAGCTCATAGCGGCGGGGAAACTGAACCCCAACTTGGAAGCAATCAGCCACAAGAAGGGGGTGGAACTGTACGACGGGGCGACTACCAACCGCTATTTCACAATAACAGGCCAACGAGTGGGGGCGGCCAAGGAGATCACGGGGCAGCGGGAGGGTCTTTACGCTCTTCAGACGATGTTATCGGATCCCATTTACGACGTCACGAAGATTGACCCCTTCAACGACGACGCGGACCGGGCCCTTCAGTTTTTAGATCACATCCACGAAGACATTGCAGACGATTACCACGAATGGATCAAGGTCGGGATGGCACTCCATTGGTGCGATTCGTCTACCAAAATGCTCGAACGGTGGATGGAGTGGTCCAGCAGTTCGCCCAAGTACTCGGAACGCGAATGCGAATACAAGTGGGACTCGTTCAAGAGGGAGTCCGGCCAACTTTGCACAATCAAGCTTCTTGAGCGGCTGGCCCAGGCCAACGGCTTCGACCCGAACAAGTACCAGACGCGGGCAATCACCGGCGCGGAGCTATTCCACAAGACCATTGAACGCACGTTCATCATAGAAGGCTTCATGGTGGCCAACGAACCGATGGTGATCGGTGGGCCTTCCAAGACGCTAAAAACGTCGATTGCTTTGGACATGGCGGTCAGCATTGTGACGGGTACGCCATTCCTCGGGAAATTCGCTGTGCCGAACCCAAGGCCTTGCATGATCATATCCGGGGAGTCGGGGGAAAGTACGCTCCAAAGCACGATGCGGGCCATTGCGGAAGCCCGTGGGATCCAAGCCCACCAACTTGATAGGCTGGAAATCGGATTCAAGCTTCCCAAGCTGGACAATGCAAAATGCGTAGACGATTTGATTGAAGAGCTTTCACACAAGGAAATCGACACGGTTTTTATCGACCCACTCTACCGGTCACTCCGAGCCGGTGAGGCCGCCAGCAACATCTACGCGATGGGCGAAAAGCTCGAACTCATTGCCGAGCGGATCCACCGCGCCGGGATTACCTTGATCCTCTTGCATCACTTCCGAAAGACCGGCAGGACCTACAGCGAAGCCCCCGAACTTGAGGATCTTTCGCAGTCAGGGATGGCAGAATTTGCCCGCCAATTCTTACTTCTCAAGAGAAGAGAAGCTTATAAGCAGGACGGAAGCCATAAGGTTTGGTTCTCTTGGGGCGGGTCCGCCGGTCACCAAGGTTTGAACATTTTGGAGGCCTTCGATGGTGTTTACCCGCACCGAACTTGGCAATCAACCCTTCGATCCGTGACCGAATTTGACGAGCTTGAGAAGGCCGCCAAGAAGGCCAAAACGGAGGCCGAAAAGGGGTCCGAAAACGCCGATTTGAGGGGAAGGGTGTTAGAAGCTATCGGCGGAAATCCCGCCGTTAGCACTTCGGACCTACAGCGTGAATTGAAGATTCGGAAGGGCGATTTGACGTCGATTTTGGAGGCCTTGGCTTACGAAAATTTGATCGCTTTTGATACCGGAAAAAGGGGGGCAAAACAGTGGCACTTGATCACGGTTTGACCTGTTCCCAAAAACCTGTTCCCACCCCTACGGGGTTTGGTGATCTGGGAACAGGTCGGGAACAGGTCGAAAACAAGTGGTCCGAATCGGCCCCGGTGGACTTACGTGGGTGGGGTTACGGGGAGTCCGCTTAGGCTCCCTCCCCTACACCCACGGCCACTAGAGTCCAAAGGGAAAATTACAAAACGGCAATGTTGGAAAAAGCCCCAAAAGGAGAAATCGGGATGGATGCGGAACGGGTCGAATTGGAGTTGGTGGACATGAAGCAGTTTGCCCGAGCGGTGAAGCTCTCAACCCGGACCCTCAAGCGGTACAAGCGGGCCGGGAAACTTCCCGAGCCGCGAAAGACGATGGGGCGGCGGGCGTACTGGACCTGGGACCAGATCGAAGCCTGGGTCAAAACCCGCCAAGAACTCGATCACGGCTTGGAGAGGGACACAAGGGGCCCCCTGGCTGGAGAAGCTTGCAATGGGGGGCTTGGAAGTCAAAGATGGGGCAGTCTCGACCGGTTACCCCTCGCGCGCACTTTGCAGGATGGACGCATGTTTCCAGATCGCGAAACGATTTTCCAAATTTCGGTCAGCGCTTTTGAGCGGTCGGCCCCCAGCGTCGAACTTTTCGAACACCTTGTTCGTGAGGATGAACGGGTCAAAGGGTTGTCCCCCGTGATGGTTGCCCTCTTGGTCCGGTTGTGCTTGATCTTGTTCGCTTGGTGGGTGGCCAGCGGAACGAACGCACCTTCATCGATCACGGACCCGATCTTCCCGAGTGCATTCGAGGAAGTGTTTTCCGAAGTTCTAGGGACCCTAAACGGAATCGAAAACGACGAATGATCCAAGCCATACTTTCAGCCATCGGCGGTTTGATTTTTTTGGTTGGTCTCTTTTGGGCGGCCATGACTTGGTTGGCAAAGCCCCAAGGACAACAAGCCATCCGACTCGTTGACGCTCTGACACCGGGCGACTTGTCGAAAATTTTGCAGAATGTCAACATCGCCCAAAAGGCATCTCAAACGCGCATGGAAGCGCTTTCCCAATCCGAAGCCCTGATGGCCTACTTTGAGTCGATCGGCTCAGAGGAGGGCAAGGCGGCGGTTAGGCAGCTTGTCCAAGCGGTCTTTGCCAGCAAGGATACAAACCCCTCATGGCCAAAGCCTTCATGACCAAAGCGGCCCCGGCAATGCTCATGGTGATCGGCGGCCTTGTGCTAATGGTCGCGCCATGGGTTGGATCCGTCCCGATGGTCAACCCACCCGTCAACATTGAAGGGGCTTGGGTGGTTGTCGTCGAAGAAACCGCCGAGCGGTCCCCAGCGGTGGCAAGAGTACAAAGCGAAGCAGACTATTGGCGAGGGCTGGAATCGCGGGGGCTCAAGTGGCGGTTTTATGACGTCGACGCTCCAGACGCAGCAAGCTACGCCAAGCCAGCCAGGGAAGCGGGGATCCCGGCTCTTGTGATAGCGGATCCCGAGGGAAAGCTACTAGCGGCCAAGCCGATTCCAGCGACCACCGAGGGGATTGATGCGATCGTCAGGGAGGCTACGGGTCGATGAGTGCGGGGATTTCCAAAGATAGCGAGGGACGAGAGTACTTCGATTGGCAAGGCACCCCGATCCAATTAGGGTGCTTGGTCCCCGAATTTCGTCCCGAGACGTTCTCGGCCTACGCTGATGCGCCAATGGCCAAAATGTTCACCAAGGACGAGCGGCTTGGGATTCTGAACCACAAGCCGAGGACACCGGCAAGGATCCTTTTCCCGGCGGCGGACTACATCAGGAACCAAGGTGGCCGAGGTTCTTGCAACGGTTACGCCGGGGCCCACACGTTGGAAAAGGCCAGAGTGAAGGCGGGCCGAAAGCGGGTGAGGCTTTCAGGGGAAGGCCTTTACGCGCAGATCAACGGCGGGAGGGATGGCGGATCGATGCTTGATAGAGGCATGAAGGCCATGACGGAAGCCGGAGTTCCGCCCGAAGCCTTGGTCCCTCATGAAGAGTATCTATGGAACCGCATTTCCAGCGAAGCCAAGGCGGCCATGGCACGGTTCAAGGCCCTTGAGTGCTATCGAGTGGACACCGAAGACGAGTTGGCTAGCGGCCTTTGTGCGGGGTTCTTGGGCGTGATTGCGGTTCACGTCGCACGCGGGTTTGAATCCATCGACGCTGATGGTGTTGTAGGTCGAACAGATGGACCGGGAAACCATGCGGTGGGGGTCGATGATATTCGATTCCATAATGGCGAATGGCAGTTTGATATGGTCAACAGTTGGGGCCGTAGGTATGGCGACGATGGGCGGGGTTGGGTTTCCTGGAACCGTCACTTGCGAACCACTTCACGGTATCACGCTTTCTACCTAGTTCGCGGTTCGATCGATGACCCAGAGGGTGACAATCCACCGGAGTTGCAAACATGATCGAGCCCGTTCTGTCAAAGCATGTAAAGCTTGTGCTGGCGGTATTGACATTGGCCAGCATGGCTATGGGGATTGCTGGGATTTGGGGGTACGCGGGCCCTGGGACTGTAGGAAAGGCCATCGGAACCATGGCCGTTATTTTTGCGGCCATGTTTGTGATTGATGGCGTGATTTACAGCAAGAGGGAACCATGATTGAATCCATTGCGTCCATTGTCCGATCGTTGGTTATGTTTCTGACTTTGGCACTTGTCCTTTTTGTCGGTTGGAAGGGCTACCAAGCTTGGAAATTCATCGAAGAGAAATTCACAAGAGTTGAAAGATACTTACAGCAAGCCGACGAGATTCTTGGCCAGCACGACCGAAAGTTTTCGACGTTGGAAAGGCTTATCAACAGGATCAAAGATCCGGTCGGTAGCCCCGAATTGAAAGCAGGAAGCGAAACAATAACTACGAGCATGAAACCAACGGTGATTCTATTTTCGCTTGAAGGGTGCGGTCCCTGCGAACAATGGTGGAGGGACAGCGCTCCCGAGTGGATTCGGGCGGGTTGGCAAGTAAAAAAGGAAATCAGTCAAACAAGCCAACCCACACCATATTGGAAAGTGTGGGACGGTAAGAAATGGCTTGACTTCCAAACAAGGTTGGACTTTGAAGTCTACAAGGCCGCCGGGGGCTTGTAGGCATTTTCGCTTCTGGGTGGCACTGGAAGCAGATCGAACATGGATGAAGCAATGCGATGGGTGAACCAGGGCCTAGCCGTGGTCGCTTTGATTGCAATTGGCATAGCCGGATGGCGGATTTGCAACGTCCTTTTTGAACATGTCATCATCCCACTTAAAAACGCGGCCACGGCTCATATTGTGACCATGAGCGAGTACATGACGTCGACGGCCAAGGCGCTCGACAACACAGCCAACGCACTGGACAAGATTGCGGACGACATCACTGGTATTCGATCCGATATGGATCGACTTCATCAGGGGGTGGAAGACGTCAGGCAAAGTAGGTGTGAAATCAGGAAAGAGGTTCAATAAATGCCAACGATTGGATCCCGCGCAGCGAACGCCAAGCTAGCCATAAACCAGGGCTCCGATTTTTCGTTTGAAATGGACCTGAAAGATTCCGTTGGGGCCGTGGTCAGTTTGACCGGGAGCAGTTTCCAAGGTCAAGTCCGAAAAACAAAGGATTCACCGACAGTTGTTTGCTCGTTTGTTGTGGCGGTCAACACCACGACCAACAAAGTGACGTTCTCACTTGCCAACACGGTCACGGCGGCCATACCGGCAGGCCCGAGGCCTTCGGACAGCGATAGCCAATACGTCTACGACATCGATTGGATAAAGCCGGGCGGGAGTAAGGAACGGATTCTCGAAGGCATCGTTGAAGTTTCGTCCGAGGTGACTCGATGAGCCAATTTTCGGTCAACGTCTACCCACCACCAACAATTTCCGTTGACGTCGCCCCACCATCGGCCCTTTCGATTGACGTTGTGGCGGGTCCGATTGTTAGCGGCGGCGGCGGCGGTGGTGGTGGCGCGACAAACTTGGACGGGCTTACGGACGTGGTGATCACTTCGCCGTCCACCGGCCAGCTTTTGCGTTTCGATGGTACCAACTGGGTCAATGCGACTCTTGATTCTGTTTCGACATCTGGCAGTTATTCTAATCCGGCTTGGATCACTTCTTTGGCGTGGTCTAAGCTTACCGGAGTGCCGTCGACGTTTGAACCGTCTGCGCACGTTCATTCTTGGTCTGAAATTACCACGGGCAAGCCAACCACACTATCGGGCTATGGCATTTCCGATGCTCAACCATTGGACTCGGATCTAACGGCAATCGCGGCTCTTTCTACCACGGCTTTTGGTCGGTCGGTTTTGACCCAGGCCGACGGCCCGGCGATTCGAACCTTGATTGGTGCGGGAACGAGTTCGTTCGATGGGACTTTTGCGGCTTTGTCTAGCAAGCCTACCACACTCTCGGGCTATGGCATTTCCGATGCTCAACCGTTGGACTCGGATCTAACGGAAATCGCGGCTCTTTCTACCACGGCTTTTGGTCGGTCGGTTTTGACCCAGGCCGATGGCTTAGCAATTCGCACTTTGATTGGCGCGGGGACTTCGTCTTTCGATGGGACTTTTGCGGCCCTGGCCAGCAAGCCAACCACACTCTCGGGCTATGGCATTTCCGATGCTCAACCGTTGGACTCGGATCTAACGGCAATCGCGGATCTTTCTACCACGGCTTTTGGTCGGTCGGTTTTGATTCAAGCTGATGGCCCGGCGGTTCGAAGCTTAATCGGCGGTCAAAAGGCAATCACATCGGGTACCGCTTCGCCGAGCGGCGGGGCCGATGGCGACATTTATTTGCAATACACTTAGGACTCAAATATGCCAGATAACGTAGGCTACACGCCAGGAACCGGAGCGACAATCGCTGCCGACGATATTGGCGGCAATCTGTTCCAACGTGTGAAGTTGATCCACGGTGTGGATGGCATCAACGATGGCGACGTGTCTTCATCAAACGGATTGCCAGTCCAGGGAGTCGGGGAATTGATGGAAGCGATCGAAGCAATGCGAGTCGCTATCCAATCGCTGACGCGGACGATCGGAATGGCGCTGCCGTCTGCTGCTGGTTGGCCCATCATGGAGGTTCGGCAACCTCTTGCTTCGAACCTGCTCGTCAACGCTGGTCAGTCCGGAACGTGGAACGTGGGGACAGTCACCACAGTGACTAACCAATCTCAAGTCGGTGGATTCTCGGCTACAGACCAGATTCCTGTATTGATGAAATTGCAAGCCGACAACCTTCGACGCAACATTTCCGTGACATAAGCGAGAGAAAAACATGCCAACAACGAACGGCAACCGAAGAACACTTGACCTAAAGCGGTGGGAGTTCTGCTCGCTCTATCCGCTTTCAGCAACCGCAGCCGCGCATTTTATTGTTTCATCTCGACACTACAGGCAACAGCAGTTGCTCGTCTCGTCGAACACGGCTGCATCGATGTACAACCCATCCGAAGACGCATGGATTTCCTTGCCTTCGCCCGCTCTTGCGGGTACGTTTGGTGCGGGTGCGTGTGGTGTTGCTGGTTCGTTCTCGACCGGAACTACCGTGGCAGCGTCCAGCCTGACGGCCACCGCTGGGACAACGACCAGCATCACTACGAATCAGACTCTCGCACGCGACCTTCGCGGATACTCGGTGTACTTCGTCGGTGGCACCAATGCGGGCAAGCTCAAGACGATCGCCTCCAACACAATTGGAACAAATGCGGTCATCACGTTTGAGGGTGCGGCTGAGTCAGTCGCATTCGACAACACGTCGCAATATCGATTGAAGACTCCTGTTTTTTACGTGGTTGGAGCGGGAACACTGGCCTCGGCCAGTTTTCGCAAATACGACTTCGCGACGAACACTTGGGTAACGCTAAGTCAAACCGGCCTTCCATCGTCAATTGGAACCGATGGAAAGCTCGTTTCTACTCCGGCTTGGATTGATAACGGCTTCAAGTCCTTTGCCACCGGTACCGCAACATCGGGCGCAGCGGCAACGCTTACCAATACTGGCAAGAACTGGACGGTCAATCAGTGGACGAATTCTCAGATTCGAATCACTGCCGGAACCGGAGCCGGGCAGATTCGAACGGTAGCGAGCAATACTTCGACCGCGACTACCGTGTCGAGCAACTGGACAACGAACCCAGACGCGACATCGCAATATAGCCTCGAAGGAAATGATGATTTCATTTACTTCATGGGCAATAATGCCGTCACGCTCTATCGGTATTCAATCGCTGGCAACACTTGGTCAACGCTAACTCCTGTTGCTGCCCGCGCTGCCGCGCCCGGTGCCGGAATGTCAGGACACTGGATTCATTCAGTTTCGGCAAGCGACTGGACAAACGAAAACGCAATCCTGAACGGTCGCTACATCTACAGCTTCCAAGGCGGCAACACGACCAACCTGCATCGCTACGACATTGCCGGAAACACTTGGGCCACGATTACCTACGCACCTCCCGGCGATGCCACGAGCACCGGAACAAAGTGGTGCTACAACAAGGACCGGCTCTACATGCAGCGTGATAATACTGGTCGCTGGTTCTGCTTTGACTTTGCGGAGCAAGCAATGCAGCCTTGGAGTACGATGCTATACCCACAAGGCGCAAGTATTGTGGGTGACACTTGTTTCGATGTGACGTACAGAGACGGATCTACCGAAATCGATTACATTTACATGGTCCTGAATACTTCAAACGTCATGCTCAGGCAAATGGTGATTTAATGACTGTTGCTGAATTGATTGGATTGTGCGAACGAAGACTAGTCTACCTTGGGCAGCTTCGTTCCAGCGCTTCTGCTCTCGGCGATTTAGTGCAAATTGAGTCGATTGATTCGCAGATCGCAAAAACCACGGAAACGAAAAACTTGCTTTTGACTTTGGTTTAAGTCATGCTTTTAACTTTGCTTTCGCCCCAAGGATCGCCCCCACCGGCACCTTATACTAAGGTTTGGCTTCGGGTGGGTGAGGTGTGGAAAGAATCGACAGTTTACATCCGCATCTCCGGCGTGTGGAAGCAATCTGATCCGTTCGTTAAAATATCAGGAGTGTGGAAATAGGATGGCCGCACCAAAAAAGATTGCCAATGCCCAATGGGAAAAAGCCATCCGTGAAGCGGGTGGCATTGTTCAAATTATTTCGGCCATTCTTGGGGTCAATCGAAAGACGGTACAGTCCAAGTTGAAGAACAATGAGTGGGCCCGCGAAGTCATGGAAGAGACATTGCAAGAAACCGGGGATCTTGCGGAGTCTTGCATCCATGCGGCCATGAAAGGCGGAAACACCAAGGTCGCCATGTGGTATCTCGAAAGAAAGCATAAAGATCGGGGCTTTGGTAAGGAAATCAAAGTTGATTCCAACGCCGAAAAAGTGACTAACGTCTCGATCGTCCTTCCCGACAACGGGAGAAGCCAAGAGCCACAATGAGCTATCTAGCGAGCATTCTTGTAACCCCTAGCGGTATCGTTCGGCTTCCATCAGGATCCCCAACCGTTGGCCAAGTTCTAGCCGTGTCTTCGTTCGCGGGTGGCGTTACTCAATTGACCTACGCGGCGGGGGGAGGGACCGGAAACGTATCGAACTCGGGAACCCCCACAACGGGCCAAGCTGCTGAATGGCTATCGGAGTCAACCATCGTTGGGGTGGCCGTCACGGGCTCGGGATCTTATGTAAAAGCGACAAGCCCCACGTTGGTAACCCCTAACCTTGGGACGCCAACGGCGGGAAGCCTTGTGAACTGTACGGGCCTTCCATTGGCCACCGGGGTAACGGGCAATCTTCCCATCGCACGACTAAACGGCGGGGCTTCGGCTACATCGACGACATATTGGCGGGGTGATGGGACTTGGGCCACTCCACCGGGCGGCGGAAACGTATCGAACTCCGGAACCCCGACGGCGGGACAATCTGCGGAGTGGTCAAGCTCTACAACCCTCATTGGGGTGGCCGTTACGGGCTCGGGATCTTATGTAAAAGCAACAAGTCCAACGCTTGTCACTCCGATCCTTGGAACTCCAACGTCAGGGGTTTTGACCAACTGTACCGGCCTTCCGTTATCGACCGGTGTAACGGGCAATCTACCCGTGACAAATTTGAACAGCGGGACATCGGCTTCGGCTTCGACTTTCTGGAGGGGTGACGGGACGTGGGCCACGCCTTCGGGAAGCGGAAACTTATCAAGCTCGGGGAGCCCGACGGCGGGACAAGCGGCTGAGTGGGCTAGTTCCACAACCCTGCTTGGAGTGGCCGTCACGGGCTCGGGATCTTACGTGAAGGCGACAAGTCCAACGCTTGTCACTCCGATTCTTGGAACTCCGACTTCGGGGACCTTGACCAATTGCAACGGCCTTCCATTGTCGACCGGTGTAACGGGCAATCTACCCGTGACCAATTTGAACAGTGGGACGGGCGCTTCGGCATCTTCTTATTGGCGCGGTGACGGGACATGGGCTACCCCGGCGGGTGGCGGAAACGTATCGAACTCCGGAACCCCGACGGCGGGGCAAGCGACTGAGTGGGCAAGTTCCACATCAATCGTTGGTGTGGCCGTTACTGGGTCCGGCGATTACGTGAAGGCGACCAGCCCAACGCTTGTCACTCCGATCCTTGGGACTCCGACGTCAGGGACGCTAACCAATTGCAATGGCCTTCCGTTATCGACGGGGGTAACTGGAACACTTGGTGGAGGGAATGGCGGAACCGGGAACGCTTTCTTCGCGGTGGCCGGTCCGGCTACATCACTGAAGACATACACCTTTCCGAATGCTTCGGCCAACGTCTTGACCGATCAAGCGGTGGTCACAGTGGCCCAAGGTGGGACCGGTAGAGCAACATCGACCACGCCTTTCGGACTCATTGCAGCCGGAACCACGGCCACGGGGGCCCATCAGACATTGGCCGCAGGGGCGACCACCGACATTCTTGTCGGTGGCGGCGCTTCGGCCCTTCCTGTGTGGACGGCGGCCACGGGTTCAGGATCCCCCGTTAGGGCGACTAGCCCCACGTTGATCACCCCCAACATCGGAGCGGCTTCCGGGTCCTCGTTGACATTGACGGGCATGGCAACGCTTCCGGCGGCCACGACGTCTTTAGCCCCTCTTCGGATCCCCCACGGCACGGCCCCAACGACTCCGACGAATGGCGACGTGTGGACGACCTCGGCGGGCATGTTTGCGAGAGTGAACGGCGCGACGGTGGGCCCTTTCGGCGCAGGTGGTGGTGGTGGTGACCATCCGGGTTATATCGAAGGGTGTTGGTATCAACTCGGACGCGGGCAACTTGTGTCAGGTGCTGCCTTGTTGGCTAACTCAATACGCTTCATCCCCTTCTATTTGCCAAACGACATTACGATTACCCGTTTTGGGGCAAGAGTAATCACGGCAGGGCCTTCGCAATTCATCGAGATGGCCATCTATGCAAACAGAAGTACTCACGGGGTCCCCGTCGGGGCCCCTATTGCATACACAGCGGCTATGAGCGTGAATAACGCTGGCCTTATCAACGCTACGAGATCCGGTGGAAGTACCTTTTCCTTGACCCGTGGTCATTATTGGATGGCCGTGAACAGCAGCCACAGCACCGTTGTGATGCAAACTTTCTCCCCGGCGAGTCCACAAGCTTCGTACTCGTCCGGGAGCCTAGATCAATTAGGTGCAAGCCCGGATAGCACATCGGGGTCTTTTATCCTTTCGTTACCTCATACATACGGATCGGGGTGGCCGGATTTAGCACCATCTGACTCTATTTATGATGATCTTGTCGAAGAGACGACCGTAAATGGGATCCTTAGGTCTTGTGCAATTCACGTAAAAGTCAGCGGATTTAGGCCAAACCTATAAAGCGATTGCAAATATGCCGGTTTCATTGTTCGTCGATCTTCCAATTTCGAATTCTTCGAGTCCGGTGGCCGTGATTCGCGGCCCGTACCCGGCTGAAACCGCCGTGGTGGGGAGCCCCTTTACGCTTGTTGGTCAATCCTTTGCTCAAGGCAGCTTCACGGTCGACATTGGGACGTTGACCCCGGCAGTATATCGGGTCGATGTTTCCTTGAGCGGGGCCCAGGTGGCTAGCGGCCTAATCGACATCAAGGCCGATTCCACCTACGTTCGCTTGTATGACGTCATCCCGCCTCAAATAGAAGCGGAAGAATTGGCTAACGCACTCGATGACACAATTGCCAACCAAGTAGTCAACATCCTTTTGGGCCGGTTCAGCGTGTCTCAAGGAGTGTCCGGGGTGGCTCAGGTGGCGACTCAAGTAGTGACCCGGGCAGAACGGGAATCCCTTGGAGATTACTACGTCGCTAACTTTCGGCAGTATCTCAAGAGCAATTCCGAAATGATCATTGGCATTCATCCGAGCGCCAAGAACGGGACCGGTCGGCTTGTGTGGACGGCCAAACCGGACATCAACGCGGATCCCATCAGCTTGCAAGTAAGTTCTTCCGATGGCTTGGTCACCCCGAGCGGTGGAAGCTTTGTGTCAGGTGATGCTTCGCTTGTGGGGATCGTTGTCGGGTCGGATCCTATTCGATCGGTCCGGCTCAGTTTGAAGGCCCGCGCCGTATCAACTCTTCCGGCGGGTCGACTGTACTGGGATCTTCGGCGGTATGACACAACCCCGGCGGCGGTATGGCCTCTAGCAACTGGGGTCATCGACTTTCTTCAACCAGTCAACCAAGCGACTTCATGATAGCGGAAGCTATTCGTATCGGCCCACAACCGGGCCCACAAACGGCCTTTCTGTCGACACCGGCGGACATCGCCATTTATGGCGGTGGCGCGGGTGGCGGAAAGACCTATTGTTTGCTTCTCGATTGTCTTCGCGGTATCAACCACCCGACTTGGACCCCGGTTATCTTTCGACGGACCTACAAGCAAATATCCGCGTCCCAGGGCCTTTGGGACAAGGCTTGCGAGCTTTATCCGTTGGCGGGTGGCAAGCTCCGTGAAAGCGCGATGGATTGTCGTTTCCCTTCGGGGGCATACATCAAGTTCAGCCACTTGGAGCATGAAAACGATAAGCTTGATTGGCAAGGAACGGAAATCCCGTTGGTGGCTTGGGACGAATTGACCCACTTTAGTGAGGGACAATTTTGGTACTTGGTTTCACGTATGCGATCGATGGGCCCCGTGAAGCCGTACATGCGCGCGACGTGCAACCCGGAGCCCGGTTCCTGGGTGGCCCGACTCTTGGAATGGTGGATTGATCCTTTGCTTGGTACCCCCATCCCCGAACGCGCCGGGGTGATTCGATGGTTCAAGCGGTCAAGTGATGATTCACTTGAGTGGTCCGATACGCGGGAAGGCTTGGAGCATATCAAGGGCAAAGCCTTGAGCTTCACTTTCATCCCGGCCACGCTTCGGGACAACCCCGCTTTGACAACGGCGGATCCCGAATACGAAGACCGTCTTCGATCACTTCCGAGGGCCGAGCGGGAAGCCCTCTTGGGCGGTAACTGGCTTTCCCAAGCTTCGGGAGTCTTCGACCGGGATTGGTTCAAGACCTACGGGACACTTCCCAACGGCGACATCCAATGTTTGATCCATGGTGAAGCGGTGACCATACCCAGGGGGCACCTTCGACGGTTCGGCATCATCGACACAGCGGGGACATCGCGGGAACGAGCGGAACAGGACAGGGGGAAAGAGCCCTCTTGGTCCGTTTGCCAAGTGTGGGACTACTATAGGCCCCGCCATCTTCTATTCCTTCGATCGACGTGCCGGATCCAAGTCGAGTGGCCGGACTTGAAGGCCCGGTTCAACGATCACTTGGCTTCGATGGACGTCCCCAGTGTGAACATCGAAAACGCGCACTTCGGGCCCGCACTCGCTAAAGAGATAAAGGGCCGGAAGGTCCGCTTGATCGGTCCCAAGATCCCGGGCATGGCCGAAAGCCACCGAGGGGCAAAGCTTGAGCGGGCCGTGGCGGCGGGGGCCATCAGCCGAGTGGAAGACGGCTTGGTCCGGATCCCGGAAGTGATGGATCCATGGGTTCGAACGTACTTGGGCGAGCATACGGCTTGGCAAGGTAGACCGGATGAAGTGGCCGATCAAATCGACGGCACTTCCTACGCTTGCTACATCTCCAAAGAGATGCAGGCCAACCAGTGGGGTGGAATAGTAAACGGGAGGCATGGGAAGCAATGACCGACAAAGACCGCAAGATACGAGCCTTGAAGACCCACGCCGAGGATCCCCTTTTGGGGCTAACCGAAGTGGCCGCCCAACTTGGCGTGGTACGCGCCACGGTTCGGAAATGGGTAGATACCGGGATGATCGAATACGTCCCGTTCCCCGGGAATATCCGGCGAGTCCGCCAAAGCGAAGTGGACCGGATTAGGACCGAGCGGCGGCGGATTGCCGACGCGGTGAAGAACTCAGTCCAAGAGTGAAAGCCACTTGGCCATAGCTTCGACGGCTTCCGGCGGTGGGTTCGCTCGTTTGTGGATCCACTTCGACACCGTAGGACGGCCAACCCCGCACAGGGTGGCGATATAGGCCGCCGAGCGGATATTCTCTCCGGCTGGCTCATGCCTTGACGGTTCGGCCAAGGCCTTCAAGATCAAAGACCGAAGGGCCTTCCATCGCGGGTCGACCGGATTGCGGGGCTTGCCCTTGGGCCATGGTGCTTTCTTGCCGACGCGGCTTGATCGATTCGGATCAGTCACTTTGCCACCTTCGTCTTTCGTGGCTTTCCGGCCTTGGTCAAGCTTGCTTGGTATTCCAGGGCCTTGGCCAATCGTTCTTCGTAAAGTGCTTTTGGTTCGCACTTGGTAACCAAGGTATCGGAATGAGCGTAGAAAGTCAGGCCCTCCATCTCAATCTTGGTGGTGGGGATTTTGACCCCGTCCACAATAGAGCAACAGTCGTAGCATTCAGGGACGACGGCCAAGACCCTTCTCTTTTTGTTATTCAGGCCGCCCGAGAAGATTACGTCACCAACCTTGATGGTTAGCGCCGGAACGACAAACAGAGAGTCGAAGAACGCCTTTGCAACAGAACCCTTCTTGGTCAACACAACCCTCTTTCCATGGCACTTGAAGCATCGGCTCCCGTACATCTCGCAGTAGGAGAACTCACCCGAGCCACCACAGCGGGAACAGGTTTCAATTTCAAAGCCTCGCTTGTCGGTCATTATTTCGCACATTTCATTTTCCCTTGTGTTGAAAAACTGGATCCCGTTCGGCTTGGGCCTTTTTAAGCCAAACCTGAACCTTCCGCATCTCTTCGCGGCAGTACTTACGTTCGTCAGGATCGTCCGAAAATCGCCCTTCATGCAGCACGTGTCCAGATTCGCGGAACTCTTCCAGTCGTTCCCTGGCAAGCCCGATCAACTCGTCGAGGGTGTAATCGCGCATTGCCTTTTGGTCGTCAGTGGACCAGTTTCTCAGGACGCATTCCAGTTCGCTACATCGCAGGAATGAATCGAATAATTTTTTACTTGGTTGGCTCATTTTTCATCTCCCCATTTCTAGCTTTCTTCTCGAACTATGACGCTTGCGCCTTTGTGTATAATCTTGCAATGCTTTTGTCCGGCAAGCCTTTCAAGAGCATCTTTGTAAGCCTTCGGGGACTCACAAACCCATACGACGACGTCATCCCCCCTACCGTGATTGATAAAAGCGATCGACATCACAGAGTCGAACATTAGCGGCTCAATCGACTGTCCCATTTCATTTTCCCTTTCGCATTTCAAACCAACTAAACCCAACACTTACAATATATCGTCCGTGCCAAATTGATGCAATAGGGAACGGGCAAAATTGCGAGATATTTTCCGATCATTTTTCATTTTCCAACCACGAACGCCCGGGGCTCTTTAGGCCACAAGGGTGGGCGGCCAAGCCGATCCCAGATAGCCACCACCCTCCAGTACTTCCCTTCATCGATGACTTCTTGAACCAACCACCGAACCCCAGATCGGTGAAGAATTTCACCAACCTTTGGTTGTCGCTCTGAACCGATCATATTGAAACCCATTCCCCCTTTTGGACGTGATGCGGGTTGTGGCCATGGTAGTTGGCCAATACTTCAATCTTCGGGATTACTTCTTTGTTGAAGTCCCTTTCCCATCCAGGGTCACAAGATGAATACTTGGAGGCTTTAACATAAGGGTCGTCACTCGGGGCCCACATGCTCGGGGGCTCGGGGCATTCCCACCCTTTGGCAATCACCAAGCTTGGCTTGTAGGACATCATGAACCCCACCGGCTTTCGCTTCCCCTTCTCCAGAAAACTAACCTTCAGGGCCGAAGGGTACTGAGCGTACTCAACTATTTCCACTTCGATCCACTTGCACTTGATCAAGTGGTAGGACCCCCAGCCGTTACCGGCCCGGTACATCGAACAATTCTCAAATCTTTTCTTTTCCATTTTTCCAAACCCTTTCAACTACAACGAGAGATACAACCCAGAAACACGTTCAAACAAGTACTTGAGATCCTCGGCATAAACCGAATCGAACGCTTGCACCTTGACTTGGCTCTTGGAGCCCAACTTCCAAAACTCAACCGAGTACAAATCCAACCCCAGGTCCAACTTCACTTTCATAAAGTTGACTTTCGACGAACCCTTGAATCGGAATTGGAGGCTCAAGCCCCCATCCCCGTGGCCGAAGTGGGACGCGCCCAACATGGCAATCAACCGGCTTTGGCCACCGAGTTGATCAAGGATGATTCCCCAAGGCTTAACTTCTGCAACGCCCATTTCAAATCCCCTTCAATAAAGAACCAAACATCAAACCCAACACTTACAATATATCGTCCGTGCCAAATTGATTCAATAGGGAACAGACGAAAATAGGATAAAAAATTCGGTCAATTTTGGAAACTATGGAAACCGTTGGCAATTCCACGAACGGTCTAAGCTTGAAGCCCACTAAATAGCCACCACGATTGGGGGCATGGGAAAAGTATTTCGAAAAGCGGTCCTTGCGGTGAACCAATACCAGTCCGGTGACGGCGCGGTTACGGTCACTTCGGACCGGCTGAAACATTGGGAAGGGCAGTTCCGCAAATTGACCGAAGCGGGATACGCCATCCCAATGCACTGGAACCATGCGGCGGTCGACGACTTCGAGCTATTGAGCCCCATAACCATGGACTCGCTTTCCAAGCGAGATACGCGCGGGGCTCACAACACCGAAGGCCGGATGACTGACTTCCGAGTTTCGCCCGACGGTCAGTCGGCGGAAATCACCGTGGAAGTCTTGACCCCGAGCGCCCAAGAAAAAGTGGAAGCCAATTCCGTGTTTGTGTCCCCGGTGATCTTTCCCGAGTTTCGGGACGGCCACGGGAACAGCTATGCGGACGTGATCACGTCGGTGGATCTTGTGGATTACCCCGTAGATCACAGCCAAGGCCCATTTATCCCAACACACGAACCGGCCCTTATGGGCTGCGCCATCCGAATGGGGCTAGCCCCAAAGTACTATCAACCCGACAAGGTGAAACGAATGGACATGGTAGGCGATCAACCAGCAGCGGGCCCGGATGACATGGCCCCAACCCTCGACGCTGGCGGGGACATTGTCTCGCAAATCATCGCGGCTTTGGCCCAAGGGGGAATTGTTCTCCCCGAGGGGACGGACGCTTCGAACATCGTCCAGGCCATCCAAGCGGCCATGGGTGGTGGTGGGCAAGATCCCACCCCCGATACGGTGGTTTCCCCAGATATTCAAACGATGAGCTTGGCCAAGGTCCGCGCGGCCCAGACTTACGCTGAACGCTACTTCCGCGAAGGCTTGACGACCAAGCTGAACGCGCTTCGTGACTCGGGCCGAATGAGTGACGATGAGTACAAGGCCAAGCTTGCTTCGGTCGGCGTGGCCCGTTTGTCCCTCAACAACAAGGGCGAAGCGGCACCCACCGAATTGGATCGATGGATCGAAGCCAGGAATCCCATCCCCGAGGGGACCTTCAAGACCTCGACCTATCAAGCCAAGGCTTCCAGCAAGCTTTCCCGGATGAGCGTGGCCGAGCCCCCAACCCCCAAGGGAGACGTTCCCCGGGAGCGGATCGAACAGATTAAGCAAATGATCAACGGCTAGCCGTAGGTCTTACCCACTTTTGTCAATCCTTGGGTGGCACTGAGGAAACCCGACAATGCCAATTGGAGTTCAAACGCAAACAGATGCACTCGCAACCCGCCCCATCCTTTTCGTGAGCGATGGACGGGTCCGGGCAACTATTCTCCCTCGAACCGTCAGCGGCGCGGCAAGAGACCTTGGTAACACTCCGCAAACCACACTTCGAGCCGGGACAATCTTGGGCCGAATCACGGCCACTGGCCTCTTGGTCGAATACAAGACTGGCCCCACCGACGGATCCCAAAACCCATACGGCATTCTCTTGGATGATCTTCGTGTGGTTGACGAAAACGGATCCAACCAAGCCCAACCAAACGTCCGTGTTCTTTTGAGCGGCGACGTCAAGGCTTCGCAACTCTTGATCAACGGAGCGGCATTGGTGGGCAACGCGGCAGAAGCCGCAACGCGAACCGCGCTTCGAGCCAAGTTCTTCATCTTCGACGACGAGTAACCGCCGAAGATTCCGTTTCATTCCTAGGGTGGCACCGAGGAAGAGACATACATGCCATCGCTATTTCAGGATATTTTTCGGCCCCAGGTTCTCACCGAGGTTATCAGCCAACGGGTAGAAGCTTCGGGCGCGATGCTCAAAGAATTTAAGATGGCCCCGGGTGGAGCCAACGAAGTCAACATGGGCCACGGGCGGATCGGGGCTTACCACATCTTCAACAACACGATCAAGACCGCAGCGGGCCGAGCCCCGGGGACAGCGGCGGGCCGTGTCCAAATGCAAGTCGCATCGCGGGTTCCGTTCGAATATCCCCGGATGCACTCAAGCATCCCCTTGCTTGCTGAACAGATCAACAACATTGGCCGTATCGATGACCCGGTCACCCGCGATAAGGCGGGGGCCAAGATGATCCAAATGCAAACCAACTACTTGGCCCAGCTTTCGGCCAACTGGCGGACGGCCATGCTTGTTGGAACCTTGCGGGACTCGCTTTGGTATCGGCTCGATGGCGATTCGTGGTACTGGCAATATGTCAATACCAACGCCACCGGACAGGTGACCACCAACATGCCCGCCGGGAACAAGTCCCAGTTGAACATGCTTGGAGCCGGTAACATCATCGGAACCTCTTGGGCGACTACGACCACGGCGGACATCCCTTCGAACTTGTTCAGTATCCACGCGGCCTTCCAACGGCTTAACGGCTCAGGCTTGGCCAAAGTGATCACCACGTCACAAATTTGGTCGCTTGTGATCAAGAACGATGCGGTTCAAGAAGCCCACGGTACGGCGGGCCCTCCATTCGAAGTCATTTCGAAGGACACAGCCACGGGACCTGACGGCAAGCAGATCCAGACCTATCGCGCCCGCTTGTCTTTCATGCCTTGGTGTGAATGGCTGGTGACGGACGAAGGCTTGGAAATTGGCCTCCCAGGGTCCGAAACATTCCAGCCCCACGTACCGGCCAACTCTGCCCTGTTCATCGGGTCCGACGTTACCGGCGGGGACTTGGCTTGTTACATCGGTGGCGAACCTATTGCCGAATACGATGGCGGGCCGAAGTCGGAGAAGTTCGGCTTCAATGCTTGGGCGCGGGAAATCGCCAACCCAACGGCAACCGAACTTTTTACTTTGGACAACGCCTTGGTGGTCAACCACGTTCCTTCGAACGTGGCTTTTGGGACTGTGGTGTTCTAACCCGGAAAGGGTTTCCCGGTGGCTTATTCTTGGACTTACTCTACCCCGTCAGACCTCCAAAACTTTTTGGGGGTCAATGGGGTAGAAGCTTTTGGGTCCCACGATGACCGTGGTTGGGAAGCCAACGCAACGGAATGTTGCGAACAAGCCACCGACGAAATCAACCTATACGTTTATCGTCGATACGCGGACGCGGCCCTTCAATCTTCCCGAATGCTCCAAAGGTGGGCGGTAGTTCTTTCGGCTTGCTTTCTTTGCGAACGCCGAGGGAACCCGATACCCGAATCAATACTTGCGGATTTCAACCGGATCATGGAAATGCTCAAGGGTGTTCAGTCCGGATCGATTCTACTCCCCGGCGTGGCCCTTCGGTCTCCAAGTGTTCCGGCAATGTCGAACATGAAAATCGACCGCCGATACATACGAAGGCAGCAACGAGTGGCAGAGAACAGCACTCAAGTCCCCATCAGTAGGCCCCGAGATACGGAGCCCTACCACTATGGTTACTAGGGTCTACTTCCGTGGATCCAGACGGCAAGCCCGGGAGATTGTCGACAAGGTCCGACTTGCTTTGACCGGTGGCGGCCCGGATGAAATCGGAATTGCTCGAAGTGCTTTCACGGTCCTTGGCTTTGCGGCTCTTTCGGACATCAAAGCGGACTTCGTCAAGAAAGCCCGTGGCGGCGTCGGTGAAGACGGGGTCAAGTGGCCTCCCTTATCCCCGAGGACGTTGGCGTATTCGCGGCGATTCGGACCGGGGGAGAAAACGCGGCTGAAGACGGCGGTGGGCCTTGGCCGTGGTCATCGTCACGCCCCCGTTGGAACCGGATTGCTTGACGCGGCCCAGTTGAAACAGTGGAAGAAATACTTCTCTCAATCCCTTGCTTGGCTGTCCACCAAGTACCCGATCAACCAAGCCAAGAGCATTGCGGCGGGGATTGCTTGGAACAAGATCAAGGCCGAGGGCGGCAAGACTAAGCTTCAAGTTTACGGCAATCGGGACGTGGAGATCCTACGGGACACCGGCGTCCTTCTAAATTCACTCAGTCCGGGTGAGCTTGGGGGCAATGGAGCTAGCTATGCGAAGCCAAAAGGTGAGGGGGGAGGTGATCAAGTCTTCTCGCTACTTGCTAACGGCGTGATTGTTGGCACCACTGTGAAATACGCGGCAACCCACCAATACGGGGATCCGAAGCGAAAGATCCCAGCAAGACCGTTCTTACCAACAAGAGCCCCCCAAGTATGGCTTGAACGGTGGAGCGAGGCTTTCGCCAAAGCCCTTGAAGTGGGATTGAGTGACGCTTTCAGCAAGGGGGCCCACCGTGCTTAGCGCAGAACCCGCCTTGCTGCAAGCGGTCACCGAAGCCGTTCGAAAGGTCCTTGATCTTCAGGAGTCCGCTTGCAATGTCGAATATGACGCGGACTTCGTTCCGCAGACGTCCGGGGACGTTTACGTCAGCGTTTCCCCTGAAGGATTTCGAGTGGGACCCCGTCACGATTCTTCAGGTGGTATCTATGACGTTGTCATGGGGTGTAGAGTGTCGGTGTATCTCAGATCCCGAAACACACCCAGAGACCAACGCCGATCCCTTTACTTGGACCAAGTGATCGGGGTCAATACTCGCTTGGACAAGATTGTCAAAGCCGTCGACTGGCAAAGGTCCGTGATTGTTCGCGCCAACGCCATTTTGGCGGCATCGGAGCCAACGGCTCTGGGGCTGATGCCCGGGACCCCTCTTCGAATCACTTCCGTGGACTCCAAGCCCCGTCCCATAGTGGGCGAAGTGTACGGGGCTTCCACACAATCCGCAGCGGGAGCCGATACCTATGTTGGCCTGACGCGCGGGATCACTTTTGGCGGGGCCCGCCGAATGGAACTGAAAACGTGAGTGGCATCGTAATCCCGCCCGATCGAACGTCCAAGCAACCCGTCCGAGGTTATTGCTACAACCCTGAATGCAAGCCGGTAGACCATGACCGCTTTGAATTCGTGATAGAAGACGACTATTTCTGTTGCCCAAAGTGCAAGGCATTCAAGGGCCCCATGGTTGGATCCTTGGTTTTGATTCACCTAATCACTCGGGACAACAGGGGACCGATCGAAGGGGAAGGGGGCTTGCGATATAAGATTGCTTGTGATTCGGAGCGAGCTTACTTAGCCACGTTCACAAATCTTGAGTCGGCAACAACGGTTCCGGACATTGCAAATTGCCCGGGCTGTTTACGGGTGGCGGCGGAACAGAAGTTAGTTCAATCCGGTTACTTACTAGGAGTTAAATAATGCCATTTACTAGCGGACGCTATACAGCCACATGGAACGCTTTGCCCCTTGGCCAAACGGTGGATGGGTTCCGAATCTCGCATTCCTTCATGAAGCGACTTATCACAGGTGACAAGTGGGGAGATACAGCCCAAGACGCGATTATTCGAGGTATGGAAGTGTTCGCGGAGTTTCGTTTAATCGAATTTGATGCCGGGGCGGTCCAAGCAATGATCAACCCTTACGGGACCGGTTACGCGATTGGTGACCACGTTGGAAAGTTGGTTGTGCAAAACACATTCGTCAAATCGCTTGTCTTGACCGCAGCGCAAACCAACCCAGGGCCGCTACCACTCAGTTCTACTTTGTTCTCAACGATCATTGCGGAAAACTATCCCGTGTCCTTGTTGATGGCCCCGGATCTTCGCGAAGTACCGATGCGACTTCGGGCCTTCCCGAGCCCAACTGGTAGCTTCGTCGCGGCAGCCTAAGAGCGAATGAGTGAAGGCGCACGCTTTCAAATTGTATTGGTGGACGAAACCCCGCCCGACTCGCAAACAGCGAAGCCGGATACGGGGCCTAGTCCGCCTCCATTCGTTCCGCCCCCTCCGGCGGTATCGGCCACCACTCCCACGCCCCAACCGAAGCCAACCGATCGACCCGCCCCCCTAACCGACAGTGCCACCCCGGTTAAAGAGCGGGCCGATCGGAGACCCAACGACAATGAGAAGTCCGAATCTCAAAAAGACTTTGACCGGGTAAAGAAAGCCGCAATTTCCCTTGATGATATCATCGGGACCGGCGGCCTAGTGCGAAAAGCCGTGGCAATGGTCGACGTGGCCCGAACAGTGATTGAGGGGCTCAACGCGGTCAAGCGACTTACAGACAAGCCCACAGCACCGCAGGCCGTAGCGGAATCGGGGGCCCTGCAAGAAGACCCCGAAGGCTTCGCTAACACGCTAAAGGAAGCGATCGAGAAGCACACGGGAACCGCAAAGCCCGATCCCAAAACGAAGGCCCCTGAAGCCCCACCGGCTCAAGCCCCACCGGTCCAAAAGGCCCCGATGACGCTGGAAGAGTGGGATGCAATAACCACCCAAACAAAACCGGAAGCCCCACCGGTCCAAGCCCCTCCGGTCACGGCCACGGTGAAAGCCCCTGAAGCCCCTCCGGTCCAAGCCCCACCGGTCCAAGCCCCTCCGGTCACGGCCAAGAAGCCTGAGGCCCCACCGGTCCAAGTCCCACCGGTCACGGCCACGGTGAAAGCCCCTGAAGCCCCACCGGTCCAAGCCCCTCCGGTCACGGCCAAGAAGCCTGAAGCCCCACCGGTCCAAGTCCCACCGGTCACGGCCACGGTGAAAGCCCCTGAAGCCCCACCGGTCCAAGCCCCTCCGGTCACGGCCAAGAAGCCTGAAGCCCCACCGGTCCAAGCCCCACCGATGACGAC